>SL_5KL_010_SEDDRAFT_10000207_pt1 | contig 36816 bp, 28 predicted proteins | sample SodLakKL_010_SED_FD_9118 | JGI IMG/M metagenome (IMG submission 9118)
ATGCGATTTGCCACTTGCCTCAGAATCAACCACCTATGGTGGTCGATTCTGGCGGCACTTCCTTGTGCCGCAGGGAAACGCCGATAAATCAGCGTTTCCCTGGTGGAGCGTGCCGGGCTCGCCCTTGAACGGTCCGGTCAACGTGTGCGGGTTTTTCCCCATTGAACCGGGCCGAACAGGGCGCTCATCATTGTCGTTGGACCACAGGAGATAGATGGCATGGGAGACTCAAGCACATCACTTCACGAGGATCCGGAGCAGCTCGGCGCGGAGTTGATCGACCGCCATCGCGCCATTGCATCGCTGATGGAAGAACTGGAGGCGGTCGACTGGTACGACCAGCGCGTGAAGGCGTCTTCCAATGAAGATCTGCGCGCCATACTTGCCCACAACCGTGACGAGGAGAAGGAACATGCATGCATGGTCCTTGAGTGGTTACGGCGCAACGACCCCGGTTGGCACGACGAACTGAACACCTACCTGTTCACCCGTGGCGACGTCACGCAACTCGAGGATAGCGAGGAGAACGGCGACGCCAGCCAGGGCAAGGATGCTAACGGCGGGGCAGGGGGTGACGGTTCGCTTGGCATTGGAAGCCTGAGAGGGGAGCAAATACGATGAATGACTTGCGAAAAGAACTTGCACCACTGTCTGACAGTGCCTGGGCCGAGATCGAGGAAGAAGCCAAACAAACCCTCGTCCGCATGCTGGCTGCGCGCAAACTGGTCGATTTCGAGGGACCGCTTGGGTGGGACGTTTCCGCGATCGGGCTCGGTCGCATCAAGAAGCTGAAGGCACCCGGCGATGGCGTGCAGGCGCATTCACGCCGCGTTCAGCCGATCGTCGAGTTTCGAGTGCCCTTCCAGCTCGATCTTCTTGAGATGGAGTCGATCGAACGGGGTGCGAAGGACGCCGACCTCGATCCGGTGAGAGAAGCCGCACGCCGGATCGCGATGACCGAGGACCAGGCGATTTTTCACGGCTACGCCGACGGTCAGATTCAGGGCATCTGCGAGGTGTCGGCGGAAAAAGCCGTCTCGCTCTCAACCGATTATCTGCAATACCCGAACGCGGTGGTGAATGCGCTGAACACGCTTCGCGATGCCGGCGTCGCCGGTCCGTATGCGATTGCTCTGGGACGGCAATGCCATGCCGGACTCACCACGACCACCACCCCAGGCGGTTACCCGGTGCTGGAGCATGTGGAGCGCCTGCTGGACGGTCCCATCATCTGGGCACCGGCGGTCGACGGAGCAGTGGTTTTGAGTCTGCGCGGCGGCGACTTCGAACTCAGCGTCGGGCAGGACCTTTCCATCGGCTACCTGTCGCACACCGACAAAGCCGTCCGGCTATATCTACAGGAGAGCATGACCTTCCGGGTGCTTGCGCCGGAGGCCGCGGTGCCGCTCGTCTACACCTGACACGCAGCGGGGACGCACAGACACGCCAGGTCGGGGACTTCGTCTGGCCGAAGCCACCGGGAATCGGGGCCGGAACCCGACCCGCGGTTCCCGGGCCCGAGGCTTTGTAGCGCGGGCTGCCTCAGTCCAGCGTTGAGAGGTCCACGCGCAGAGCTTCGCGCCGCTCCTCGACCCTCGCTGCGTGGGGCGCCTGCAATCGGCCTCCGAGGTGGTCCGCGAAAAACTCCTCCAGCGCAGCCATTACCGCGAGACGGTTCGTCTCGTCGACTAGGCCGTGACCCTCGTCCGGGGCAAGGTAATACTTCACCTCGTGCCCGGCATCCCTGAGCACGCGGACGATCTGATCGGACTCGGCCTGGACCACCCGCGGGTCGTTGGCGCCATGAACGACCATCAGCGGTGCCTGCATGCGCTGGGCCGAGAACAGGGGTGACTGCGCCTTCAGCCGCTCCCGGTCCTCCGGGTCTTCGGGATCGCCGACACGCCGATGCCAGCGCGCGATGCCCGGGCGCCAGTAGGCGGGAAAGGACTCGACCAGGCTGATGATGTTCGAGGGTCCGACCACCGATACGCCGGCGGCGTAGAGCCCGGGCGTGAAGGCAAGGCCCGCGAGGGTTGCGAAGCCGCCGTAGGAGGCCCCGTAGATGCCGATCCGCTCGGGATCGGCAATGCCCTCGTCAATCAGATGCTTCACGCCATCGGTGATGTCGTGCTGCATGACCCCCGTGCCCCAGCCGCGGTTGCCGGCATTGAGGAATTCCTTGCCATAGCCCGAAGAGCCGCGGAAATTGGGTTGCAGCACTGCGTAGCCACGATTGGCGAGAAACTGCACCGTGCCGCGGTATCCCCAGGTGTCACGCACCCATGGGCCACCGTGGGGGTGCACGACGAGCGGCAGGTTGCGGGGCTCCTGGCCGGGCGGCAGGGTCAGATAACCCGGAATCCCGGTGCCGTCACGGGCGGTGTAGCGGATCGGCTGCATGCGGGCAAGGTGCTCGCTCGGCAGCTCCGGACGCATGCGGTAGAGTTCGCTCAGTGCCGTGTTCCCGGTTTCGTAGAGGTACACCGTGCCGGGATCGGTGTCGCGTGACAGTGCGACGGTCCAGCGGGTCTCGTCGCGGCTCGTGGAGGTGATGTTGAGGTTGCCCTCGGGCAGGGCCTCCTGCAGTCGGTCAAGGTGAACGGCGAAGCCCTCATCGTGGGGGTAGATGCGCTGGCGATCGCCGAGGTAGACCGTGGCGAGCAGGCGATCGTCGGTGTCCGAGAAAATCGCGCGGCTCAGATCCACTTCCCGCTCGGGATCCTGGTGCACCCGCTCTTCCTCGCCGCTGTCCGGATCGAGCAGCACGAGCTCGATGCGGTCGCGCTGGCCGGCATTGGTGCTGAGATAGATCCGCTGGCCTTCCGGGTGGAACCGCGTGAGGCTGCAGGACTCCTCGAAGGTGCATTGGTAGACGACTTCGCCCAGCTCGCCGTCGTCGTTCACGCGGAGGATCTCGGTGCTTCCGTCATCCGTGGTGCGCGCGGCCTTGCGCAAGCGACCGTCATCGAAGTGCCATTGCCGGATGCCGGTGTCGTTCCGCACCACCAGCTCTCGCTCTGCGGCAGCGATATGCACCCGGTAGACATCGTGCAGCGCCGGATCGCGATCGTTGAGCCCCACGTAAAGAATGTCGGGCTCGTCGCGGGGCAGGTGATAGACGATGGTCCGCGCGCCTTCCGCACCGGCCAACAACCGCGAGGGCGGTACCTCCGAATCCGCAGATGCCGCGGCGAACGGGTCCACGGCCCTGAGCTCGTAGTTCTCGTCGCCGTCGCGATCCTGTGCATAGAGCAGGAAACGCCCGTCACGGCTCCAGTAGTGACGGTTCACGGAGCGGTCGTAGGCCGTCACCGGCCGGGCCTGATCGAAGGGTTCATCGATGCCCTTCACCCACACGTTCATGGTCCCCGCATGGGCGCTGCGAAAGGCCACGGTCTCGCCATCGGGGGAGACACGCGCCGCGCTGTACTGCGGATCCGCGAAGAAGAGCTCGATGTCGAGCAGGGGCGGCACGTCCCGATCGACGGGCTCGGCGGAGGCGGAAGACGCGACCGTGGCCAGCATCACGAGAGAAAGGGTCAGTGCCAGCTTGCGCATGTCAGCCTCCAGGGTCTTGCGGGTTCTCGGAACCCCACCGTTAATCTGATTATCACGAAAACCCCCGCGAAAGCGGGTTGCGTATCGGAGACGAGCCTACCGCCGATCGGGTGCCAGAAAACCAACGGCCAGAGGCTAACCTCCTGCAGCGGCGACCTTCCAAACCACACGGGCTCCCACTGGCGGGCTTTTCGTGAGAATCACGACCGTTAGAAGGTGTGGACTGTCCGCAGGATTCAGAGTTGCGCGGCGGGGCTGGCCAGGAGACAAGCCCGTCTCCTCGCATGCGACAAGGTCCTGTCAGCGCTCGTCCCGTCGGCAGCGCGTTTTATCCCGCGTGTGAACATGGCTATGCTGCGGGTTTGGATCTCCGGAGGAGGCAAGGACAACATGCGATGGGTGGGCGGATTTTCTGTCGTGGGGCTGCTGGTGGCTACACTGTTCTTCGCGCTTTCGCTCACGCCCAGCCTTGTGCCACGCCCGCCGATCGTCCAGGGGCTGATTGCCGGTGTTTCCTTCAGCGCCGGTTATGCGGTCGGGGTCTTTGGGCGCTGGCTGTGGCACTACCTTGAATTTCCGGTTCCGGGGCCACGGCTGGACTGGGTCATCAAGTTGCTGGCTACCGTGGCCTGCATCGTGGTGGCTGTCACTTTTCTGTGGCAGGCGACCGAATGGCAGAACTCCATACGCGCTCTGATGGGCATGGAGGAGATCGGGGGAGTGCAACCGGTGACGGTGGCGGTGATGACACTGCTCATCTTTGCGGTCCTGCTGTCGATCGCGAGGCTGTTCATGCGCACCTTTCAGTTCATGTCGAAGCGCTTCCAGCCCTATGTGGCACCACACGTGTCCAATGTGGTTGGAATCGTGATCGCGGCTGCACTTTTCTGGTCGGTGATCGACGGTGTGATCTTCACGATCGGCCTGCGCGCGGCGGACAACTCCTACCAGCATCTCGACGCCCTGATCCAGGATGACCTGCCACGTCCCACTGACCCTGCGCAGGTGGGCAGTGCGGCTTCCCATATCGACTGGCAGGACCTGGGGCGCCAGGGCCGCAGCTTCGTCTCCTCGGGGCCGACAGCTGCCGAGTTGAGCGACTTTCTGGGTGAGTCCGCACCGGCCCCGATTCGGGTGTACGTGGGCCTGAATGCAGCCGAAACCCACGAGGAACGGGCCCGCCTTGCCCTGGAAGAACTCAAGCGCGTGGGGGCGTTCGAGCGCTCGATCCTGCTTCTGGTAACGCCTACCGGGACCGGCTGGGTGGATCCTGCTGCGCTGGATACTGTGGAGTACCTGCAACGCGGCGACATCGCCTCGGTGGCGGTGCAGTACTCCTACCTGCCCAGCCCGCTGTCGCTGATCGCGGAGGCGGAATACGGGGTCGAGACGGCAAGGGCGGTGTTTGACCGGATTTACGGCTACTGGTCCTCGCTCCCGAGCGACAACCGGCCGCAACTGTACCTCCACGGGTTGAGTCTCGGCGCACTCAACTCGGATCGCTCTTTCGACATCTACGACATCATCAACGACCCTTTCAAGGGCGCGTTGTGGAGCGGGCCTCCGTTTCGAAGCGAGACCTGGCGCAATGTTACCCGCGATCGGGATCCGGATTCGCCCGCGTGGTTGCCGCGCTTTCGCGACGGCGCCGTGGTCCGCTTCATGAACCAGGAACTGGGATTCGACGCGGCGGGGCCCGACTGGGGGCCATTCCGGATCGGCTACCTGCAGTACGCCAGCGATCCAATCACCTTCTTCGATCCCCAGGCCTTCTACACCCAGCCCGCGTGGCTGCAGGAACCACGCGGTCCGGACGTGTCCNNGGATCTGCGCTGGTNCCCGATCGTGACCATGCTGCAACTGGCAGCGGACATGGCCGCCGGTGACGCACCGCCAGGATTCGGGCATACCTATGCGGCGCGGGACTACATCAACGCCTGGCTTGGATTGATGGAACCGGAGGGCTGGGCCGAGGCCGATCTCGAGCGCCTGCACGCCCGGTTCGCTCCGTGAGCCGCAATTCAATCCGCGTGCGCATCGACAGTGCCGCGGCGCACCTGGCCGGTCCGGGTTCGGCCATGCTTCTGGCCAGAGTCCCGGCTTCCCCGGGGGTTGATCGCCACAGGCGGCACGAGTGAGCAATCATTGTGCGGTAACTTCAAGCCGGTGCGTTACATTGCACGGGACAGACGGGAGGATGTATGCAGATCGAGCGGATCGATGACAACCACCTGCGCCTCAGTATCGATCTCAAGCAGGGGCAGAAACTGGCGAAGGCCATCAACGGCAAGGCGCGGGAAATGCGCAACGCCGCCCTGGCACTCTCCTCGGCGCTAGGCGAGGCCTACGCCGAATCCAAAAACGAGTTCCGTCAGCCGCCGCACGCCTTTGACGAGAACGCGCCCAAACAGCCGAGCATCGAAAACTGAACCCGCGGAGGAACCAGCGATGAATCTGGAAGAGATTGCCGGCAAGCAGGCCCACGTGCGCATGGACAACTTCGAGGCTTCCGACCTTCTGACCAGCCTGAAGCGGCATGCCGATGAGCTCGGGGAGCTGGGGCAGGAGCTGATCGCCGCGCTCGAGGCACAAGGCATTGAAGCCATCAAGGAAGAGGATGACCCCCGGACAGAGTACGTCCCACCACGCGACCTGCATCGGGTCTGACGCCCATCTATCGCGGCGCGTTCGCGATCCCCTCGGGCGGGCCTGGCGGGGCAGGGGGGGGTCGCCCCGACACAAGCCCGGAGACAGCGCGATTTCACCGGGTCCGTGGGTGTTCCCGGGATACGGCCAATCGGGTGACAAGCGTCGTCGCTTCGAGTCGGCGCCTCGGTTCGACGTCTTCGCCAGTAGAGTCGGCAGCAAACCGGATCCAGGGAATCTCCCCCCAATGCCCCAAGGACTGCACCTGAAGCTGCAACTGCTCCTGGCGACGCTGATCCTGTACCTCGTACTGATCCAGCCGAATCACCCCGCAGCCGCATCATGGGACGCGCTGTGGGTGTTCCCGCTGGAATTGCCGGTGGTGATCGCCGCGCTGATTCTGACGGGCTCGGGTCTTGCCGGGAAAATCCTGCGAGCATTTCTGACGCTTGTGATCGTCGCGATCGCTGTGCTCAAGGTTGCGGACTTCGGCACCTTCATCGCTTTCAATCGCGGTTTCAACGTGGTGGCGGACATGAGCCTTCTGTCCGCCGGCTGGTCGCTGGCGCAGGGTTCCTTCGGCCTTCTGCTCTCGGCCCTGGCGTTGGCCGCGGCGATTGCGGTGGTGGGACTGGTTGCCGCTGCGCTTTGGTGGGCAACCGGCGTCTGGACGCGGGCAACCCCGGCGCGCAACGCGAAGGTCGCGGCTGGCGTGCTGCTGCTGCCTGCGCTGGCGCTGGCGGTAGTGGAGATCGCGGACGCCCGCCGAATGGTAACCCTGCCCGACGCGGTATCGGAAATGATCCCGGGTGCTGCTTTTACCGCGCGGGTCGGCGTGGAACGAGCCGAGCAGATTCGCGACACGCGCGCCGATCTTGCATCCTTTCGCGAATTGGCCAGAAACGACCCGATGGCGGGCGTTGCCCCGCAGTTCGACCGGCTCGACATGCGGGACCTGATCATCATCTACGTCGAGAGCTATGGGCGTTCGAGCTTCGAAAATCCGCTTTATGTGCCCACCCACACCGAGACCCTGCGCCGAATCGAGAAAGATCTTCAGGCGCGCGGACTTGCAATGCGTTCGGCCTGGGCAACAGCGCCCATGGTGGGGGGACAGAGCTGGCTCGCCCATGGCTCGGTTGCCTCGGGGCTTTGGCTGGACAACCAGGGCCGTTACCGTGCGCTCCTGGCCAGCCCCCGGCGTACACTGTTTCACTACGCCCAGGAGGCAGGTCTGCGCACGGTGGCGATCAAGCCTGCCCATATCTTCCCCTGGCCGGAAGGTGCGTTCTTTGGCTTTGACGCGATCTATAACGCCCCCGACCTCGGCTATGCGGGCAATCCGTTCAACTGGGTGACCATGCCCGATCAATTCACGCTTCATGCCCTCGACCGGCTGGAACGCCAGCCACCGCAGGGCGCGCCGGGACGCACGCCGCTGGTGGTGCAGGTGGCGCTGATCTCATCCCACGCGCCCTGGGTACCCATTCCGCCGGTCATTGACTGGGAAGCGATCGGTGATGGTCGAATCTTCAATGAGTGGGCCGATTCGGGCGACCCGCCGGAAGTGGTCTGGCGCGATCATGATTATGTGCGCGACCAGTTTCGGCTCGCCGTCGATTACAGTCTGCAGACCGTGGGTTCGTGGGCTGCACGCCACGCCGAAGACTCGCCGCTGATCGTGATGCTGGGCGATCACGAGCCCGCCCGCTTTGTCTCGGGCGTGGATGGTTTCGATGTACCGCTCCACGTCATCGGTCCCCCGGAACTGGTCGACCGGTTCGCCTCCCTGGGCTGGACCGAGGGCATGATCCCGGATGCCGATCTCCCTTCAGTGCGCATGGATGCGCTTCGTGATGTGCTGATGCGCACCCTGAGTTCTCCCGGCACGCGCGGCAAGTCGGCGATGTAGTGCGTCTGCGGCATTTCCCGGGATTGCCATGTTCGGTATCGAGTGCTGCAATGAGACCATGATGGCGGAAACAGACTTCCAGTCCCGGGCGCGTTCATTGCTGAGGGCAGCCGACGGCCGCCTGACTCCGGCACGCGTTGCCGTGCTGGAAATCCTGCTTCGCAGTGCAGTGGCGCTTTCTCACCAGCAGATCGAGGAAGCCATCGAAGAGCGGGGCCTGGATGTGGACCGGGTGACGCTGTATCGAGTGTTGGACTGGCTGGTGGAACGCGATCTCGCGCACCGGATTGCCACGGAGGACCGGGTTTGGCGCTTCAACGCGATGGATCGCACGCAGGCGGGCGATCCTGCGCATTTTCACTGCACACGGTGCGGCCAGATCGTCTATCTGGATGGCCCCGATGCGAGCACCGGGCTGGCTCAAGGAACTGCGCGGAAAACATGTGCCGGAGACTGAGGAGTATGGAATCACGAGCTTCGTCTACCGCGCCCGGCGACCGTTCCATCCCCAGCGCTTCTGGAACCTGATTCACAGCGAATGGCCCGGGGTGGTGCGCTCGAAAGGCTGGTTCTGGCTGGCTTCGCGGCCGGACTTTGCCGCGTTCTGGTCGCAGGCAGGCGGCGCATGCCGGCACGGCGCCGCTGGCATGTGGTGGAGCGCCGTGGACAAAACCCACTGGCCTGAGGACCCGGAGCACCGTTTGGGTATTGAGCGGGAATTCGAGGGCGAATGGGGCGACCGCCGGCAGGAGTTGGTACTGATCGGCATGGGCATGGATGAAACCGCCCTGCGAAGCGCGCTCGATGCCTGCCTGCTCGATGACGCAGAGATCGCGCTGGGCCCGTCAGGCTGGCAGCATTTCCCCGATCCGTTCCCGCGGTGGGGCGGAGCGGCAGACGCCGCCTGATCGACGCCTGAAATCGTGGCCCAAGCCTTCGGTTGTTCCACCTCGTGAGGAGGCTCGGAACGACCGGGTTGCCTATCACCGAGAGTTAGCGATAAAGCAAGACTATCGGGATGATGGAAAATCTTCACTTGTATGTAAGAGCCTTCGCGTCTTAACTTGAAGGACATCCGGACACGGAGCCGTTCCTCAGCCGCAGGCGCCCCGCGTTCGGGCCCTGGTCTCGGGACTTACTCCTGCTGTTCGGGGTCAAAGTTTCTGAAACGCGAACCAATTCAACGCAGTGAAGATGGAGAAAGCCATGAATGATCAACCGAATACCGGCAAATGCCCGGTCATGCACGGTGGCAAAACCGCCACAGGCCAGTCGAACATGGATTGGTGGCCGGAAAGCCTGGATCTGGACATCCTCCACCAGCATGATCGCAAGACCAATCCGATGGGAGAGGACTTCGATTACCGCGAGGAGGTCAAGAAGCTCGATTTCGACGCGCTGAAGAAGGACATGCACGCGTTCATGAAAGAGAGCCAGGAGTGGTGGCCGGCCGACTGGGGCCACTATGGCGGCCTGATGATCCGCATGTCCTGGCATGCCGCCGGCACCTACCGCATTGCCGACGGCCGCGGCGGTGGCGGTACCGGCAACCAGCGCTTCGCGCCGATCAACAGTTGGCCCGATAACGTCAGCCTCGACAAGGCACGCCGGTTGTTGTGGCCGATCAAGAAGAAGTACGGCAACAAGATCAGCTGGGCCGACCTGATCATTCTTGCCGGCAACGTTGCCTACGAGAACATGGGTCTGAAGACCTTTGGCTTTTCCTTCGGCCGCGAGGATATCTGGCATCCGGAGAAGGACACGTATTGGGGTGCGGAGAAGGAGTGGCTCGCCCCCTCCGACGGGCGCTACAGCGACGTCGAGAAGCCCGAAACGATGGAAAACCCGCTGGCGGCCGTGCAGATGGGGCTGATTTATGTGAACCCGGAAGGCGTGAACGGCGAGCCGGATCCGCTCAAGACCGCGAACCAGGTGCGCGAGACCTTCGCCCGCATGGCGATGAATGACGAGGAAACTGCGGCGCTGACGGTCGGTGGCCATACCGTCGGCAAATGCCACGGCAACGGCGACGCTGCCGCTCTCGGTCCGGAGCCCGAGGCGGCCGATGTCGAGGAGCAGGGTCTCGGCTGGCGTAACGATAACCTGCACGGCAAGGCCACCAATGCGGTGAGCTCGGGTATCGAAGGTGCCTGGACCAAGCATCCGACCGTGTTCGACATGGGCTATTTCGACATGCTGCTCGACCACGAGTGGGAGTTGAAAAAGAGCCCCGCCGGCGCCTGGCAGTGGGAGCCGGTTGACATCAAGGAAGAGGACAAGCCGGTCGACACCACCGATCCATCGATCCGCCACAATCCGATCATGACCGATGCGGACATGGCGATGAAAATGGATCCGGCCTATCGGAAGTTTCTCGAGGAGTTCCGCAAGGACCCGGCGCGCTTTCAGGATGTCTTCGCAAGGGCCTGGTTCAAGCTGATCCATCGCGACCTGGGGCCGAAGAGCCGCTACATCGGTCCCGATGCGCCCCAGGAGGATCTGATCTGGCAGGATCCCGTTCCCGCCGGCAACACCGACTACTCCGTCGAGTCCGCCAAACAGCGGATTGCCGAGAGCGGCCTCACCGTCGAGGAGATGGTGGCCACCGCCTGGGACAGCGCACGCACCTTCCGGAACTCCGACAAACGCGGCGGCGCCAACGGTGCCCGTATTCGCCTGGCTCCGCAGAAGGATTGGGAGGGCAACGAGCCGGAACGTCTGAACCGGGTACTGAAGGTCTACGAGCAGCTTTCCGCCGAAACCGGTGCCAGCGTTGCCGACCTCATCGTGCTGGGTGGCAGCGTGGGTATCGAGCAAGCGGCCAGGGCCGCCGGCCACGATATCCTGGTGCCCTTCACTCCGGGCCGTGGCGATGCCACCGAAGAGATGACCGACGCCGAAGCCTTTGCCCCGCTGGAGCCGTTGGCGGACGGCTTCCGCAATTGGGAAAAGAAGGATTACGTCGTCAAGCCGGAGGAGATGCTGCTCGACCGGGCGCAACTGATGGGGTTGACCGCGCCCGAGATGACCGTACTGATCGGCGGCATGCGCATGCTGGGCACGAACCACGGTGGCACCAGGCACGGCATGTTCACCAATCGCGAGGGTCATCTGACGAACGACTTCTTCGTGAACCTGACGGAGATGAGCTACACCTGGAAGTCGGTGGGCGACAATCTCTACGAGATCCGCGACCGCAAGACCGACGAGGTCAAGTGGACGGCCACCCGCATCGATCTGGTGTTCGGCTCCAACTCCATCCTGCGCAGCTATGCCGAGGTGTACGCCCAGGACGACAACGAGGAGAAGTTCGTGCAGGACTTCGTCAAGGCCTGGACCAAGGTAATGAACGCAGACCGTTTCGATCTGGAACGATTGCAGCAATAATCACGGCCTGAGCCGGGCTCTTCGCCCGGCCAGTTTCCGCCAATCGGGAGACGCGTGGACAACGGTTGTTCCCGCGTCTTTTTTTTGGGGGTGGTGTGTCACCAACCGAGCTGTTACCCGTTACAACGGATTGGGAGACGTCATGCACATCCAACTGAATCCCGCACGAGGGGTCTCAATTTCACCTGCGCTGGAGGAGTACATCAACACGCAGCTGGGAAGCGTGGTCCGACGCTTCGGTGAGCGTCTCACGCGTATCGAGGTATACCGGACCGACGTGAACGGTCCGAAAGGGGGCCTGGACAAGCAATGCAAGCTCGAGGCTCGCCCGCGTGGCGGGGACCCTTTGCTGGCGGAGTTAGTGCACGAGGATGCTTACGACGCCGTGTCCGGGGCGGCGAAACGCCTGGAATCGGTGCTGAGCAACCATTTCGGCAAACTCGATCGCAAAACATCCGGCGCAAGGCGGACGCGGCTGGGCGGCGACGAAGACACAGCGGGTTGACCGGCTTGCTTTCGGGACGAGCCGGCGGCGGGGTTGGCGACTGGTGCCTGGCCGCCGGCGACGTGGCTGCCTGGCCGCACCGGAGCTTCGTTCCGTCGTCTGATCAAGCTCCAGGCCCGGTCAGCAGCCAGAGCAGGACGGCGACGGCCAAAGCGCTAACCCGACCAGCGGCAGGCTCGCTTCGGAGCTCTCCAGACGTGTCAGGAGCGACTGGGCCGGTCGGGTGTCGAGCCGCAATCGGCCGGCCAACGTCCGCAACCCGTGCAAGCCCCGGAAGGACTCGAAAATGAAATATGCGACGAACTGTGGCAGCTGAAGAAGCTGCAAGGAGTACGAGCGTTTCGAGCGCGATACGGCGAAGAGGCTGGACCCGAGTGTCGCCGCGACCAATCCCACGACCATGGTCTGCGGGCCATCGAGTACCCACCAGACGAGGAGCAGAATCGCGAAAACCCGGACCGTTCCCACCAACGCCCCCCGGAGCTGACCTTCCTGTTTGCTGATGAATGCGCGTAAGGATTGGTGGGCAAGACGCGAAGAAACGCCGGCGCCGGGCGGTTCCGCAAGGCAACGGCGACACCCCGGGGGATCGGCCAGCCGGGGCTGATTCACGCTCCGACCGCGAGCAGGATATCTCACGGAGCGCTGCTGGTCACCAACGGCAGAATGCGACTGTCGTTGATGAGTTCGGTGACATCGGTTCTGGCTGTACCCCCATGGTCAGCGGACTCTCCGCATCGTCCAGCGGCGAACCTGCCCCGGTCGGCTGGTATGCCGGTTCCATGGGCAAAGGATCGGCGACCGCACTCTGCGTTATGCTGCGGACCAGCGGTTACCGGAGCAGGGCAGGACAATCCATGACCGATTCCCACCAGCAGGCCGCCCGTCAGGCGGCGCTGAACTATCACGAGTTGCCGACGCCCGGCAAGCTTGAAGTCCAGGCGACCAAGCCGCTGGCCAACGGCCGCGACCTCGCCCGCGCCTACTCCCCCGGTGTGGCAGAGGCATGTCGGGAGATCATCGCCAATCCGCTCGATGCTGCCCGCTTTACCGCCCGGGGCAATCTCGTGGCCGTGGTCACCAATGGCACGGCGGTACTGGGCCTTGGCAACATCGGCCCGCTGGCCGCCAAGCCGGTGATGGAAGGCAAGGCGGTCCTGTTCAAGAAGTTCGCCAACATCGACTGCTTCGACCTCGAGCTTGACGAGCCGGACCCCGAACGCCTGGCCGAGCTGGTCTGCGCGCTGGAGCCGGCCTTTGGCGCGATCAACCTCGAAGACGTCAAGGCCCCCGACTGCTTCGTGGTCGAGCGCATCTGCCGGGAGCGAATGAACATCCCGGTGTTCCACGACGACCAGCACGGTACCGCCATCGTCGTGGCTGCGGCCCTGACCAACGCGCTCAAGGTGACCGGCCGGCGTTTCGAAGACATCAAGGTAGTCTCCACCGGGGGCGGGGCTGCCGGGATCGCCTGCCTGAACATGCTGGTCAAGGTCGGCGTACCCCGCGAGAACATCTGGCTCTGCGACATCCACGGGCTCGTCCACCAGGGTCGCGAGCAGGACATGACGCCGGAAAAAGCGGCGTTTGCACAGGACACCCCGCTGCGCAGCATCGATGAGGTGATCGTCGGCGCGGACCTCTTTCTTGGTCTCTCGGGCCCGGGCGCGATCACACCGGCGCACGTCGCGCAGATGGCTGAACGACCCATGGTCTTTGCCCTGGCCAACCCGATGCCGGAGATCATGCCTGACGAGGTGAGGGCGGTCGCGCCGGACGCGCTGATCGCCACCGGGCGGTCGGACTATCCGAACCAGGTCAACAATGTCCTGTGTTTCCCGTTCATCTTCCGCGGTGCGCTCGATGTCGGCGCCACCGAGATCAACGACGCCATGCAGATCGCCTGCGCCGAGGCGCTGGCCGCTCTGGCCCGCGCGACGACATCGGCCGAAGCCGCCGCTGCTTACCAGAATGAAAGCCTGCGCTTCGGGCCTGAATCCCTGATACCCAAGCCCTTCGATCCGCGACTGATGGGCGTGATCGCCCCGGCCGTTGCCCGCGCGGCGATGGAATCGGGGGTGGCGACAAGACCGATCGACGACCTCACCGGCTACAAGCAGCGGCTGGATGGCTCCGTTTTCCGCTCGGCGATGATCATGCGCCCGGTATTCGAGCGGGCGCGGGGCCGCACCCGGCGGATCGTGTTCGCGGAAGGCGAAGACGAGCGCGTACTGCGGACTGCGAACGCCTTGCTCGAGGAAAGCGGTCTGGTCCCTGTGCTGCTCGGGCGGCCCGACGTGGTGGAGAAGCGCTGCGAGCGGGCAGGCCTGCCGATTCGCCCGGGCCGGGACTTCGAACTGGCCAATCCGGAGAGCGATCCGCGCTACCGACAATACTGGACTGCCTACCATGAGATCATGCAGCGGCGTGGCGTCACGCCGGACATCGCCAAGAATGTCCTGCGTACCAACACCACCGCCATCGGCGCGATGATGGTGCAGCAGGGCGACGCCGACAGCCTGATCTGCGGCACCTACGGTCAGTTTCTCTGGCATCTGAAGTACGTGCGCCGCGCGCTCGCTCACGACGGCTGCACACCCGTGGGTGCGCTGAGCCTGATGATCCTCGAGGACGGGCCGCTGTTCATCGGCGACACGCAGGTAAACACCGAGCCCACCCCCGAGCAGATCGCGGCGTCGGTGATGAGTGCCGCGCGGCACGTGCGCCGCTTCGGCCTGACGCCGCAGGTCGCACTGTGCTCGCACTCGCAGTTCGGCAACCTCGACACCTCGAGCGGCCGGCGCATGCGCGACGCCCTGCAGCTTCTCGATGCCAGCGAGCCGAATTTCGCCTACGAAGGCGAGATGTCCGTGGACCTCGCACTCGACCCGGCGCTGCGCCAGCGAAGCTTCCCCAACTCGCGCATCGAGGGCCCGGCCAATGTGCTGATCTTCGCGTTCACCGATGCCGCGAATGGCGTGCGCAACATCCTCAAGATGCGCGCCAACGGACTGGAGGTCGGCCCGGTGCTGATGGGCATGCGGAACCGCGCGCACATCGTCACACCCTCGGTCACGGCCCGCGGCCTGCTCAATACGGCAATGCTCGCCGGCACGCCCATCGCGGAGAACGACGTCGGGGATCTATCCTGCGGTTAGGGGGCCCGGCAGCGTGCCGGGCATCGGGATGAGACCGCCCTGGCATTTGCAACCCCGACGCCCTTGCGCCACGCGGAACGTTCAGTACCAGAGCGCTTCGCCAGAAGCGCCGCAGCTGCGTTGGGCAAGTTTGCAACAGGTTGGCTATTCCGGCGCTTGCCCGCCATGCTCCGGCACTTCTCGCTGTGCGCTATCGTCCTCCGCACGCAGATGCGGGCCGGCCAATGGTCGGCATCCTGCGGGTTCCGCATCCTGCGTTAGTCGCGGGGCAGGGCGTCGATACGAGCTGCGAGGATGAAGTCGTTTTCGGAAAGGCCGCCGATGCTGTGGGTGGCCAGTCGCACGATTACCTTGCCGTAGCCCACCTCGAGGTCGGGGTGATGGCCTTCGGCCTCCGCCAGATCCCTGATGCGGTTGACGAACTCGACCGCCTGAACGAAATCCCGGAACAGGTAGCCTTTCTTGATGGCCCGGTTTCCGGATACCGGGGTCCACGGGTTGGCGGTGGCGGCCTCGTCCGCGTTGAGCTCGGACAGCAGGCGGCCGATAGCCGCCTCGTCCAGCGGCGGGGTGCCGCTCTCGCACGGAGTGCAGTGCTTGTCCGTGAGTGCCATGTCGTCTCCTCAAAACGAGTCTGTCCAGGAAGCCCACCATCATCCTTGCCGATGAAGCGCGGTTCAATCCCACGGAGCCGAGGGTTTCGCCGCACCGGCCGGACACGCCCACCGGGAAAAGAACGTCGCGCAGCGCCGTCCTGCATACACGGCCCGGATCACGGGCTGAGGCGATCTGCGGGCGGCGCGGCCAGGCGCTCCACCCGGTAAAGCCCTTCATTGGCCAGCCGGCGCGCCGTTGCCAGCGGGATGAAGGGGATGGTTTCCGGGCCGCTGGCAAGGGCCAGCTCGAGGGTGGCGAGCCCGCGGCGGCGCTGGAACCAGCTCTGTCGCACGCTGGCGGTCTGGACGTTCTCGAGGGGGAAATAGCTGGTCCGGCTTCCGAGCAGGCCGCGGCGCACGGCAAGGTACCGCCCCTGCTGTTGCCAGCCCACCGCCCGCCAGCGCAGGTGCCCCAGAACCCAGGTCACGATGGGGAGGGGGACGAGGCCCCACAGCCAAAGCGGCTCCAGCGCAAGGAGGGCCATCAGACCCAATAGCGCTGCACCCGCGAGGCCCAGCCGCAGCGCCATTACCCGCCGATAGTAGCGGTCCACCGCCTGCAGGGGCGGGATCGCCGTGAGTCCCGGCCAGAACACGGCGCGGAGCGACGGGGCCTGTGCGACCCGCACTCCGGGAATGAGGAAGCTGCTGCCGGCTTGCTCCGCACCCCGGGGCAGGCCGCCGTACTGGCGGCAGATCAGATGACCGCAGCCGAGCAGGCGCCCGACTGCGGTCTGGACCCACTCCACCGACTGCAGCTTGCTCGCATTCAGGGTCTGCTCCCGCTGCGTGAGCAACCCGCTGCACTGGATAAAACGATCCTGATCCTGGATCAGCCGAAAGCCGTAGAAGCGGAGCCAGGCGAAGGTGACCGAGGCCAGGATCAAGGCCAGGAGCAGCGAGGGGATGCCGATCGCCACGGTCAGCAGTGGCCGGTCGAGCACTGGCTGCAGCCACTCCAGATTTCCGGGCTCCCGCAACCGCTCGCGGGCCAGCCGCTCCAGAGGCTGCATGATCGGTGCCGCCACCGCGGCCAGGACGTAGGCGTGGTTGCTGGCCAGCCCGTGCAGGGTGAGGCCACCGGGGGTCACCCGGTAGAGGAGCCGCTCCGTCGCCGGGGCCTCCGCATCCCCGGCGGCGGCGCCGGTGCCCAGCACCTGCCGAAGGATGTCCGCGAACGGGCGCGGGATGCCGGGCAGCTCCACCTCCGTGGTGACGCCGCCCGGGGTGTCCACGCTGAAGCGGACTACGTTGAACGGCCGCATGTAGGCGGGCTGATCGACCGCGGTATGCTGGACCCGATCCGCCGAGACCTTGATCTCGATGCGCTCGATCAGCCCTTTCTGCACTAGCAAAACATCGCCATCCAGTCGGAAACGAAAGCGCCGGTAGTACTGCAGCGCGATCAGCCCGCCGATCAGCAGCAGGACGCTGACACCCAGCAGGGTCTCGGTCACTCCGATCGCCTCCACGTAAGCGGCGCCGGCACCGACCCCGACCAGCAGCGGGATGTTCTCCCGGGCGAAGCGCACCGCCCCCCGGGCGAACAAAAACACCACGGCCCATGGCGACAGGCGCTGCCATTCGGTCAGGGCCGCGGACGTCTGCATCGCCGTCATTCCGCCTCGTGGTACGTGCCCTCGGACTCATCGGGCAACTTCTCGAGCAGGTGTTGTCGAAGCCGCTCCGCGGTCTCCGCTGGCAGGCCCTGAACCACCAGGTCGGCGCTGGCGCCGCCGGCCGTGTAGCAGACCAGCCGCATCAGGTCGAAGGCTCGCTCCAGGGGGCCACTGGCCGCCTCGACGTGCTGGATCCGGCTGATGGGCACTATGGTGGTGCGCTGGATGATCAGCCCGCTGCGATAGATGAGATCGTGCTCGCGCAGGCCATAGGCGCGGCGTTCCGCCTCGAACCAGCTCAGCAGCGCCAGGACGCCGCCCGCGCCGGCGATGACGTAGGCCGCGCCGTCGGTGAGCGCGGCGGGCAGGGCCCCGACGTCGGGCATGACCCACAGGACAGCGGCCAGGGGCAGCCAGAACACCAGATGGCTCAGGACCCGGTAGAGCGGAAAACGCGGGGAGACCGGGTTCAGCGTCACTGCCTCGTAGGTGGGCAGGGTATCCGGGTCGACCGGATCATTGCGAAAATCCATCGCGGAGGCTCGGTGTATTAAGTGGGGTGCTGCAAAAGGTCATCCGGACCGTTTGCAGCTTCGCTTCGCCACGGCGCATGAGGGCAGCGATGGGAGCTTCGGCCTGGGCCATGACAGCCGCCGCAGCCGCATTTCCCGAGACGGGTCTTGCGATCGGTGACGGCGGGAGCTGCAATCCATTACAGGGTGATTTCGGCTGCGGTCACGGTTTCGGTTGCGCCTGCCACCTGTTGCCGCCCGAGTCGATCTGGTGACATCCGTCAGCGTGGCGGGAGCGATGCATCAAATGTGACGCCCGCGGCGGGGATCGATCAGTCCCGGTCCCCGCCCGCCTGTCACCCGACGACAGCGGCCCAAAGAATAACGCCACCGCGATGGCGGTGGCGTAACCCGTTGTTTTACCTGGCTCCCCGGGACGGGCTCGAACCGCCGACCTAGTGATTAACAGTCACCCGCTCTACCGACTGAGCTACCGGGGAATGGGAAACAGCGCATCGTAAAGACCGCCGCAGGGGTAGTCAAGCACCCCGCGCGAAGCGGTCGATCCGCTCGATCGCCTTGTCCAGCATCTCCATGCTGGTGGCGAAGGAAATCCGGGCATGGCCGTCGGTGCCGAAGGCGCTGCCGGGCACCAGCGCAACGCCGGCTTCGTCGAGCAGACGCCGTGAAAACTCGAGATCGGTGTCGATGCCCAGCGCCTCCATCGCACCGGTGATCTTCGGGAAGCAGTAGAAGGTGCCATCCGGCATCAGGCACTCGATGCCCGGAATGGCATTCAGGCCTTCGACGACGCGTCGGGCGCGTTTCTCGAACTGGATGCACATGTCGCGCACGCATTGCTGGTCGCCGTTCAGCGCGACGACGGCCGCGGCCTGGGCGATGGAGGTGGCGTTCGAAGTGCTCTGGGACTGGACCTTCTTCATCGCGCCAATGAGCGATGCCGGGCCACCGGCGTAGCCGATACGCCAGCCGGTCATCGAATAGGCCTTGGAAACCCCGTTCAGCACCACCGTGCGCGGCGCGAGATCCGGGGCGACATTCAGGATGTTCACGAACTTCGCGCCCTCGAACAGAATGTGTTCGTACATGTCGTCGGTCGCGATCACGATCTGCGGGTGTTCGCGCAGTACCTCGGCGAGCGCAGTCAGTTCTTCGGCGCTGTAGGCGGCGCCGGTTGGATTCGACGGGCTGTTCAGGAACATCAACCGGGATTTCGGGGTGATCGCGCCACGCAGCTGGTCGGCGGTGATCTTGAAGCCGGTCTCCTGCGTTGCCGAGATCACCACGGGAGTGGCATCGCCCAGGAGTGCGATGTCCGGGTAGGACACCCAGTAGGGCGCCGGAATCAGCACCTCGTCGCCCTCGTTGAGCAGGGCAAGGGAAAGGTTGAAAATGCTTTGCTTGCCCCCGGAGGAGACGAGAATCTGGTTGGGCTCGTACACGAAGCCGTTGTCGCGCTCGAACTTTGCGATGATGGCCTTCTTGAGGGCGACTGTGCCGTCGACCGCGGTGTACTTGGTTTCTCCGCGGGCAAGGGCATCGATCGCGCCCTGCTTGATATGCTCCGGAGTGTCGAAGTCGGGTTCCCCGGCACCGAGGCCGATGATGTCCCGGCCCTCGGCCTTCAGTTGGCCGGCCAGGGCGGTAACGGCGAGGGTGGGGGAGGGCTTGATGCGCTGAACGCGTTCGGAAAGCTGGATGTCCAAGATGGGCCTCGGGCGATCGCTGGGGTGAGCAATGCGGCAATGCCGCTTCGAGGCTGGAATGATACTGAAATCCCTTGACCAAGATAAGCCGGTAACCGACGGGAAGTTCCAGGTCGTTTCGGGTTACCAACCGACCGGCGACCAGCCGGAGGCCATCCGTGAGCTGGTGGAAGGCATCAACGACGGGCTTGCGCACCAGGTGCTGCTTGGCGTGACCGGCTCCGGCAAGACCTTCACCATCGCCAAGGTGGTCGAAGCGACCCAGCGTCCGACGATCATCCTCGCGCCGAACAAGACCCTGGCCGCGCAGCTCTATGGCGAGATGAAGGAGTTCTTTCCGCACAACGCGGTGGAGTACTTCGTCTCCTACTACGATTACTACCAGCCCGAGGCTTACGTGCCGTCCTCGGACACGTACATCGAGAAGGACGCCTCGATCAACGACCACATCGAGCAGATGCGCCTGTCCGCAACCCGGGCATTGCTGGAGCGCCGTGACGCGATCATCGTTGCCAGCGTTTCCGCAATCTACGGCCTGGGCGACCCGCGCAAATACCTGTCGATGGTGCTGCACATCCAGCGCGGCGAGCGCGTGGACCAGCGCGAGATCCTGCGCCGTCTGGCCGAGCTGCAGTACACCCGCAACGACATGGAATTGCGCCGGGCCACCTATCGGGTGCGCGGGGAGGTGATCGACATCCACCCGGCGGAATCCGAGCAGGAGGCGGTGCGCATCGAGCTCTTCGATGACGAAGTCGAGCGGCTGTCCTACTTCGATCCACTCACTGGCGAGGTGCTGCGGACCGTATCGCGGCTGACGATCTATCCGAAGACCCACTACGTGACGCCGCGCGAGACGCTGGTGGAGGCGGTCGATCACATCCGCGAGGAACTGAAGAAACACCTCGCGTTCCTGCGATCGGAAGACCGCCTGGTGGAGGCGCAACGGCTCGAACAGCGGACCGTCTTTGACATGGAAATGATCCTGGAGATCGGCTACTGCGCGGGCATCGAGAACTACTCTCGATACCTCTCCGGCCGAGCGCCCGGGGAGCCGCCGCCGACCTTTTTCGACTACCTGCCGCAGGACGCGCTGCTGGTGATCGACGAGTCCCATGTCTCGGTACCGCAGGTGGGCGGGATGTTCCGGGGCGACCGCTCGCGCAAGGAGACGCTGGTGGAATACGGGTTCCGGCTACCATCGGCGTTGGACAATCGACCGCTGCGCTTCGAGGAGTTCGAGAGCCTGCAGCCGCAGACGATCTACGTGTCGGCGACTCCGGGACCCTTCGAACTCGAGCGCGCGGGAGCGGTGGTGGAACAGGTGGTGCGCCCCACTGGCCTGCTGGATCCGCGGCTGGAGGTGCGCCCGGCGGGTACCCAGGTGGACGACTGCCTCTCCGAGATCAATCTGCGCGTCGAACGCAACGAACGGGTGCTGATCACGACGCTGACCAAGCGCATGGCCGAGGACCTCACCGAATACCTGTCAGAGCATGGCATCCGCGTGCGCTACCTGCATTCGGACATCGACACCGTGGAGCGAATGGAGATCATCCGCGACCTGCGCCTGGGCGAATTCGACGTGCTGGTGGGCATCAACCTGCTGCGCGAGGGGCTGGACATGCCCGAAGTCTCGCTGGTTGCGATCTTCGATGCCGACAAGGAGGGCTTTTTGCGCTCCGATCGCTCGCTGATCCAGACGATCGGGCGGGCGGCGCGAAATGTGAACGGCATGGCCATCCTCTACGCCGACAAGGTCACGGGGTCGATGCAGCGCGCAATGGAAGAGACCGAGCGCCGGCGCGAGAAGCAGATGGCTCATAACGAGGCACACGGCATCACGCCGCTCGGGATTCGCAAGGCCGTGGCCGATATCCTCGAAGCCCGCCCGGATGCGCGACACCGCAAGGGCCGTCGGGACCGGCGCGTCGCCGAGCCCGACGCACCGGTATACATTGATTCGCCGGAGGTTGCGACCCGGCAGATCGAGCGACTCGAAAAAGAGATGTATGCCAAGGCCCGCGATCTGCAGTTCGAGGAAGCCGCACGGTTGCGGGATCGCATCGAGGAACTGAAGGAACGCGCCTTCCGGCCGGAGGCCGTCGGCGGTTTGCGTTAAACAACCGCAGGAAGCCGGCTCGCCGGGCGACGGCTTGCCCGACCATTGGATCGCTCGGAGGGCTGACCTCCGGTATGGTCGGTCCCCAACTGGGCCGTGTGGATTTTCGTTACACTCGTCTGAACGTTAAGCGGTATGGGTAACGCGTTATGACCGATTTCCTGGGGCCCGTGATGCTCGGTGTGGCGGGCCTTGAACTGACTCGCGAAGACCGTGAGCGGCTGCTGCACCCCGCAGCGGGAGGCGTGATCCTCTTCACGCGGAATTACCAGGATCCGGAGCAACTGGAAAACCTGGTGGCGGCCATACGGGCCGTGCGGGAACCCGAGTTGCTGATTGCGGTGGATCAGGAAGGTGGTCGCGTGCAGCGCTTTCACGATGGGTTCACGGAGATCCCGTCGATGTACAAGATTGGCGAGATTTTCAACTACGATCCGGCGCGCGGTCAGGAACTTGCTCACGATGCCGGGTGGGTACTGGCACACGAACTGCTGAACGCCGGCCTGGACTTCAGTTTCGCGCCGGTACTCGACCGCGATATCGGGATCAGCGAGGTTATTCGCGAGCGGGCGTTTCACGAACGCTCGGACGCGATCGTGATGCTGGCCGGGCACCTGCTGGACGGACTCGAGGAGGCCGGAATGTCCGGCGTTGGAAAACATTTTCCCGGCCATGGTGCGGTCGCCGCAGACTCGCATACGGATTCCCCGGTGGATGCGCGGCCCTTTTCCGAGATCGAGGCCGAGGACCTTGATGCATTCCTCCCGTTGCTGCCTCGCCTCGGCGGCATTATGCCGGCACACGTGATCTACCCGGAGGTTGACTCCCGCCCTGCCGGCTTCTCGGGCGTATGGCTGCATGATCTGCTGCGGGAGCGCTACGGGTTCAGTGGTGCGATCTTCAGCGATGACCTCGGCATGAGCGGTGCTTCCGTGGCGGGATCACCGGGGGAGCGCGCGCACGCTGCATTGTACGCGGGTTGCGACATGGTTCTGATCTGCAACGATTTTCCGGCAATGGACGAGATTCTTCAAACCCTTGAGGACCGCGACCCGAACCCCGAGACCCAGCATCGCCTCGCAAGCATGCGGGGTCGCCGTGCCGAAGCAGACCCTGCACGCCTGGAGGCCGCACGGTGCCGGCTGCGGGCCCTGATCGATCACAACCCTGCGTATATCGTGTAAGGCGAGACCCGCGCTGACCGCACACCCGGGCCACTGCCAAGCGCGGGAGCTTTCTCCGCGCCGCCTTGCTCCGGCACTTCTGGCTGTGCTCCATAGTTACCGCACTTCCCGCATGGCCCACTAGTGGACCAGGCGGAAAGTTCGGTACCAGATCGCTTCGCCAGAAGCACCGGCGCTGCGTTGGGCAAGTTTGAAATAGGATGGCTATTCCGGCACTTGCCCGCCTTGCTCCGGCACTTCTGGCTGTGCTCCATAGTTACCGCACTTCCCTAGTGGACCAGGCGGAAAGTTCGGTACCAGATCGCTTCGCCAGAAGCACCGGCGCTGCGTTGGGCAAGTTTGAAATAGGATGGCTATTCCGGCACTTGCCCGCCTTGCTCCGGCACTTCTGGCTGTGCTCCATAGTTACCGCACTTCCCGCATGGCCCACTAGACTCTGGTGATGGGCGTCTCATTCTCGACGGTGGACAGAAAGAACGGCGCAGGCCGGACCCTGGACCTGCCGGTGCTCGGGATGAGTTGTGCCTCATGCGTGGCACGGGTGGAGGAGGCGATACAGTCCGTACCCGGGGTGACCGCAGTCAACGTGAACCTGGCCACCGGGAAGGCGAGGGTGGAGCTGGACGGCGCGAATCCGGCAGCAGTGGTGGCCGCCGTCGAGAACGCCGGCTACGAGGCCGGCAGCGACGAGGTCACGCTGAGCGTGCGCGGCATGAGCTGTGCCTCGTGTGTGGGCAGGGTGGAGGAGGTGCTGCAGCGACACCCGGCGGTGTTGCAGGCCGACGTAAACCTGGCCACGGAGGCCGCACGGGTGCGTTACCTGCCGGCGCTGGCAAATCCCGCCGACCTCGTGACAGCGGTGGAGGAGGCGGGCTACGACGCGGAGCCCCAGGGTGCCGCTTCGGACCGCCCGGATCGCGAGCGGGCCGCGCGGGAGTCGGAGTACCGTGGGCTGAAGCGCTCCCTGCTGTTCGCCGCCACCCTGACACTGCCGATCTTCGTGCTGGACATGGGCGGTCACATGGTGCCGGCCTTCCATGCCTGGTTGCACAGCACGGTCGGCACCCAGAACCTCTATCTGCTGTTCTTCGTCCTGGCCTCCGGTGTGCAGTTCGGGCCCGGCCGGATCTTCTACCGCAAGGGGTGGCCCGCACTGCTTCAGGGTGCCCCGGACATGAACTCGCTGGTGATGCTGGGTACGTCCGCCGCCTACGGGTATTCGGTGGTCGCCACCTTCGCCCCGGGCGTTCTGCCCGAGGGAACCGTCCACGTCTATTACGAGGCGGCGGCGGTGATCATCACCCTGATCCTGTTTGGCCGGGTGCTGGAGGCCCGCGCCCGCGGGGCGACCTCGGAGGCGATCCGCAAGCTGATGGGCCTGCGGCCGCGCTCGGCCCGCGTGGTGCGGGACGGCAAAACTTTCGAGATCGGCGCAGAAGAGGTCCGGCCCGGCGACCACGTGCTGGTGCGTCCCGGGGAACGGCTGCCCGTCGATGGCAAGGTGATCGAAGGTTCCTCCTGGGTCGACGAGTCGATGATCACCGGCGAGCCCGTACCGGCGTTGAAGGAGCCGGAGGCCAAGGTCGTCGGGGGAACAGTGAACGGCGAGGGCAGTCTGACCTTCGCCGCGACCCGGGTCGGCTCCGACACGGTACTGGCCCAGATCATCCGCATGGTGGAGGCGGCACAGGGCTCCAAACTGCCGATCCAGGCGCTGGTGGACCGCGTTACACGGTACTTCGTGCCGGCGGTAATCGGGATCGCCGTGCTGACCTTCGCGGTCTGGCTGGCCTTCGGCCCGACGCCCGCGCTGACGCTGGCATTGGTGAATGCGGTCGCGGTGTTGATCATCGCCTGTCCGTGTGCGATGGGACTGGCCACACCCACCTCGATCATGGTCGGCACGGGGAAGGGGGCCGAGATGGGTGTGCTGTTCCGGGGTGGCGACGCGTTGCAGGCCCTGCGCGGCATCGAGATCGTGGCCATGGACAAGACCGGGACCCTGACCGAGGGACGTCCCGAGTTGACCGGTATCCGGGCCGGGGAGGGCTTCGAAGAGCAAGCGGTGCTCGCGCTGGCGGCCAGCGTGGAGATACACTCCGAGCACCCGATCGCACAGGCGATCGTGCGTGGCGCCGAAGCGCGGGGGCTCAGGCTGAACGAGGCGCGGAAATTCGCGGCAACACCGGGGCAGGGGGCGCGCGCGCAGGTGGATGGGCGTGACGTGTGGGTCGGTTCCCAACGTTTCCTGAGCCAACTCGGCGTCGATACGCACCGGTTCGAAACCGATGCCGACCGCATGGCAGACCAGGGCGCGACTCCGCTGTACGTTGCCGTTGACGGGCGCCTCGGTGCGCTGCTCGCGGTATCCGACCCGGTGAAGCCGAGCGCCGCCCCCACGGTGGAGTGGCTGCGCGGAGAGGGACTGCGGGTGGTGATGATCAGCGGAGACAATCGCCGCACTGCGGAGGCGGTCGCGCGCCAGCTTGGCATCGACGAGGTCATTGCGGAGGTCCTGCCCGAGGGCAAGGTCGAAGCGGTGCGTGAACTGCAGCAGGGCGACCGTCGGGTGGCCTTTGTCGGCGATGGCATCAACGATGCCCCGGCCCTTGCCCAGGCGGAGATCGGAATCGCGATCGGGTCGGGCACCGACGTTGCGATGGAGTCGGCGGAGGTCGTGCTGATGTCCGACAACCTCTCGGGCATCCGTCAGGCGATCGCGCTGTCCCGGGCCACGCTGCGCAACATCAAGCAGAACCTGTTCTGGGCCTTCGCGTACAACGCGAGCCTGCTGCCGGTCGCGGCCGGCGTGCTCTATCCGTTCATCGGCCTGCTGCTCTCGCCGATGTTCGCGGCACTCGCGATGGCCTTTTCCAGCGTCAGCGTGGTGACCAACGCCCTGCGTCTCAAGCGCTTCCGGGCTCCTGCCTGAAGCCTCGGTGCCGCAGTCGCATCGTCCGAAAGGTGATTTTCATCAATGTTGCCTTCGGGCAACCCGGGCACACTTTCGCGCCCAACGAAGGTCGGCCGCAGTCAGCATGTGGAATCTGACGGCGGGCGTGCGTTACCGCATTATTATCGTCTAAAATAACGCGATCCGGATCGTGGCCCGGGGGCTGCCGCTCGACGGGACGTGCCGGACTTTTTCATTCAACTGCTGGAGAAACTGCATGGCCGACAAATTGCTCATCGTAATGGTGAATACCGACCCCCGTAACGGTTCCGAACTGGGAGCGCCGTTCTTCCAGGCCACCGTGGCGGCGGCCATGGAATATGATGTCGAACTGATTCTGACCGGCCGCGCCGGCGAACTGGCCAAGAAGGGCGTGGCGGAAAACCTGTACGTGCAGGAAGGAAGCCCGAAGTCCGTATACGAGTTCATCAAGGACGCGGTCGAAGCCGGTGTTTCACTGAAGGTCTGCACCCCGACCCTGGATCTCTGGGGCGACGACCTGATCCCCGAGGTCGAGGAGACCGTCGGTGGCGCCTACGTGATCTCCGAGGCGATGGACGACGACACCGTCACCTTTACCTACTGATCCCGGAGTGCCCCGGCCGGACCCTGGCCGGGGCTCCCTGTGGCCTGCCCGATGACGCCTGACGAGGCGCGCACCGTCCTCAACGAGGCCGACTGCCTGTACAACCGCGATGCGGTGGAACAGGCGATCGATCATCTTGCGGAAACCACCGCGGCCGACCTGTCGCATTCGAATCCGCTGGTTCTCGGAGTAATGAACGGCTGCGTGGTGCTGCTCGGCGGCCTGCTGTCCCGATGGTCCTTCCCGATGCAGCTCGACTACCTGCACGCGACGCGCTACCGCGGCGCGACCTCCGGTGGCGAGTATTTGCACTGGCTCGTGCGTCCGCAAACCGCGATGCAGGACCGCACCGTGGTCGTGGTGGACGACATCCTCGACGGCGGCGTGACGCTCGACGGGATCTGCGGGTTCTGCGCGGAGCAGGGCGCGCGCCGCGTCGTCAGTATCGTGCTGGTGAACAAGGCGAACCCGGCCCGTGACCCCGGCATCACCGTGGACCACGCGGCGCTGGATGCACCGAACCGATACCTGTTCGGGTACGGCATGGACTACCATGATTACCTGCGCAACGCTCCGGGCATCTTTGCGGTCCGGGGCATGTGAGGGGAGGCGCTGGGTCATGAGCGGCGGACGACTGGCAATCATCGGGGGCACCGGCCTCACGCAGCTGAAGGATCTTGAGATCACCCGGCGGGAGGTGATGCACACGCCCTACGGCGAGCCGTCGGGTCCGCTGACCATTGGCCAGTATCACGGACACGAAGTCCTTTTCCTGCCCCGGCACGGGTCCCGGCACACGATCCCGCCACACCAGGTCAATTACCGTGCGAACCTCTGGGCACTGAAGAATGCCGGCGTGGAGACCGTTCTGGCGGTGGCCGCGGTCGGCGGCATCACCGATGCGATGACCCCGGGGCGGATCGCGATCCCGGACCAGATCATTGACTACACGTGGTCCCGCTATCACACCTTCTTTGACGGCAACGGCGAGGGCGGCGTGACCCACGTCGACATGACGTACCCCTACAACGAGGGGCTGCGCCAGACGCTGATTTTCGGCTCGCGAGAGCTCGAACTCGATGCCGTCGAGCGCGGCACCTATGCCGCCACACAGGGGCCCAGGCTCGAAACGGCTGCAGAGATCGACCGGCTCGAGCGCGACGGCTGTGACCTCGTTGGCATGACCGGCATGCCCGAGACTGCGCTCGCGCGCGAGCTGGAACTTCGCTATGCCTGCTGCGCGGTAGTCGCGAATCGCGCGGCCGGACGTTCGGACGGGCTCATCACCATGGAGGAGATCGCGCGTAACCTCGCCGGTGCGATGGATCGGGTCAAACGGCTCCTGCCGCTCGTGATCGGTCGCTGCAGGGAGGCGGAGCCTACCTGAACCACCGCGAACCGGCATAACCACTGCCCGATCGCTCATTTAACATAATATACATTATGCGTAATCATGGAACTGCGGCCCGCGTACCGTTCGCACAGCGGCTATGCCTCTCGGGTCCGCGTGGCGGTACCCTGGGGCTCGGATTCCTGCGTCGCGTGTTCGGACGATCGCGTACTTTCCCGGCTGCCCCAGACAAGCAGCGCCGGTGTAACCAACAGGGTCAGCGGTGTGGCGACCAGCAGCCCGCCGGAGATCGCGGTGGCGAGTTGAACCCAGTACTGCGTGGATGGCGCCCCAACGCTGAAGTCGCGGCCGACGAAGTCCACCGTCACACCCAGAACCATCGGCGTCAGGCCCAATATGGTCGTGACCGTGGTCAACAGCACCGGGCGCAGCCGCTGGGCGCCGGTGCGCAATGCGGCGTCCATGGCCGCGATGCCCTGTTGCCGAAGGCGGTTGAAGGTATCGATCAGCACGATGTTGTTGTTCACGACGATGCCCGCGAGCGCGATCACCCCGACACCGCTCATCACGATCCCGAAGGGTTCCTGCCGCAGCAGCAGACCGAGCAGCACGCCCGAGGTGGAAAAAACGATGGCGGACAGCACCAGCGCCGCCTGGTAGAGGCTGTTGAACTGGGTGACCAGGATCACCAGCATCAGGAACACCGACAGCGCGAAGGCCCACATCAGGAAATTGGCAGCCTCTTCCTGCTCCTCTGCCTGTCCGCGAAAACGCACGCGAACGTCCCTCGGGAGGCGGATCTTCCGCGAGGGCCGCCTCGAGAAGACGGACCTGGTCGTCGACCAGCAATCCGGTGGCCGCATCGGCCGATACCGTCAGGGTCCTGCGGCCGTCGACCCGGGTGATGATCCCGGTCTCCGGAGCGGGCCGGAATTCCACGAAATTCACGATCGGCACGAGCCCGTAGGCTGTCGGAACGCGCAGGTTCACCAACTGCCCGATGCTGCGCTCGTCGAAGGGGAACCGGATCCGGATATCCACCTCTTCGTCGACGTCGTCGGGGCGATACCCGCCAAGGCGGATTCCCTGCGTGACCATCTGGACCGCATTGCCAAGCAGAGCCACGTCCGCGCCATAGCGGGCGGCTTCGCGGTGGTTCACCTCAACGCGCAGTTCGACTCCGGGCACGGGGCGATCGTCCTCGATATCCACGAAGCCCCCAATGCGGTCCATCAGTTCGCGCAGGTGCAGGACGGCTTCATTCAGCGTCTGCCGGTCGGGGTGCGCAAACTCCACCTCGATCGGCTTGCCTCGCTGCGGTCCGGTTTCCTGTTCCCGAAACTGGAGCACGATGCCCGGGAGATCCGCCGTATCCTCGCGCAGACGTTCGAGAATTTCGGCGGCGGGAGGCCGGATGCGCCAGTCCAGCAATTCCATCTGGATCACGCCGATCACATCCTCTGCGTAATCCGCCATCAGGCGCGTTCGGGCGGCACCGATGGTGCGCGAATAGACAGTCCGGATCTCCGGCACGCCCATCAGGCGTGCCTCGACCATCCGCACGAGCCGGTCCGCTTCCCAGATCGAGAGATCGCCGCGCGCCTGCACCTGCACCTCCGCGAAGCGAGGCTCCACCTGCGGGAAGAATTCGACGCCACGTCCGAATTCCCCGTAGGCCGCGTAGAGAGCCAGCGTAATGATCACCGCCAGGCCAAGCGTTTGCCCCGGTCGCTGAACCAGCCAGCGCAGCAGTCCGATATAACGGGCCGTGAAGCCATCCACCTCCCCGAAATCGCCCCGTTCGGCTGCCATGATCCGCTGCACCTGGCCCGGCCGGCTGGCGCCGCGTCCGCCGATCAGCCCTCCCAGCACCGGGATGAAGATCAGGGCCATCAGCAGGGAGGCGATTAGCGTCACCAGTACGGTGGCGGGAAGGTAGAACATGAACTCGCCAATCATCCCGGGCCAGAACAGCATCGGGAAGAACACCGCCATGGTCGTGGCAGTGGAGGCGATGACCGGCCAGGCCATGCGGACCGAGGCCCGCTGGAAGGCCTCGCGTCGCTCCAGTCCCTGAGCGAGGTACCGATCCGCCTGTTCGACCACGATGATCGCCCCGTCCACCAGCATCCCGATCACGAGGATCAGCGCGAACAGCACCACGATGTTCATTGTGAAGCCGAGCAGCTGGATCGCCAGAATTCCGCCCAGAAAGGCGCCCGGGATCGCGAGGCCCACCAGCCAGGAGGAACGCCCGCCCAGCGCTGCGACGATGGTCAGCATTACCAGCACGATCGCGGTGATCACGTTGTTTTCGAGATCGCCCAGCAGATCATCGACATCCTGCGCCATGTCCTGCAGGTAGTCGACCCGCACGCTCTCGGGCCAGTCCTCGGCAGCAGTTTCGATCACGGCGCGCGCAGCGGCCACGGTATCAATGATGTTTGCGCCGACGCGCTGGCGGATCTCCAGCGACACCGCCCGCTCGCCGTTCACCCGCGCGAATTCCTCGGGGTCCTTGAACGCTCGACGGCCGGTGGCCACGTCCCCGAAGGTGACAACCGTGCCCTCCTCCACCTTCACCGGCAGTTCCAGGACATCGTCCAGCGACTCGATCAGCCCCGGCACCTTGAGCGTGATCCTCCCGGCACCGGCGTCCACCGCACCGGCGGCAATCAACCGATTGTTCCTTTCGATGGCTTCGATCAGTTCCTGGTACGGGAGCCGGTAGGTCTCCATCACCATCGGATCGGCCATAACCTCGAGCACGTCCTCGCGATCCCCCCCGATCGGGACCTCCAGGACACCGGGGAGCGCCTCCAGCCGATCCCTTAGGTCGCGTGCAATACGCACCAGCGCGCGCTCGGGAATCGGGCCCGACAGCGTCGCCACCAGCACCGGGAACATGGAGAGATCGACCTCGGTGACCTCCGGCTCTTCCGTACCGGGCGGAAACTCGCCCTTCACCAGGTCCGCCTTCTCGCGCACGTCGGCCATCGCCTGCCGGTTATCATATCCGGCCTCGAAGTCGAGACGGATCATTGCGAAGCCTTCGCCCGCCCGGGCCCGGATTTCGTCAAGACCGGCCACAGGTTGCAGTTCGCGCTCCAGCGGCCGGACCAGCAGCCGCTCACTGTCCTCCGGTGAGATTCCGGTATGCGTTACCGACACGAAAAAGATCGGGATGTCGATATCGGGGGCCGCTTCCTTCGGGATCACCACGTAGGAAATGCCGCCGGCGACCAGCATCAGCAGCAACAGGAGCAGCATTGTGCGGCTTCGATCGATCGCTGCGCGGATCAGCGCACTCATTGCTCGGGTCCCGCAGCCTCCGGCAGCACACGCACCCTTTCGCCTTCCTGCACGAATCCCTGGCCAACCGTGACGATGCGCACCGTTTCGGGAAGGCCGGTGATCCACAGACCCTCCGGGTCTGCCCGCATGGGCTCGATCGGGTGGAAGGCGACCCGATCCTCCTCTTCAAGGATCATGATGCCGAGCCGCCCGTCGGGATCCAGCGTCGTCAATGCCGGGGAAATCCGGTGGGCCATCACCTCTTCGACCGGAATCCGCACCTGCACGCTGATTCCGGAGGGCATTTCGCGCCCGGGATTCGGTACCTCGATCTCGACCCGGAACGTTCGCGTCCCGGTATCGGCCCGCGCCGAGACGTGACGGATCGTGCCTTCCCGAGCCAGATCGTTGCCGAACTCGACCCGTGCCGCCTGGCCCCGGTGGATATCCCGAATACGGTGCTGGGGCACCCGGACGACGGCCTTGAGCGGGTCGTTTTCGACGATTTCCGCGACCGCCGTGCCGATCGACACGTAGTCGCCAACCTCGGCGGCGCGATCGTTCAGCACCCCCGCGATCGGAGCCTTCACGCGCGTGCGTTCGATGTCCAGCCGGATCGACTCCAGTTCCGCCCTCGCCGCCTCGAGTTCCGCACGCGCGGATTCCACCTGCAACTGGGCCTGAAAGCCCTCCCCGGCCAGCTCGTCGGCGGCGCGGAAGTCCGACTCACGCCCTGACACGGCGGCCTCGGCACGGCGCAGGCGGGCCTGCCGATCGTCCATTCCGATCCGTGCGAGCACGGTATCCGCATCCAGGAACTCGCCGAGCGACGCCGGTGTTTCCACCACGCGCCCTTCCGTCTCGGCGCGGACCATCACCTGCTGCTGCGGCAGTACCTCACCCTGCAGGGTCACCAGCCGCTCGACCGGCTCCGCCTCACTCACCCGCGCCGCGACGGTGGGCAGGGGTGGATCGGGCCGTGCCTCGACCTCGGGCGGTTCCCGACCGACGACGCCACTGGCAATCCACGCAACAAGCAGCAGCGCGACGCCGGCGATGGCGAGAGTTGAAAGGTGGCGCTGCAACAGTGACAGGACACGCATGGCGCGAGATTAACCCATAAGGGCCGCACCCGAACATTGGGGCGAGTACGACCCTTCGGCCGTGCCGTTCAAGCAGACCACCCGGTTATCTGAACCGCAACAGTACGGGCAAAATCTAGTATATTTAGCCGCTTATCCCTCCTGCATCAGCTGAGGGAGGCTGGACAATCCCGAGGAACCCATGCATTTCCCCTTGTTACGCGTAACCCTGTTACTCGTTGTTGCGTTTGCAGGCGGCGCCAACGCAGGCGACGTCGATGTCCGCACGATCCACGGCTGGGTCGAGCGGATCGAGATCCTGCCGGAGGGCATCTCGCTTAAGGCCAAGCTGGATACCGGTGCCACCACCTCCTCGCTGAATGCGCTGAACAAGGCACGCTTCGAGCGTGACGGGGAACAATGGATCGCCTTCGACATCATCGATCCCGAAAATGCGGACAACACCGTTCGCGTTGAGCGACCAGTCACGCGGAACGTGCGGATCGTGCGGCACGACGGCGGATTCCAGCGCCGGCCCGTGGTATCGATCGGTCTATGCATCGGGCCCCATTACCGGGACGCGGAGATGAGCCTGATAGACCGGACGCATCTGAACTACCAGGCCCTGGTTGGCCGAAATCACATGAACGGCATCATCCTGGTGGATTCTGCGGAGACATTCCTTCACAGCCCCCGTTGCGCAGTGGACGCCGACAGTCCCACCGAGCGCGATTCGGAACATCGCGGCGAGTCACCGGATCCTGGTTCCGATCCCGGCGCATGAAACGATTGCACTTGCCCCTGCTGATTCTGGCCCTTGTGGCGGTCAGCCTGGGCATCTTCCAGCACAAAGTCAGGAACCTCGCCTTCCCGCTGCTGCCCGCCCAGATCGCCGACAACTGGATCGTTGAGGCGCGGCTTGCGTTCGAGCCCACCGGCGGCGCCGTTACCGCCCGCCTCCTCATTCCGAGTCAACCTCCGGGTCTGGCGCTACTCGACGAACACTTTGTGTCGCGGGATTATGGCCTCACCACCGGCATGCGCAGCGAGAACCGCGAGGCTATATGGACTGCCCGCAATCCCAGCGGTCGCCAGGCCGTCTACTACCGCGCCACGTTCTACGAATTGGAACGCCACTTGCGACCCCAGCCCGAATACCCTGGTCCGGCGAGCCTCCCGGAGTTCGAGGAGCCCTACGCGTCGGCGGCCGAATCGATCGTCGAGAGAGTGCGTGAGCGCTCCGCCGACATCACCACCTTCGCCACCGTGCTGGTCAGTGACATGGCCCACGCACAGGACGAGAACATCGCGCTGTTCGCTCCGCGGGGCAGCGGCGAGCGCGAGCGCGCGCGGGCGGCAATCCAACTGCTGGCCGGCGCGCGTATTCCGGCCCGCATGGCGCACGGGATCCAGCTCACGGACCGGGCACGCGATCTTCAGGTTCGGACCTGGCTGGAAGTTCACAACACGCGGGAATGGGTGCCCATCAACCCACGTAACGGCAGCGTCGGGTATCCACCCAATTTTCTGGTCTGGTGGTACGGCGACCAGGAGCCGGTGGCGCTGAACCGCGCCCGTAACGCACAGGTCAGTTTTGCGGTCACCCGCAATTTCCAGAGCGCGGTGGACGCCGCCCAGCAGCGCGCGCAGCTGCTGGATTCTCACATTGCGGATTTCTCCCTTGCTCGGCTTGCCGGTCCAGACTCAGAACATGTACCGGGTCCTGCTGATGGTTCCGGTCGGCGCGATGATCATCGTCCTGCTGCGCAACGTGGTGGGCGTGCAGACCTTCGGCACCTTCATGCCGGTGCTGATCGCACTCTCGTTCCGCGAGACCGAACTCCTCGGCGGCGTGATCCTGTTCACGCTGATCGTGTCGCTGGGGCTCGCGATCCGTTTCTATCTCGAACACCTGAAGCTGCTGCTGGTTCCGCGACTCGCCTCGGTGGTGATCGTGGTGGTAATGCTGATGCTGATGCTGAGCATCATCAGCCACCACCTCGGCATCGAGCACGGACTTGCAGTCGCGCTGTTCCCGATGGTGATCCTGGCGATGACCATCGAACGCATGTCCATTGTCTGGGAGGAACACGGTGCCGGCGATGCGATCCGTCAGGGGGTCGGAAGCATGGGTGCCGCGATCGTCGGCTACCTGCTGATGATCAACCCTTATGCGGAACACCTGATCTTCGTCTTTCCGGAACTGCTGCTGATCATCCTCGCGGTCACGCTGCTGCTCGGCCGTTACACCGGCTATCGCCTGTCCGAGCTGATCCGTTTCCGCGCCCTCGCCGGCCGCTCGGGCACATGAACTGGTTCATCACGCCACGCGAACTCCGCCGTCTCGGCATCGTCGGCATGAACGCGCGCAACGTCGACATGATCGCGCGGCTCAACGCGCGCAGGCACTACCCACTGGTCGACGACAAGCTGCTGACCAAGAGCCTCGCGCTGGAGGCCGGCATTGCGGTACCCGAGCTCTATGGCGTCATCGAGACCAACCACGACGCCCGGCGTCTCCGTGAACGGATATCCGGCCGCGACGACTTCGTGATCAAGCCGGCCCACGGGAGCGGCGGAAACGGCATCCTGGTGATCACCGGGCGCATGGGTGAACGCTTCCGCAAGGCCAACGGCCTGCTGGAAGACATGGAAGGCCTCGAACACCACGTCTCCAACATCCTCAGCGGCATGTACAGCCTCGGCGGCCAGCCGGACAAGGCCATGATCGAATACCGGGTGCGATTCGATGCCCTGTTCGCCAAGGTGAGCTTCCAGGGCGTCCCCGACATCCGGACAGTGGTCTACCAGGGGTATCCCGTGATGGCCATGGCGCGCCTCCCGACGCGCGGGTCGGACGGCAAGGCCAATCTGCATCAGGGCGCGGTGGGCGTGGGGATCGACATCACGAAAGGAGTGACCGGACACGGCGTCTGGCACAACGAAATCGTCGAGCGGCATCCGGATACCGGGGCCCCGATCGGGGGCATCGTGATCCCGGAGTGGGACCGCCTGCTCGCACTGGCCGCCGGCTGCCACGAACTGACCGGTCTGGGCTATCTTGGGGTCGACGTGGTGCTGGATCGAGATTACGGACCGCTGATCCTGGAGTTGAATGCGCGCCCGGGTCTCGCCGTGCAACTCGCCAATGGTGACGGCCTGCGCAAACGCATCGACAGGATCGATGCCGTCCGGCCGGAGAAACCAGCCCTTCCATCTGAGCGGGCCGTCCACGCTCAGACGCTGCTGGGAGTCACTGGAAGCGCCCCGTCCGGGCGCATTTGAGGCGGGGTAAGAACCGGTGCTGCCGAATCAGCGGAGTACCGCCCGTTCAATGCCCTCGCCCATCACCTCGGCAAGGAAATCGATCTGCTCCCCGGTGATCACGTAGGGTGGCATCAGGTAGCTGACGTTTCCGAGGGGACGCAAAAGCGCACCGCGTTCGAGGCCGTGCCGGTAGATCTCCAGCCCCCGTCGCTCCTGCCACGGAAAGGGCCTTCGCGAGACCTTGTCCTGCACCAGTTCAACTGCAGCGATCATCCCGGTCTGGCGCACCTCGGCCACGTTCGGATGATCCCGCAGCGGCGACAGTGCTTTCGCCATGCGCTCAGCGAGTGTGCGGTTGCGCTCGAGCACCGGCTCGTTTTCGAAGATATCCAGCGTCGCCAGCGCGGCGCGGCAGGCCAGCGGGTTCCCGGTATAGGAATGCGAATGCAGGAAAGCGTTCAGCTTCTCGTAGTCGTCATAGAAGGCTTCGTAGACCTCGTCGGTGGTCAGCGTCACGGCCAACGGCAGATAACCCCCGGTGAGTCCCTTCGACAGAAGCAGGAAATCCGGTGCGATCGGGCCGTGTTCGCAGGCGAACATCGCCCCCGTCCGGCCGAAGCCGACCGCGATCTCGTCGGCGATCAGATGCACCCCGTGGCGATCGCAGGCCTCGCGCAGCAGGCGAAGATACTCGGGGTCATGCATGCGCATTCCACCCGCACACTGGACCAGCGGCTCGATGATCACCGCCGCGGTCTCGTGCGCGTGAGCGGCCAGCGTNGCTTCCATAAGATCGAATTGGCGTCGCGCAACGTCGGTACAGGTCTCGCCCTCCTCGCGCTCGAAGCAGTCCGGGCCCGGCACGGTAATCACCGGCAGCATCAGCGGCGCGTAGGTGGCGCGGTAGAGTTCCACCGCCCCGACCGAGAGTGCGCCAAGGGTCTCGCCGTGGTAGCTGTTGGTCAGGCAGATGAAGCGCTGCTTTTCCGGCTGTCCGCGGTTCTTCCAGTAGTGGAAGCTCATTTTCAGCGCCACTTCGACCGCGGCGCTCCCGTTGTCAGCGAAAAAACAGCGGGTCAGCGGTTCCGGAGTCAACCCGATCAGACGTTCGGAGAGCNGGACCACCGGTTCGTGGGTGCATCCGGCCAGGATCACGTGTTCCAGTTGTTCGAGCTGATCCCGTATCGCCGCGTTGATCGTCGGGTTTGCGTGCCCGAACAGGTTGACCCACCACGAACTGACCGCGTCCAGGTATCGGTTTCCGTCGAAGTCTTCCAGCCAGACCCCTTCGCCA
>SL_5KL_010_SEDDRAFT_10000208_pt1 | contig 36774 bp, 35 predicted proteins | sample SodLakKL_010_SED_FD_9118 | JGI IMG/M metagenome (IMG submission 9118)
CTCCTTAAAAAGGTATGTTCAAAAAAGTTGAAAGCCATCCACTGCTTCAGGTTAAGTTAGTTCCTTCTCCCATATAACAGTTTTTTTGCACTCCACCCTGAGCATATTTCCCGTTTTTTTCTACCCTCGTCAATATCAAAAAAGGTACCGGGAACTCCATCAACACCATCAAAAAAACTCAGAGAAATCGAAAGCTCGATCATGATGTTCAGAATTTATGTTTTCCGTTCGTTTCACAGCCCCGGGGCTAATTGGAACAAAAATTCAAAAAAGGGAGTGAGAAAAATGAAAAAAGCAAGAGATATAATGACCAGGGATATCATTACTATCAGTCCGGAAACCACTGTAGAGGAAGCAGCTCGAATACTCACGGAGAATAAAATAAGCGGGCTTCCGGTAGTAAAAGATGAAAAGCTGCTGGGCATTATAAGTGAACAGGACCTGATAATGAAGGATAAAAAACTTGCTTTCCCCGATTACATCAATATTCTGGGAGGAATTATTTACCTGGGAAATATCAAAAAATTTGAGGAGGAATTTAAAAAATACCTTTCAGTTACTGTTGAAGGCCTGATGAGTACCAAGCTGATAACAGTTGAACCGGATACCCCCGTGGAGGAAATTGCCACCCTGATGATTGATCGCAACGTTAACCGTTTACCGGTGGTTGAAGAAGGTCGCCTGCTGGGAATTGTTACCCGGGCCGATCTTATCCGCAAAATGGCAAAATAACTGGGCCTTCAGGGGAATTTCTAACTAATCCAGGACATCCATACTGCGGGTGGCAATTAAATCCTTCCCGGTATTCAGGATATTTTCAATTATTACCTGTCCTTCCTGCACCGGAGCTTTTTGCATTACTTGAGCCAGCACTTTCATTGCTGGTTCAATTTTTTCCCGGGGCAGGGGTCCGCTGGATTTGACCGGCAGCTGAGATACCCTCCCTCCCCTAATGTTAACGGTAGCCGTTAAAATCCGGGCCGGGGAGGTGAATTCCTCCCGGGCATATTCCTCCCCCTGTTCACACCTGTGCCCCTTTATTTCCTGCAGTTTCCCTTTGTTTATGGTTCCATAAATTTCACAGCCCACCGGGCAGATTACACAGATCAGTTTTTTTTCACCCATTTTTTTTGTCCCTCTCCACTTCAATATTTAAATTATGTCCCGGGGTTAATTCGGTTCGCATTTCCGGGGTAATGGCCAGCTTAATTATTTCTCCCGGCTTAATAAAGGGCAGAGGAAAAGATAGTTTTTCCTGACCTTCCTGGCTGATCCTGATCCTGATTTTGCGTCGGGGAACCTCGGCCCGCATAAAAAGGAGTAGATCTTCCTCCCCTGCAGCAGCAATATTAATATTCTGGGGCACCACGTAACGCAGTCCATTTCCCGTTTCAACTTTTTCCCGATGGGCAACAGGAGAACCTGCAGCAAAAAGGGCAGCAGCTTCACCTGCTATTTCACTCTCCCTGGTTACATCATCGGCCAGATCATGAACCTGAACCACGTTACCGCAGGCAAAAATTCCGGGAATCCCGGTCATGCGACCCTGATTGACCAGAGGACCTCCGGTTCGATGGTCCAGGGCCACTCCCACTCCCCGGGAAAGTTCATTTTCAGGAATTAAACCCACCGACAGAAGAAGGGTATCACAGGGAATAAATTCTGAGGTTCCCGCCTGGGGCTGCAGTTTTTTATCCACCTGCATGGTGGTTATTCCCTCCAGGCGATCCTCCCCGTGAATTCTTACAGCGGTTCGCTGTAGATAAAGGGGAATGGAAAAGTCATTAAGACACTGCACAACATTTCGGCTCAACCCGCTGGTATAGGGGAGCAGTTCAAAAACGCCCTGCACCGAGCATCCTTCCAGTTTCATTCTCCGGGCCATTATCAGTCCGATATCACCCGAGCCGAGGACTGCAACCTCCCTACCGGGAATGAATCCTTCAATATTGGTAAAGCGCTGGGCAGTTCCCGCGGAAAAAATTCCTGCGGGTCTGCTGCCATAAATTTGAATAGCCTCCCGGGTCCTTTCCCGGCATCCCATGGCCAGAATAATACTTCTGGCCCTGAATTTTTGCAGACCATGTCGAGAACTGGAGGTAATAACTTCTCGGGCAGGTGTAATTTCCAGAACCATAGTGTCAGTCTGTATTTCTACCCCGGCTTTTTCCGCGCCGGTAATAAAGCGCCCGGCATACTCGGGTCCGGTCAGTTCTTCCGAAAAATACTGGAGACCAAAACCATTATGGATACATTGATTTAGAATTCCGCCGGCCTCATAGTCCCGCTCCAGGACCAGAACCTGCCTGGCTCCACTTTCCCTGGCTTTTATAGCAGCCCCCAGCCCGGCCGGCCCGGCTCCGACAACTACTACATCAACATCAAATGTCTGCAAGTCCCTCACCAGCCTTTAATAACAGTTCTTTGGAATGATATTTTAATAACTGGGAGCTACCCCCCCGCAGGCTGGCCTGCAGGGGATCAATACCAGCATATTCCTGTAATAATTCCAGCAGCCTGGGTCCACAAAACCCGCTCTGACATCTTCCCGAAGCAGCCTGGGTCCGGCGTTTAATGCCATCAATGGTTCTGGCTCCAAGGGGGGCCCTGATGGCCTCTCGGATCTCACCTCGAGTTATACCCTCGCATCGACAGATTATCTGCCCATAATCACTATCCCGGGAAATCAGTTCTGCCCGCTCCTTATAGTCCATGTTTCCGGGCCGAACTGGAACCGGACGCCTGGCCTGGAAATCATCTTTTTCTTCCATGTTTAGCCCCAGGTCCTGTAAAATTTCCTTAATTAACCCGGCAATTCGAGGGGCAGCCGTCAGGCCAGGTGATTGAATTCCTGCTGCCAGGATCAGCCCCCTGGTCCTGCGAGCAGGCCTGATAATGAAGTCATCTCCAGCAACCGCCCGATTTCCGCTGAACATTCTGATTATATCCGAGGTATTAAGGGCAGGAACCAGTTTTTTTGCTCCGACAATAACCCGGGAAATTCCTTCCCGGGTGGTTTCCAGAGAACTCCTATCCTCAATTTCCTCGGCGTCAGGACCTATCATTAAATTTCCATGCACAGTGGGAGTAACAATTATGCCTTTGGAAACGGGAGTGGGGCGGGGAAAAAGGGTATGTTTAATCTGCACCGGGTAGTCCCGGTCATAAACCAGGTACTGACCCCGGCGAGCTTTAATCCTTATTCCCTCCTCCCTTACACAATTCATCTCATCCGCACTGAGACCGGCTGCATTAACTAAATAATCCCCCTGGAAAAAGCCCTGATCTGTCTCAACCCCCACTACCCGACCCTCTTCTGTAATGGTTTTATGGACCCGACATCCCGTCAGAAAAACAACTCCATTCCCTGCTGCATTCTGGGCCAGGGCCAGGGTAAACTCAAAAGGACAGATTATTCCCCCCCGGGGTGCATAAATGGCCCCCAGGGCCTCTGGGTTTACTTTTTTTTCCTTCTCCAGCAATTGTTCCCGGTTCAGCCACCGGATCCCCTGCACTCCATTGGTCCGGGCTTCCTCCAGAGAATTTATAAGGGCCTGGCGATCTTCCGAAGAGAAAGCCAGTACCAGGCTTCCATTACGGTCAAAGGGAACCGCCAGTTCATCGGTCAATTGATCAAAAAGGGGATTGGCTTCCAGGTTCAACCGGCCACTCAGAGTAGAGGGATCGGCGTTAACCCCGGAATGAATCAATCCAGTATTGCCCTTACTGGTTCCCTGACCAATTTCCTTTTCTTTTTCCAGTACTGCAATGCGCAGCCGGTAGCGGGATAGTTCACGGGCTATGGCACAGCCCACCACACCTGCTCCAACGATAATAACGTCAAATTTCTGCATATCCGGCCTCTCCTTTTTCCTCCTGTTTTATTTCAGCCAGCCGCCCGAACACTGAACTGCTTTTTTCCATCCCCGGTACAGGCTTTCTTTTTTCCCGTTTTCCATCTGGGGCTGAAACAATTCCTCCCGGCGCCATATCCGGGCAATATCATCAATGTCCTTCCAGTAATCCACCGCCAGGCCAGCCAGATAAGCTGCTCCCAGGGCAGTGGTTTCTGTAATCAGGGGCCTCTCCACCGGGACTCCCAGAATATCTGACTGAAACTGCATTAAAAAATTATTGGCTGCTGCTCCCCCATCCACCCGGATATTTTGAATTTTTAAACCTGTATCTTTTTCCATGGCCTCGACCACGTCCCGGGTTTGATAGGCTATAGCCTCCAGGCCAGCCCGTACCAGATGCTTTTTGGTAGTTCCTCGGGTCAAGCCTAAAACAGTTCCCCGAGCATACATATCCCAGTGGGGGGCTCCCAGGCCGGCAAAGGCTGGAACCAGGTAAACACCTCCTGTATCAGGAACACTCCGGGCCATCCATTCAGTATCTTCTGCCTCGTCTATCAGGCGCAGACCGTCCCTTAACCACTGGACCACCCCTCCGGTAATAAAGATGCTGCCTTCCAGGGCATAATAAACTTTTCCTTTAAGACCCCAGCCAATAGTGGTAAGTAATCCATGCCGGGATGAAATAGCCTGTTCCCCGGTATTCATCAGAAGAAAAGAGCCTGTCCCGTAGGTGTTTTTGGCCATGCCTTTGAAAAAGCAGACCTGCCCAAAGGTTGCTGCCTGTTGATCACCAGCAACTCCACCAATGGGAACAGCCTTTCCCAGAAAGCTCTTTTCTGTTTCCCCATAAACCTCGCTCGAGGGTCGCACCGCAGGTAATATGGTCCCGGGGATATCCAGGATTTCCAGCAGCTCTTGATCCCATTCGAGTTCATGAATATTGAACAGCAGGGTCCGGGAAGCATTACTGTAATCAGTAATATGAACATCTCCCCCTGTAAGCCGGTAAATCATCCAGGAATCAATGGTTCCAAATGCTATTTCCCCTTTTTCTGCTCGTTCTCGAAGACCCCTGATATTATCCAGGAGCCATTTTACCTTGGTCCCGGAAAAATAAGCGTCAATTACCAGTCCGGTTTTGGAGCGAAATTTTTCGTTAAGCCCTTGCTTCTGAAGGTCGGCACAGAGCTCTGCAGTCCTGCGACACTGCCAGACAATAGCATTGCTTACTGATTTGCCGGTTTCCCGATCCCAGAGAACCGTAGTTTCCCTTTGATTGGTTATGCCCAGGGCAGCAATCTGCTCAGCTTGAATGCCGCTTTTATACATAACTCCCCGCATGACATCCAGGGAAACCCGCCAGATTTCTTCGGGATCATGTTCCACCCACCCGGGCTGGGGATATATCTGGCTGAATTCTGCCTGTTCTCGAGCCAGGGCTTTTCCATCCCGGTCAAACAAAATTGCCCGGGAGCTCGTGGTGCCCTGATCCAGGGCCATAATATATTTCTGCAAAAAATTACCTCCATTCGGAAAGATATTATAAAAAACCATCCCCGGGGATTTTCCTAAAATAGAGTTATTTCTTTTCTATTGTCCATTCTTCTTCAACCGTTCTTCCAGCCAGTTCAACAAATCCCCCAGAACTTTCTCCCGGTCTTCCGGTAATTCATTATATATTTCGTGGTATAATTCCGGGTAAACCTGGAGTATCTTATCCTCGGAGCCCAGCCTGTGTAAGAGGACCTGTTCTCCCTTAAAGGATTGATCCTCACGCCCACACTGCAGGAAAACAGGGATCTCAATTTTTTCGGCTGCTGCTCCCCCCCGACGTAACCATTCAAAAATTTCTGCCGCCAGCCGAAAAGAAAGTTTTTTCTCCACCAGGGGATCGCGAGAATATTCTTTTACCACCTCCTGATCTCGGCTGATAAAAGCAGGGGGCAGGGGAAAAGAAAATCGGCCTCGAGGGAAAAGGGCGCTGAGTATTCGAACCAAAAGAATCATAACCGGGCTGCTGCGGGCTTCATAACCAGTTCCTGAAAGAATAGCCCCCCGATAATTCTCCTGATCATGGGCCAGGTAATTTAGAGCAACTATACTGCCCATGGAATGCCCCAGGAGAAATACTGGTGAATCCTGGACCTGGGGAGCAATGATTCGGGCATAAAAGTTACGGGTATCTTTAATAAAATCCACAAAACTGTCCACATGGGTCCGGGGACCGCTGCTTTTCCCGTGCCCGCGGTGATCATGGCAAAAAACCCCAAAACCTCTGGGGAGCAATTTTTCCACCAGATTCATATAGCGATCCCCGTGCTCTCCAAATCCATGAACTATCTGCAGCACAGCCTGCATAGAATTTTCCGGAAGCCAGGAACGGTAAAATATTTTTATTCCCTGTTCACCAGTAAAAACCCCTTCAGCTCTATTCATTTCTTTCCCCCTTTCCCCGGACCTCTTTGATTTCCATCTCTATAGCCTTTAGCTTCTGTAATACCAGAATTTCTCGCTCTACCCAGGGACTGCAGGTATTGGAGTGAAATCGCAAAATCTTTCGATTACAGTCCAGTGCTTTCTCCGGTTCGATCCAGACGGGCTCCAGGCCCAGTTCCTGTTCATAGCGATCCAATTTTTGCTCTTGAAAACCCGGTTCAATTGTACAAAAGTAATAATAGGAATTCATCTGAAAAAGGTCAAACCCGGGATCCCGGGCTTTTTTATATTCAACTATAAAGCCCGCTTCACCTGCTATCTCTTTAATTGTTACTCCACATTCCTCCCGAATTTCCCGTAGAAGAGTTGAAAAATGAGTTTCTCCCTCCTCAATTCCTCCTCCCGGAAATTTATAGTCCCCCTTCCGAGAAGAATAAAGCATTAAAATTTGATTATTCCGGCCAGCAATAATGGCCCGAACCGCTTCCCTTAAAAAGATAGTTCCCTCAATTTTTAAATCCCTATCAGGAATAATCTCAGCTAGCTTTTCCATGAGCCCTCCATTTTTCCCTGTATTCCTTCATTTAGATTTCTCCATTTTTTTTTTATTATCCTTCTTTTCCCTGCTTTTATGCCCTGAAATCAACGAAAAAATTTACCCCGGCGGATTAACCGCCGGGGCTAAGCAGGAGCCTGTTTTTCTTTTCAACTTACATATAGTCTTCCTCTATAACCTCCAGGACTTCTTCAGTTACATCTTTTTCGGCTTCACCAGCCAGGAGCATTCCTTCAACTACTATATAATCATAACCCAGCTCTTCAGCAATTTCCTCAACATCGTCTCTGATTTCCTGGAGAGCCATTTCCTGATATTCCATTGCCTTCTGCTCTAATTCCATATCCATTTGCTGCTGCGCCATCATGGCTTCTTCTTCATCCATTTCAGCAAGTTCTTCCTGCATTTCTTCAACCTCTTCCATGAACAATTCCTGGGCCTTCATGAAAGCGGGATGAACTTCAGCTATAGCATCCAGATCCACTTTTACCACTGTTACCTCATCTGCCCGAACTGTATTGCCCAGGCCTGCTACTCCTACCAGCAAGAACAGAACCGAAAGAACAGCAATTAACTTATTTTGTCTCATAGTTCCTCCTAACAATTGTTTTTTCCCAGAGTTATGCACCTACAGGAACAAACAGGTCATTTTCCTCCAGATCTAACTGGGAGAAGGGATCATCGTCTACTCCGGGATCATCTACGTCGGGATCTTCCATTTCAAAGTCTTCTTCGGGTGGTGCTCCACAACCAGCCATTGCAATTGCACCAAGAGCCAGAAGCACTACCAGCAAAAGGATAAACTTTTTGTTATACACTGTTATACCTCCTTTTCCCTATTTTCTGATTTAAGTTTACAGGAAAAATGTGATATTCCAGTGATAAAAACTTAAACATATTGAAAATCTTAATTTTTTTTCGGGATTATATTTGCTTTTTCAAAAATAAACCGGGACTGATCAAGTCCGTAAATTGTCTGCTGCCAGAAATATTAATGACCAGCCTTTATCCCAATCATCAGGAAATTGAGGGCCAGAACTGCCAGAATAAGAATTTTCAGCAAGAAGAAAAATTTTCCCGCAGGCTTTTGGGTGAATTTCCCCCGGTTTTCCCTAAAACTTTTACAATACCCCCAAAATCCCTGAAAGGGAAAATTCAAAACTTTTAGCATTTCAATTCCACCCCCAAAAAAATTAAAACTGGTAGGAAAATAAAGGAGTTACCCCCTATTTCACCCCGATACCCTTCTTCGGGCTTTTTGGCCGGGTAAATTATTCCCAGTCCCAAATATCCAACCTGAGTAACAAATTCCAGTTGGGCTCATCAACCTGGATTATAGTTATATCTTTAATTGGATCTTCGTTTTCGTCCAGAGTTATGCTCTGCTCGGTGACTGCTTCGAATCAGCTGGTTGCTGCAATGGCATCACGGATATCCTGGGAGTTGTCGAATCCGGTTCTTACAATTACATCCAACATCAACACGGTAGCATCAAAACCCAGTGCCGCAAGAACTATGGGGTACGATCCTGGACTAGGGCGGCTGCTCTCACTGGTAGAATAATTGGCAGCTTTTTTTAGCAGAAAGTTATTTCCTCTTTTCCTTGAACCCCCGGCCCGATAAAAAAACTGATCCGACCATTTTTATCCTGCTGAAGTTTACGGCACACAAAAAAAAGCCTTCCGTCCTTAAAAGGGCAGAAGACTATTTTTTTCGGGATAGCCTGCTCCACAATTCAATCATTTCTGGAGTGGGTTGTAAAATTTCTGGGCTCCCTCAGCGGGAATCTCGACCACCAGTACTTCGTTTTTGTCCGGTTTTTGGCTCAACTTTACTTTTCTCTTTTTAAACAGGGAGTTTGACCGAAACATTCATTTTTACACCGGGAAAAATAATCCCCTAACATTGCCCTACAATCAGGGTGAGCACAGTTTTCAATGATAATCTCTGCTTTTTCCTGGGGTGTTTTCCCTCTTAAATCTGCAACGCCCTGCTCGGTTACAATAACCTGAACATCATGTTCCGTGTGGTCAATATGGGAGCAGCGGGGGACAATGCACGAAATCTCTCCCCCCTTGCGGGAGGACGGAGTGGAGAAAATGGAAATATAAGCATTCCGGCTAAAGTCTCCTGACCCTCCAATTCCATTCATCATCTTATGCCCGCCAATATGGGTGGAATTAACATTGCCATAAATATCTGCTTCAATTGCTGTATTCATAGCAATAATACCCAGGCGGCGAATAATTTCCGGATTATTACTTATCTCCTGGGGCCGCAGCATAATTTTTTCTTTAAATTTTTCCACGTTTTTGTTGAAATAATCTCTTTTTTCCGGGGAAAGGGTCAGTGATGTTCCTGAAGCAAATTTCAAACAACCTTCCTCAATTAAGTCCAGAACTGAATCCTGAATTACCTCTGAATACAGTTCTAAATCTTTGATCCCCAGACCCAGTAAGCCCCGGAGAGTAGCATTGGCTATCCCTCCCACTCCGGATTGGAAGGGCAGTAGATCAGGAGGCAATCTTCCTTCATCAATTTCTTTTTTTAAAAACCGGATGATATTCTCAGCTATTCTCTTGCTGTTTTCATCCGGTGGTGGGAATCCCCGGGAATCATCTTTAATATCTGTTATTACCACCCCGGCCAGTTTTCTTTCATCAATTTTTATGGAGGGTTCTCCTATTCTATCAGAAACCCTTTGCAGAGGAATGGGCCGGCGGTGAGGGGGGTCCTCAGGAATAAAAATATCATGAAGCCCCTCCAGCTCCAGGGGCTGGCTGATGTTAACTTCAATTATTATTTTGTCTGCCTGTTCCAGGAAAGTAGGGGAATTCCCCACTGAAGTTGAAAGGACCAGGCTTCCATCTTCTCTAATTTTAACAACCTCTACAATTGCCACATCAATATTCCCCAAAAAACCATACCTGATCATGGGGGCCATGTGGCTTAAGTGAACATCAACAAACTTAACCCCGCCGCAGTTAATGGCTTCCCGGAGATCCTTATTGGTTTGATAAGGAATTCTCCTGGCAATAACTCCAGCCCTGGTTAAAGCTCCATCCAGTTCATCTCCAACCGAAGCTCCTGTCAAAAGAGTAATTTGAAAAGGATCCTTTTCTGCTCTTTGGGCCAGGGCCAGGGGAACTGCTTTGGGATAACCAGCAGGAGTAAAACCGCTGGTAGCCACCACCATACTATCTTTTATCAATTCTGCAGCTTCTTCAGCCTCCATCACTTTTTCCCGGAAGACCCTGCTGCCAATTCTCCCTTCTTCAATTTCCATTTCCACCACCTCCAACCTGTTTTTCTTCCTCTGATTTTTCTCGACCTCAAAACCGGCTCTAGGCCCTATTTTTTGGAAACCCAGCCCAGATCCCTGTTTTGATTTCTCTCAGGCCAAAAAAGGGAAAAACTGTTTCCACCAGGCCATCAGATCCACCTGCCAAAAACAAAAGGAGCCCAAATCCTCCCCACGATCTGCAGTAAAATTCTGCCTGAACCATTGCAACGATTCCATTCATCTGCAAAAAGATGCGGGTAATAGCTTTCCGAATAATTTATTGCGGTTAAGAGGTTATGGGCAGAACTGCAAGAACAGTAGTTGGAGCTTCGGAATATTTGAACCACCATCTATAGGGGCGGATGGCCTCCTGCTTCAATTAACATCACCGGCAATACAGGTCTTAGTTATTCTTCACCGGCTTAACACCGGACATTACCGCCCCGGATTCTGTTAGCAGCAAAATATCTTACGCATCAGGAGAATTAGCCTGGTTGTCGCCTGTCGTTTTCCTTACAAAACGCATATATCCAGCTAGCAAAGAACTATCACAGTTATATTGTATCACAGAAACCCTGCTAACTCATCACCCACTTACAGAAGTGGACGCCGATCTGGCAACTAAGTAATTGGAATTACCGTCATTTAAAACCTTTTGATATTTTTCTTATCAATTTTATACCAATAACAATCCCTGGTTTCTTTATATTTTTTCATCCCCACTTTATCTAATACCCTTTGGGATGGTTTATTATCCTTTTCTGTTTCAGCTATAACACTTCTTACTCCTTTTTGGGTAAAAGCCCAGTCTATCATTCTTCTTAAAACTTCCGCCATGTATCCTCTGTTCTGATGTTTTTCCTCAATTCCGTATCCTACTTCTACCTCTCCAGCATCATTAGGTAAACCTTTAAAGGAAATACCACCAATTATCTGGTTTTCATCTTTTAATACTATTTGCCAATTAGTATACCATAAGTAATTTTTTGCATCTTTTACTGCTTTTTGATAGGGTTCTCTAAATATCGCTTTCATCTCTGGACTCAATTCTTTCCCTGTTATATTTAAACCCAGATTTCTCTCCATAACTGATGTATTTTCAATAAATAGTCGGAAATTTTCTATATCAAGAGGAATTAGGATAAGCCTATCTGTTTCAAGTTTTTTCAAAGACTTCGCCTCCCCAATTGAATTATAATATTTATTGCCTCATCTAAATATTCTAAAGCCCATTGCCGCAATTTATTCCAGAAGCTATTTTCAGGTACGCGTTTTCCAAAACCAGTTGAACCATAATTAAGGTCTTGACCGAAGCAAAATCAAGCATTTTATGCTTCAGTAATTCAAGTGTAAAACAGGCTCGGAGATGAAGCTATTTCCAGGTAATTGGCTATTAATAGAAAAACGGGGCTTCTATTATCGGGTTCACGAGCACAATCCTATCCGGTTAGATTGACATGGACATTACAAAGTCCAACAGCAAGTTCGCCTGTAATACCGTGGACTGCTTGAGCTTGGTCCCGAAACTCAAAGACCACAATATCGCTGTTTTCTTCGAGAAGGAAAACGTCAATACCTTAAATAGTAAGGAGACTTTATGCTGACCCTACTGGAAAGCCTGGCACAGATTTAGACGAAATTTATGAACAGTTTGTTGGCTTACAGAAGGATCTGATGGCTACCGCCCGAATGAATGGCGGGAGGGCATTAATGGTGGTGTCTATTCTAAAGAGCATTGTAATAGCAAGCTCATTTCTTATTTTTTTTAATTAGATAAACACACAGTGCTATTGTAAAAACTCCCCCAAACATGATAACAACTAATTCCATATACACACCTCCCAGATCATAAAATAAAAACTGTTTAATGTATCATCCCTTGATTTTATCTTCGCAATTTTAGTTCCACTAGTTGTCTTAAAAGTTGCTGCCCATCAACTATCTTATAGCAACCATTTTATTTTCACACGGAATGATAATAATTTCAACCTAATTCTTACTAAATTTCTAAGTTCTGATGGAATCATATGTGTCATCAATTTGATACAGACCACTAACGGTGCTAGAAAAGAATAAAAAAAGTCAAGTTGGGTTATGGAGAAAGTATATGCCAAAAGCCGCAATAAGCACCGATAAGTAAAAATTAAGGGTGAGTGCACCTGCTTTACCCGGCAAAGGGAGAGATCTTAAAGCAGAAAATCAAAGAAAATGGGATTGATCGTTATGTGAATAAATTTTTGGGATTTAAACTGGCCATTATGTTTTTTCGCCATGCTTAACAAGTACCGAAGCCCCCGGGATATAGCCAGCCACTTAGCCAACCATGAATTCCAGGAATTTACGGGATTGAAGTCCAGCAGTCACTCCCAAATATCCCGGCGCTTAAGAGTTTTTCCCCAACACCTTTCTCGCTTTATCTAAAATACTGCTGTACATGAACTGCGGAAAGAACTCTCTTTCAAACCAATAAAACAAAGACCACTTTTTAAAATTGTAGATGCTTCCGTGATAACCTGTGCGGTAAGAAAATTCTTTTGGGCCAGGTTCAAAAAAACCAAAGCCCGCATCAAGATCCACTTGAAGGTTGACTTTTTTCCGGGCCACAGCATTCCAGAAGACAATACAATCACCACACCAAATAAAGCCGACCAAACCGAGAGGGACAATCTGGTTGTTAAACAATACATGTCTTAAATAGGGCCTATGTAGACTATGCCAGGTTTGATCGATACTGGGATGGCAGTACCCTTTTTGTAACCAGACTTAAAAACAATGCGATAAAAACCGTAATCAAAGAGCAAATGCCCTTCAGGGGAGCAATAACCAGGTATCAGATATTAATCCTGGGAAACGGGAAAAAAAGATGAGAAACCCACTTATCCTGATAGAGGCCAAAGAGTCTGAAGGAAAACCCATCAATATTATCACCAATGATTTTCAGCGGAGCTGCACCGAAATTGCGAAAATATATTGCAGGCGCTGGCAAATCGAAATCTTTTTAAAATGGCTGAAGCAGAACCTGGAGATCAAACATTTATGGGGCTTCTCCCCGCGGGGTGGAAACCCAGATTTTAATGGCTTTAACCACCTACTGTCTCTTGCTTCTTGTTAAGCTTAAATATGGGTTATCGGAAGACTTATTGAAACAAAAAGGATGCGTAATCGCATTACTTTATGAAAAGTTTGAAGCTTTTTAGGGAAAATGTTGAAAAAGCCAACTTGAACTTCAAGGGGCCGAAGAAAGATAGATTATGAAGGAAAGTTTAAAGACATTGGAAGGCGGGAGATGTTCGGAGAAGCCGACCATTTCTTGATGGTTTAGAACCACAGAAAAAAACCTGGCAAAATGTTGTGTAAGGGCTACCTTTAGAGGGTTGATTTTTTGGTTCTTCACAGAGAAGCCAGCTGGAAAACTTTAACCTTTTTAAAAACAAGGACCGGATGCTGTTTCATAGTTTTTTTGGGGTTGCCATTCAATTTTTTTTGCAACGTTAGTTTATTTTTTTAAGACCGTAAGGCAACGACGGGATTAAGTTTTGATGCATAAAAGGCAGGATAAATACCAGCTGCTATCCCAATTATAACGCTTATTATAAGAGAAAGCATTAGTATTGGCCAGGCAATTACCGGATTGAGAGCGAAAGACAAAGCAATCACTAGTGGTGCTATGACCCCTATTGTGCTCCCAATTAAGCCACCAATTCCACCCAGTATTGCCGATTCAAATATGAATTGAATAGCTATATCTTTTTGACTGGCGCCCAGGGCCCGGTGGAGTCCAATTTCCCAGATGCGTTCACGTATGGAAATAAGTTGAACAGCTGTAATTCCCAAACCTCCCCCAAGCAAAGTAATGATAGCCAGCACATTAATTAAATTCCTTACTGATCCCAAAATATCTGTTTGAGCAGCCAGGAGTTGGCTTTGATCAACAATATTAAAATCATCAGGTTCATTTGGACTTAATTGATGGGCAGCACGTAATATGGGTTTAATTTCCTCTTTTATCTCCGGAATTCTTTCTGCCTGCTCAACTTCCAGGTAAATATGGGTTAAATATTCCCTTATGCCCAGTACTACATGTTTTTGGGCCGTAGTAAGTGGAACTATCACCAAATTATCCAGGTCTTCATTATTGGCGTCAAGTCCTTTTTCTTCAATAACACCAATTACCTCAAAATCCGTATTGTTAAGAGTAACCGTCTCACCAATAGGATCGGTATCTTTAAAAAGCAGTGAAGACACTGTCTGCCCGAGCAAAATAACCTGTTTTGCTTCGGCATCATCTTCATCTGAGAAAAAATCACCTTCAGAAGCCTCCATCGCAGAGATCTGCAGGAATGGGGTTCGGGTAGCTATAGCAGTTGTAATTACCGAAATTTCCTCAGTTCTTACTATTCCGGGGCGAAGGAAAACAGGAGCGATGGCATTAATGCCATCAACTCCCTCTTGCAATAAAGATATATCATTTTCCGTCATTGTATCTACCTCTATTATTCGTCTGCTACGATTGGGGAGAACAATCCCGGATTCTATAATTAGCATATTTGTGCCGAGTTTTTTCAACTCGTATACTAACTGTTCTTGCGAACTGTACCCCAGCGAAGCCATTGTTGTTACGGCAGAAATGCCGATTATAATCCCTAAAACAGCCAAAAAGCAACGTTTTTTATTGACAGCAATTGTTCTCAATACAAGAGATAGGATTGTTTGATATTGTTTCCGGTGGGTTTTCATTTTTGCTGTGAACCTCTAAGGGCTAATACTGGATCCAATTTGGCTGCCCTTTTAGCAGGCCGAACACCAAAAACCAGGCCTATTATTAGAGCAAAAAACAAACCAATAACGGGGGCATGCCAGGAAAAAATTGACCTCAAATCCAACCGTGTTGCTAATTCATTAGTGAGAAGGTAACCAAGAAGAATTCCAACTATCCCAGCTATAATTGATACCAGGGCAGTTTCTACTAATACCTGGCCGGAGATATCTTTATTTCGAGCTCCCAGGGCTTTGCGTAATCCGATTTCCCTAATACGACCAGAAATAGAAAGATTGGTCAGGTTCATCATAACCGTACCACCAATAAGTAGAGAGGTCCCGGCAATTATTTTTAGGTAGAATGACAAAGTATTGGCCACTTCGTCCCTTGCCCTTGCTGTTGCCATGGGATAACGAACAAATATTTCCTCTCCAGGATAAATTCCTTCGAAATAACTTCGAGTTTCCGCAGCTAATTTTTCTAAATTTGCGGGGTCTTGTACAGTAACCGTAACGGTGCTTAATCCTACAGGCTGGAACAGTTCCACAAAAACCTCATGAGAAACCAAAACTATCTGATCTGCATTTCTCCCACTGTTACTAATTCCTCGAGTATCAAGGACGCCAATCACTTCAAGTTGCAGGTCTTCCACCTGGATTAATTTTCCCAGGGGATTTTCTCCCGGGAAAAAATTATTTGCTAAAGCAGGCCCAATTACTGCGATGTGAGAACCTGATTGAATATCTGCTTCACTGAAAAAAGACCCTGAACTTAAATTTAAATTTCGAACTTGCTGAAAATCTAATGCTACGCCCTGAATCGCAATATCCTCAAGCTTTTCCTGCCCGACGAGAACAGGGTTTCGCGCATTTAAAGTGGGTAGTACTGTATCAATTCCCTGGATGTGTTTTGGTAAAGAAGTAACCTCATCAAAACTTAAAAGTAGCTCTCCGTGGTCATCTCTCAACCCACCTCCGCCCAGTCCCCAGGGGACGGTGCGAATGGTAAAGGAATCGGTTACCCCAACCCGATCAATTCTATCCAGAATACGTGCTTCAGTACCACGGCCCAGTGCAATAACAGCAACCAAAACAGCAACCCCAATCATTATCCCTACACACATAAAAAGTGTGGTAAGACTATTTGCTCCTATATGTTTAAAGGTGCTTCTGAGTAATAGTGATTTTTTCATAACACATTCACCCCTCCATTGGATAGATTTTCATTACCGGGTTTTTTCAGGTCAATTGCTCGACCATCAGAAAGGGTCAATACATATGGGCACTGTTGGGCAATGTCTTTTTCATGGGTAACAATAATGACTGTTTTCCCGTCTGAGTTTAGTTCTGCCAGGATATCCAATATTTCCTGGCTGGTTTGATTGTCCAGGGCCCCGGTGGGTTCGTCTGCTAAAATTACATCTGGATTATTGACGAGGGCACGAGCGATTGCTACCCGTTGCTGTTGACCCCCAGAAAGTTCTCCCGGGAGGTGTTTGGTCCGATCGGAAAGGCCAACTTTATTTAACATTTGTTGGGTCGCTTCTTTCGGCCGCCCTGGAGGATTAGGGCTATAAATAAAAGGAATTATAACATTTTCAAGGGCATTGAAACGGGGCATCAAATTAAAAGACTGAAAAACAAAACCAAACTTTTTATTGCGTAGAGCAGCAAGTCCATTATCCGATTTAAGGCTGGTATCTTCTCCGTCAATTTGATAAGCTCCTGATTCCGGTCGATCCAGACAACCAAGTATATTCAGCAGTGTGGTTTTTCCTGATCCCGACTTGCCCTGGATGGCAAGGAAGGTATGAGGTGAAATTTTGAGACTGATCTCTTGTAGAGCTTCAATACGATTTGAACCATTAGAGTAAACTTTTTCCACTTGATTAAGATATAACATTTGATTGCCTCCTGTTTAAAAATTTTCAATTCACTGTCTCCAATATCTATTTTAAACAACCATTTTTAAAATATTATGAAGAGTTTGTTAAGAAATAATTAAGAATTGGGCGTTTTTATTTGCATAACAGGGGCAATTGAAGTTATAAGGGTTTTAATTTACTCCTTGGGGTTTATGCTCCAATTTTCAAATAAAACTGGTATATTCTATTCTTCAATCCATGCTCCGGTAACCAACCCGCTTTTTTTATTAATGCTTTTTTGGGGACAATTAGAGTTAAAACCTTTTTTGCCATAACTTGTGGAAGAGAAATCCACGAAATGTTATCTAAAAATAAATCCTGCGGTCGAAGGTAAACCGCAGGAGGTAAATTTAATTATAATTCCCAGGCAAAGATAAGAAAGGGAAAAACCAAAGGATCAGCATCGTTATGCGCATTCCCTGAATTTTCAACCGGGAAAAATTGAGTGGGGAAGACCCCGATCTAATCGAGGACTCTCCCTCTCTTAGAACCCCGGGTACGCTACTCCCGAATAGCCTCACCCATTACTCATAATAATGGGGCAAAAAACCGCCATTGGCCTCCCTTTGCCGTGCTCTTCTTTTACTATCACCCCAGCGTGGCAGTGCTTCAGATTGATTTACACCGTATCTCTAGCTCCAGGGCAATCTTGTCGCTTTCATCATGCTACTTTGCCGTAACGGGCTGGGTCGTCAGCAGGCTCATCACCCCTAACTTTTTCGTCCCTTCAGGCCTACAGCCCTCTTTTCGGTTCCCGCTTCAGTTGTAAGTAGCAATTTGCACTCCTTGACTATCCAGCGCCCCTTCACACTTCACAAAAATCTTTCAAACTTTATGTCTCCAGGCATGATGCCCCTCTGATTTTCCCCTCCAGTCTGTTACCGGCTCAGAGGTTTATCATTACCAGGAGAGCATTCTCCAATCCGCTCCTGCTTAACTCTCCCTTGGGTCTCCGCTTGTTCGAGCTTACCTTTTCCTATAGGGCAGAATCGGATGTTCCCCGGGTAAGTCTACCGGTCTGAGCTTAAAACCATCCATCATAACACTTCAGATTATCCAGCTTCTGGGCTTTTCCATTTCTCGCAGAGTTACCCCTCTGAGGCGCCAGCTTCGGTTCGCGTGGCTATGTTCCAGGCTCCCCCCTCGGCTTCCTTCAGATTCCCCTGTTATCAGCGACGCCCTTACCTGCGGGTTATCTTCCTGCTGGTTGGGTGATGAGAATTTCCTTCAATCCTCCGGCTCAGTAGACATGCCGGGCACACCACGCAAAACCCGGTGGGATTAACCCCACCGGGAAAATAAAAACTATTATTTTTTTTGGTGCCGAAGGTGGGATTCGAACCCACACGGGGTTTAAGCCCCAACGGATTTTGAGTCCGTCGCGTCTGCCAATTCCACCACTTCGGCCCATATTTATCTTAACACAGAAATGTAAAAAGGGTCAACTACAAAATACACTGCTCATCACAGGGACAGTCCCGTTTATTTTCTGGTAAAGGAGGTTCTCCTTTTACACTTAAGGCCAGCTTTAATGCTCTTTCCAGTTCTTCCTCACTACCGACAATTAAAATACTCTGGCTACCCTCGCTACCTCCAACGCCTCCTGCTCCTGCAGGGAAGGCTTCAACTTCAAAAAGGGTTTCCAGAGCATGAACTTCTGTAAAAAGCGTCCCATAGGTAATACAATTCAACCCTACTTTCATACCCATGCCCTTACTTAAAACATCAATTCCCATTAAAGAAGCAGCTTCTGGAACGGAGGGAACCAGCTTTTCCAGGCCCAGAGGCAGAATCAATTCTGCTCCCCGGGCATTTACAATTGGCAGGGCCCGGCCGATTGTCCCACTACGGGGATTACCTACCATTATTCCCACATTGCCCTCCAGGTCAAAAGCATTGCCCCCTTTGATAAAGACGTCGTGGGCAGTAAATTCTTCAACAACCTCCATCCAGTCCTGTTCCACTTCTTCGCCCCGGATAAATACCCCGGGAGCAATTCGATCAGCAGAAGGGGTGACACACATCCGCCCCTTACAGGTAATTCCGGCTGTATACTTGTCTTTTTTTATCTTCTTACCGGTAATTTCTTCATAGATATATCCATTAGTAGTTCCCCCGGCAACGATCACCTTTCCCTCTCTCAAGGCCCTCTGCACAGGATGAAATTCAAGCAGAGATCGGGCAATTAACCGCTTGCTTTCTGCTACATCCAGGGTTATAATTGCTCTTTCCATCAGCATCATCTCCTTTAAAGAACCTTGGCTTCACCGCGGTAAATAAGGCCTCTAAGCCCGTCAACAGTAACCACTTCTCCATCTTCCAGGCGGCTGAGGGCATCCTCCACCCCTACAATTACCGGAATCCCGAGATGCAACCCGACAATAGCCCCATGAGAAGTGAGACCAGCCGCTTCGGTTATCAAGCCTCCCGCTTTTTCCAGGGCGGGCATATATTCCCGATCAGTTTCGAAGGCCACCAGAATATCTCCCTGCTCCACCTTTTTCTGAGCTTCTTCTGCAGTCTGGGCCAGTTTTAGCTTCCCTACTGCCGAAGTCCGGCCAACTCCAGTACCCCGGGCCCAGATTTCACCTGCAGTATGGACTTTCATGAGATTGGTGGTCCCCTGTATACCTGCAGGGGCTCCAGTAGTAATAACCACCAGGTCTCCGGAATTAATTAAACCAGCCTGCAGGGCCCCCTGAACCGAGCTCGCAATTATTGCGTCCGTATCTCCGGTACCGGGCACAAAGAGAGGATTTACTCCCCAGGAAAGAAGGAGTTGTCGTAAAACCTGTTGATTGGGGGTAGCAGCAATTATTTGAGCTCGGGGGCGATATTTTGATACCATCCGGGCTGTATGGCCCGACCGGGTTGAAGTAATAATAGCAGCAGCTTCCAGATCGGTAGCCGTGGCACAGGTGGCATAACTAACTGCATCAGTAACTGTATAATGGGTTCTGGCCTTTTTGGTTTCAAAAACATTAAACTGATAGGACAGAGAATTTTCTGTTTCAATGGCGATCCGAGCCATGGTTTCTACTGATTCAACCGGGTATTTGCCCATTGCTGTTTCTCCAGAGAGCATGGTAGCATCTGTCCCATCCAGAATGGCATTGGCTATATCACTGGCCTCAGCCCGGGTAGGACGGGGATAATTAATCATTGATTCCAGCATCTGGGTTGCGGTAATGACCGGTTTTCCCGCTCGATTACAGCTGTGAATTATTTTTTTCTGGAGCATGGGTACCTTTTCCGCAGGGAGTTCTACCCCCATATCTCCCCGGGCCACCATAATTCCATCGGCAACGTCTATTATTTCATCAATATTGTTTACACCCTCCTGATTCTCAATCTTGGCAATAATCTGGGCCTGGGAGTTATTCTCCTCCAGGACTCGCCGAATGGCAATGACGTCCTGGGCCTTGCGAATAAAGGAGGCGGCAACAAAATCTATTTCGTGGGCAACCCCAAATTTAATATCCTGTTCATCCTTGGGGGTTAAGGCGGGGAGTTTCAACCTGGTCCCGGGCACATTGACCCCTTTGCGGGAACTAATTTTTCCCCCATTTTTGATTTTGCACCTTATCTCCCCCTGCCCTGTTTCCAGGACTTTTAGTTCAATCAACCCATCAGCCAGCAGAATTGTGCTGCCTTTCTCTACTTCTGAGGCCAGGTCGGGATAGGAAACGGATATTTTTTCGGCGGTTCCAGGGATTTCCTTTCCGGTCAGGACCACCTCTTTTCCAGTTTTTAACTCTACCTCTCCCTCCACCAGGCCGGTCCTTATTTCCGGTCCCCTGGTGTCCAGCATAATTGCTGCTGATAGATCCCCATCCTTTATATTCTTAATATGCTCATAGTGTTCTTCATGGGTTCCATGGGAGAAATTTAACCGGAATACGTTTACCCCGGCCCCGTGTAATTTTTCAATTACTTCTTTGCTCCCGGTTGCCGGTCCCAGGGTTGCCACAATTTTGGTTTTGCGCATCTCCCCACCTCCTTGATAATATTCGCAAGGTGCAGTCAGGCCCCGAGGGGGGCCTGACTTCTACCCTTATTTTGCTCTTTTAACCACTGCAGCAATTCCCATCCCCCCGCCAATACAGAGGGTTGCGAGCCCCATTTCCCGGTCCATACGCTGCATATGACTCAGAAGGGTTACCAGGACCCGGGCACCGCTGGCTCCTATGGGATGCCCCAGGGCAATAGCACCACCACCAACATTGACCTTCTCCTCTTTAAAGCCCAGTTCTCGACTGACCGCCAGGGCCTGTACTGCAAAAGCTTCATTGGCTTCAATCAGATCAATATCATCAACTGAATAGTCAGTCCTGGCCAGGGCCTTTTGCACGGCCGGCACCGGTCCCATCCCCATGTATAGGGGGTCTACTCCAGCTGAAGCATAACTCTCCAGGTAAGCAACAGGTTCCAAACCCAGTTCACGAGCCCGGGTTTCACTCATGACCAGGAGGGCTGCCGCTCCATCGTTAATACCCGAAGCATTACCCGCTGTAACCGAACCTTCTTTCAGGAAAGCCGGGCGCATTTTGGCCAGTTTTTCCGCAGTGGTTCCTGCCCGGGGATGCTCATCCTGTTCAAAAATAATAGGATCTTTTTTCCGCTGGGGAATTTCCACCGGAATTATTTCATCTTTGAACCAGCCTTCGGACAGGGCCTTCTGGGCTTTTTCCTGGCTCTGGGCCGCAAATTCATCCTGTTCTTCCCGGGAAATATTGTATTTATCCGCTATAGCTTCCGCCGTATTCCCCATATGTTGATCGGTGATTGAACACCAGAGACCATCCTTGATCATCGCATCCTCCACTTTTCCATGTCCCATCTTATAGCCCCAGCGGGCCTGGGTCAGATAATAAGGGGCCTGACTCATACTTTCCATGCCCCCGGCCACCACAATATCAGCTTCGCCAAGCTTAATTGCCTGGGCAGCAAGGGCCACTGACTTTAAGCCCGACCCACAAACCTTATTAATGGTCATTACCGGGGTTTCCTGGGGAACACCGGCCCCTAAAGAAGCCTGGCGGGTAGGATGCATCCCCTGGGCCCCCTGGAGAATATTGCCCATTATAACCTCATCTACCTGCTCGCTTTTGACCCCGCCTCTCTCTAAAACGCTTTTAATCACCAGTTGGCCCAGCTGCCAGGCCGCAAAATCCTTCAAAGATCCGCCATAACCCCCAATAGCTGTCCGAACTCCTTCAACAATTACAACTTTTTCCAATGTAGACCCTCCTTTAAATTACTTCAACACTCCAACCTCTTCCGGAATAATAAGCTCGGCCTCAGTTTTTTCCTGTACTTCTTCCAGGCTGCTGTGTTCAGCTACCTCCCGTAAAAGAAGTCCAGAAAGGGTTACCTCGATTACCGCAAGTTCAGTTACAATCAGGTCAACCTCTTTGGTAGCAGTTAAAGGCAGGCGGCATTTTTTTAATATTTTTGGTTCTCCTTTTTTGGTGCAGTGTTCTGTTGCAATAATAACCTTTTTTGCTCCAACCACCAGGTCCATGGCTCCCCCCATACCGGGAACCAGTTTCCCCGGAACCATCCAGTTGGCCAGGTTCCCCTCTTCATCAACCTCCAGGGTCCCCAGAACCGTGGCATCAACATGTCCTCCCCGGATTATTCCAAAAGAGGTGGCGCTATCAAAGCAGGCCCCCCCGGTAAGAATGGTAACGGGTTGACCACCTGCATTTACCACGTCGGGGTCTTCCTGCCCCGGTTCAGGGGCGGGCCCTACCCCCAGAAAACCATTTTCCGACTGGAGAATAACCTGCTTATTACTATCCAGGAAATTGGCAACCAGGGTGGGCATCCCAATGCCCAGATTAACAACATCGCCATCTTTGAATTCGCTGGCCACCCTGCGGGCAATTAAATTTCTTTTTTCCTGCTTATCCATTGTCCTGCACCTCCCCCCGCACCAGATAATCAACAAAAATACCGGGAGTAACCACTTCGTCGGGATCCAGAGATCCAGTTTCCAGGATTTCATCCACCTCAACAATAACCAGTTCAGCTGCAGTTGCCATTAAAGGGTTAAAATTGCGGGCAGCCCTGCGGAAAACCAGGTTCCCGGCCCGATCAGCTTTATGGGCCTTAAGCAGGGCAACATCTGCTCTTAAAGGAGTCGCCAGCAGGAAATCCTGCCCATCAACATTGATCACCCGCTTCCCTTCCTGAACCACGGTCCCCACCCCGGTAGGAGTTAAAACCCCTCCCAGTCCAGAACCCCCTGCCCGGATCTGTTCAGCCAGGGTGCCCTGGGGCACCAGTTCAACTTCAATTTCCTTGTTATTCATTTTTTCCCCGGTAATCTTGTTGGTTCCAATATGGGAAACAATTACCTTTTGAAGTTGATCAGCAGCCACCATTTTTCCGACTCCCTGATCGGGAAAACCGGTGTCATTAACGATGAGGGTCAGCTCTTTAACTTTCTCCTCCACCAGGGCATCAATGACCCGGTTGGGACTGCCGACCGCCATAAAGCCACCGACCATAACTGCCATCCCATCCTTAACTTTTTGTGCAGCCTGAGTGGGAGTTAAAACATCTTTCAATCAACACACCTCCAGAATTTATAGAGATAGAATATGGGAAAGCTTAAGAATTTCATCATTGATTTCCGGTTCCAGGGAAAGGGCTTCTCCAATAGAGGTAGCCTTCATTTCTTCCCGAACCATTCCGGTAATGAGGCCGGATTTGTCCTCGCAAAGGAGATCCACCGCAAAGGCTCCCATACGACTGGCCAGGATCCGGTCCCGGGCCGAAGGAGCGCCCCCCCGTTGCAGGTGACCAAGGACAATAACCCTGGTTTCCAGGCCCATTTTATCACTTATTGCTTCGCCCAGGGCATAGGCCGGAGTTTTGTGCAGGGCCCGGTTGGGATAAAAGTCCCCCCCAACACCTTCAGCAACCATAATAATGCTGTGCTTTTTGCCTCTCTGAAAACCATGATCCAGTTTATTGCAAATATCTTCCAGGGAAGTAGGTCTTTCTGGGATCAATATTGATTCAGCCCCGGCAGCAAGCCCGGCATAAAGGGCCAGGAAGCCTCGTTCCCGGCCCATTATTTCCACCACAAATATTCGTTCATGGGAGGTGGCCGTATCCCTAATTTTATTAACCGCATCGATAACGGTATTAACCGCAGTATCAAAGCCGATACAGAAGTCGGTTCCCCCAATATCATTATCGATAGTTGCCGGTATTCCTATTACCTTTATTCCCTGCTCTTTCTGTAATAATTCTCCTCCCCTAAAAGAGCCGTCCCCCCCAATTATTATGAGGCTGGAAATATTGTTTTCCCGCAAATTTTTTGCCGCCCGGGCCCTTCCTTCTGGAGTGCGGAATTCTTCACAACGGGCTGTTTGCAGCACCGTTCCCCCTCTTTGAATTATATCGGCAACGCTCCCACGTTGCATGGGGGTAAACTGATTATTAATTAAACCCTGAAAACCGTGCTGAACAGCAAGTATTTCCCCTTCCCGGAAAATACCATTGCGCACTATTGCCCTGAGAGCAGCATTCATTCCCGGGGCATCTCCACCGCTGGTTAAAACTCCAATTTTTAACATCTAGCAATTCCCTCCTCCCCATCAAAAACTATCATAGTTTAATCCCCGGAACTGCCTTTCCCTCCCTGAAAACCCTGGGAAAAATCTGTTCAGCCCAGGCCCAGAATTACGGGCACAAAACCAAAGGTAAAAAACATTACCAGTAACCCCGCCAGTATTACTCCCCCTGTTATAGCAAAAAATGAAGACCAGAAAGGTAGTTTGAATAACACTGCAGCCAGGGAAGCAGTCCAGGCCCCGGTAGTGGGGAGGGGTATGGCGGTAAGCAGAATCAGGCCCAAAACCCCATATTTCTCTACCCGGTCACTGCGGCGGTGAGTTCGCTGATCCAGCCAGGCGAAAAAAGATTTTATGGAAGGAATCCTTTTCTCCGTAAAATCCCGAACCAGGCTGAGAGCAAGGAGAAGGGGAATAACCGGCAGGAGATTTCCCAGCACTGCAAGGAAGAAAGCAGGCCCCGGCTGGAGGCCCATCTGCCAGGCCAGGGGGATGGCTCCCCGCAGTTCCACAATCGGAGTTGCGCTCATTAAAATTATATATATTTCTATAGGGAGCTGTCCCAGAATCCCCATTAATTATCCCTTCCTTGCTCATCACTAATTTTTCGTAATAGTTCTGCTCCAGCAATTCCCGGTTCAGTCATTTCCAGGGGATCCAGGATAATATCCAGTTCCTTGCTGCTGAGCATTCCCTCTTCCAGCAGGATCTGGCGCAGGGGACGACCGGTTTCCAGGGCTTTTTCTGCTACCCGGGAGGCCGCCTCATAACCGATATGGGGACTGATTGCAGTTATTATCCCCAGGCTTTCCTCAACCATCTGCCGACATCTTTCCTGGTTGGCAGTTAAACCCCTGATACACTTTTCATAAAAAATCCGGGCCCCCTGAATCATAATATCCAGGGATTGGTACAGGTTAAACACCAGAGCGGGCATCATAACATTCAATTCCAGCTGTCCTGCCTGGCCGGCCAGAGCTACACTATGATCATTGCCCTGGACCTGAAAAGATATTTGATTGATAACTTCGGGGATCACCGGGTTAACCTTGCCCGGCATTATGGATGATCCAGGTTGAACTGCAGGCAAATCAATCTCATTAAAACCAGCTCGGGGTCCAGAGGCGAGAAGCCGGAGGTCATTGGCCATTTTGCAAAAGTTAACCGCTGCGGTTCTTAAACATCCCGACAGCTGAACCAGCTCATCCTGATTCTGGGTAGCATCAATCAAATCCGGAGCCTGTTTCATATCCAGTTCGGTGAGGTCCCGCAGTTTCCGGGTAACAATTTTCACATATTCCTGATGGGCATTTAAACCAGTCCCAATTGCAGTGGCCCCCAGATTAACCGTCATTAAATCCCGGCGGGCATCACTCATCCGTTCCACATCGCGTTCCAGGGCCCGAGAAAAAGCTTTTAGCTCCTGCCCCAGGCGTATGGGAACTGCATCCTGAAGATGAGTCCGCCCCATTTTCACCACCCCATCAAATTCCTGCGCTTTTTCCTGCAGGGCATTAATTAAATTCCGGAATTCACCCATCAACTTGTCCAGAAGCTTTATCGCCCCCAGACGAATTGCCGTGGGCACAACATCATTGGTGGATTGACCCATATTAACATGATTATTGGGATGAATAATCCGGTAATTACCCCGGGGCTCCTCCAGAATTTCCAGGGCCCGGTTGGCCAGGACCTCATTCATATTCATGTTAAAAGAAGTTCCGGCCCCTCCCTGAATTGTATCTACAATGAACTGATCCAGAAAATTACCGTCAATTATTTCCTGGGCAGCCTGCAAAAGAGCCAGCCCCTTTTTCTCTTCAATCATATCCAGTTCCATATTGACCCCGATAGCCGCTTTTTTTACCAGGGCCAGAGACTTTATCAGGGCCGAATGAACTGGATAGCCGGTAATCGGGAAATTGTCCGCTGCTCTTTTGGTCTGCACCCCATAATAGGCGTCGGCGGGGATTTTCACCTCTCCCAGGGCATCAAACTCTGCTCTTTCCTCCATGCATAACCCGCTCCTTTTCAGGAAATATCGTCATCAATTTCCCCCACTTCCCGGGCATGAGCAATACGGGCTGCCGCAGCAGCAGCTATTCCCGCAACTATATCGTCCAGAAAAGTGTTGGTTCGCCCTTCCTCCTTGTTATCCAGTTGAGCCATTATGCCTGGCTTTACTTTATCCAGATAGCCAAAGGAAGTTATCCCAATGGTACCATATATTGTGGCTATACCCATGGCCAGGGTTTCATCCACCCCATATAATGGTTCATCGGAAACAATTATAGAAAGCAGGGGTTCATCTATTAGACCCTGTTCTGCCAGCTTGTCCAGGGCCAGACCGGTCATAATTACATGCTGCACTTCCCTTTTTTGAATTACCATCCGGGTGCTGTGCAGGCACTCCTCCAGGGTCAGGTCTTCGTTATAGGGGCTCTGCATATCATAAACTATACCTGCAATATCATCCAGCTTAACCCCTCTTTTCTCCATTTGCTCTATCACCTTATCTCTCATTGATGGCCTCCTTCCTGCCCCCGGGTCTGGATAAGCCTTTCAATTTCTCCCTGTAGCTTTTTCCTCTGCTCCCCATCAGCAGGGGCCCGGAAGGTATTACCCAGGGCCAGGTTAATCTTTTCCGAACCCCTTTTCAATTCCAGATATACCGGGGAAGGTCCAGAGTAGGATAAAAAGATTTCCCTGAGACTATTCCAGAAATTATCCCCGATTTTTTCCAGAGGGATGGTTAGCCAGAAAGGGAGTTCCATTTTTTTAATATCCTCAGCTAATACCTTAACTCCGTTTTCTTCCTGTTGATCAGTTTTTCCTTCCACTACAATGGGCTGACCGATCTCCAGGATTTCCCGCTTAGAATTGTAGGTATCGGGGAAAACAATCAACTCTACCTGCCCCACCCTATCCTCCAGCAGAATAAAAGCCATGGCCTGACCTTTTTTGGTCTGATGCGGCGTAATTCGCGAAATAAGTCCCCCCACCCGGACCCGGGCTTTATCTTCCCACTGCTTGACTTCCTCCAGGGGAGTAACACCTTCTTTTTCCAATAGATTTTGATAGGGATCCAGGGGATGCCCGGAAATATAAAAACCCAGCGTTTCTCTTTCCATACGTAATAATTCGGAAACCGGATATTCTTCAATATCAGGGGTTTCAATATCCCCGGAAAAAATCTGTTCTTCCATGCCCCCAAAAAGGGACTTCTGCCCCTGAGCTCGGGCTTTTTTTTGGGAAAGACACCGCTGATAAGTGGGCTCCAGAATAGCCAGGAGTTGAGAGCGCTTGAGCCCCAGTGAAGCCAGAGCCCCTGCTTTAATCAGGCTTTCTAAAACCCTCTGATTAACCCGACCCAGATCGATCCTGTGGCAGAAATCGTAAAGAGAAGTAAATTGGCCTTCCTGCCTGGCCTCAACAATGGATTCAATAGCGCTCTGCCCCACATTTTTTATAGCGCCCAGGCCGAAACGCAGGGATCCCTGTCCCGGGGTAAAATCATAATCACTTTCATTAATATCGGGAGGCAGGACCTCCAGTCCTAAATCCCGGCAGTCCTGTAGATAAAGAGCAACCCGTTCAGTTTTATCCTTCACCGAATTCAGCAGGGCCACCATGAACTGCAGGGGATAATTGGCCTTGAGATAGGCAGTTTGATAGGCCAGGAGGGCATAAGCTGCGGAATGAGATTTGTTGAAACCGTAGCCTCCAAAGTATTCCATGAGTTCAAAAACTTCCCCGGCCTGAACTTCGCTCAGNCCCTTTTTAACAGCATTATTTATAAATTTTTCCCGGTANTGCTGAATCAGGTCCTCTTTTTTCTTACCCATACCCCGCCGCAAATTATCCGCTTCTCCCATGGTTAAATCGCCCAGATAGCTGGCAATCTGCATTACCTGTTCCTGATAGAGGATTACCCCGTAAGTTTCCTGCAGGATCTCCTGCAACAGGGGATGGGGATAATCAATTTCTTTTTTTCCGTGGCGGCACTGGATAAAATCCTGAAACCTGTCGCTGCCCATGGGACCGGGCCGGCCCAGGGCAATTATGGCAATTATATCTTCAAATGAATCCGGCTGATAGTCCCGGCTCAGGCGTTGATAGAGAGCCGATTCCATCTGAAAAATTCCCAGGGTTCGACCACTCTGGAGAAGCTCATAGGCCTGATTATCATCCAGTCCCAGTTCTTCCAGTTTTATTTCCCGCCCCATTTCTTCCTTTATCATTTTGAGAGCCCGGTCAATTACGGTTAAAGTCCTCAAGCCGAGAAAATCGACCTTCAATAACCCAATATCTTCAATTGACCCCATATCGTACTGGGTAACTATATCTTCTTTACTTTTCTGCAGGGGGGTAAATCGGGTAATCCGCTCTGGAGCAATAACCACTCCCGCGGCATGAGTTGAGGCATGGCGCGGAGTTCCCTCGATTTTCAAAGCCAGGTCCAAAAGGCGCCGGATGGTGGGTTCCTCCTGATATCTTTTCTGCAACTCCGGAGAATTATCCAGGGCGGCCCTCAAAGTTATTCCCTGAACCAGTGGTATTTCCTTGGCCACTCGATCCCCTTCTCCATAGGGAATACCCAGCACCCGGGCTACATCCCTGATAACTCCCCGGGCAGCCATGGTCCCAAAGGTAATAATCTGGGCTACCCGATCCTGTCCATATTTTTCCGTGACATAATGGAGAACTTCTTCCCTTCGTTCAAAACAAAAATCGATATCTATATCAGGCATGGTTACCCGTTCTGGATTGAGAAAGCGCTCAAAAATCAGCCCGTACTGCAGGGGGTTAATCCCGGTTATCCCCATTAAATAGGCTACCAGACTACCCGCAACCGAACCTCGTCCCGGCCCCACCGCAATTTTATTGTTCCGGGCAAACTGGATAAAATCATTAACAATCAGGAAATAAGAGGCAAAGCCCATTTCATTGATTACCTTTAGTTCATATTCCATCCTCTTTCGGAGTTGTGAATCATCAACCTGCAGTCGGTTCAACCCCTCCTGGCATTTTTCTTTTAATTCCTCTTCCGGGCTGTTCCCGGAAGAGGTGGGATAATCGGGCAGGAAAAATTTATCAAAAGAAAGTTCCAGTTGACAGCGTTCTGCTATCACCCTGGTATTATCCAGAGCCTGATGATCATCGGGGAAAGCTTCGGCCATTTCCTCCGGAGACCGCAGATAAAAATTGCTGTTGGGGAAGCGCATCCGATCTTCTTCCTCCAGGGTTTTTCCCGTTTGAATACAGAGCAGGACATCGTGAGCCGCTGCATCTTCTTTTAATAAATAATGAACATCATTGGTTGCAACCAGACCCAGTTCCCTGCGGGAGGCCTGCTGGCGCAGGAATTGATTAACCTGCTGCTGTTCGGTCAGACCCTGATTCTGAATTTCCAGGAAAAAATTGTCCCGCCCAAATATATGCAGGTATTCCTCCAGGGCCCCCTGGGCCTGTTCTTCCTGTCCCTGAATAATGAGGGTGGGGAGTTCGCCACTCAGGCAGGCAGAAAGCCCTATCAACCCTTTCCGGTAGCGGTATAATAGATCTTTATCGATGCGGGGACGATAATAAAAACCCTCGGTATTGGCCAGGCTAACCAGTTCCATGAGGTTGCGATAACCATCCAGGTTTTCTGCCAGTAAAACCAGGTGAAAGAGATTATTTTCCCGCCCGGCTTTTTTGTCCTGATAGGACCCGGGAGTAAGGTATAATTCGCAGCCAATTATCGGATGAATACCGCTTGCTCGGGCCTGCTGATAAAAGGGAATGGCTCCGGAAAGGGTTCCGTGATCGGTTAAAGCCACTGCAGGCATACCCATTTCCTGCAGAGCAGGAAAAAGGTTCTTAAAACTGACAGCCCCATCCAGTAGACTATAATGACTGTGCAGATGCAGGTGAACAAAGTTGGCCATACCCCACCCCTCCCTCTTGTTATTATTTCGTTTTCCCCCAGCTTTTTCCTGCCACCGCCCTGGGGACTACTTTTCCTGGAAAACTAATTCTCATCCAATTTCTGAACTATTTCTGCCCTTAACTAACCCCCCAGAGTTTTTATCCAGGCAGTGGCAGTAGCAATTAAGTCTTCTCCGGGCTGATTAAAAGCCTGCATGGCCACCAGCCCCCCCTGCCGGCCGGATTCCAATAACTCGCCTTCCAGGAAAAAATTACTGCCCAGAGGCAGGGGTTTTAGGGCATAAAAATTAAAGTTTTCCATTTCTCCTCTTTCTTGATTTTCTGACTGCATAATTTCCTCGGCAAGATGGGTAAAAAACAGGTTTAAAATACCGGTACTCAGGACTCCCAGCCGGTTTAACATGTATCCCGTAACCCTTCCGGATAAAATGAAGCGATTATCCCGGCGATATATATTTATGGAGCGCAGGATATTATCTTCCAACCCCGCCTCCAGGTGGGGTTGCTTCTGCAATTGATGCAGGGCCTGCATTACATCCTGACGGGTCACAATGCCCAGCAGTTGATGATTCTCTCTGACTACGGGGAGTAATTCAATCCCTTTCCAGACCATAATATGGGAAACTGTAGCCACCGAAGTCCGGGGAGTAACGGTAATGGGTTCCCGGGTCATTACCCGGGCAATTGATTTACTTTCCGGTTCTTCGGCCACATCCCTTCCAGTAACTACACCAACCACCCTACCACTTTTATTTAAAACCGGAAAACGGGTGTGATGGGTATTATGCAGAAGTTGGTACCAATCCTGCACGGTGGAATCTAAAGACAGGGAAAAAACATCGGCAATCATTATGTCATCAACAAGTAAAATTCTTTTCTGAATTCGGCGTTCAAAAATGGCCCTGTTAATTTCCGCGGCGGTAGAAAATGTATCATATGATGTAACAATAACCGGCAGATTGTTTTTCTCTGCCAGATCAAGTATGAACTGATTAATTTCGAAACCTCCGGTTATAAGGATCGGGGCCCCATTTTTCAGGGCATACTCCTGGATATCCTCCCTGTTTCCCACGATAACCAGGTTCCCGGGTTTTATATAGTTAGCGGCAGCAGATAGCTCCATGGCTGCAATTAAAAATTTTTTCAGGGTTTTGCCGCTACCTTCATTTCCGGCCAGCAATTCACCCTCAACTATACGAGCCACATCTTTATAGGTCAATTCCTGATTTTTCCTGCGGGCCTCTCCCCTGATCCGAATAGTCCCAACCCGGGCAATTGTACTGACCAGTCCCTGTTCTTCAGCCATCTTAATGGCCCGGTAAGCGGTGCCCTGGCTGACACCCTTATCCCGGGCCAGCCGCCGCACCGATATTTTTTCTCCCTCGGAAAGGTTTTCAATATGACGAAGCAAATCCAGGTATTTTGGTGCCAGAACTCTCACCCCCGGACAGTTTTTTCTCCTACCGGCAAATCAGCTAGAGGAAAAAGTAAGTTTTTCGCGAAGAGATTTCAGGAACAGGACTTGAGGCCGGAGGAGGTGGAAACGTGGAAGAAAAGGTAAAAAACGCACTGGAAAAAATCCGCCCCGCCCTGCAGGCTGATGGCGGAGATGTGGAGCTGGTAGAGGTCCAGGAAGACGGCGTGGTGAAAGTGCGCCTGACCGGAGCCTGCAAAGGTTGCCCCATGGCCTCCATAACCCTTGCCAACGGCATTGAGCGGGTTTTAAAAGAAGAAATTCCCGAAGTTAAAAAAGTAGAAGAAGCATAGAGAAAAAGGGGGGGAGACTGAACTCCCCCTTTTTTACTGCAAACTATAGGTATCCCCGGGTTTCATTATTATTACCTCGGCCCGATCCTGAACCATTTCCCGGAATTTTTCCGCATCCTGGGCAATCAGGGGAAAGGTATCATAATGCATGGGAATTACCCGCATGGGGGCCAGGAAATCAACAGCCCGGGAGGCATCCTCAGGTCCCATAACAAAATTATCGCCAATAGGCAGGATAGCCAGGTCCAGCCCCCCATCGGGAACAATCAGCCGCATATCGGAAAAAAGACCCGTATCTCCCGCATGATAAATGGCTCGTCCTTCAATTTCCAGGAGAAAGCCGCAGGGGTTACCCGTATAAATTATCCGGTCACCTTCCATTACCGCCGAACCGTGCTGAGCATGAGTCATCTTTACCCGCCCAAAAGGAAATTCATGGGCACCCCCGATATGCATGGGATGCACCTGACAACCCTTATTTTCACAATAGGTAGCCAGTTCAAAGGGGGCTACAATCGTGGCACCACTTTTTTCTGCCATATCCAGAGCATCCCCCAGATGATCACCATGACCGTGGGTCAGGAGTATCCAGTCCGGCTTAAGCTGCAGGTATTCCTCCTCCGCCTGGGGATTGCCGCTGATGAAAGGATCAATAATCAATTTGAAATCTTTCCCTTCCAACCAGAACCCAGCATGGCCCAGAAAACGAATTTCCATGATAACCCTCCTCAATAATTTAATTGAAAATCGTTCAAACCGGCAATTGATCCAATGGCTTCCGGTTAAAAAAGTCCACCCTTACAGGTTAAAAAATTCTTCGAGAAATTCTGCCAGCCCTTCTTCTTCATTGCTGCCGCAGACAAGGTCACTGACTTCTTTTAACTGGGGCACTCCATTACCCATACATACTCCCAACCCTGCCCATTCCAGCATTTCCAGATCATTGACTTCATCTCCTGCTGCCATTATTTCCTCCCGCTCAACCCCCCATTTTTCCGCAAGAAATTGCAGGGCCCGGCCTTTACTGGCCCGGGGGTGCAGGAGTTCCATTATCTCCATTTTACCATCATTGACCGGAAACCGGATAATCCGGCAGGACCCATTATCTATCATCCCAGAACTATCTACAAAATCAGTTACCTGTTCTACTGATCCCAGGCAGGTCAGGCGGTGAAAGGGCAGCGCCGGAACATTTTCTGGTTCAAACCGCCGGGCCAGCTGCCGATTTTCCTGGAGATGTTTTATTCCCCACTCTATTTGTGGTTCCCGGCAGAAAAATATCTGATCCCGGGACTGCAGGTAAAAATCCAGTTCCAGTTTGCCCATGATCCTCAGCACCTCTGATAGGGAGCTGTTTTCCAGGGGCTGACTGAATAAAACTTTTTCCCCCCGGGTAGAATTAATCAGGGCCCCATTGTGACTGATTACCGGGAGATCTATTTCCAGCTCCTTGATTAAGTCCTGGCAGAAAATAAAGCGGCGTCCGGTGGCCAGAACTACCTTTATTCCCCTATCCTTAAGGGCTCGAACTGCAGCAGCAGTTCGCGGCGTAAGCTCTCCCCCTCCATCCAGGAGAGTGCCGTCAATATCCAGGGCCACAATTTTTTTGGTCATTCTTCAGTCGTCCTCCTTTTCCTCCAGGCCCAGCTCCAGATCTTCAAATATAATCTTTTGGATATCCTGGATCATTAAGCTGAAGCGAGATTCCGCTTCCAGGTAATTGCGGGCTTTACTGCTCATCCTGACCAATTCTTCAAGTTTATCCAGCTTCTTTTGCCGGTCTTCGTCAATTTCCTGCCCCCAGGCCCGGGCCGAGCTAATCTGTAAATTTAAATTTTGATAATCAGTAATCATTTTGCGGGTGTCTTTATCTTCCATTATTTCCTGTCTTAATTTTTGGTATTCCCGGTACTCCTCTGATTTCTTAACTTGCTCCCCCAGCTTGTGCGCCAGATCATAAACAGCCATGATCAGACCTCCTCAAAATTTAATTATTTCTCCCTCAACCTTATTTCCATCTATATGCAAAAAACCATAGGAAAAGAAAGGGACCCACCTTTTATCCGTCGGGGAACCGGGGTTGAAAAAAAGACAACCCCGATGAACCTGATTATAGGGATGGTGGGAGTGACCAAAAACTACAACATCCAGATGGCGTGAACCCAACTCCACCTGGGCTTTCTGCAGGGGGTTGACCCCCATGCCGTGGCCGTGGATTAATCCCAACCTGATTGATCCTGCTTTTATCTCTTTTTTCTCCGGTAATTTTCTCTGCAGTCCCGGTCCATCCATGTTCCCCCGCACCGCATGACAGGGAGCAATTCGTTCCAGTTCCTGCAGGACATCAAGAGTTGTCAGGTCTCCCGCATGCAGAATAAGATCAACCGCAGCAAAGGCCTCCAGGATAATCTGGGGTAGACGGGGAGCCCGCTGGGGAACGTGGGTATCAGAAAGAACGCCAATTTTCAAAAATATCACCCCGATAGAAAGGAAGATGGTAATGTTGCTTAACAATGCCCTCCAGCACAGCCATGAATTAATGGCCCGGGCCTTAAAACCCGGTGACAGAGCTCTGGATGCCACCGCGGGCAATGGTAAAGATACCCTGCACCTGGCCCGCCTGATAGGTTCAACCGGAGAGGTGGTAGCAGTTGATATTCAAAAACAGGCCCTGGATAATACCCAAAACCTCTTGAAAAAGGAAAACCTGATTAATCAAGTCCAGCTGATTGAGGGCAATCATGCCCAAATTGATAAATTAACTAGCGGGTCCTTCCAGGTTGCAGTGTTCAATCTGGGCTATTTACCAGGCGGAGACCACGAAATAATCACCGAACCGGAGAGCACCCTCAGGGCCCTGAAAAAAGTCATGCCGATGATCAGGCCCGGGGGGTTAATTACCCTGGTGGCCTATCACGGGCACCCCGGGGGTAAAAATGAATTAACTGCCCTGGAAAAATTTTTGCCTTCCCTGGATCAAAAAAAGGTTGCAGTCCTCCAGTACAGTTTTATTAATCAGGCCGGCGATCCTCCTGTGCTTTTTGCTCTGGAGGTACTGGAGGGTGCTGATTATCTCGACCCGTAATTGTTAACTCCTCCCGCCCCTGGGGACAGACAGCCAGGCAGATTCCGCAGACCCTTTTTCCAAAGTGATCCCGCACCCTATTCTTATAATCATTACAGGCCTGGGGATCAAATCTCTTTTCCTGGGGATCTCCCGGCTCAAAGGCCGGTCCTTTAATTGCTCCAGGAGGGCAGGCCTCCCGGCAGGCCTGACAATCACCACATCCGTTCTCCCGGACCTGGCCCGGGGGCAGGGGTAAATTCGTTAAAACAGTTCCCAGCCTGATGCGGGGACCACGGCCAGGAACAATCAGGTTACTGCTGCGACCAATCCAGCCCAGGCCAGCAGCCCGGGCTGCAGTCCGGTGGGGAAAAATACTCTGGAAACGATTTCCAGTCCGCTGGGAGGAGGGAATGGGAAAAGCCTGGCCTCCAGCTTCCTCCAGGCAGGAGCTGATCTCCAGCATCAGGCGGTCCAGCTGGGCATTGACTACCCGGTAGTGGTACAGGTAGGTCCGGGAAGGTCCCTGCCTGAGCTGATTGATTACTTCAGCCGGAAAGGGAGCAGCAATAGCCACTGCAAACCGCAAACTGGAAAAGTCGATCCCGCCCCGGGAACAGGCATCAGCCAGGGCAGGAGAACTTAATTCAGCTGTCCCCACCTGGCAAAAACTGTTTCCGGTCAGGGCCCTGATTTCTCTTAAAACTCCTTCAGCCATTTTCAAGAATTCTCCCGGACAAAAGCTGCATAAGACCGATCATAGGTCCTCTCCATACCCTCGGAGAAAAAACAGGCAGGCAGTTCCCGGGATCTGCGGTGATAGGCAATACATTCGCAGCATTTTCCCTTGCGGGGACAGGGTTCATAGGTACAATTACACATATCCATATTCTTTTCCTTCTGAGGACACTCCATCAGCCCATCACTCCTTGTTTTTTGAACTACCCATATTATAACGGAAAGGGCTGGATATGGCAAAAATTACCCCCGGGGTTAAAAACAAAAAATTGGGGAGGATAACTATGCTGAACCAGGAACAAAAATCCGGATATCAGATTATTGCCGCAGCCTGGCTTGCTATTTTTTGCCTTTTCGGCTATCGTTCCACCTTTTCCGTTCTCCTGGGGCCAATGCAGGAAGATCTGGGCTGGACCGTGGGCCAGGTTTCCCTGGGCTATTCCCTGATGATGACGGTTTATGCCCTTACTGCCTTTGTCAGCGGCTTTATTATTGACCGCTGGGGCCCTCAACCTGCATATGCCCTGGGTGCGGTTTTTGGAGGGGCAGGCTTTCTGGCAACAAGTCAGATTGAAACCTACCCGGCCTATCTGGCTTCCTATGCAATTCTGGCAGGAATAGGTACAGGAATGCTCTGGGTTACCTCCACGGTATCAGTTCGCAAGTTCTTTCCCGGACCCCGGTATGCCCGGATGTGGGGCTGGGCCTTTATGGGAGCCCCGGTTTCCCAGGTAATTTTAAGCCTGGGAGTGGAAAATATTCTGACCACAATCACTAACGTTGCATAAAAAAAATAACTGAATGTCAACCCTTAAAAAATTATGAAATAGCATCCGGCCCTCGTTATAAAAAGGTATATTTTCCCAGCTG
>SL_5KL_010_SEDDRAFT_10000209_pt1 | contig 36742 bp, 28 predicted proteins | sample SodLakKL_010_SED_FD_9118 | JGI IMG/M metagenome (IMG submission 9118)
GTTCGTCTAGGGGTTAGGACGCCAGGTTTTCATCCTGGTAGCAGGGGTTCGAATCCCCTACGGGCTACAAAAAAGACCTTTCGCCAGAAAGGTCTTTTTTTATGTTCAAATTTTTATTATTTTAGCCAAAGCAATAAAAAATAAAAATTAAAGCCCGTTGCCAGATTTAACACACAAGACGATGATTATTGTCGCGGGGGTGTTCAGACTAAACAGGCTTTTGGCTATTAGCTATAGGCTATTGGCAAGAAAGCAAAAAGCTCATGCTGTAAATCCCGACCATTCGGGAACAGGATTTTTGACACACAGGAGGATGATTATTGGGATGACGTTTCGACATTTCGACATTTTGACTGTTGCATCACAACCCATGAACTTTTGACAAGAATATAAACATTTCAATTTCAATTAGTTGAAAAAAATATAAACACATGAATACAAACAACTCCCCCCCATATAAAACATCTGTGGCACGGGGGATCAAAAGCTGGGCAGAAGACGACAGGCCCCGTGAAAAAATGCTTTCCAAAAGCCAGCAAGCATTATCTGATGCTGAACTGCTTGCTGTCATTATCGGATCAGGAAGCACCACCCTGTCTGCTGTTGAACTTGCCAGGGAAATCCTTGTCAGCGTAAGCAATAACCTCACTGAGCTTGGAAAACTCAGCATCACAGAGCTTATGCGATTTAAAGGGATCGGGGAGGCAAAGGCCAGCAACATTACTGCCGCTATGGAGCTTGGCAGGCGGCGCAGGCTGGCCGAAGGCCTTCAAAAACGCACTGTGAGAAGCAGCCGGGATGCTTTTGAGATCATCGACCCCATCATCGGTGATATGACCTATGAAGAGTTCTGGCTCATCATGCTTAACAGGGCCAACAGGGTGCAGCGCACCCTTCGGGTGAGCGAAGGCAGCATAGCAGGAACGGTAGCTGACCCCAAAAAGATCTTTAAAATGGCTGTCGACAATTATGCAGCCGCTATCGTGCTCTGTCATAACCACCCAAGCGGCCAGGTACATCCCAGTACACCCGACCGGCAACTTACCGAAAAGTGCAAACAAGCCGGACAATTCCTTGAAATACCGGTCATGGACCATATCATAGTCGGCAATAACACCTACTTCAGCTTTGCCGATGAAGGACTTATCTGACCGCTGCCCCGCGAAGCCATGTGCACCCTCCCTCTAACGGATTGACAATATTGTCGCCCGCCCTTTCCCCAAATAAAAATTATGAGTTACCTTTACATTGCATATCAAAGGATAACATGCAGATGATACTGGTATACACCCCCCATATTACAAGCCGCACAGAATACATAACATCGCTGCTTTTTAATTACATCTTAGGTGTACCCCATAAGCTTACCCGCGACGAGGATAGCTTTACAGCCTACAATGGGCCCAAGATCAATTACAGCCCGCGGGCGTTTCACCGCGGTGGAATTCATATATCGTACAGCGGGTTCCTGCAGGAGAGGGGAGTACGTCCGTTTGAACCTCCAATAAGCAAGAAAAAAAGAATACCCCTGATATTCCCATCGAAAGAACAACCCGGAGCCCTGGGGTTTGACCCCTTCGCCGCTTCTTTCTACCTGGTAAGCAGGTACGAAGAATATTTGCCCCACAAAAAAGACAAACACCTGCGGTTCGAGGCCGATCAGTCCTATGCGTTCAGACACGGATTTCTGCAAAAGCCCGTTGTCAATCACTATGCATTGATGATCAAACAGCAAATAGAGGAAAAATACCCGGGCTACCAGATGCCCCCGAAATCCTTTACCTTTGTTCCTACCTATGACGTGGATGTCGCTTTTGCATACAAAGGGCGAACCATGTTTCGTAACTTTTTCGGCATCTTAAGGTCTCTTTCCAGGCTTGATTTTCGCTCGCTGAAGCAACGCTTCCGGGTCATCCTGGGAAGAGAAAAAGACCCTTACGACACCTATGATATGCAGCTGCAGCTGTGCAAAAACCACGATATCAGGGCGTATTACTTTTTCCTTTGCGGCGATTACGGCCCCTACGACAAAAATGTTGCCTTTTTTTCACGGCAATTTTTTTTGCTGATAAAAAAGCTTGGCGATTATGCCTATATTGGTATTCATCCCAGTTATGCCTCCAACGAAGAGGAGGGAGCGCTCGAAAATGAATTGCGCCGGTTGGCAGGGATCCTTAAAGATGAAATTAAATACAGCCGGCAACACTATCTGAGGCTGCATATCCCAAAAACGTACAGGGACCTGTTAAAACATAATATCTCGTACGACTTTACCATGGGATACGCATCACAACCCGGTTTCAGGGCCGGAACATGCAGCCCTTTCCTTTTTTACGACCTTGAACTGGAAAAAGAGACACCCCTTACCCTGGTCCCGCTGGCCTTAATGGACGGAACACTGAACGACTATCTTGGCCTGACCCCTGAAGAAGGGTTGAAAACAATAAAAAAANTGATNGCAGAAGTGGANGAAGCTGGAGGAACGTTCTCTACCTTATGGCATAATGATGCTTTGGGCGACACAGGCACATGGAAAGGATGGAGGGAGGTATACCGGAAAACCTTTGAAGCCGCTGCAAAAATACATCATGCAGCCAGGTGAGCGCGGAACTCTGGCAGACTGCCAGGAATCGTGTCCTTCCCTCACATTTAACCCTGTCAGAAATAATTTTTAAGAGCCGCTTGCAACATGATCAGATATCTGAAACATCATCAAATAGATTTTGAAAAATGGGATGATTGCATTGACAGGGCGATAAATGGAATTTTTTATGCCTACTCATGGTATCTTGACATGTGTGCGGTGACATGGGATGCCCTTGTTGAAGATGACTATGCGGCTGTGATGCCTCTGCCCAACCGCAGGAAGGCGGGAATATCCTATGTGTTTCAACCGTTTTTTATACAGCAGTTAGGGGTGTTCAGCACCTACAGTATCAGTGAGGTGGTAACCTGCAGGTTTTTGGATGCCATCCCGCGCCATTTCCGCTATGCAGATTACAACATGAACACATATAACCGTTTGCCGGAAGGCCATCCGTTTGCAGGCGGACATGGGGTAACCTATGAACTCGACCTGATTTCCCCTTATGAACAGTTGCGCTCCAGGTACTCCAAAAATACCAGGCGAAACATAAAAAAAGCGGAGAAAAATAATGTGTTTATCACTTCTCACGGAAGGCCGGAGGAGATTATTTCTGCGTTCAGGAACAACAGGGGCTCAAAAGGGGTGCCTTTCAGTGACCAGGATTACAATGTGCTGAAGCATTTGATATATGCCGGGATGCACAAAAGAATGGTTTCGCTGAAATGTGCATATACCTCGAACAATACATTTTGTGGCGGGATAGTGTTTTTCAGGAGCCACAACAAAGTGGTGTGGCTTTTTTCAGGAGCCACCGGCGAGGCCAGGGAGAACGGTGCCATGTCGCTCCTTACAGACGATTATATCCGGGAACATGCCGGCCGGGAGCTCGTTCTCGACTTTGAAGGCTCCCTTGACAAAAACCTGGCTCGATTTTATCGTGGCTTTGGTTCAGAAGAATGTGTATTTTTGAGGGTTCAAATAAACCGTTTGCCCTTATTGCTTAAACCGTTTGCAAATGCGTATCTTTATCTGCGCCGGGCAACCTAACTGAAAGGACAGTAAAATGATTCGAATGCTGGGAAATAAGTCATCGTTGTTGAATCAATACATTGCAGAGCTGCGCGATGCGGAGATCCAGGCCGACAGCCTGCGTTTCAGGCGTAACATGGAACGTATCGGAGAAATATTTGCCTATGAGATCAGCAAGGAGCTTGAATGGAAGCAAACAGAGGTGGTTACCTCTTTGGGTGTTGCCCATTGTGAGGTACTGGCGCATCAGCCGGTTATTGCCACAATCCTCCGTGCAGGGCTTCCCTTCCACCAGGGCTTGCTGAATGCATTTGACAAGGCAGGCAACGCGTTTATTTCGGCATACCGCAAACACCGTAAGGATGGTCGTTTTGACATACAGGTGGAGTATGTGTCCAGCCCGGTATTGGAAGACAAAGTGCTTATCCTCAGTGATCCCATGCTTGCTACCGGAGCATCCATGATCCTGAGCTACAAGGAACTTCTGCAAAAAGGCCGTCCGTCACACACCCATATCGCCTCTATCCTGGCCAGCAACCAGGGTGTCGAGTATCTGAGAAAGAATATGCCCAATGACGATTACACGCTTTGGGTCGGGGCTGTCGACGCTGAGCTCACCGCAAAAGCCTATATCGTACCCGGGCTCGGAGATGCGGGCGACCTTGCGTTTGGCAGTAAACTGTAAATCACACCAGAAGAACATGCGACGATTAATAACCGTACTGTTTGAAAACCTGAAGCTTGCACTCAGCTCCATCAGGAGCCACCTGTTGCGGGCCATGCTCACCGTGCTTATCATTGCCTTCGGGATCATGGCCCTGGTGGGTATCCTCACCGCAATAGACTCCATTCAGCTGGCTATCACCGAGAACTTTGCCAGGCTGGGTGCCAGCAGCTTCTCCATACGCAACCGGGAAATGCAGATCCAGCCCGGCAGCGGGTCCCCGCAGGTGTTTGAGCGTATCTCATTCGATGAGGCCGTACGTTTTAAGGAACAGTTTGAATTTCCTGCCTATGTTTCTCTTTCCGTTCATGGGACGGGATCGGCCACGGCGCGCTACCGTTCGCAGGAAACCAATCCGAACATACGGGTGGTTGGCAGCGACGAAAATTACCTTATTACAACAGGCGCGGCACTGACCTCCGGCCGCAACTTCTCCTCGGCAGAGCTGCAATATGGCGCCAATGTTGTATTGCTGGGTCATGATGTCGCCAGGACATTGTTCCCGGGTGAGTCCGACCCCATCGGCTCAATAGTTACGATAGCCAACCAGCGCTACCAGGTCGTCGGAGTGCTGGAACGGCAAGGAGCGGGCTTCGGGTTTACAGACGACCTCAACTGCGTCATCCCTATCATGTCGGTACGCCAGAATTTCTCGCGCCCCAACATGAACTATACCATCAATGTGAGCACCCAACAGCTTGAAAGCCTGGACGACGGTATCGAAGAGGCCACCGGCCGCTTTCGTATCATCAGGGGCGATCGCTTCGGCGAACCCAACAGTTTTGATGTGGCAAAAAGCGATAACATCGCACAGGCGCTGATCGAAAACATAAGCGCAGTAACGCTGGCAGCGACCATAATAGGTCTTATAACACTCACAGGCGCTGCCATCGGCCTGATGAACATCATGCTGGTATCCGTGACCGAACGCACCCGGGAGATCGGCATCAGAAAAGCACTGGGTGCTACCAAAGCCGTGATCCGGCAACAATTCCTTTCCGAGGCCATCATCATATGTCAAATAGGAGGTGTGGTAGGGATCGCCCTGGGAGTGCTTGTCGGAAACGGTATCTCTGTAATCGTGGGAAGCCCGTTTATAGTGCCCTGGATGTGGATCATTGGAGGCTTGATCCTCTGCTTCGGCGTCGGTATCGTTGCAGGGTACTATCCTGCAGCCAGGGCGGCACAGCTCGACCCCATTGAGTCACTGCGTTACGAATAAAAGCCGTGCCCGTTTCCTTTTTTTTTCTGAATGAAAACATGTAACATATGGAAAAACTAACAAAAATAGTCGCCACTATTTCAGACCGGAAGTGTGATGTAGCATTTTTGGACGACCTCTACGAGGCCGGCATGGATGTAGTGCGTATCAATACAGCGCACCAGACCCCCGAAAACACAAAACGGATCATCGATAACGTTCGGGCTGTGAACAACAAAATCCCCATAATGGTGGATACCAAAGGTCCGGAGGTGCGGACCAATGACTCGGAAGAGATAGAGGTCACTGAAGGACAACGTATCCGCGTGGCCGGAGACACCGAACATTCGTCGTGCGACAACTGCCTGTTCGTCAATTACCCTGCCATTGTCTCCCAGCTCGACATCGGAAAGAAGATCCTGATCGACGATGGGGATATATCCCTCACGGTGGTCGAAAAACATAAGGACCACCTTCTCTGCCACGTGGATAACAGCGGTGTTGTCAAAGGCCGGAAAAGCGTAAATCTGCCCGGGATCCCTATTGACCTGCCAGCACTCAGCGACAAAGACCGTGAGTACATCGATTTCGCTGTCGAAAATAAGCTCGAATTCATTGCGCACTCGTTTGTGCGCAGTAAAGAGGATGTAATGGCCATCCAGAAGATACTTGACTCTCACAACAGTCCTATCAAGATCATAGCCAAAATTGAAAACCAGCAGGGTGTTGACAATATTAATGAAATCCTGGAACACGTTCATGGTCTGATGATCGCCAGGGGCGACCTTGCCATTGAGGTGCCGGCAGAACGGATCCCCGGGCTGCAAAACGACCTGATCAAAAAATGCATGCGACATAAAAAGGCTGTCATCGTTGCCACCCAGATGCTGCACAGCATGATCAACAACCCCAGGCCAACGCGTGCCGAAGTGAGTGATATCGCCAATGCCGTGTTTTCCGGAACCGACGCAGTAATGCTCAGTGGNGAGACCGCATTTGGGAAATATCCGGTTGAATCAGTGAAGATGATGACGCGTACGGTGAAAGAAGCCGAAAACAACAAAAGCTTTTCGATCGACTCCAAAGTGATGCCCCACGACAACCAGATCTCGGTATTCCTCTCTAAAACCGCGGTCAGGTCTATCCAGAAACTTAATACCAAAGCCATTATCACCGACACCGACACGGGTAAAACGGCACGCTACCTTTCTGCTTTCCGCGGCAGGACCCCGATTTTTGCACAATGTTACGACGACCGGGTGATGCGCGAACTGGCTCTGCATTATGGTGTGATGGCCGATTACATGGACGTGGAACAATCCAAAAGCGATTTTATAAAAGCCACCCTTTCCAGGTTGCTTAAGAGGAATGAAATTTCGCTTCAGGACCTGATCGCCGTTCTTGCCGGTAACTTTGGGAAAAAGGCAGGGCCGTCTTTTGTGGAGATCAGCACGGCAGAAAACATGCTTTCCGAACAGAAACAATAAAACACCCTGCTTCGTGATGACAAACAGGCCGCTTTAGCGGGCCAGGGGGTTCCTGATGCCTGCACCTGCATTCAGCGCTTTATCACACCCATTTTTGCCTGGCTGCTAAGCTTCTGAACGACCAGAATATACGGCATGGGCGATTTATCGGACCNGCCTGAAAAAGAAGTATGTTTTATCTGAATGTCACTCCCACTCCAGGGTGCCAAGCAGGTTGCGGATGTCTTTTTCGATGAACCGGATAACGGGGGCCAGGGAGTCATTATTGGGCCTGGCATCAAAATACAGGGCGCCCCTGAGGAAGTGGCTGAGGCTGTCGGTGGCAAAAAATTGCAGGGGCGAGGCAGCCTCTCTTCCGCGTATGTGATATATCTTCCCCGACACGTTGTTGCCCTCGTAACGAAAGAGCTCTTCAGTTATGGCAGTTGCCTTTGGAATATGCCGGTGCACAAAGTTCCGGGTGTCTTCAAGGTAGTCACGCAGTTGTTCCGGACTGTTTATTTCCTTATAACTTAAATGTATGCGTCCATTGAAGCCGGGATACCAGATATCCCCCCAGTACGGCTCTGCCGTTGCGCGCTCGTCAGGGACAAATTCAGCGTATACCGGATACTCCATCCGAAAAGGGTAACCCTGGTCAAAAAGACGGTATTCCTGTTCCGGCAGGGCTATCCTGGGAAAACCCCTGGGCTTCGGGGTCCCCTGATCCCCGCATCCGGATGCCAAAAGCGCGAATGCCGCAATCAGAAAAAAACGAAAACTATCCATGATGCCCGGTTTTTACCTTTATGCGTTTGATCCTTCGTTTATCCACTGCCTCTATCTCAAACTCAAAATTCCGGTAATTTATTTTGGCTCCCTTGTAAGGAATTTCCTGCTTCATCTCAAGGATCAGTCCGGCCAGGGTGTCTGCTTCCCCCTTGATGTCATTGAACACATCATCCTCAGCACCCACGATCTTACAAAAATCCTTTAAGAGGGTTTTGCCTTCAAAAACAAAAGTGTTGGCATCGATTTTTGAGTAGATCGACTGCTCTATGTCAAACTCATCATTGATCTCACCTACGATCTCCTCCAGTATGTCTTCAAGGGTAACCAGGCCGGATGTGCCGCCGTATTCGTCAACTACAATGGCAAGGTGGATCTTTTTTTCCTGGAACTCTTTAAGAAGATCATTGATCCGCTTGCTTTCCGGAACAAAAAATGCGTCTCTCAAAAGAGGCTGCCATTCAAAATCCTTTTCTTTTTCCAAATGGGGCAAAAGGTCTTTGATATAAAGCACGCCTGCCACGTTGTCAAAATTTTCGCGATACACAGGAATGCGGCTGAAGCCTGCTTCACGGATAACTCCGATCAGTTCCCGGAAGCTGGTGTTATACTCAACGGCCACTACATCCACCCGTGACTTCATGATCTCCCTTACATAAGTGTTGCCAAACCGGATGATCCCCCGCAACAGCTTTTTGTCTTCCTCGTCAGCTGAATCATCCACGGTTATATCCAGTGCGTGTGAGAGATCATCCATGCTGAGGTTCGGCCTTTTTTTCTCCATACGATTGTCGATGATACGGGTCGTCTTAACAAGGAGCGAACTTAAGGGCTGAAAAACCCGCCGCAGTATCAGCAAAGGCCCCGACATGGTGGCTGAAAATTGCTCAGGGTAACGTGATGCGTATACCTTTGGTAAAACTTCCGCAAACAGCAGGATAAGGAAGGTGACCAGGGCAACCTGTATGAGAAAGACGAGCACCGGGTGCAGCTGTATCTCGTATACCCCCCTGAAAACGATGGTGGAAAGAACAATAATGGCAATGTTGATCACATTGTTGGCAATAAGGATAGTTGCAAGCAGGCGATTCGGCCGTTCCAGGAGGGAGAGGATCTTTTTGTCCGCAGGGCCCTGCTGTTTTTTGAAGTTCTCGATGTGGTTGTGGGTGAGAGAAAAATAGGCAATTTCAGACCCTGACACCATAGCCGAAAAGAACAACAGCAGCAGCATGGCAGCAATGCCAAAGAAAGTCTCTAAGGAAACAGAGGGGAAACCCGTGTTCAACAGTGGCAGCAAACACGAATAAGCGTCGGGTGTGTCTTGCAAGTTTACTCTTTTTCTTGATTTAATGCAAAATTATAGAAAATCGGCGTGAAAAAAAAACAAATCAATGCGTCATTATCCTGTATTATAAAAATGTAATTTTGGGATATGCGATACAAACGGGTTCTGTTGCTCTTGTTTTTGGTGTCCGGGGTTTCTGTTGTTTCTGCTGCCCAGGATGAGATGCGGGGCAGGGTAGTTGATGCCGGTACCGGTGAACCCCTCGCCTTTGTGCATATCATAATTGAAGACACGCAAACGGGAGGCCTTACCGACATTGACGGCTTCTTCCGCATCCGGCACGACAGCGGCATAGAATACCTGAGGGCCAGCTATGTAGGCTATCATCCCAAAAAATATGTTCCTGCAACAGACGATGCGTTTCACATTATCCGGCTCGAAAGGAAAGCCATTGAGCTCCGGGAAGTCGTGGTGGTACCCGGGATAAACCCNGCCCACCGGATCATAGCCAACGCGATCGCTAACCGCGACAAGCACCATCCTGAAAATCTTTCTTCCTTTTCATACAAAGCGTACAACAAATTCATCTTTACCGGCGAGGTGAAACCTTCCGACACGGTTCCATCTGCTGATGAAGAACAAAGGGAGTCGACGGATTTGGCGAGGTACCTGGAAGATCATCATTTCTTTCTGATGGAAACAGTTACTGAGCGCAAATTTCTTGCTCCCGGCAGGAGCAACGAAAACGTGCTGGCATCCCGGATATCCGGAGTTGAACATCCAATGTTTGCCCTGTTTATGTCGCAAATGCAATCCTTTTCTTTCTATGACGACCACATTGCCATACTGGGCGACCGGTACCTGAGCCCTCTGGCCCCCGGGAGCCTCAGGCGCTACTCGTATCAGCTTGAAGACACTACATACACCAGCACGGATTCCGTATTTGTGATCTCATACCGCCCCGCCTATGGCCGAAACTTCGACGGGATGCAGGGGGTGATGTATATAAACACCAACGGATGGGCGCTGCAGTCTGTGATCGCCGAGCCCGCAGATGCAAGCGGCGATACCAGGATACGGATACAGCAAAACTATGAATTTATAGACGACCACCGGTGGTTTCCCGTGCAGCTGAACACCGATTTTGAGCTGTTTACCGGCCCTGACATCGACATCACCGGCACGGGGCGAACCTACCTGCAAGACATCAGGATTGACCCTCCCCTTGGCCGCCGCGACTTTTCTTCTTTCCATGTGGAGTTTTCACCGGAAACAACGGTGGAAGACGATGTGTTCTGGGATGACTTCCGCCCCGACACCCTCACAAAAAGGGAAAGGAACACCTATCATTTCCTGGATAGCATTGCCGAACAACATAATCTGAACAGAAGGATTGAATGGCTGGAAACCCTTTTCGGGGGCCACTGGCGTGTGGGCCCGTTCGACCTTGATATAAACAGCCTGCTCGTTTATAACCAGCATGAGGGCTTCCGGCCCGGGTTGGCTTTTCAGACCAACGAACGCATGAGCAGGCTGCTTCGCCTCAAAGGCAAAGCCGGCTATGGCATAGGTGACAACACCTTTAAATATGGGGGAGGGGCCAGCGTTCTCCTCGACAGGCCAACCGATCTGCGTCTCGGATACTATTACAGCTATGACGTTAAAGAGCGGGGAGGCTCTCAGTTTCTTGAACGAACGGGGCTTATGGCACCAGAAAACCTGCGCAGGTTCTTTGTGGAGTCGATGGATCTTACGGAAAGCCATGAGGCATGGCTGCAGTTCCGTACTTTTCGCAACTACCTCACCGTAAAACCTTTTTTTGCTGTTGAAGATGTCGTTTTCTCTGACTTCTACAGGTATGAAGGCATGAATACAGATACGCTGGCACCGATGGAAACACGATTTGTTGAAGCAGGTGTTCAACTGCGGCTTGCATATGGCGAGCGATTCCTGTATTCGCCCCAGAGGATCATCGCCCTGTCGGGGAATTACCCGGTCGTCAACTTCAACCTCACCAGGGGGCTGTCAGGTACAATGGATGGTGAGCACGATTACTGGCGGCTGGAAAGCCGTTTTCAGCACAGCTTCCGCATCAGGATGCTCGGAGAACAGCACTGGACACTGCAGGCAGGATGGTTTAGCGGTGATGCACCGTGGCATAAACGCTTCACCGCACCAGCCACCTACAGGCGCTTCAGCATTACCACGCTGCAGGCCTTTTCCACCATGCGTGTTGATGAGTTTGTTTCCGACAGGTATGTGGCCCTCTTCTGGTATCACAACTTTGGGAACCTGCTGTACAGAGGTCCGAATTTCAGGCCAAAGCTGGTTCTGCTTACAAACATTGGTTTTGGGAATATGCGCGACAGGGATCAGCATGCCAACGCAGCCTGGAAAACCATGGAGAAAGGCTTTTTTGAGTCGGGTGTTGCAATTATTGACCTTATTGGCTCCGGGTTTACCAGCCTGGGGCTGGAGTTCTCTGTTCGCTACGGGCCTTATGCTTTCAGGCAATTTAAAAACAACTACTCCCTGAGGCTGAGCTACAGCTTTATGTTTTAAGGCCTTTCTGATAACCCGGAATGGATTGCAGCAGCTCCTGCGTGTAGGCACTTGAAGGGTGAGAGTATATCTCTTCGGCATCTGCCAGCTCCACCATTCTGCCATCTTTCATCACCATAATACGGTCTGACATGTATTTTACCACCGACAGGTCGTGGGAGATAAAAATATACGTGAGCCCAAAGTCTGCTTTCAGTTCATTCAGCAGGTTAAGCACCTGTGCCTGNACTGAGACGTCGAGGGCCGAAACGGCCTCGTCGCAAACGATAAATTCGGGCTTCAGCGCCAGGGCACGGGCGATGCATATCCTTTGGCGCTGCCCGCCGGAGAACTCGTGGGGGTAGCGGTGGTAATGGTCCTCACGCAGGCCGACACGCCGGAGCAACTCTATGATCCGCTGTTTCCGCGCAGCATTGTCCGGCAGGATGCCATGCACCTGCATGGGCTCCATGATGGCCTTGCCGATGCTGATACCCGGCGTCAATGAGGCATAAGGGTCCTGGAAAATGATCTGGAACTTCGGGCGCAGCTTGCGCAGTTCTCTCCGCGAAAGGGTTGCAATGTCCTGCCCTTTGTAGATTACCTGCCCCGAGCTGGCGTCAACAAGGCGCATGATGCTGCGGCCCAGCGTGGTTTTGCCGCACCCTGACTCTCCTACCATACCAAGGGTTTCCCCCGGAAACACGCTGAAGCTGATGTCATCAACGGCATTGAAGTGTTCACGTGCCCTGCCCAGCAAGCTTCTCCTGGTAACGAATTGTGTTTTAAGGTTTTTTACCTCCAGAACAGGCGTTTCCGTTCTTTTGCTCAGCTGCCAGGCGTGGGATGCGGATGGCCGGCCTTCTTCCTCCGGGGCAGCCCTGGCCGTGCCGTCGCCGGAAAGGAAATCCTGTACCGTGGCAAGCTTTTCCGGCCTTCTGTCGAGCGAAGGGCGGCAGGCAACCAAAGCTTTTGTGTAAGGATGCTCCGGGGCAGTAAACAGCTTATGAACCTTTCCTGACTCAACGATGCTCCCGTCGCGCATAACGGAAGCCGTGTGAGCCACTTCCCGGATGACGCCCAGGTCGTGGGAGATAAACAGCATGGCCATGTCGTGACGGCCCACAAGATCTCCCATGAGCTCAAGGATGCTTCGTTGCACGGTGACATCCAAGGCCGTTGTAGGCTCGTCCGCTATGAGCACCGAAGGCCTGCAGGCCATTGCCATGGCAATCATCACCCGCTGCTTCTGGCCTCCGCTGAGCTCATGAGGCCAGGCTTTCATTATCCGCTCCGGGTTGGGCAGGCGCACCTCTCCGATAAGTTTGACGGCCTGTTTTTCAGCTTCACGGCGGGTTGCCGTGCGATGAACACGCAGGCTTTCTGCCAGCTGCTGCCCGCAGCGCTGAACAGGGTTAAGAGAGGTCATAGGCTCCTGGAAGATCATCGCTATGTGCCTCCCCCTGATATGCTTCATTTCCTTTTCCGGCAAACGCAACAAGTCGATAGTCCCCTGTTGCGGATGTGTGAAGTACACCCTGCCGGAACGGATCACCGACGAGGTGCGGCTCAGCAAACGCATAACGGCAAGGGCCGTCACCGACTTCCCGGATCCGGATTCGCCTACCAGCCCGTGCGTGGAACCCGGAAACAACCCGATGGAGACACTGTTTACCGCATGTACTGTATCACCATCCGTCGAAAAATCAACGGAAAGGTCCTCCACAGAAAGTATGGGTCTGTCATTCATGATGGCAATAGCTATAGGCTGTATTATTTATCTGTTTTAATTAATGCCAAAATGTCAAAACGTGGAAACGTCGAAATGTCAAAATAATCATTCCCTGTGTGGCGATATTTGCGGCATGGGGTTTGGCTTCGCCGAACTCGCAAGTGCTTGGTTCATGTGTCTGAATTAATGTCAAAACAATCATCTCCCTGTGTTACAACCGCATTTGCAGGGCCCTTTTCATGCAGGGCAGCAACAAAGATACATATATCCGTGGCAAAGTATGGCGGGAAACATTATCTTTGCATATATGGCCGCCGGAGGCACATAATTTGTTGCCTGTAATTGGCCTGAGCACCGGAAAGCAGCAATTTTTAACAGGTAAAACCCTTTTTTATGAAAAAACATGTATTTCTTCTGATGACAGCAGTGTTATTTGTTGCAGCAGCATGCGGGCCGCGCCAGGAGCCGGCCTACGAGGCAGATGATCCCGACGATGTGCTTGTCGAGGAGTCACCCTACGAGCACAGGCCCGTTATCATGCTGGTGTCGGAAACGCACCGGGATTTTTTTTGGAACCTGAAAAGCCTCTGCGGAAAATCCTTTGAGGGGGAGCAAATTTACAGAAGCCATCATGCCTCAGGGTGGGAAGACTATGAGATGATCATGCATGTTGACGTATGTGAGGAAGACCGGGTGCTGATCCCCTTTCATGTGGGAGAGGATGAGTCGCGCACCTGGATGTTTTTGGTTGAAGACGGACAGCTGCGGCTGCGACACGACCACAGGCACCCCGACGGAACACCGGAAGATGAAACCCTCTACGGTGGCTATGCAGACGATACGGGCACCGAATTCGAACAACATTTCCCGGCAGATGCATATACCGCCGAAATCATCGATGGCGGCGGCGGGAACGTCTGGACGATACGCTTTGACGAAGCGATGACCACCTTCACCTACAGACTGGAACGCGATGGGGAAAAGCGCATGCGTGTCGACTTTGACCTCACCAACCCCCTGTAAAGCCATACACGCGAAAGCATCCCGTGCCCACTTAACAGCAAATCAACAGCCATGAGCAAAAAGGAGAAGAAGTTTCTGAAAGTACCCCATCTCGACGGAGGGCGCGAGCTTCTCAAAGAATTTATCAGGGAAAACCTTAAATATCCTGAAGAAGCCCTGGAGAAAGGGATAGAAGGAGATGTGATCGTGAAGTTCAAGGTAACAGGGAAAGGAGAAGTCCTGAACCCGGAAATACATAAAGGACTGGGTCATGGTTGCGACGAAGAAGCAATCAGGCTGGTGCAAATGTTGCGCTATCAGTCGGTGAAAAACCGGGGCGTACGCGTAACCACCAACAATAAAATCAAGATCCCCTTCAGGCTGAAGCAGGCTCAGAGAAAGCAAAAGATATCCATGACCTATAAGGCTGCGGATAAAGAGAAGAAAGCCAGGGAGAAAGATGCAAAAAGCACCGGATCGTCCACCACAGAGAAAAAACCAAAGGTTTATACGTACACCATAAAATACTGACAGGCCGAAGCCCACACGCTTCTCTTTCTATACAGTCAGAGGTAAACGCAGCACCCGGGCTGCGGAGACAAAGCAGTGATCGGCAGGCAGGCCGCTGGCTTTTAGCCATTGGCAAGAAAGCATCCGGGGGCATACCTGGCCGGCTGTGCCTCCCCTCTTAACCAGTCAGAGCTAAGCGCAGCACCCGGGCTGCGCGCCGAAATATACACACAGCAAAAGAAGCACTGTTTTTTTACGGCGATTTGTCGTACTTTTTTTTGCAAAAAAGATAAATAACAATGGAAAGGGTTCCTGTAGTGCGCCTTACCAAGCAGTTTCGCTTCGAAGCTGCTCATGCGCTATATAATTACGATGGGCCGTGCAGGAATGTGCACGGACATAGTTACCAGCTTTTTGTCACGGTAAAGGGTAAGCCAAATCAAGACGCAGAAGACCCAAAATACGGTATGCTTATCGATTTCGGGGTGCTGAAAAAAATTGTCAGGGACCTTATCATCGATCCCCTGGACCATTCTTTGCTTGTGCGTGCTGGGACACCTCACGACGAAATGCTTGAAAGAACACAGCTGCTGGGAAAAGTTGCAGCTGTTCCGTACCAGCCTACCTGCGAGAATATGATCCACGACTTTGCCCGCAAGATCAGCGCTGCTTTGCCTCCAGGGGTTTTATTGCATTCGCTGAGGCTGCATGAAACATCTACTGCCTATGCCGAATGGTATGCAGAAGACAATGGAGAATAGTCTCTTCGTTCAATAATTAATGAAAACAATGGGGGTGGCCATTTGACATGAGTCCATTTGATATGAGGCCGGTTAACCGGAGCAGGTCATGGCTGGTACAGCTTACATTTCTGCCATGATCTCGTCGGTGAGTTCCATGTTGTGGAATACATTCTGAACGTCGTCATCGTCTTCCAGGGCATCAATCATTCTGAGGACTTTTTGAGCGGATTCCTTATCCAGTTTTACAGTGGTCTTAGGTATCCTTTGCAGTTCGGCGTTTTCTGCTTCCACGCCCATTTCTTCCATTTTTTTAACCATGCTGCCAAAATCCTCCATGGCAGTATATATGGTGTAAAACCCCTCCTCGTTTTCCACTTCTTCGGCACCGGCATCGATTACTTCCATAAGGAAATCATCTTCTTCCATGCCCTTTTCTGACACTGCTTTTTCGGGAATGGTGAACACGCCTTTTCTGTCGAACAGAAAACTAAGTGCGCCTTTTGTTTCCAGTTTCCCCTCGTGCTTGTTAAGTACGGAGCGTATGTTGGCCACGGTGCGCTGGATGTTGTCGGTGAGGGCTTCAATATATACCGCTATTCCAAAATTGCCATAGGCCTCATACGTCACCTCCTGGAAGTCGGCAGCATTTTTTTCGCCGGCTTTGGATATGGCACGCCTGACATTTTCTTTGGGCATGTTTACCCCTTTGGCATTGGCAATGGCCAGTCGCAGCCTCGGGTTCCCCTCAGGGTCATTGCCTCCCTCCTTTACGGCTACATTGATCTCTTTTATCACCCTGGAAAAGATCTTAGACCTTTTGGCGTCGAGGGCGCCTTTCTTACGTTTTATGGTTGACCACTTGCTATGTCCTGACATGCTATGAGTGTTTTTACAAAAATAATCATTTTCCCATTTTACAATAAAAAAGCAGCCTGCATCATGCAGGCTGCACCAAAACCAACCACAGTGAAATATTTTAACAGGCTTGTCAGCCACCGATCAACCGGATGCCTATGCTGAAGGGACTTAGCTCAGGGCCCCTGTCGTCTCTGAACATGCTGTTCAGCGAGTAGGTCCCGAAGAAGTTGAGACGGCCCCAGCCTATTTTCCCGATCGCATCTACCCGGATGGGCACAAGATGAAAGTCTTCGCGTTCGCGGTCTGTGTGGCGCTTGTCGTGTTCGTCGCGGTATTCAACCTTGGTGTGGCTCCTGAGCCGGAACCCGCCCTGTATGCCCGCCGAAAAATGCAGGCGGTTCCAGGTTTGCCGATCCTGCAGCTGATACTCCATCATAAGCGGAACATTCAGCTGAAAAACACGCAGCCGGTTGGTCCGCAGCCGGAAATCCGCCTCTGCGTATTCGAGACCGTCGCTGCCGTGCTGAAGAACAACATCGTTTGACAAATGATAGTTGTTCCATTGTATGCCCAGACCGCTTACCAAACCGAACAGGCTGTTGGTACCGCGTGCCAGGACCACGTTTTGCTGAAAAAAGTTAAGGTTTACCTGGAGCGATTTGTTGTAGTCAAGCTCCATGAACTGGCTTTCAGCAGGAAGATTTATGCTGTTGTTGTCGCCGAAATAGCCATTCAGGCCAAGATAAAAGCCGCTCCAGTTGTTGCGCCACGTGTTATAGGGCCTTCTGCGTATGGTAGGTCTCTCCCCTTCGGCAACCACCATTTCGCGCCCTCCCAGCCTGACAACGACGGTATCTTTTTCCTCTTCCGGGCTTACTCTTTCTGTATGCTCAACACCCCTGACGCTGGCAGTTCCCGAAGTGCTGACATTGCTTGCCGGTGGATTGCCTCTCACGATGATAGAGGAAGCACCGCTGGCCTGTGCATCCACTTTCTCGGTTGCCGTAATGCGCACGTTTGAAGTGCCCGAAGAGGAAACCTCTGTCACAAGGGTTTCGAGATCGTAGGCGCGGACCCGGGAAACCCCGCTTACATTAAGGTCGTGCCTGGTGGCTGAACCCGACAGGAGCAGGCTGCTGGCACCGCTTATCCGGCTGGTCAGCTGGTCGGTCGCAACAGGCAGCTCCATATCCGAAGCGCCGGATACATGAAGACGCAGGATCGCCGAGCGGATGGTTTCTTCGCTGGTGATGGATGACGCCCCGCTGGCATTCAGATAGGTAAACTCCGGGGCAGTAACCCGGACAGTCAAATTCCTGAGATTGCGAGCCCTGCGCGTGTAGTTGATGTACAATATTCCATCTTCGACCAGGGTTTCAATGTGTTCAAGATGGGCCTCCGGGGCTTCGACTTCAAGCGCGTAGGTGTCGTCCTGCGTCAGGTATACCTGGAAAACGCCGGTAACCTCCACCCCGTGAAAGTCCCTGGCCTCCCGCTGCTCTGCGACAATATCGGATGCATTCAGCGTTGTTGCCCCGAATAACAATGTGAGAAATACGGTAAAAAAAGTTCTTGTTTTCATGATGGTAAAATTTTTAAGGTTCTTGTTTTTATGGTTGCGAAATGAATGGCCGTATTCATTTTTGTTTGTAAGACGTGTTGTTTTGGGAAATAGTTACAGCAGAAATGTCGATTTTTTTTGTTTTTTTCACCCGGCACGGAATTTTTTTTCATTTTTGCAGGGTAAAATGTGTTCTAAACCTAAACCAACAACGATGTACAAGCATTTTTTGATTGCCATGATGGCAGTGGTATTTTTTGCATGCGGACAGGCTCCCGAACAGCGTGGTGAGCGTGAAGACCAGGTTCAGATGGAGGCCCGCGAGGGCGACAGGCTCGCACAGGGTCAGTTAACCCAGGAAGAGCGTGCGTTTATGGATAACCTTGCCAGCTTATGTGGCAAATCCGGCTCAGATGGAGGCCCGCGAGGGCGACAGGCTCGCACAGGGTCAGTTAACCCAGGAAGAGCGTGCGTTTATGGATAACCTTGCCAGCTTATGTGGCAAATCCTTCCCCGGCGAGGAAGCTTATCTGGCCGAAGGCCGCGAAAGCTGGGCCGACCAGCCATTCGTCATGCATGTGACCAAGTGTGAGAAGGACGAGGTGCATATCCCGTTCCATGTAGGCGAAGATACTTCGCGCACCTGGATGTTCCTGGTAGAAGACGGNCGCCTTCGGTTCCGTCATGATCACAGGTACCCGGATGGCACGCCCGAAGAGAAAACCTTATATGGCGGCTATGCCGACGGCAAAGGCACAGCCTACGCCCAGCACTTCCCCAAAGATGAGTATTCGCGCGAACTGCTTGAAGATTATTTTGGGCGGGAATGGCGTGTGGTTATGGATGAAGAGATGACCACGTTCTCGTATCGCCTGCTCTATGACGGTGAAGTGGTCTTCCAGGCTGACTTTGACCTGACAGAGCCTCTGTAAAACCCTTATGCCGGTGTGCTTTTGTTGCCTGAATTGCACACCGGCATCTATGCCGCTAACGTTCCTGCAGTTTTTTCACAAGGATTTCCAGCTGGTATCCCGACCGGTCGGACAACCTTGTAACTTCTGCGAACAGTTTAATTGAGCGTCGCACGGCCCCGCTCAACTTACTGTGAGAGGCCTTCCTGGTCTTTTTCATCCTGAAAAAAGAAAAACAGGAAACCGAACAGAACCACCGGCAGAGCTGCTCGAAAGATTCTTTGCTGTAATACGTAACGCCTTGGTAATGATTTACCCCCAGGTAGTCCATTACCAGCGGGTCGCGTAATATCTCCGGGAACTTCTTCCTCTCTTTTACGATTGCCTCATCGTTTTGCAGCAGTGTTGCCGCTCTGCCTCTTGGAAGTGGCTTTCCCCAAAAGTCAAATACACTTTCTCCATAACGCAGCAGTATGCGGATCAGCGCTTTGTATCGCTGCAGGTCCGGCTGGCTGTGACCGGTTTGCTGCAACACCCCGTCAAGGGCATGAGCGAAAAGCAGCCGCTCAAACAGCAGCATATCGGCTTCATGCTTATCCTGCGCGACAGTTTCCAGGGAATAGTATGCGAGCAAAAGCAAGGTGTTTTCACGGTAGCTGAAGTTCGACGAGAGTACCAGCAGGTCTGCCAGCGTTTCAAATGGTGTCGTCCTGAGAAGCTTTTGTGTTTGCGCATCTGCTGCGGTGATGTAATGGATGCCGTCCGCGATGCTTTCCAGCCGCAGGGCGAATTCGCGGAAGGCCTTTCCGGGATCTCCTGCAGTTTGTGACGTTTGGTCAATCATCCCGGCAAAGGCAACGAAAGCCTTACGGAAAAGATTGTCCAGGTCGTTCGGGCTGAGGGGCTGCCCTTGTCGGACCGCCTGCCCGGTAAAATGCTGTAATTTTTCGTATTCAAACACCCTNTGGAAAGCCTCGTGCAACGGCTCCAGTTTTCTCAGGTTAAGCGTTTGTTGCAGGTCCCGGATGCCTTCGCCGGAAAACTGGGCATACAGGTCNCNNAGNCTGCCATCNGTGTCGTACATCGCTGAAAAATCGAGGAACACACGATATTCGAAGCCCTGCATGTGCCTGTAAAGGCCGTTTTCATGGACGTCCCTTCCATTAAATAGATACTCCAGCCCGGACATTTGCTCACGCGCCTTGTAAAACATACGCGGGTCGTTTTTCATTCCGAGCTCTTCGGCCAGTGTCGAGCTTGCCATGGACTTTGATCCGGCATCGCCAGAGAGCCTGGGTGCAGAGCGGAGAATGCGCCCGCCGGCACTGTCGTACTTGTTGTTGAACATCACCAGTGCTTTTTCCTCATGGTGCCTGTTGGTGTAGGCGAACACATTCTCGTTGATATGCCCTTCCCCGGTAATGAAGTCATATATATGAAAGTGCCTCACTTCGCTGAAAAGGTGGCGTTTGGCTGTCAAAGGGAAAATTTCCTGCTCGTGTTTTTGGATAAGCCAATGGTTGGGATCCTCGTTGTAGTATGCCCTTTGGTACTCCATACCATATTTTTCGGTGAATCCTTCTATTTGTCCGTGCGCAAACATGGGCAATCCGGGAAGGGTGTTCATCATCACACAGATCCCGAAATATTTGTCGCCGGTGCCAAACTGCTCTATGGCTGTATCCTCATCAGGGTTGCTCATGAAGTTGACATAGCGTTTGAGGATCTCAGGTTCGAACTCCAGGGTGTTGGTGATGAGGTCGCGGTATTTCTCGTTCTCTTCGTTTTTGAGCATGTGCATGAAGGCAGAGTTGTACACGCGGTGCATCCCCAGGGTGCGGACGAAGTAGCCTTCCATAAACCAGAACGCTTCTGCCAGGAGCAGTGTCTCAGGGAGTTCCCGGTTGATGCGGTCTACCACCTCGCGCCAGAATTCTTCGGGAAAGAGCGCATCAAAGGCTTTTTTGCTCATGGCATGTTCTGACCGGGTCGGTATGTCGCCACCGGTGCCGGGCCTGGGATACCAGAGTCGCGCGAAATGCTTTTTTGCAAGCGTCATTGCCGCGTCAAAACGGATGATGCTGAACTTTCGTGCTACGTAAAATATTTTCTGCATAACGGCTTCACGCACCTCCGCTTTTATCATATCCAGCTGTGCCGTGTCGTTCCAGGGCATCATGGTGCCGTCGTTGCCATGGTAAATATACCTCACGTCGTTGTTCTGTGTGTCTTTGCGCTCAAAGACAACCGCAGCATCGGTTTTGTTGTAATAGCCGTCTTCGATCCGGATCTCCACATGCGGGTGGTCCGAGAGATTTTCTCCTGAGAATGTGTAATTCGGATAGGGGGGTTCTTTTGCCTGGATGAAGAAGTCGGGATGCTCAATCACCCATTTGGAATACACGCCGGTGTGATTTGGCACCATGTCGCTGGCAAGCCTTATGCCGCGCTGCCAGGCCCTTTTGTTGAGGTCGAGATAGGCTTCGTCTCCCCCAAGGTCTTGTGCGACTTCATAGTCATATAAAGCATAGGCAGAAGAAATAGCATCAGGGTTGCCCATCCTGTGTTTAATCTTGCGGGATGCCGTACTGCGTTCCCATATGCCGATGAGCCACAGGCCGGTGAAGTTCCAGCGCGCAAGGCGGTCCAGCTCCTCATCAGGGATCTGGTCGAGACGCCGGATGTCTCTTTGGTATGTTTTTGAGAGCTGGTCGAGCCAGACGTAGGTGTTTTTAGCGATTAGCACCACACGCGGCATCCAGTGTATGTCACTGGTGAAGCGCTCTTCTTCTTCGTAGCCGGCAGCTTCATCCGCAGATGCATCGTAACCCGACTTCCCCAGGAACATGCCTTTGCGCCTCATTTTGCCCTGGTAGTCCGGCACAAACGTAGGAGCTGCTCCATGCCCCCCCTGCAGCATAATGTCCTCTCTCATCATGTCTTTACCCTGCAGCACCTGTTCCTGAAAATCAGGGGGCAGGTAGTCTTTCCAGTATTTCAGGATATAGTCAAGCTGTGCATCNAAGTCNTCNGGGGCATGCCGGAAAGGTGCTCTCAGAACGGTGAAAATGTCTTCTTTCCCCGCCCCCAGGGGAGGCATATTCATACAAAAGCTTTCCACCTCATGAATGAGGTGATCAAAACTTTCTGGGGGCGACAGGTAAGATTTGTCAAACAGCACCTTTAATTTTTTGTTGGCGGGGTTCTCGTTGGCCAGAAACAGGATGATGGAATTCCGGATCACCTGTTCCAGGTGTGCCTCGCCCCGGGTCGACATCTCCAGGTACTCCCTGGCCCCGACAGATCCGCCTGAGACCTGCGGCGGCGGAAACTGAATTACAAAGTCTTCGGTAACAGCAAGCAGCATGGCTTTTCCGGCACGTTCCTCCAGGTATGCGGATGCCTTCCCGAATAAGTCACCGCCCACAAAGTCCTGGTAGTACCTCAGCACATGCAGGGATGCTTCCTGAAGCAGCCACGAAGCCCGCATTTCGCCCGGATAGATCTGCCATGAAGGGCTGCGCTTCATGTTTATCGTATGCAACACTTTCCGTATGGCAGTAAAGTCATTGAAAGCCAGCCTCCCATCAGTGGTAAGCATGTTGCCGGAAATATTGTATGCCTTGCGCTGTCCCCTGTGTATATACATAGATAACGTTTTTTTTATGTTTCTGTATTTGACATCATCCGGTCGGGAGGGGTGGTCTTATGTGCTTTGATACCTTCATCCGGCCGGATGCTGAATTACTCGGCGGCGCCACCACCGAAGCACGAATTGCTGGTAAAAGACGGGCGACTGGTAACAGGTTCCATCTCTATAGCGAAGCGTTGAACATGGACAAAAGCAACAAGGTGGTAAATGGCACCGTAAAGTTATCAAGCCCTTTGGAACTGAATGCTTCTACTATAGCTGCCCCAAATGCAACAGTAACGGCTGCTGTAATGGTTGGTGTGCTGAAATTCCCCACGAACCAGTGGAGGGTGAAAATGGTGATTAAAAGCGAGGAGGCCAGAAAAACAGAGCTGCCCAGATAGGTTTTGTTAAGGCGCAGGTTATGGATGATGATCTTCCTGACCCTTGAGCCAAAGGCAACACCCGTGATCCCTGCCAGCGAATCGCTGACTCCGAGCATGAGGATGGGTATGATGAATAATTTGGTGTCGTTGAGCCAGACTGATATAACGAATGTTCCGCATATGGCCACCGGCAGCAGGATGCCGCCATAGGTCTTTCTTGAGACATCGTTGATGGACTGCAGCAGGTCTTTGTGCTGGGCAATAAGCAAAACGAAGAAAAAGATGGTGCCCATCACCAGGACGTACCCGTAAGAGGAGTACACAAGCGGAAAGGTAAGCGACAAAAGTGAGGCTGCGCTGTGAGCAAACTTCCTTGTATATTCGGTATTTACCTTGAGGATGGTGTGCAGTATTTCTCCTGTGGCAAGTATGGCGCCAAACGCGAAAGTATAAAGGATGGCAAACAACAGTTCGGTGCTCATAATAGGATGATGTTAATGACAAACATGGCTGCACCGCCGGGTAGGAGGCTGTCGAACCTGTCGAGGAAGCCCCCGTGGCCAGGCAACATCTTGCTGAAATCTTTCACTTGATTCCGCCGCTTGTAATAAGAAGCTAAAAGATCCCCTAACAATGCAAAGATAACGATATTAATCGAATAAAACAAAGCATGCGTCCAACTGGCGTCAATCAGCCCCCTGATCAGTATGGCTGTGACCATGGCCAGCGCCGCCCCGCCTGCAAGTCCTGAAATGGTTTTCCCGGGGCTTACTGACGGCACCAGACGCCTGCCCCCTATGATCTGGCCGCTGATCTGGCTGAAAGCGTCAAATACCGAAACGACGATAAACACAAAGTACAGATACTGTTTTTCCATAAAGCTGAAAAACACAAATGGAAGTGCCAGCAAAGTATAAATGACCAGGGAGGAAATCAAAAACCATGTTCCGCGCAAGCGCTGTTGACTATGTACCCGGGTTAGCTCCAGGTACCCGGCAAGTGCCAGAAAAACCGCAACCACACTGAAATATGGCGGGCCAAAATAAATGCTTCCAAAAAGAATATGAATAATGACAAAATACGTGAAAAACTTTGCCCACATCCCGCGCTTTGCCTCACGGCCCCGGCTCCTGCCTATCCATGCAAAAGCAAGGGCCCCCAGGACAAAGTAAATCAGTATGATCAGGTATATCAAACTTTCCATCTGTGCGATGTATGTAAGGTCAAAACAAGAAAACAGTAATCAGGGTAAACTTCGGCCTTCAGACACGTCACCATGCCCGGACATTGCGCCTACCCTTTGGTTTGCCTTTCTTTCAGGACCCAATAGAGCCCTCTGGCGTTAGTGCGCATTTCGGGGATGATCAGCTGGATGACGATGTGTTCCAGGAAGGCCAGGATGCCCCATACGATCATGATATAATAGAACGGTGTAAAAAAACCGAAAACAAAGAGGATCACAAAGAAGGTTCCCTGGATGTATCCGCCTATTTTCCAGGAATAAAGGTGCAGACTTGGAAATCTTCCGAATTTGATCACTGAAAGCAAGAGAGCAAGGATCAGCAACGCGATAAAAGTACCAAAACTCAGAATGTGCGGGGCAAAGTCGTCCCACTTAAAAAGGCCTATGCCGAGGAAAACCAGGAAGTAGGTGCCCATATCAGCAATCGAGTCAATTTTCGCACCAAACTCTGTTTGCTGGTTGAGTAACCTGGCCAACAGGCCGTCCAGCACATCGGAAAGCAAGTTGATCACGATCAGTACGGCAAATGCCTGCTCATAACCGGCAATGGCAAGATACAGGATCACGGGGAACGCCAGCAGGCGATAAAAAGAGAGGGCGTTGGGGATGTTTAGTATTTTTTTTAACTGCACCTTGGAGCAAGAATTTAATAAAGCCTTCGCCTGCGCGGCGGAAAATTGATTTGCAAAGAAACAAAATGATCGGTTGATTTGCAAACATGTTGTCAAAAAGCTATGATAACAACCTGGAAATTTGTGCTGATATACTTTAGCTTAAACTACATGCTTTTTAATGCTGTGTCAGCGGCGCCTTTATAAAACATTTTCAGAAAAATTCTGTTTATTAATTGATTCTCATACCGCATACAGATATATTTTCCGGTTTCAATAAACCTTTGTATGCAGGCAGAGTCAAATTATTATTGTATACATTTTTTTTGAATAACCTGTAATGAACAAACGAGCGCGATTTTTTGTAAACCTGGCCATTTTAACGCTTTTGATAGGGATCATTGCATATCCAAAGGTGGCGCCTTTTCTCTTCGGCGGCTCCTCCCAGGATCCTGCTTTTCAGCCACGCCAGCGACCTGTATTGAGGGTCAGCGGTTATGTGCTGTCTCCCTTCCCGGTTCAGGAAACGATAAGGAGTACGGGAACGCTTCTTCCTGATGAAGAGGTAGACCTGGCTTTTGAAACCAGCGGAAAGGTTGTCGGGATATATTTTGAGGAAGGTACTTTCGTTGAGGAGGGGGATCTTCTGGCAAAGATGAACGACAGGCATTTGCAGGCGCAGCTGGCAAAGTTGCAGGCTCAGCAGAGGCTCGTGGTGGAGCGGGAATTTCGTCAGCGCAGTTTGCTCGAACGCGAGGCTATCAGCCAGGAGGCTTACGACCAGGCTGTTACTGAACTCGAGACCCTCGAAGCCGATATGGAGTTGCTGCTGGCCCGTATTGCCGAAACGGAAGTCAGGGCCCCTTTCGATGGGGTGGTAGGACTGCGTTATCTTAGTGAAGGCAGCTATGCTTCACCCAGCACGCGTCTGGCCCGCCTGGTCAGAACCAGTCCGCTGAAACTCGAGTTTACCGTGCCTGAAAGGTATTCAGGCGAGATCTNCCCGGGCTTTCCCATAAACTTCCGTGTGGATGGCTTTCTGGATCCAAAGCATGCCGAGGTTTATGCTGTCAACCCCTCCGTGGATGACAGAACACGTACCATCAGGTTGCGTGCCTTGTATGACAACCCTGATGGGCTTCTGATGCCCGGCCGTTTCGCCTCTGTAAACCTGCGACTGTCCGACATGCCCGATGCCATTGCGATCCCCTCAGAGGCACTGATCCCTGAGATGGAAGGCGACAGGGTGTTTGTTTATAGGAACGGAAAAGCAGAAGCGATATACGTGACCACAGGCATCCGCACCGAAGACCGTGTGCAAATCCTTGACGGCCTCTCCTTTGGTGACACACTTCTCACCACAGGCGTTTTGCAGCTCAGGCATGGCCTGGATGTGGAACTGGACAACCTCGGCGACCTGGCTGAGCATGGAGATGAGGGCGAGGAGACAGATGAAACCAGCCCTGTGAATTGATTTTGACATTTCGACATTCGACCTTTTGACATTATTTTAAACATATGAAATGTCATCGATGCAAGAAATACAATGCTGTCATTCCGGATGCCGGAGCCAGGAATGCACGATATTTTTTCAATGTCCGGCATGACAAACTGCAGAAGGCCCCTCAAGGTGCTTCGCATAATGAGATAATAATAAGATGAGTCTTTCTTCCTTAAGTATACAACGCCCTGTTCTGGCATCGGTTTTTACCATTATCATCCTTCTGTTTGGCATGATTGGCATGACGTTTCTGGGGGTCAGGGAGTTCCCCAGTGTGGACCCGCCCATCATCTCGGTAAGCACATCCTATCCCGGGGCTAACTCTGATGTCATTGAGACACAGATCACAGAGCCGCTGGAACAGGCGATCAACGCGGTTCCCGGCATTCGCACCCTTACAAGCGTTAGCCGGCAGGGCAGCAGCAGGATTACCGTGGAGTTTGAGCTGAGCGTGGACATGGAGACGGCTGCCAACGACGTGCGCGACAAGGTAGCCCAGGCCCAGCGGCGCCTGCCCAGGGATGTAGATCCTCCCATCGTTTCAAAGGCAGATGCCGACGCCAGTCCCATCATGTTCGTAACCGTGGAAAGTGAAACACGTAACCTGCTCGAGCTTTCAGAGATCGCAGAACTGACGTTGCGGGAGCAGCTTCAAACCATCGAGGGCGTCAGCGGAATTCATATATGGGGGCAGAAGCGTTATGCCATGAGGCTCTGGCTCGACCCCGAAAAAATGGCCGGCTACGGCCTCACCCCTCTGGATGTCAGGAATGCGCTGCAGCGGGAAAATGTCGAGTTTCCCTCAGGAAGCATCGAAGGCAACACCGTAGAACTTACCATTCGCACCCTGGGGCTGATGTCTACCCCGGAGGAGTTTAACAACATGATTATCGCGGAAGACAACGGCAGGGTGGTCCGCTTCAGGGATGTCGGCAGGGCGGAGCTCGGACCGGAAGACCTGAGGGGCATCGTACGCCGCGATGGAGTTCCCCTGGTGGGCAATGCCATTGTACCTCAGCCCGGCTCCAACCATATCGAGATCGCAGACGAAGTATACCGCCGGCTGGAGATGATAGAAAGAGACATCCCCGACGATGTGACCATCAACATCGGGTTCGACAATACCGATTTTATCCGGTCTTCTATCCGGGAGGTCCGTAACACCATCTTCATCGCTTTTACCCTGGTGGTGATCATCATATTCCTGTTTTTGCGCGACTGGCGTACGACCATCATACCCGTACTTGTCATCCCTGTCTCACTGATAGGCTCTTTCTTTGTAATGTATGTGGCGGGCTTCAGCATCAACGTGCTCACCCTGCTCGCCATCGTCCTGGCCATAGGCCTTGTGGTGGATGATGCCATCGTAATGATGGAAAATATATATGTGAAGATTGAACAGGGGATGACACCGGTTCAGGCAGGTCTGGCAGGGGCAAAAGAAATATTCTTTGCGATCATTGCCACCACCATCACCCTGGTGGCCGTATTCTTCCCTATTGTCTTTCTTGAGGGGATGACGGGCCGGCTCTTCAGGGAGTTCAGCATTGTCATCGCCGGTGCCGTGATCATCTCCTCTTTTGTTGCGCTGAGCTTCACCCCGATGATCTCCACCAAGATACTNAAACAGCGTAAGACCAAAGGCCGNTTTTANATGNGCACGGANGGCTTTTTCAAAAACCTGAATGCNTCGTATACCAATGCANTGGAAAGNCTGCTCGCCCGNAGGTGGNTGGCATTNGTCATCCTTGCCGGNGCTGTTGGCCTTGTGGTATTGCTTTACAGCAATATCCCCGGTGAGATGGCGCCGCTTGAAGACCGGTCGCAGCTGNCCATCAATGCCAGGGCNCCCGAAGGCACCACCTATGAGTTTATTCGNGATTATATTGATGAAATAGCTGAACTTGCGGAGGATCTTGTTCCGGAGAGGGAGGCCATCACCTCCATGGTTTTCGGTAACTGGTCCAATGTGCGTGTAATTCTGAAAGATCCGTCTGAACGGGAAGCTTCGCAGCAGGAGATAGCCAACAGGCTGTCGGCTGCCGTACGGGATAAAACGCGGGCCGTTGCCTTCGTAAACCAGCAGTCCACGTTCGGAGGCCGGCGTTCAGGAAGGCCTGTGCAATATGTGCTTCAGGCACAGAGCATCGACAGGCTCAGGGAGGTGCTTCCTGAATTTATGGAAAGAGCCAACGACAACCCCATCCTGCAAATGGCCGATGTGAACCTTCGTTTTAACCTGCCGGAGATGCAGATACACATCGACCGGGACAAGGCCAACGCGCTGGGCGTGTCAACGCAGAACATCGGGCAGACCCTGCAGCTTGCCCTCAGCGGCCAGCGCTTCGGTTATTTCTTCATGCATGGAAAACAATACCAGGTGCTGGGCGAACTCCGGAGGGAAGATAGAAATACCCCGTTCGATTTGCGCTCCCTCTACGTTAGGAGCAACAACGGCGACATGGTGCAGCTCGATAACCTCGTCACCCTGCAGGAGCGAACAGCGCCCCCACAGCTCTTCCGCTACAACCGCTTCGTGTCAGCAACCGTATCGGCCAACCTGGCCCCCGGATATACGATAAGCGAAGGCATTGCGGAGATGGACAAAATAGCCGGCGAAGTGCTGGACGAAACCTTCAGGACTGCCCTCGCAGGAGAGTCGAAAGACTACCAGGAAAGCGCCTCCAGCCTGGTGTATGCTTTTGTGCTGGCGATCATACTTATTTTCCTCGTTCTCTCTGCCCAGTTCGAAAGCTTTAAGGACCCTTTCATTGTGATGATGACAGTACCCCTCGCCATTACAGGTGCCCTCGTGTTTATGTGGTACTTTGGAATCACGATGAATATTTTCAGCCAGATCGGTATCATCATGCTTATCGGGCTGGTATCTAAAAACGGTATTCTGCTGGTGGAGTTTGCCAATCAGCGTAAGCGGGCAGGGATGCGAAAAATGGAAGCCATAAAATATGCCGCTGCAGCCCGTTTCCGCCCCATCCTGATGACCAGCCTGTCCACTATTCTTGGTGTGATGCCCCTGACCCTCGGTCTGGGCGAAGGAGCNGAAGGACGTATGGCAATGGGTGTGGCAGTGATCGGCGGACTGGTACTTTCCACATTCCTCACATTATTCGTGGTGCCGGCAGTGTATACCTACATTTCTACAGAATCAAAAAATTTGGCAAATGATGATGATACGACGGCTGACAATTAATATCTCTCTTCTTCTGCTATCTGTTGGCCTGCATGCCCAGCCCCAGCAAATGTCTTTGCAGGACGTTATTGCCACCGGGCTCGAAAACAACTATTCCATTCGGATAGCACGAAACCAGGAACAGGTCAGCATAAACAACTTTTCAAGAGGCAATGCCGGTTTTTTGCCCACGCTGAGCATGCGTGCAGGCCATAGCGGAAGCTATACCACTACCGACCAGACTGCTTTCGACGGCCAGGAATCGTCCCTGCGCAACATTCATAACACCGTCACCAACGCAGAGCTGAACCTGGGATGGACCCTCTTCGATGGGTTCCGGGTACAGACCACCTACGACAAGCTGGCTGCCTTAAAGCAAATGGGAGAGCTGAACACCCGCCTTACAATAGAAAACCTGGTGGCCAGTATTACTGCTGAGTACTATAACCTTATCCAGCAGCAAAGGCTTCTTAACAACCTCAAGTTTGCCGTCGAACTGTCCAGGGAGAGGATGCGCATTGACGAAGAACGGTTCCTGCTGGGATCCGGATCCAAGCTTCAGCTATTACAGGCAGAAGTGTTTTTGAACGCCGACAGCTCGCGGATGACGCGGCAGGAAGAAGTTGTAAGGGCATCGCGTATCAGGCTCAACGAGCTGATGGCTATGGAAAACCTGAGGTTTAACCTGCAACCAACCGATACTGTCATCCCTATCGATGACATCCTGATCTTCGAAACTCTCGAAGCGTCGGCCCGGCAAAACAATGTGCATTTGCAAATGGCCCGTAAAGACATCGACGTATCGGAGTTTGACAAAAAGCTGGCCCGGTCAGCAACATATCCTTTTGTGAATCTGAGCTCAGCCTACTCGGCCTCTCACAACACTTTTCAAGCGGGGTCGTTCAGCGACCAGCAGCGGTATGGGATGAATTACGGCATTACAGTGGGAATCAATATTTTTGACGGGTTCAATCAGCGAAGACGGGTAGACAACGCCACCATTGCGATTGACAACAGCAGGCTGCGCCTTGACGACACGAAAAACAGCCTTATGGCTGACCTGATTGCCACGTACAACGTGTACCTGAACAACTTGCGGCTGGTGGAGATGGAATCGCAAAACCTTGATGTGGCTTACGAAACATTGGATATTGCGCTGGAAAGATACCGGCTGGGAGAGCTGTCAGGGATTGAGCTGCGGGAGGTGCAAAAAAACCTGCTCGAAGCAGAAGAAAGACTGGTGTCGATACAGTATCAAACCAAACAGGCCGAGGTCTCCCTGCTATACATTTCCGGCAGGATCATGGAATACCTCTAAATATGCATGGTTCCTGAAAAAAGCTGACAATAGGAAAGGCAGCTTCCGGCAGATGTTTGCTAAGCGTCGCTTGTGTACTCCCATGACGCACCCTCTTTCCCGTCTTTTACCTGGATATTGACCTGCCTGAGCCGGTCTCTCAATTTGTCAGATGTTTCCCAGTCTTTGTTCCTGCGTGCCTGCTCCCTCAGATCCAGGATAAGATCCATCAAACCCTCAATGATTTGCTGTGCCTGATCTTCCTGCGTTGCAAACGTATCGCTGAGGCCAAAAATGTCGACCAGGAATGTGTGAAACACCTGCTGCAAATTATGCAGATCTTCTTTGTTGAGTTTTGTTTTGCCGTCTTTTGCGGCATTGATCACTCTGACGGCATCAAACAGGTGTGCTATTGCCACCGGGCTGTTAAAGTCGTCGAGGAGGGCGGTATGGCATTTCCCTGCCAGGTCGCTGTGATCTGTGTCGGATGATCCTGCGGGGCTGAGGTGCTTCAGGGTTTCGTATGCCTGCAGAAGGCGTTTCAATCCTTTTTCTGCTGCATCGAGTGCTTCGTTGCTGAAATCCAGGGTGCTGCGGTAGTGAGCCTGGAGGATAAAGAAGCGGATGGTCATGGGGTCATAAGCCCTGTCAAGGGCAGTGTGTGAGCCGCTGAAAAACTCCCGGAGGGTTATGAAATTGCCCAGCGACTTCCCCATCTTCTGGCCGTTGATGGTGATCATGTTGTTATGCATCCAGTACCTGACGGCATCCTGTCCGTAGGCTGCATTTGACTGGGCGATCTCGCACTCGTGATGTGGAAAGAGCAGGTCCATGCCGCCGCCGTGAATGTCGAACCGTTCACCAAGGTATTTTGCACTCATGGCTGAGCACTCCAGGTGCCACCCGGGGAAGCCTTCGCCCCATGGCGAAGGCCATCGCATGATATGTTGCGGCGAAGCCTTTTTCCATAAGGCAAAATCCGCAGGGTGCCGCTTTTCACCCTGTCCGTCAAGCTCCCTGCTTCCAGCCTGCATGTCTTCTATGGCCCGGCCGCTCAGCTTACCGTAGTGATGGCTCTCGTTGTATTTTTTCACATCGAAATAGACCGACCCGTTGACCTCATAGGCCAGGCCGGCATCAAAAATAGCCCTGGCCATTTCGATCTGTTCGATAATATGCCCCGAGGCACGTGGTTCGATGCTGGGCTTCAGCACGTTCAGCTTGTCCATGTCTTCGTGGTAGCGGTCAGAATAATACTGGACCACCTCCATAGGTTCAAGCTGTTCGATGCGGGCCTTTTTGGCGATCTTGTCCTCTCCTTCGTCTGCATCGCTTTCCAGGTGCCCTACGTCGGTGATGTTGCGCACGTATCTTACCTTGTAGCCCAGGTGTTTAAGATAACGGTATACCAGGTCGAAAGTTACCGCCGGCCGGGCATGGCCCAGGTGGGCATCGCCATAAACAGTGGGGCCGCACACATAAAGCCCCGTAAATGGAGGACTCAGGGGTTCGAACAATTCCTTTTTCCGCGAAAGCGTGTTGTAAATATAAAGGCTCTGGCTCATAACGCAACGAACAAACAGTTTAATGTAAATTCTTCAAAACCCCATGCTGTGCAATATGCCCGAAAGTCAAAGCACAAATTGCGGTTTTAAACATGCAAAGGTATAAAAAGCTTGCCTTTTGTGCTGATAAAACACCCTGGCAACCGGTCAGTCCATCTCCGCAAGCGCTTTTTTTGCTGCACGATAGCCCGCCTCAAAGACTTTTGAGGCACTTTTCAGGTCAAGAATACCGTAATACTGCACTTCATCAGGCTCTATGTACATATGGCATTGGTCTCTTCGCGTTTCTGCGTGGTTGCGCATCGACAGGTGAAAAGACCTGATGGCTATGGCACTTAACTTTTTGATGTTATAATCTTCTCCCAGGGGGTTAACGTTTATGCCTATGATCTTTTCGCATGTGTCGACAAGCGGTTCAACAGGAAAGTTGTTAACGACACCACCATCCACATATTGGTGTCCGTCTATTTCAACCGGCTGAAAAACAACCGGTATCGATGACGATGCTTTGATGGCCTGGATCAGTTCACCTTTGTCAAACCTTGTATACTCCATTGTGTTTAGGTTAACGGCGTGCACAAGAAGAGGAATTTCCAGGTCCTCAAAGCGTTTTGCCTTCAAACTCCCCTGTAAGGTTCTCTCAAACCCTGTCATTTTGAGCAGGCCTTTTTTTGGAAATATGATCTTTATGAATCTCCAAAGCTTTTTGTTTGCCAGCATTTCCATGGCCTTTTCGGGGTCCTGCCCATCGGCATACAAAGCTCCTACGATGCTGCCGGCACTGACTCCTGAAATAATGCCAGGTTTGATTCCGTTCTCCTCAAGGGCCTTTATAGCCCCGAGATGAGCAAAGCCGCGGGTGCCGCCACCGCTGAGCACCAACCCGTATTTGTGTTTTTTCATCTGTTTATATTTTTTCAACCAATTGGTTATCTGGTGTTTATGTTTTTGGCAAAATTTAGGGGTTGTGTTGCAACTGTCAAAAAGTCAAAAAGTCAAACCTGTTGATTTACAGTGTTTAATGCAAAATAATCATCACCCTGTTTATCAAAACCTTTACTCCCGGAGTATCGGGTTCTTCGGCATGGGCGTTTCATGTCAGCAGCATGTGATTGATGGTAAAAATACAAAAAAATAAGGCCAACAAAAGCGCATGCTTCCAATTTACTTAATAAGATGCTCTTTCCGGCAGCCCCCTGTGCGAAAAAAGTTATGCCGGATTACAAATCCGTTGACAAAACGGATAAAAAAGTGTATATTTGTGTGGCTAAATCTATCGTTATGAAAACCAAAAAAGCATATACAGGCATATTGTTATTTGCCATTCTGTGTTTCAGTTTCCCGTTGTTTTCACAGGATACTGACTCCCACAGCCTTTTTGACTTTGAAGAAGAGGCACCTGCCACGGATTTTTCCCTTGATGCCGGCACAAGTTTTACCTCATTTTCCGGCTCCGGGGGTATGTTTACCAACAGCATTGCGCCGCGGCTGAACTGGGATGCCGGGAAAAACTTTCACCTCGAGGTGGGAACCATCTTTTCGACCAGCCGTTTTACTGGTTTCCCGGCGGCAATGCCTTACAATTCCACTGTTTTTCAACCCGGGAGCACCATTCAGAGCGGTGAAGGGCAGCTTTTTTCATCTACGGTATATGCGATGGGATCTTACAGGGTAAGCCCGCGGCTTACTGTACATGGCGCCACCTGGATGGAGCGCAACTCATACGACATGAATAATATGCCGGAAATGAATCCGCATGCATTCTCCACAAACCCGCATGGCATGATGATGGGGTTTGACTACCGGATCAGTGAAAATCTGCGTTTCGGTGCAGAGGTTAATTTTTCAACAGGCCACAATCCCTATAATCCCGCATATATGCATCAATCCCCCTTTGGAGGATTTTATAACCCGTCGCCATTTCATAGGCGAGACAGATGGTAAAACAGGAATTTTTTTGTTTTTTAAAAATATTTTCGTAACTTGTGGACGGAAAGAATTGAAGTTGGTTTTCTTACGTTTGGCAGGTGTTGTTTGTCGGTTAATGTTGTTTTTGTAATTGGTGGCAAAGAATTAAGGAGGTATGGTCCCACATACCTCCTTTGCCATTTGTAGCCGAACGTTATTTTGCTGATTATATCATCTGTTGCCGCAGGTTCGTAAGACCCGCGTTTCGCGCGATCGTGACCACGTTCCTGTATTCGGACCGGGTAATGCGCCTGGCTATCTCCGGGTAGTCAAAAGCCTTGAACATCGGGGTGTATTGTGACATTATGTTCACATAGGTGTCTTTAGGAAGGTTTTGGGCTATCCATCTTACTACCCTGTCGCTTCTGGCAACGTTTTCAGGCATAACCAGGTGGCGGATCATCAGTCCTTTATAGATCAACCCCGTATCTTCATCCGCATGGGCCACCCCCACCTGCCGGTTCATCTCTGTTAAGGCTTCTTTTGTAACTTCCGGGTAGGAATAGGCTCCCGGAGAGTATTTATCGGCCGCCTCAGCATCGTCATACTTAAAGTCAGAAAGGTATATGTCCACCACGCCGTCGAGAAACTCCAGGACCTCCTTTTTTTCCCAGCCGCTTGTATTATATACAAGGGGGAGGTGTAAGCCCCTGGGAACGGCTTTGTCAAGAGCAAGCAGAATGTGTGGTATATAGTGGGTAGGACTCACTATGTTGATGTTATGGCATCCATGTCTTTGAAGAAAGAGCATCATATCCGCCAGGTCGTCGATGCTTTGTCTTTGTCCCCTGCCTTGCTGGCTGATCTCATAATTTATGCAGAAGACACAAAGCAGCGCACAATTCGTGAAAAAGACCGTTCCGGACCCTCTGCTGCCCACCAGCTCCCTCTCCTCACCGTAATGCGGACTTGCCGAGGAAATTTCCAGGTGGCCGTGGGCATTGCAATCACCGCGCCGGCCACGTATCCGGTTGGTCTCGCAGTCGCGGGGGCACAGGTCGCAGCTGCGCATCCGTTCATGAAGGATCTCGCCGCGTGCCTTTAACTCACCTGTTTTCTGAAGTTGGATGTATCCCGGCTCATAATTTGAATTTGTCATAGATAAATGGTTTGCGTTTGAAGACTGCCCCCCCCTTATCAGCAATTTGTTTGCCATAACGATGGCAGGGATAGAGGCAATGTTGCGCAAAAAACGGCGTCTGTTTTGCTTATTCATGGCAATTTGAACTTTGACTAAATTAACATATTGACATTCAGGTTATTTGTAAGCATAAAAATACAAAATATTTAAGAAAAGAGAAAGAATATCACCCTGTTTCCAAACAAAAATGTTGCAGATAACGTAATATATATTTAAATTTATGTCTTAATATTCAAACCAAAGGAGAAGAAATATGGCGAAACTATCAACAAATTATTTGGGACTGTCCCTTAAAAACCCTCTGATTGCGGGTGCCTGCAATCTCAGTATGGATGCCGGCGTTGCGAAAAAAATGGAAGATACCGGCGTATCAGCTATTGTGTTCAAATCATTATTCGAGGAGCAGGTAAACCTGGAAAGTCTGCAGATGGAAGAGGAGCTCAACGAATATGTGGAGCGGCATGCGGAAATGATAAGCCTTTTCCCGACAGTTAAGCACGCCGGGCCCGCAGAGCACCTGGAAAAACTAAGGAGCCTCAAAGAGGCACTTGACATTCCCGTTATCGGAAGCCTTAATTGCGTAAACCCTGAAACATGGACTGAATATGCTGTGCAGATGGCTGAGACAGGTGTGGATGCCCTGGAGCTAAACTTCTATGCAAGTCCGGGAAGCTTTGACACCCCTTCAAAAGAGATGGAAGAAGAGCAGGTCGCTATAGTCCGGGCAGTAACAGACAAAGTTAAGCTCCCGGTGAGTGTGAAACTAAGCCCTTTTTACACAAACCTGCTGCAGTTAATAAAACGCATGGACGATGAGGGTGTTGCCGGCTTTGTGTTGTTTAACAGGCTGTTTCAGCCCGATATTGACTTATCCGGTGAAGCACACAGCTTCCCGTTCAACCTGAGCCAACCAATGGATTACCGGTTGCCACTGCGTTATGCCGGGCTTCTATACAAAGAGATTAAAGGAAGTGTCTGCAGCAATACCGGTATTTTTTCCGGCGAAGATATGGTACGGATGCTGCTTGCCGGAGCCGATGCCGTTCAGGTTGTAAGTGCGATTTATAAACATAAGGTGCCGCATCTCGGAAAAATGATCAAAGAGCTTGAATCCTGGATGGATGAGAAAGGGTATAAAAACATTGGTGAGTTTCAGGGGAAGCTTTCAAAGACCGAAGTTCAGGATCCCTATGCTTACCAGAGAGCTCAATATGTGGATCTGCTGATGAAGCCCTTTGACCTGTTAAAAAAATATCCGCAGGTATAAGCA
>SL_5KL_010_SEDDRAFT_10000210_pt1 | contig 36732 bp, 38 predicted proteins | sample SodLakKL_010_SED_FD_9118 | JGI IMG/M metagenome (IMG submission 9118)
GTTTTTAAGCCCTTTTGACAAAACCACGGAGCTGGAAAGATATAGTATGATGCTATATCAATTCCACAGCATATGTCGAAGAGCCAAAAATAGTTGGGGCGCTGGTTTTTTTCCTGAAATATCCATTTACAGATTTTTTGCTGGGAAATGGCGGGATCTCTGGTGGTAAGATCAGGGATTCAGTCCGCTTGTGAGCCGGCCCTGTTAAGCCCTGCCCCTGTCCAGCCGGTACCGGGCTGCATTGACCGTATGCGCAAGTAATGGTAATTCAGACTGCAACATGCCAGCTACGTCCCATGATGAACCCATAAGGCCCCAGAGCCTGGATCAGTTTGTAGGCCAGGATGATGTCCGCTCCAACCTCAAGGTCTATCTGAGCGCGGCCCTGAAAAGGGGTCAGCACCTGGACCACACCATTCTTTACGGCAATCCCGGACTGGGCAAGACCACCATGGCCCGCATTCTGGCTGCAGAACTGGGGGTGAACATTGTGTGCACCTCGGGTCCTGTTCTGGAGAGAAGCGCTGATCTGGCCGCCATCCTGACCAACCTGGGCCGCCTGGATGTGCTTTTTATTGATGAAATCCACCGTATGCCTCCCAGCGTGGAGGAGATACTCTACCCGGCCCTGGAGGACTTCAAGCTTGATCTTATACTGGGGCAGGGTCCTGGGGCCAGGACCGTTCAGATTGATCTGGAGCCGTTTACTCTGGTGGGGGCCACTACCAGGATAGGTCTGCTCACCTCACCCCTGAGGGACAGATTCGGGGTTATATGCCGCCTGGATTTCTATTCCCCTGACGAACTGGCTGCCATAGTGGAACGCTCCGCAAGAATACTGGGCATATCCCTGTCCAGCGATGGTGCCCTGGAAATAGGCAAGCGCTCCAGGGGAACACCCAGAATCGCCAACCGGCTCCTGCGCAGGGTGCACGATTTTGCCCTGGTGGGGAGAAAAACCCGTGTCGATGCCCAGGTAGCCAAGCAAGCCCTCAAGCGCATGGATGTGGACCCTCTGGGGCTGGACCTGATGGACAGGAAGATCCTGGAATGCATAATCAGCCAGTTCTCCGGAGGGCCGGTGGGCGTCAAGACCCTGGCTGTAGCCTGTTCCGAAGAGGTGCGCACCCTGGAGGATATCTACGAACCTTATCTTATTCAGTGCGGATTCTTAAAACGCACTCCCAGGGGACGGGTGGCTACTCCCAGGGCCTATGAGCATCTCAGGCTGACCCTTTCCGGTCCTGCACTGCTGCCCCTGGACAATCCGGATTATTAAGCCGAAATCAAGGAGAACGGAATGCCGCAAGCACGACTGGATGTAAAGCTGCTGAACAGTTCACCCAATGCCCTGTCCCTGATCTATGCCGCATTCAGACAATGCTACAGCCCGGGCTTTGTAGGAGAAATGTGGCCCAGGCTTCTGCGCGGAGAGGTATCTCTGGAAAAACAGGCTGCACTGATTACAGAGGTTTTGGCCTCGGGTCATACCAGCCCTGTTGAGCATGTCAGCTATACCTTTGCCATCCAGGGGGTTTCGCGGTCTCTTACCCACCAGCTGGTCCGGCACCGCTTGGCATCCTACTCCCAGCAGAGCCAGCGCTATGTGGATGAATCCGGTTTCGAATACATCCTGCCTCCGGCCATAGAAAGGATCCCCAAGGCCAGGGAAAAGTTTGTCCGGCTCATGGACCTGATTCAGGAGGCTTATCAGGACCTGCAGAAGACCCTTAAATCCAACGGGCGGACCAGGGAGGAAGCCAACGAGGATGCCCGGTTCATACTTCCCAATGCTGCCGAGTCCAAGATAGTGGCCACCATGAACTGCCGCAGCCTGCTCAATTTCTTTGAACTGAGATGCTGTGAAAGGGCCCAGTGGGAGATCCGTGAACTGGCCTGGAAAATGCTTGAGATGGTCCGTGAGGATCTGCCGGTGATCTTTGCGTCGGCAGGGCCTAAATGCGAGCGCCTGGGCTATTGTCCTGAAGGGGAGAAGTTTACCTGCGGCAAATATCCGCTCAAGGATTAGAATTCATTAGACCTGAAGTCCGGGGCATAACAGCCCCTGTGCTGATGCTGCCTTATAACAAGCTGCTTATCTGCTCCTGCCATCCGCGTATGAAGGTGGAAACAACCTCCTCCTCAACAGCCATGTCTCCCATTTCCAGGTAGGAAACCAGGCGCACTGTAAACACGAGCCAGACCAGAAAAGGGCATAAAAATACCGCCAGCTTGTGCCGCATGGGCTGGGTACTCCGGGATATACGCAGAAGGGCCAGGATCAGAATGACCAAAAGTGCCGCATATCCGATCCCGGGCAGAATCAGATATGTGGGATCAAAAAAATCACGGCTCACCAGAAAGGCCCAGATGCAGGTCAGAGGAGAAACAGCCGTAAAAAAAATGCCCCACTTGGCTGTACATTTCAGGGCGAAACGATAATAGTCCCGTCCAAAATCATCCAGCCGGCGCCGGTAAATCAGATAGATCATTCCCAGGCAGGAGCCGGCTGCCAGGGAAAGAAGATATATCTGCACCATTACAGGCCAGAATATGGAGTCAGGCGCTGGATGTACCGGGGACACGGTCTCCAGTTCGCGCCACATGGACCACAGAATCAGTCCCAGGAAAATCTTGGCCCCGACTACACCTGTGGCCCCCAGAACTATATGCACGGGCTGGAAGCTGCTCAGCTTGTTCCAGGTGAAGCAGTAAATGGCGAAAAAAAACAGTGCAGCCAGACAGACATACAGGGCAGCCTCCCAAAAGGAGCGGTGCTCAAGCCATATCCCGGCGTCCGGGGCCAGATATATGCACCCCAAAAGTGCACCGCTGGAAAGCACTGCAACGGCAATAATGATCAGAAGACCCAGTCTGGCCAGCTGCCTGGCCAGTTTGGTCATGAACACCCTTTTGCGCAGAACCCCAAAGAGGGCATTCAAAAAAGCCAGGGCAGGCACTCCAAAGAAACAGCCCAGGATCATTATCCCCAGGGCTATGGATAAGCAGTCCAGAACTGAAAAAAACAGCATGCCAGCTCTCCAGATGAGGGTAAATTATATAAATTCTGCCCCAAAAGCCCGTAACTGGCAAGAATATATTCTTGGATTGCGGTCAAAAACCTTGAAAATCAGTCAATGATCCAGTATTTTGACCATCTGTGCCTGCCCGGGCAAGATTTTTCAGCCTGCTCCCCTTCTGATGGAGGTTCAGGGCAGACCAGGTCGGGAAAAAGTCAAAGTGCACACTTATACCAGATCTGAAGAGATATGGGCCTGTCTGGCTCTTTCCAAGTCCAAGAGTCTTGGGTGCAGGACCTGGCAGAAAATTCTGGATGTATTTCGTTCGCCGGCCAGGGCCCTGTCCAAGAGCGAATACTGGGCGGACATGGGGCTGGTGAGCCCGGCTCAGTCCAGCCGGTTCCATGCCAAGGAATGGGAGAGCCAGGCCCTGGAAGAGCTGGAGCGCATAGAATCCGGCCGGATGCGGGTGCTTATCTGGTCTGATCCGGAATATCCGGAGCCATTACGGCATATTGCTGGTCCGCCTATACTTCTCTACTATCTTGGAGACATTTCTCTTCTGAAAAATCCCTGCCTGGCTGTAGTGGGATCCAGAAACAGCTCGGGCTACGGCAGGGAAATGGCTTCCAGGATTTGTTCAGATCTTTCCAGGGAGGGTCTGACCATTGTTTCAGGGTTTGCCGAGGGTATAGACAGAGAGGCCCATAAGGGGGGGCTCAAAGGATCCGGCAAGACCATCGCAGTTCTGGGCACAGGTATTGACCTGATTTATCCGGCCAGGAACCGGGATCTGTGGGGACCCATCCAGAATAATGGCCTGATAATTTCCGAGTTTTCCATGGGCACCAGGCCGGAGGCCCACAATTTTCCTTACCGCAACCGGATTATCAGTGGAATATCCCTGGGAGTGCTTGTGGTGCAGGCGGAACTCAAAAGCGGGAGCATGCTTACAGCCGGATATGCCCTGGAACAGAACAGGGAGGTGTTTGCTGTACCCGGAGCAGTCAACCTGGATACCTTTTCCGGATGCAACCACCTTATCCGGCAGGGTGCAGTACTGGTACAGACTGCAGGGGATATCCTGGAGGTTCTAGGACCCAGGCTGAGAAGAAGTGAGGTCCAGCAATGGACGGAAAACAGCCGGCATCCAGATGAAACTGAAACTGAACCTGAGCTGCCACAGGGTTTAAGCAGTGAAGAGAAGCAGGTTGCAAGCATGCTTATAAAGAGAGGACGCATACATATTGACGACCTGGCACAGTCTCTGGATATATCCGTGTCCAAAGTCAGCAGGATCCTCATTCACCTGGAAATCCTGGGAGTGGTCAGGAGAGAGCCGGGAATGTACTTCAGACTGTAAGAACTGTGGGGAATTGCATGGGCCGGCCAATGGAAACTCTGCCTGAAAACCTGGAATATTTTCTGGCCTATCTGGATGTGGAAAAGGGTTTTTCCGGGGCCACTCTGAGGGCCTACGGAGTTGATCTGGCTCAGTGGGAGGCCTTTCTGCACTCCAGGGGAAAATCCTGCGCCCATGCCCAGGACATAGTCAAACAGGACGTGCAGGCCTTTCTGGTCCAGCTGCACAGACAGGGCATTGCCAAGTCATCCGTGGCCAGGAAGCTGTCCTCCCTGCGCTCTTTTTTCAGGTTCCTGCAGAAGACCAGAAAAAATCAGCATAATCCATGCACCGGCATTCGAAACCCCAAGCAGGAGCAGCCTCAACCCGGGGTTCTGAACGTTGATCAGGCCCTGAGTCTGGTGGAGGCCCGACTGGAGCCGAGTCCCAGGACAATGCGGGATCTTGCCCTGGCAGAGTTGCTTTACGGTTCAGGGCTGCGGATCAGCGAGGCTCTGGGACTTGATCTGGACAATGCAGATCTGGGCCAGGGTTTGGTCCGGGTGGAGGGCAAGGGCCGCAAGGAGCGCATGGCCTATCTGACGGTGCCCGGAAAGGAGAGACTCAAGCAGTATATCCAGCAGCGCAGTGCATTTGGACCTGATGTCCGGGAAAAAGCCCTTTTTCTGGGTTTGCGGGGTAAAAGGCTTCACCGCCGCGAGGCAGCCAGGATCATTCAGCGTCTGGCCCTGGTGTCCGCTCAGATGCAGGGAGTAAGCCCGCATACCCTGCGTCACAGCTTTGCCACCCATCTGCTGCAGGGTGGAGCGGATCTGCGCACAGTCCAGGAACTTCTGGGCCACAGCAGGATTTCCACCACGCAGCGCTATACACATCTCAACCTTGATCATGTCATGCGGATCTATGACAGTTCCCATCCCAAAGCATCAAAAAACAGGTCTAAAGAAAGCCGTACAGACATGAAGGACTGATCCATGCTTGCCTTGGCAGGTAAAAATGGTTACGGTTTTATTCAGTAGTCAGCAGATGATATGGGATTTACTGTAAATCCTGTTCAAGATCCGGATAGTTTCTGACTCGAAATGTTTCTGGATCCGAAACAATCTTTATGATGGATCAGTTATGAGTCCTTCTGAATTTGCCGAAAATGAAAAGAAGGTACTGCGAGTAACTCAGGCGGATCTGCCCGATTCCGAGACCCCTTTTGCTGAGCTGGCCAGGGAAGCCGGTATTAGTGAGCAGGAAGTCCTGGAGCTTTTGCACCGGCTCAAGGAAAAGGGATATATCCGCAGATTTGGAGCCACCCTCAGACATCAGCAGGCCGGATACGGGCACAATGCCATGGTGGCCTGGTTCGTGCATGGAGATGATAATGTGCAGCGGGTGGGCAAAATCATGGCCGCCCGTCCTGAAATTACTCACTGTTATGAACGGGACAGCTGTCTGGACTGGCCCTATAACCTGTACACCATGGTCCATGGCCGCAACCGGGAGGAATGTATGAGGGTCGTCAAGGAACTGGTACAGGAAACCGGGGTGGATCAGTATGAGATGCTTTTCAGCTACGAGGAACTGAAAAAAACTTCCATGCAGTATTTTTGAAATACTGCCCGGAGTCTCAAGGCGTGGACTCTAAGTCCAGGCAGCCAAAACCAGTAAAGGCCCACCCCATGATATTCAGGAATGCAAAAAACAGGCTGAGCTTTGCAGCACAGGGTCCCCGGCAGATGTTGAGGAGCCTGAAGTCAAGAGGCAAAATTCAATAAAGGTGGTTTGTTATGAGTATTTCCCAGAAACTGTTCCATCAGGCCAGGGAATTGATCCCCGGCGGAGTTAACAGTCCTGTCAGGGCCTGCGGCAGCGTAGGCATGGAACCTTTGTTCATCTCCAGGGCTGACGGGCCGTATGTTTACACTCCAGAGGGAGAGGAGTTCATTGATTATGTCATGTCCTGGGGGCCCATGATTCTGGGCCATAATCATCCCCGGGTGCGCGATGCCCTTGAGAAAGCCCTGCATAACGGCATAAGCTTTGGAGCTCCCTGTGAACCCGAGGTGGAGCTGGCCCGGGAAATCGTCCAGGCCCTGCCCGGGGTGGACATGGTCAGGATGGTCAATTCCGGGACCGAAGCCACCATGTCCGCTTTGCGCCTGGCCAGAGGTTATACCGGCAGGGATAAGGTGGTCAAGTTCACCGGATGCTATCACGGCCACGTGGACGCTTTTCTGGCCAGTGCAGGATCAGGCGCAGCCACCCTGAGCATACCCGGCACCCCCGGAGTCCCGGGGGAAGTGGTTGCTCAGACTTTGCTGGCCGATTACAACAGCCTGGAACAGGCCAAGGATATCTTTGCCCGTCAGGGAAAGGAAATAGCTGCTGTATTCGTGGAGCCGGCAGCAGGCAATATGGGGCTGGTGCCCCCTGTGCCCGGTTTTCTGGAAGGGCTGCGCACACTGACGGATGAGTACGGGGCCCTGCTGGTGTTTGACGAGGTCATTACCGGATTCAGGCTTTCCTATGCCGGAGCCCAGGGATATTACGGAGTGACTCCTGATCTCACCTGCCTGGGCAAGATTATCGGCGGGGGCATGCCTGTGGGTGCATACGGCGGCAAAAAGGAAATCATGCGCAGGGTTGCTCCGGTGGGAGAGGTCTACCAGGCCGGCACTCTGTCCGGCAATCCTCTGGCCATGACTGCCGGCCTGGCCACCCTGCAGGTTCTGCAGGAGATGGATTACGCCCTGCTGGAGAAAAAAACCCGGGAACTGGCCGAAAGCCTGAAGGAAATTCTGAAGAGCAAGGGCCTGCCTGTACAGCTCAATTGCCTGGGTTCCATGTTTACCCTGTTTTTTACGCAGGAGCCGGTGAAGGATTTCGCCTCGGCCAAGAAGTCGGATCAGAACCTGTTCTGCAGGTTCTACGCCGGATTGCGCGGACAGCATATTTATCCGGCCCCGTCCAACTTTGAATGCGCCTTCAATTCTTTTGCCCACCAGGAAAAGGACTGGGAGCGCACCCTGGATGCGGTCAGGCAGATCAGATTTTAATCCTGTTGAAAAAAACAGTATTGCTTGACAGGATATTTATTTCTGTCTTAATAAGAATTTAGATTGTGCAATATGTTACAATCCAAAAACATAAGGAGGTGTGAGGAGTATGAAAAAGTCCGTAATCATCGGTGTTATCTGCGCGTTTTTTGTGGGCTTTCTGGTCTTGCCCGCCCTTTATGCCGGTCTGACCTACCAGCACGAGTACAAGGACATGGACATGGAGTACAAGCATGGCTCATATCCTGATGAGATGCTGATCTATGCACCCAAGGAGTATGGCGAGATGAGAGAGGCTCCGTCGCCATTTTCCCATAGTGTGCATGCTGATTTTGAATGTACAGACTGCCACCATACCTGGGACGGTGAAAAGGAGATCAAGGGCTGCATGGATGCAGGGTGTCACGACATGGCCGTGGCTGAGACCCCGGAGGACAGGCGGGACATCCGCTATTTCTACAAAGCTTACCATGATATGTGCATGGCCGGTTGCCACCGCGATCTGGCCAGAGCCGGAGAGCCTACCGGCCCGACAGCCTGCCCTGACTGTCATCCCAGGGAAGAGTAACCTGTTGCCATGGAGGGAGGGAAAATAGTTTCCCCTCCCTCTTTTCTGCAAATTTTTCAAGGTTCACTCCATCCGAGAACAAGTCTCTAGTTCATAGCCGAGACAGCAGCATAAGTTATTAGATCCCCGTATTCCAGAGACGGACGGTTACAGAGCCAGAGCTCGATTTTTCAACCTTTTCGCAAAAACTGTTAATTGAGATTTTTTGGCTGATAAGGCCAAAAGGACCCAGGGCAGGCAGTCCTGGAGTCAAATATACAATTCGAGGCGGTACATATGACTGGAGGCGAAAAAAAAGATCTGCAGGAAGAGGAAGTTATTGACCTTACAGAAGTCATCCAGGAAGGTGATCCTGAAAAAATGCGGACAGGAGCCGGGAACTCCACCCGGGGCAGGGATGATGATTCAGATGAAGATTTAAACGATTTTTTTGCAGACCTGGGTGGAGAACAGGAACATAATAAAACAGGCTATACTGAGGGTCAGGACAGGGAACTCAGTGGTCTGCTCCAGGAAGAAACCAGAACCGGGGAGGGATCTCTGCCTGAGTCTCATGCCCGGCCTGACACTGCAGCCGGAATTCTTGCTGAACCTGCTTCCAGAGCAGCAGAAGAGTCAAAGTTTGAAACCCTTAAGAATCTTGAACAGCAGGTAGTAACTCTTGGAGAACGCCTGGAACAGCTGCAGGACCGGATCAAGATCCAGGAAGAACAGTTTCAGGATCGAGTGTTGCAGGCAGTGGAGGAAAAAGGGGAAGCCCTGGAGGTGATCCAGGCCATTTCCACCAGGATAGTGGACCTGGTCATGGAACAGTCCAGTGCCAAGATCAGGTCGGAAATCAATGCATTAAGGGCTGAGGACCTTTCAGAGCTGCAACTGAAGCTGGAAACCCTTGAAGGAAGGATTGAAGACATTAAGTCCTATGATATTCAGGCCGTCAAGGAAGAACTTAATCAAAGAATACAGGAGAAGATCGATACTTTCAGGGAGGAGCAAACTCAGCTTGAGGCCTTGAGCGATTTAAAGCAGGAACTCGTCCAGACTTTTGAGGACAGAATCCAGGAGATTGAAACGAGCTGGCAGAACGAAAAAAAGACTCTGGTTTCCTGGCTGGAAGATTCCACCAGCTGGACTTTCTTAAGCAGGACGGATGTGGATCAGCTTGTATCCAGTCTGAGACAGGATCTGGAGGAAAGACTGCAGCAACAGATCCCTGCAGCAGCCTCCAGGGTAATCAGGGAGGAAATCGTGGCCATGCTCCAGGAACAGCAGGATCAGGACTGAAAACCGTTTTCACACCGGGGCGGTCCGTCCGGGGCCGCCCAAGTCCCATCTGCAGGCAAGCCGTTCTCGACTCTGTTTATTGTCCATGGTGAAATTTAATTTTTAAAAGGGGAGGGCTTCCCAGGTTTTTCCCTTTTGACCGCCCGGCAAATGTATTGACTGGTCAAGCCATTTCCCCACCGGGCGGTTTTTTCCAATCAAAGACGAGGCAGCAATGGACCAGGAGCAAAAGCAGGCAGTGCAGGTTACCAAGGAGATCGTGGTCAAATTCATTGAGGTGGGCCGCATCTCTCCGGGCAATTTTCATGAGTTTTTTTCCCCCATTTACCGGGAAGTATTAAGTACCATCAGGGCGCAGCATCAAGAACAGGCCGGTTCGGAGCAGGACGGATAATAAGAGTCATGCATGGGGACCACAGCCGCAAAGTGGCTGGTTATTTCAGCAGGATAGTGCCCTGGTACGATTTTCTGAACCACTTTCTCAGCCTGGGTCAGGATTTTTACTGGCGCCGCAGGCTTTCCAGCCACATCCGCTTGCAGAACACATCTTTGGTCCTGGATCTGGCTACCGGAACCATGGATGTGGCCAGGGAAATCCTGCGGGGCAATCCCGGTTCAAAGGTACTGGCCCTGGACTTCACTCGTCCCATGCTGGTCAGAGGGGGAAAAAAGCTCACCCGGAATTTCAGCGGGGAATTCCTGGGGGTTCAAGCGGACGCACGTTTTCTGCCCCTGCAGGACCAAAGCGTTGATTGCGCAAGCATGGCCTTCGGCATCAGGAACATTGTTCCCCGGGAGCAGGCCTACAGGGAAATCCTGCGGGTGCTCAAGCCCGGTGGCAGGCTGTGTATTCTGGAGTTCGGCACCGGAAGAAAAAAAATCTGGAAGGGGCTGTACAACCTTTACCTGTTCCGTATGCTGCCTCTGATAGGCCGTTTGGTTTCCAGAGACAGAGAGGCTTATACTTATCTTGCGAACACTATTGCCGGATTCCCGGACGAGGAAAGGCTGGCCATGGAGCTGGTCCAGGCGGGTTTTTACCGGGTGTTTTACTATCCCTTAAGTTCCGGAATCGTCTTTGTTCACGTAGCCCTGAAGCCTCAAAGGCTCTGTCCAAGGTAGATAACCAGGATCCCGCACAGCAGGCCGGTCAGGCCCAATCGGCGAAGTCTTGATGGAGACTGGCTGGCCAGAGTGTTCAGGATGGACGGCATTTTTTCCGGAAACAGAAAATAGGGAATGCTTTCCAGGATAAAGGCCAGGCCCAGAGCACACAGAAAAAGATTCAGGTCAAACTGCATAAATTCATAATAGTCAATCCAGTACTGAAAGTCCATCAACCTTTACGGGCAGATGTTTTTGCCCGGATAAACAAAATGATACTACCGGGCCATGATTCTTTTTGTCGGAGCTACGCCCAGGGAACTTGGGCATTTTTATCCCGGCGGGCAGGGGTTTGATTTTCAGGCCGAGTTGGGGCAATGTGCCGTGTACAGGGGCCAGGAGATCTGTTTTTTGGCCTGCGGTGTGGGACCGCTGAATGCGGCCCTGAGTCTCCAGAGGTGCCTGCTGTCCAGACCGGGCATAAAACTGGTGATCAATGTGGGTATCGCTGGCAGCTATGATCTGGAACTTTATCCTCTGGGCTCTGTTTGTCTGGCTGATGTTGAAATCTGGCCGGAATACGGGATCAGGACCGGATCCGATCATGTGGACCCAAGGGCTCTGGGCTTTCCTTTGATGGGAAAAGGCCCGGGCGCCCTGTGGAACAGGATACTGCTTGATCCTCCGGATGCAGGCGAATACAAGGACATTTTATGTATCAGTCCAAAAACAGGTTGGAGCAGGACCTCTTCCCTGACTGTGGCCGGGACAAGCGGCAGCCGCGGGCTGGCCCGGAAGCTGGCCCGGAGGTATCAGGCTGGTATGGAAAACATGGAAGGATTTGCTCTGGCCTATGTATGCCTGATGCATAATGTCAGATTTGTGGAGGCTCGCTCCATATCCAATCTTGCAGGTTCAAGAGAGCAGAGGGACTGGGATCTGGATGCAGCCTTCAGGGCACTTAAAGGGTTGTGGACCGGAATTTGGAATAAGGACGCTCTTTGATGCACACCTGCAAAAACTTGAGCGTGGCCATCTCACCATGTCCCAATGATACTTACATTTTCGGGGCCTGGATTCTGGGAATCATTCCTGACCTTGAGGGGTGCCGGTCCAGATTTTACTGGCAGGATGTGGATGTCCTGAACAGATGGGCCGGGCAGGACAGGGTCCTGGTCGTCAAGGTTTCAGCCGCTATGGCGCTTGATTTGGAAAAGAGCTATTATATCCTGTCTTCTGGCGGAGCTTTTGGAGTGGAGCACGGACCCAAGCTTGTAGCCAGAAAAGACGCTGGCTCCAGGCCCGCAAGAATTGCGGTTCCGGGGATGCAAACCACTGCTTATATCCTTTTGCGGGCTGCACTGGATTATGAATTTCAGCCCGTGCCCATGCCTTTTGATCGTATAGTGGACAGCCTTAACAAAAAAGAAGCGGAGGCAGGGCTTCTTATACATGAAACAGCCCTGGTTTACAGGACATACGGAATGGACCTGATCCTGGACCTGGGCCGGTGGTGGCAGGATAATACTTTTGGTCTGCCTCTGCCTCTGGGGTGCATTGCCCTGCACAAGAGTCTGGGAGAGGATATGGTCTCTGTGGTGCAGGATCAGATCCGCGAAAGCCTGTGTGCGGCAGATGGAAACAAGTCCCGACTCAGACCCCTAATGTCCCACCTGGCCCAGGAGGTTGAACCCGAAATTATGGACAGACATGTTCAGGCTTACGTCAATGACTACAGTCTGGATATGGGCAGTACCGGGAGGAAGGCGCTTCAGGCACTCAAGGAGATCAAACAAGGGGCATGAAAATGAATCCCTTACAGAGTGAGGATTGTTAATCCTCCCTGGAAACCTTTTGCAGAGGATTCTGTCCAGTGATTTATGTCAACAGACGAGCAAGACTCTTTTGCCGGTCATGGTTTAAAGCAAAGACCAAATGAGCGGACTGCAAGATTTTTTCAGCCGGGAACTGCCTCTGGTAGATGAGACCCTGAAAAGAGAAGTGGCGGACCTTAATCCCCTTGTCCGGGAAGTGGCCGAGCATATTCTCATGGCCGGGGGCAAGAGGCTCAGGCCCATGCTGACCATTTTATGCGCCAGAGGCCTGGGCCATAAAAAAGAGGATATCTATCCCCTGGCCTGTTCCCTGGAGCTTTTGCATTCGGCAACTCTGATCCATGATGATATCCTAGATAACGCCCACCTGCGCAGAGGACGCAGGGCGTCCCACCTTGTCTTTGGCCTGCACCGCACTGTTCTGGCTGGAGATGCTTTGCTGGCCCTGGCCAATCTCATTGTGGCCAGGTACGATATCCCGGCCATGAACTACTGCGTGTCCAGGGCCATTATGAGCACTGCCTCGGGAGAAATTGAGGAAATAGCTCAGCTGGGAAAGCCCAGCCAGGACAAGGAGACTTACCTGCAGATCATCAAAGGCAAGACTGCTGATCTGATCAGGGCTGCATGCAGTTGCGGTGCCATGCTGGCCCTGGCCTCCAGAGAACAGCTGAAACAGGCTGACAATTTCGGACTTAACGTGGGCATGGCCTTTCAGCTGGTAGACGATGCCCTGGATTATGCAGCAGAAGGCCATCTTCTGGGTAAGCCTCTGGGGGGTGATCTCCGGGAGGGCAAGATAACTCTGCCCCTTATTTTTTACCTGCAGTCACTGGAACAGTCAGACAGACAGGAGCTGCTGGACAGGCTGGGCAGAGACGTACTCACAGACAGTGAGATGCAGGGAATCATCAGCAGTGTACAGAAAATGGGTCTGGACCGGGCAGTCCGTGATGAGGCCGGGATTTATCTGGAGCGTGCAGGACAGGCCCTGGAGGTTTTTCCTGAAAGCCCGGAAAAAATTCTTCTCCAGGATATTATTGAGGTGGTCCGCAACAGAAGGTTTTGATGGCGGTCAGGCCCAACAAGGAGTGGTGATGCCGGAAAAGCTGGAACTTGCTCTTTTGCCCCATGTCAGGGATGTGCAGGGCGAGGGGGTGGCCAGAAAAATCAATCAGCACCTGGGAATAGCAGTGCAGCAGGCGGAAATCATTGTCTGCTACACCATCTCCGGGCTGGATGAGCAGCAGAAGCAGGAGGTCCTGGACAAACAGATTCTGTTTGACCCGGTCTTGCACCGGGCTGCATTCTCTTCCCAGGCCGGGGAGTTTGACTGGATAATAGAAGTGGGTTTCAAGCCCGGAGTGACTGACAATGAAGGCCGCACCGCAGCCAGGGCGCTTAAGCAGGCCCTGCAGAATCCCCAGCCGGATATACGGGTCTACACCAGCCGTCAATATCTGCTCAAAGCCGATCTGGACCGTGAACAGGCAATAAAAATAGCCAGGGATCTTCTGGCAAACGAACTCATAGAGCGTTTTGAAATCAAGGATCGCCTGCAATGGTCCAGGGAACCGGGATTTGCTCCCAAGGAAGCCAGGGTGACCGGCAGACCCAGTGTCCAGGTGCAAAGCATAGTGCTCGAGGGTCTAAGCGATGCTGCTCTCATGCAGCTGAGCAGGGAAATGGTCCTGGCCCTGAGCCTGGAAGAGATGCACACCATACTTGGGTACTACCGGGACCAGGGTGTTCTGGCACGAAGGCGGGGCCTGGGACTGCCTTCCCAGCCCACGGACGTGGAACTGGAATGTCTGGCCCAGACCTGGTCAGAGCACTGCAAGCACAAAATTTTCAACGCCCGCATAGATTATCTCAATAAGGAAACCGGCCGCAGAGTTGTCATTGACAGTCTGTTCGACACCTATATCGCATCCAGTACCAGGGACATCCGCAGACAAAAAAAAGACCGGGACTTCTGCCGTTCCGTATTCAGGGACAATGCCGGAGTCATTGCCTTTGACCGGGACATGGATGTATGCATCAAGGTTGAGACCCACAACAGCCCTTCGGCCCTGGATCCATACGGAGGCGCGCTCACCGGGATAGTCGGAGTGAACCGCGATCCCATGGGCACCGGAATGGGAGCAGAGCTTTTATGCAATACAGATGTCTTCTGTTTCGCTTCTCCCTTTTATGACCAGCCCTTGCCTCCCAGGCTGCTGCATCCCCGCCGGGTCATGGAGGGGGTTCGCGAAGGCGTTGAACACGGCGGAAACAAATCCGGAATCCCCACAGTGAACGGAGCGGTTGTGTTCGAACCAAGATATCTGGGCAAGCCTCTGGTTTTTTGCGGTACAGTGGGCAGCATACCAGCCGTGCTGTGCGGCCGGCCAGGTTATCTGAAAAAGGCTCTGCCAGGGGATTTGATCGTCATGACCGGAGGACGTATCGGCAAGGATGGTATTCACGGAGCCACCTTCTCCTCGGAAGAGCTGCATGCCGGTTCTCCGGCCACTGCAGTGCAGATAGGAGACCCCATCACCCAGCGCAAAATGTACGACTTCATCATCAGGGCCAGGGATCTTGGCCTGTATAACGCCATCACAGACAACGGGGCCGGAGGTCTGTCATCATCCGTGGGTGAAATGGCTCAGGACAGCGGAGGCTGCGATCTGGACCTGAGCCTGGCCCCATTGAAGTATGACGGGCTCAAGCCTTGGGAGATCCTGCTTTCTGAAGCCCAGGAGCGCATGACCCTGGCTGTGCCGCCGGAGAAAATCCAGTCTTTCCTGGAACTGTCCCGGGAAATGGACGTGGAAGCCACTGTCCTGGGCGAGTTTAACAACCAGGGCCGGTTTCTGGTCCGATACGGATCCAGGGTGGTGGGCTGCCTGGATATGGATTTTCTGCATCACGGTCTTTCCCGGATGAGCCTGGAGGCTGTATGGGAGCGCCCGGATATCTGTGCAGCAGTTTCAGCTGATCCTGATGCGAGCCATGGAAAAGAGCTGCTCCTGGATATGCTTTCCAGGCTGAATATCTGTTCCAGGGAATATATCATTCGCCAGTACGATCATGAGGTGCAGGGCGGCAGTGTGCTCAAGCCTCTGACAGGGATCAGGTGTGATGCACCGGGAGACGCAGCAGTGATCCGTCCGGATCTGGATAAAATCAGAGGACTGGTGATCTCCAACGGGATCTGTCCCCGGCTGAGCGATCTGGATACCTACTGGATGATGGCCAATGCCATTGATGAAGGCATCAGAAACAATGTGGCCGTGGGAGGCAATATGGAGCACATGGCCGGAGTGGACAACTTTTGCTGGTGTGACCCTGTGCATTCCGAGAAAAATCCCGACGGCAAATACAAGCTGGCCCAGCTGGTTCGGGCCAACCAGGCCCTGGCCCATTTCTGCCGAGGATTCGGAGTTCCCTGCATTTCAGGCAAGGATTCCATGAAAAACGATTACCTGGGGGATAACATCAGGATTTCCATCCCGCCCACCGTGCTTTTCTCCGTAATCAGCGTCATCCCGGACGTCAATCTCTGCTTGAGCAGCGACTTCAAGGAGCCGGGTCAGGACATATATATCCTGGGGCTGACAGCTGATGAACTGGGAGGCAGCGAAGCAGCTTCCCAGCTTAACCTGGCAGGAGGGTGCCCTCCACAGGTAGACCTCCTGGCCAATCGCCTCAGATACAGGACTTTTTACCGGGCTGTGCAAAAAAGACTGATCACTTCCTGTCACGATCTTTCTGATGGCGGGCTGGGCGTGGCTTTGGCTGAAATGGCCATGGGCGGACGTCTGGGGGCACGTGTGGACCTGTCTCTGGTCCCTGTGCTGCATGGCTCCCTGTCCTGGTGGAAAATACTTTACAGTGAATCAGCAGGCAGATTCCTGCTCACCATCAGGCCAAAAGACCGGGGACGCCTGGAAGAGCTTTTTGCAGGTCAGTGCCTGTCCCGTATCGGACAGACCACATCCGGTTCAGAGCTTGAAATATTTTTGGCAGGACAGATGCTGTTCCAGATGGATGTGGAAGAGATGGCCAGGGCCTGGAAAAAGACTCTGGACTGGTAGCATCTGATAACAGAACCCGGCTTCAGATATCAGGGGTCAGATTTGTGAGTTCTGGAAATTGAGCAGACGCAGATGGATTTCCATGAGGGCCAGGGAATCCAGTTCCTCACTGCTGGCCAGGGCTGCAAACGGACCGCTGTCCCAGCATGTGAGTCCGTGCCCGTGCATGATTATGCACTTGCATTCCCGGGCCAGCCGGCCAACCGCACTGGCAAGCTGGTCACTTCCGGGCTCCATGGCCCTGACCATTCCCAGCTGAGAATGCAGTACCCTGGCTTCGAAAAGGTCCAGCTGTCTGAAAAGATTATCAGATGAAGCCTGGCTCAGGGCCAGGACATGGGCCGGATGGGTGTGCACTACTGCACCGGCCTTTTCCTGGCTGGAATAGACTGAAAGGTGCATTCTGCTTTCTATGGACGGGTCTGATCCGGCCAGAAGTTTGCCGGTTGTCAGCTCAAGCACGCAAAAATCATCTGGAGTGAGGCAGGCCTTGGATGTTCCGGAGCGGGTGATGAGCACGGTATTCCCCCTGCGCAGACTCAGGTTGCCGTTGACTCCGCTGAACAAACCCCCTCAGCCAGCCCTGCCTGGCTGCCTCCATCAATGCATTCATGTCCTCCAGGGAGAAAAAGTCCCGTATCTGTCCTGAGAACCCCGGACTTCCCAGCAGCGGCTTGATGTCCAGGACCGGGGTTCTGTCAACGGCCTCCAGGGGGTGAACCTTGAGCCTGTTCCGGCTTATTTCCAGGATGCGCACCTCATGCAGTCCGATGGGATTGGGCCGGTTCGGGGAACGGGTGGCGAACACCCCGTGGATGGGTCTGGCCGGGCTGTTACGGGGCCTGCACCTGAACAGGTCACGGCGGGCCAGATGCATCCAGGTCAGGACCACGATTTTCTGTCCTGGCACAAGGCGGTGCAGGCCAGGTACGAACTCCTGCTCCATGTCAATGATACAGGGGGGCATGTCCTGCCGGCCCTGTCTGGGGCACTCTTCAGGGCTGGCAAAAGGGGAGCGTACATAACCTATGGCCTTGATCTGCATGGCGATTGTGCATGGTCCGGGGTATTAACCTGTCTGTCCTGAGGGGTGGCCGCACCAGGCCTAAGCTCTTCAGGCTGCAGCCAGTCTTCTGGTGTTCTTTTTCAGATCATGAATCTTCTTGCGCAGAATAGCGCGCTGTTTGCGCCTGGATTTGGGTATTACCGCCTTCTGTGACTGCAGTTCTTTTATTCTGCCTTTGATGGTTCTGATTTGTTCCTTGTAAGCTCCGGACTTGCCGGATTCATCTTCGACAATTCCCAGCACGTTTTTGATGGAAGACAGAAGTTCTTCCTTGGTCTTGCCGGATGCCCCGGTAATCTGGGGAATCTTGTCCATGCAGAGCTGCCTGAGTTCCTTGGCAGTCATCTTATCCAGGGGTTTTTTCAGTTCCAGTTTGATGTCTTCGCTCACAGAGCCCTCCTTGAATTATTTAGGCTGTTTTTTGAAAAAATTTACATACCTGGCATAGCATCTGGTCAAAGTCGTGTTTTTGGGCAAAAAAGGCATGAGGTCGCCAAGGTTTTCTGGTCTTGGCGGGACATAGCCGGGTTCAGGCCTGTTCACCAGGGTGCTGTCCAGCGGAGTCCTGCCCTTTAACAATTCCACGCGCAATCTGTCAAAAAGATCTACACCGCAAAAAAGACTGATCCTGTTCAGGATTTCGCTTTGCTGCAGAGTGATTTCCTGAATAACCAGCGAATCTTCAGCTCCAAGGATCAGGGTATTCTTTTTGCGTCCCAGGGGCCTGGCCAGTGCGGCCAGTTCAGAGCCCACCACCTGTGACCAGTGCTGGCAGATTTGGACGAACAGGTAGTTCTTTCCTTCCGGATCAAAGCGGTCCAGGTATGACGACAGAATCCTGTTTATGGGTTTCATTTTTTTACTATAAGCCAGCTCTGCGCCCTTGACAAGAAGATCAAAAACTCAGGGGAATTTTCCGGTCATGAGATAAGGCGGTTTAATGTTTACAAGCAGTTTGTCCGGATCTGTTTCTCTGGACTGTGGACACAATATGTTGATTTTTCACATCCAGGCAACCGGAACTATGGTCCGTCCCTTGGAAAACTTCAGGCCATAATAGAGGCCTCCACCTGGTCCAGCCTGTCTGCTTCAGTGTCCTTCAACAGGTTTTTGGCCAGAAAGTAGGGGCCGAGAGGTTCCAGGTGCAGCTCAAAGCTGCGGGTGAAGTGGTCTTCAAAGAGTTCTCTGATTTTCGGGGATGTGGCGCCCAGGTAGACCACATGCCTGGAAACATCCCATGCTACGTCAAAAACAGCCGGTACAGGAAGGGTTTTACTCAGCAGGGCCTGTTTCACCCTGTCCTTGATTTGTTTTTTTTCATCCCGGGAAATGAATGGACGCCCTCTTTCCTTTTGTTCCCTGCGGGCTTTTTCCAGGGCCAGGCGTAAGTGCTTTTTCATGACACCGGGCTGGATCCTCCGGGTGTCAAGACGCAGTGCAAAGGCCAGGTAAGACCCCTTATGGGGTCCGGCTGTTTTCCACCGGGTGTCCAGGAAATCGTCGAAGCAGACCCAGCCGAAGCTTCTTTCATCGCTGGTCTGGTCTATGTCCAGAAACTTGTAGCTCATAAGCCTGTTCTGGATCTCATTTTGCAGCTGGTCCGGTACTTCCCCGGCAATGCGATACCTGGTCAGGCTGACGCTGGAACTCAAAATACCCAAGGCGGATTCCCCCTGTTTTATTGCAGATTATTGGTCTTTAAGGTAGTATGTATTTTGCACCTGTTTGTGGTTCAAGGCAATGATTTTTGTTCACTCGAGATTAAACTGAAAACATAAAGGATGGTCAGATGCCCAGGCACTTGTGCATTCATGGACATTTCTACCAGCCTCCCCGGTTTGACCCCTGGCTGGAGGAAGTCCTGCCCGAAGCCAGCGCTGCTCCGTTTCCCGACTGGAACCAGAGAATCACCAGGGAAAGTTATGATCCCCTGGGTTTTGCCCGGATTCTTGAACATGGGCGGATAGAGAGTATCATCAACTGCTATGAATATATAAATTTTAATTTCGGTCCCACTATCCTGCGCTGGATGGCCACACACAGTCCGGGCACGTACCAGAGGATCCTGGAGGGAGACCGCAAGAGCATGGAGCATTTTGGCCGGGGCAATGCCATGGCCCAGATCTATCACCATATCATCATGCCCTTGAGCACGGATGAGGACCGGGAAGTGGAGATACAATGGTCCATCCAGGACTTTGAATACCGGTTCGGCCGTAGTCCTGAAGGATTCTGGCTCTCGGAAACAGCTGTTTCCACACCGGATCTGGAGGCTCTGGCCAGGGCAGGGATTAAGTTTACTGTTCTGTCCCCGGGCCAGGCCAGGGAGATATCCGGTCCGGAGGGTGAAAACTGGACCGGGGTAACCGAAGACACTTTGCCCAAAGACAGGCCCTATAAGGTCAGGCTGCCTTCAGGCCTGGAAATAGGGGTTTTTTTCTATGACGGGCCTCTGTCTCAGGCTGTGGCCTTTGAAAACCTCCTGGCGGACGGGGAAGAATTCTGGCAGAGGATTGTCTCTGCACAGGACCAGAATCTCCTGAGCCTGGCCACTGACGGTGAATCCTACGGACATCACTTCAAGTTCGGGGAAATGGCTCTGGCCTATGTGCTTAAACGCGCACTCAGCCAGGACAGCCCTTTCAAGCTGACCAACTTTGCTGCCTATCTGGCCAACCATCCCCCTGAGCATCTGGTCAAAATACATGAAAAATCCTCATGGAGCTGCGTCCATGGTGTAAAGAGGTGGCAGGATGACTGCGGATGCAGCGCAGGCGAACACCCTGAATGGAATCAGCTGTGGAGAAGGCCTCTGCGCAGGTCCTTGAACGTGATCCGTTATTATGTGGACGAACATTTCCGCAAGTGCAGCAGGGATCTTTTTAAAAATCCCAGACAGGCCCTGCTGGACTATGGCCGATGTCTTTGCGGTTCTGTTGACCGCAAGGGTTTTCTGGCTGGACATCAGCGTTCAGGTCTGACTGAAACCGAGCAGGCAAGGGCCTTGAAATACCTGGAGATGCAGCGCATGAGCCTGGCTTCATTTGCCAGCTGTGCCTGGTTTTTTGATGACCTGGGCCGTATTGAACCTCTGAACGCCCTGGGCTATGGTTTGAGGGCCATGGATATGTTGAGGGATCTGGAAGGGCCTGATGTGGAGCACCTGGTCCTGGAAGTGCTGGAAGAGGCCAGGTCCAATGACAAAAGGCTCGGAGACGGGGCAAGGATCTGGAGAGAGCGGATCGTTCCCGGAAGGATGGACTCCGTGAAAATGGCGGTTTTGGGCGCCAGCCTGCAGCAGGACCGGAAAAGTTATGTTTTCCCGGGGCTTGAGTTTGACATTCGCCGGAAGGAAAGCAATATTGAGGTGAATTATCGCTGGCCATGTCTTTTTGAAGAGGGTTCTGACGTATTTACCCTGGCAGGAGAAGAAGGCTTTGCAGGATACGGGGTGAAAAACCGTGATGGACATATACTGGGCCTTGAGGAGCTGGGCAAAAAACTCAGGGATTATATTTTCAGGTCCCTGGATCAGGAGCACGAGTCGCAGGTTTTTGCCTGTCTCATGCACGCCTCTGAACCGCTGGACATGAGCGCTGAAGAAAAGTTTGAAAGCGGACAGAAAGAGCCTGTAGCCGGTAAAGGCCTTTTATCGGCAGGTCTGCTGGTGCGCTATCTTTGTTCTGTCCGGAAGGAGCTGCCGGACTGGGGTGCTTACTGGCAGCATGTTCTGGAGAAAAATCCTTTTCTGGCAGGCCTCATTAAATTCCGCGTGGAGCAGGAGCTGGATAGGCTGACCTCCCCGGAGACCGGCGCCTGGGACAGGGCCGGCATGATAGTGCAGAGGTGCAGACGCATGAAAGTATATCCGGATCTTTACAGGGTACAGAACCGCATCTGGCTTGCTGGTCCGGGAAGATTTCCAGAGAATATCCTGGAAAAATTCGACTTTAAGGCAGGATAACCAGATTATGCGAAAAAAGAAACATGAGCAAGGCAAGCTGCAGGGTCCTGCATGGAGCTCTGTATTGCTGCATGCCCTGCTGATCATTACCGCTCTGGGGCTGGTTCTGGATCTGGTATTCAGAAACGTGCTGGGGACAAGTCTCTGTCCCACAGAGGCCTGCGCCATTGTCGGGGATTACGTGCGCATCGGGGAAAGCAACCTGGTCTTTACCGGCCTGGTGTTTTTCCTGGTCCTTTGGCTGGTCTATTTTTTTGCCAGGCGTTTCAACAGGACCTGGCTGTGGGGCTCAGCCACCCTGCTCCTCATGGGCGGACTGGCCTTTGACGGCGGTTTGATGGGTTTTCAGTTCGCAGTGGTCCAGCAGTCCTGCGATTTGTGCATCGCAGTAGCAGCGGCATTGCTGCTGGCCCTTGTTCTGTTTGCCGTAGTGCGCAGGCAGGCCTTCCTGGTCCTGCTGGGCCTGGCTGTCTGGCTGGGCGGGGGAGCGGTCGGGGCAATGATTGATCAGCCGTCCCAGCCTTCCAGCAGTGCTGCTGGTGTAAACCATCGTCTGGAAGATATAGAGGTGATCAGATGGTCCGGGCCTGATGCGGACCAGTGGCCCAGGTTTTACTTCTTTTTCAGCCTGCACTGTCCGCATTGCAGTGAGGTGCTCATCCGTCTGGCCCTGGAGGAGGAAACCCCGGGCCGGTTCACCTGGGATTTTGTCCCCCTGGACACTGATCCGAAAGATCTGCAGAGAATAGCCGCATTACAGGCCATGGACCTGAAGGACAAGAACCCCTTTTATGAAATCCTGCTCATGGAGCAGACCAGGGGAGTACCAGAGGCAGAGGTGCCGGAAAGTCTGAAAAAAGCAATACACGAGGCCCGGGCCTATTTCCAGACCCGGGGCTTCCGGGGTGTTCCGGTGACTGTTGTCCAGCAGGGGCCGGGAGAGAAAACAGTTCTTGTCGGCGCTGACAATGCACTAAGATTTTTCTACCGGGAGGGCATTGTCTCCGATCCTGCAGAAATGAGGGATTGATCAGAATTATCCATATCAATATTCTAGAACCTCAGGCCGGATCATTCTGATTTTGGCCTGGTTTCTGAGCATGGTTATGAATGAACTGAACATTTGCTGCTTCTGCATTTCTGTATAGGACTCCATCCAGTGATCTTTTTCCCTCTGGAATTCTTCATATCCGGGCGTTATGTGCTCCTTCACCCGGGCCAGGACATAGCCTGCGTCAGTGGAGTATATGTCCGGCAGCCAATCGCCCGGATCAGAGATAAAGGCCTGGGCAGCCAGGTCCCTGCTTACCCCCAGCCCTGGAATGAAACCCTGCCTGCCGAAGGGCTCGCTGGTGCTTAAATCCTTTGATGACGCATCCTGGACCCTGAGCCGGTCAAGCTCTTCTTGGGCAGCCTTGCGGGCCAGATCCCGGGCCCTGGATCTTGTCAGTTCCTGCCTGATTTCTTCTTTTACATCTTCCAGGGGCAGGACCCTGGCCTGTTTTTCTCCTGTTTTCTGGGCGTAAAGGTAACCCTCATCCAGCATGATGGGCGTTTCAGTGGCCTCGTTAAGAGACAGGTTGAAAATCCTCTGGACGGCCTGTCCCGACAGATTCAGCTCTGCAGGGACCTGGTCCCTGGAAAAATAGTCTGTTTTCCGCACCTGCAGATCAAGGTCATCCGCTGCATCCTCAAGCCTGCCTCCGGCCACGAGGATTTCCATGACATCATCGGCATAATCTCCTATAAGATCCAGGGCCTTTTCCCGCCCGATTTTCAGGCGGATTTCATCCTTGACTTCCTCCAGGTCCCTGGTTCGGGCCTCAATATAATCCTCCACCTTGATCAAATGCCAGCCGAACCTGGTTTGCACTGGCCGGCTGATTTCTCCGGGACTTAATGCAAAAGCGGCCTCATCAAACGCTGACACCATCCGGCCCCGGCCAAAGGTACCCAGATCCCCGCCTTCCTGTGCACTGGGACAATGTGAGTGCTCCCGGGCCAGATCCCCAAAATCATCACCCTGATCCAGCCTTGCTGCAAGACGCTCAATATGTTCCCTTGCCTGCTCCTGCTCAGCCAGGGAGGCATTTTCATCCACAGCGATGAGGATGTGCCTTGCAGAGACCTGCTCCGGCTTCTCAAATTCACTCTGGTAGCTGTGGTAGTAGGATTGGATCTCTTCCTCGGAAACAGTCTGTGCCGGGGCCAGACCGTCGGGTGTCAGCTCAAGATAGGCCATGCTCATTTTTTCCGGCTGCATGAACCTGTCCTGGTGCTCGGTGTAGTACTCGGTGATCTGTTCATCATCTACCTTGACCTGTTCAGAGTATTCTTCCGGTTTGAAAAGCAGATAGTCTACCCTGGCCATGGCGCGGGCATAATTGAAGAATTCGCGCACTTGCTGTTCACTGGCTCTGGCCGGCATGGATATGTAGTGCTCCATTTTTTCCATGAGCAGGTTATGCCTGAAGTCCTGTTCAAACTGGGCCGGAGTCAGATGATGCGAGCGCAGTACCGCTTGATATCGGGCAGGGTCAAAACGCTTGTCTTCACCCAGAAAGGCCGGCAGCCGGGTAATCTCCTGCTGCAGTTCCTTCTGGGAGACAGACAGACCCAGTTGGTTGGCTTTCTGGACCAGCAGCATGGAATTTAGCATCTGGTTGAATACCTGCTGCCTCAGCTGCATGGCACGCAGGTCTTCCCGTCCCAGTTCTGGGTTTTGTTCCCGCATGGCTTGAGCAGTACTTTCATAGTTCCGAATGAACTCCTGGAGGCGAAGGGGCTGGTCATTGACCAGGGCCAGGGTATCATCACGGTCCTCGGTAAAACTGCCTATGCCCCAGAAGACGAAGACAATCACAATGGCTGCGAAAAGTAACTTTACCAGCCAGGATTGGGCATTACGGCGCATTACATCCAGCATATCTCTACTCCCTCAATAATTGCTGAGTTGGTTTTTTCAAAGTGTTGATGGAATTGAACTGCAACATAAGTCTGCCTCAGTGTGCATACGGGTTCTGGAAGGTCCGGCCAGAGGCAGTGCTGTTATGGTCTTTTCTTTTTTTCCCGCACCTGATTCAGCAGTCCTCCATATTTTATAATCTCCAATTGGGCTTCGGTCAAATCGTTTTGAACTTTTATGCTTACTCCTGCTCCTGCATTCAGGACAACTGTTCTGCCGGGGCTTAGAAGGGCCGTGTCCAGGCTCAGAATCTGTCCCTGTTCCAAGCGGTCGTAGTCCGATGCATCAGCCAGGATCAGGGGCAGGATTCCGAAATTAATGAGATTGGCCCGGTGGATGCGGGCAAAGGATTTGGCCAGGACCGCTGTTACACCGAGGTATCTTGGAGCCAGGGCTGCATGTTCCCTGCTGGAGCCCTGGCCGTAATTTTCACCGGCCAGCACAAGACCATGTTGGGCCTGGGCAGCTCTTGAGACAAATCCGGGATCGAGGCTGGAAAATATGTACTCGCTGATAGCCGGTATATTGGACCGGAGTGCTGTCACCCGGGCCCCGCCGGGGAGAATATGATCAGTAGAGATGTTGTCCCCGCACTTGATGAGAACTTGCAGGGAAAGTTCGGCAGGCAGAGGGTCGAAGCGAGGCAGAGGGACAATGTTGGGGCCGCGGTAAACTTCCAGGCTGGATTTTTCCGGGGGAAAAATGAATAGATCCCTGATGGAGGGAACATTGTCCGGCAGTGCAGGTCGCGGCAGTGGATCCCCCCAGTCACCGGGAGAGGTGAAGCCGCCGCGCAAGGCGGTATGAGCCGCGGTAACCGGGCTGACCAGGTAGACCAGGGCATCCTGGGTACCACTGCGGCCTTCAAAATTGCGATTGAATGTCCGCGCGCTCACTCCCCTGGAAACAGGCGAGCCTCCCATGCCTATGCACGGACCACAGGCGCATTCCAGGATTCTGGCTCCGCTGTCCAGAAGTGCTTCCAGCAGTCCTTCCCTGGCCAGCATCTTGAGTACCTGCTTGGAACCGGGAGAAATGAGCAGCTCAGTATCCGGGGCTATTTTGCGGCCGGCCAGGATTTGAGCAGTGATTTTCAAATCTGCATATGAGGAGTTGGTGCAGGAGCCGATGGCCACCTGATCAACCTGCAGACCGTCAAGTTCCCGTACCCTGATTCCCAGGTCAGGCATGTGCGGCTGGGCTGCCATGGGTTCTACTGCAGCGAGATCCACATTTATTTCTTCATCGTATTCAGCCCCGGGGTCAGGCTCCAATGGTCTGAAATCCTTTTCCCGGTTCATCAGGCGCAGAAATTCCCGGGTTATAAGGTCCGCGGGAAAAATGGACGAGGTAGCCCCGAGTTCAGCTCCCATATTGGTTATGGTGGCCCGTTCAGGAACGGATAGATCCAGCACGCCGGGACCCGTATATTCCATGACCCTTCCGGTGCCTCCTTTGACGCCCAATCTCTGCAGCATATGCAGAATAATATCCTTGGCCCCGGAATGCCCGGCAAGGCGTCCTTCCAGGTGTACCCGCACCACCAGAGGCATGTTCAGGGTATAGGGTTCGCCGGCCATGGACAGGGCCACGGACAGGCCTCCGGCCCCCAAGGCCAGGGAGCCCACCCCTCCTGCCGTGGGTGTGTGGCTGTCTGATCCGATAAGGGTTTTGCCGGGCACGGCAAAGTTTTCCAGGTGCAGCTGATGACAGATGCCTGTGCCTGGAGGAGAAAATATCATTTTGTATTTGGCGGCCACAGTGCGCAGATAGCGGTGATCATCAGGGTTTCTGAAACCCATCTGCAGGGTGTTGTGATCCACGTAGCTGACTGAGAGCTCTGTTCTGACCCGGGGCAGTTCCAGGGCTTCCCACTGCAGGCAGGCCATGGTCCCGGTGGCGTCCTGGGTAAGAGTCTGATCAATCCTTATTCCTATCTCCTCTCCAGGGATCATGGTTCCGAACACAAGATGATCCTTGATTATCTTACGGGTCAAGTTTGTTTTCACCTTTCCTCCGTGTGCTCAAACCCCAGACGCAGTCTATTGATTTTTTTGCGCTTGGTTTCCGCCTCCACATCCAGGCGCAGATACTCCATCTGCAAGGCATGAATTTGCTGGTGGTAATAGATCCCCCGGCCTGGATCTTCAGCAGCCATAAGATCCTTTTTGCGGCGGAGGCACAAGTCCTTCTGCTTCAGCAGATCCTGCATTTCCCCGGTCAGGGTCTCAATCTCCCGGGACACGGATTCGTTTTCTAACTTTCTGGGGCTGTTCATCAGTTTCCTGCACTTTTTTCGGGGATAGTTTGGTGAATATTTTCCAGAAACCAGGCCAGACAGGTGAGAGGCTGTCCGGATTGGCCAGGCAGATTCCGGGAAACCTGAAGGAAAGAAGACAGTACCCCAGAGTCCAGTAAGGGCCCGGACTGGTCCACACCGGGCTTTTTTCCTGGATCCTCTGACGGTTTTTGATGAGCAGGCCCTCCTGGTCCAAGGCAAATTCATAACCCAGAAGGGACAGAAGGTCCATCACCACTTCCAGCTGCTCGCTGGTATCCTGCAGGACAAGTCTCACAGGACCTTCTTCTTCCCGGCTCAGGGCCGGTGCAAGGATCAAGGGGACGGTTTCCGGGCAGTGGGTGAGATCAAATACAGGTTTCTGAGAGGGCATCTTTTCTCTGGCCTGGATAAAATCCCGGCCTGTCTGAAATTCAAGTCCGGCCCTGCGCAGAAGGTTCAGGATGCAGCGGGCCTGGGGCAGATCCTGGGGCCAGTGTCCCAGAAGCCTGACCGTGCCTCTGCCGACTCTGGCCATGGCCAGCAGAAAGCCAGACATCAGAGGATCCAGAGAGACTTCCATGCTGCTCTCCAGGGTTGGAGAGCCGGGATGGATGGTTATTCTGTGTTCCTTTTGTTCCCACAGGGCGCTGATTCTGCAGTGGGACAGAACCCTGGCGCAGGTTTGAACCGTGGCCTCGGTTTCCGGCGCATAAACGATGCTTACAGGGCTGGGAAAGTTGGACGCGGTCAGGATCAGGGCCCTGACAAATTCCGGGTCCAGCTCACGGGTGAGGACTATCTCCGGGGGAAGATCGCCGCTTGCTTCCAGCTTGGCCGGCAGGCTGTAGCTCTGGGGTTCAATTGAGCTGAGCCTGGCTCCCAATCTTGGTGCCAGATTCTGCAGGCTTTTCAGGTCTGCCGTCTTGAGCAGGGCTGACCCTGAGAATTTTATTCTGGTCGGTCTTGCCAGCCCGAGGCAGAAGAAAAGATAAAAATTAAACAGGCTTTGCCCCACGAAAAGACTTCGGCCGTCAAGACTCTGGTCGCAAATCCCTTTTCCTGTCAGGGAACCGGCGTGCCAGGAAAGATTCCCACCGCATTCGTTGGCCAGTTTAACCAGCTCCAGAAGCTGGTCATTGGGGATAATATCTTCCAGATGCACATGCCTGCAACCCAAAACCCCCATGGCGGCCATGCACTGGATGTGTTTCTGCTCCAGTGGTCCTTTGAGCTCCAGGTTCAGTGATCTTCTTGACGGATACAGGCAAAACGGCCTGCCTGTCCTGGATTTTTCCGCTTCAAAGTAGCCCATGCTGTTGAGCAGGGTAAATACCTGGCGCACAAGGCTGGGCTTGTGAACCGGAAGTTCCTTTTTCCAGATTTTCCAGAGCCTTTTTTCCAGTTCAGGATCAGCGAGACTTTTGTCCCTGGTCTGCCTGTTCTGGGAGATTCTTCCTATGAGCCTGCTTCTTTTTACTATGAGGCCGGCCAGCTGGCTGTCAATCCTTTCCAGTTCCTGGTTAATGCCCGGATCCTGTTTTCTCATTGCACTTTACAACCTTGCTCGGCACAGGAGTATACATGATGTGCCTGTCCATGAATTTAATATGATTTGTCAGGTTAGGCAATAGGCAGATATATATTGGATTTTTGCTTTTTCACGTGACCGGAGGAACTTGCCGGACCTTGACCCCCGCGGCCCTGATGCATTACCTCTACAGAACATTATAAAGATGTAACTGCAAAAAGTCCCCAGGCAGGTTCAATTTAATAAATGGCGCTTCATAACAATTTGATTTTTCTGACCTCTGTCATCTGTCCTGCGCCTGCAAAACGACTTTCTGCAGGCGCATCTATACAGGAGCAAGCCTTGAAATTACTTGAATCAAGAAAGATTGAACCCCGGGCATCTTTTGATCTGCCTGCCTATATGGCCCTGGGTCAGACCGGAGACCTGTCCGGACGTGAAGTTGCGGAACTGCTTGAATACTGGGAGAGATGGAAAACCTGTCTGAATGCATACGTTATCGGGAAAAACAAGGGCTACCTGGCGCTGTTCATGGAAGTACAGGTGGAGGAGGACATAGACCGGGCCTGGGAGCATTCCCCTTCCATGGGCTTCAGGCTGCAAACCCTGGTCCAGACCATGGTGGCCTGCGCCCTTCAGGATATGATTCCCGGCATAGGCAGAGATCAGTGCGCACCGGTCCCCAAGCCCAACAAGGTCCTCAAGAGATCTCTGTCCAGGCTGGGCCTGGAGTTTTCCAGTCAGGGCACCCTGAATTACAGGTTCTCCACCCTGACCTTTTATCCTTATAAGGACGGGTGCCCTGTTTGTTATCTGGCCCCAAGCTGTCCCAAACTAAATCTGCCCCGCATGGAAGGTCTGTTCAATCCACCCGGGTAGAAGAGCGTCATGGGCATGGAGCATTGCAGCAGGACAGTTCCTGGAAATTTTCAAAAGGCCTTGAGATTCACTTCTCCGGGCAAGGCCTTTTTTCTTATCTGTTCAATTACTGCAGTACTTTGAATTCTGCTCTGCGGTTCTGGGCCCAGGCGGCCTCGTTGGATTCCGGAACCAGCGGTCTTTCTTCGCCGTAACTGATAATCTGCATCCGGTCTGAGGAAACACCCAGAAGCACCAGGAACTCGTATGCGGCCCTGGCTCTTCTTTCGCCCAGGGCCAGGTTGTATTCCGCTGTACCCCGTTCGTCGCAATGGCCTTCAATGACCAGCCTGAGGTTATTGAATCTTTTCATGTGTTCAGAGATTTTCTGCAGAGTAGATCTTGAATCGGCGGTCAATTCATAGGAATCAAAGGCGAAATGGATCCTGTTTTTGGTGATCTCATCCACTGCCTCCTGCAGCCTTACCTCGGTTCTTTCTCTTTCACGGGCCAGACGCTCTTCCTCAAGCTTGCGCTCTTCCAGGGCCTGCCTTTCCAGTTCCTGTCTGCGGCGCTCCTCCTCCAGTCTGGCCCGTTCCTCTTCTGTCAGGTGAGCTTCAGCCGGGTCAACAGGTGCCTCCACGGCCCGTTTGCCGCAGCCGAACCCGGCCAGCATCATGAACGCCAGCAGCGTTACCAGTAAAACAGTGGTCTTGTTCTTCATACATCCTCCTGCGGTTAAAAAGGTGTTGGGGTTAAGGTGGATCAGCCCGGATCCACTGGATCAACGCCTGGGATATGAACGATATCAGAAAAGATCCGGGGCTGGTAAAAAACTAATTTCTTTCCGGCCCCCAGGCCGGGGCCTTGGCATCACCACGTCCCGTGGGTATCTGCCTTGGCTCATCTCCGTTGCGCGTGGTCAGGTAGAGCCTGTAATCTCCGCTGCGGCTGGAGGAAAAGGCCACAAAGTATCCGTCAGGGGCAAATGCCGGATCTTCATCATTTCCCGGGCCGAAGGTGATCTGCCTTTCACGTCCTGTGGACAGTTCAGCCACAAATATGCGGTGACCATCAGGAGTCTGCCTGGAAAAGGCCACAAAATTTCCGTCAGGGCTTATGCTGGGATTGGTATTGTACCGGCCCTCGTAAGTCACCCGGTTCACCTGCTGCTTATTGAAATCATGCACAAAGATGTGGGGATTGCCCAGCCGTCCCGAGGCAAAGGCCATTTTCCTCCCGGTACGGTCAAAGCTGGGGGAGACATCTATGGCCCAGTGTTCCATTATGGCCTGGCCCATCCTGAAATCGTCATTGAGCCAGTAAATATCAGGCCGGCCCATGGGATCAAGGCTTATAGCCAGCCTTCCGTCCGGGGCGAAGGCAGGTGAGATAATGGTGTTTCCGGGCAGAGTAAAGGTCTGGGTTTCATCCTGCTCCAGGTTCCATACCCCGAGATAGTGACGGTTGTCTTTAAGCAGAGTAAAGGCGATTTTTTCCCCTCCCGGTGACCAGGCCGGGCTCAGGGTTATCCCCTGAACCTCGGTGATTTGCCTGAGATCTGTGCCCTGAGGGGTGACTGACCAGATATTCTTATTGTCCCCGTGTTTGCGCTCAAAGGCCAGGACAGAGCGGAAAAAATCCCCGTTGCCTGTCAGATAATCCATGAGCTCAGCGCAAAAGCGACGGACCATGAGGGGAATCTGATCCTCATCCTGCAGATCGTATGCCCGGCCCAGGACCATTCTCTGGCCAAAGACCTCAAAGGCCCGCATCTCCACAGAACCTGTACGTCCCGGGTGCTGTTCCAGCCCAATGGTCAACAGCAGGTCTACCCGGGACAGGCTGAATTTTCTGAAATCAATGTCCCTTCCGCGGACTCCGGCCACCTCGGGACCTCCCAGGATGTGGCCTGGGTCCACATGGGTAACAAAGGGCAAAAGACCCAGGTAATCCTGCAGGAGATGGTGGATTTGCCTGCCTGTCCCGGGATGATGCAGGACCTGGGCCTCCAGGGCCTTGGGCGGGGCAATAAAGATATTGATCCGCTCTTCACCGGGCCCGAAGATGTCTATCTGCAGGGGTTCCTGGGCGGCTCCCCGCATGGGAGCCAGACACGCCACAAGGACAACGACCGTGATTATCAGGCAATAACGCATAATGACCATATAAGTTTCATTTGAATGTTAAAGGGGTTTGTTTAACGGTTAACAGCATTTCTTTACCTTAAAGCCCAAGGCCTCATGGTTCCACGAGGTTGTCTGAATTATTGACAAAATTTCTCTGCATTCCATGATTCCGGAGCCGGTGTGCATGGGCTGGAACTTCTAAAATTCTGCCTGCTTGGATGTTAAATCCACTCAAAGTGTCGAGGTGCCAGCCTCATATTCTCTGCTGGATCAGAGGAAATGACCGCCAAGGACCGGGCAGAGAAAATTGTAGTCCGGATCTATAGAAGATCCTTCAGGTTAAAGTCAATGACCAGTGTGGACACCCTGGGAGGTGGATCAGGCAACCTGGCTGTATCCTCTATGGCCCTCAGGGCTGAATGGTCAAATTCTTCCCTGCCTGAAGTCTGCACAATCCTGTAATCCAGGATGCGTCCCCCGGCATCGATTTCCACCTGCACTCTGACCATCAGGTTATCATCCCGGCCCATGCGCGGATAGCGCCAGTTCCTCTTGATGTGCTCGGCTGCAATGGCCCGGTAAATATCCACAACTCCTGCATGTTCCCGGGCAGGACGGTCCCGCCTGGACTCTTCAACCTCCCTCTGGATTGCTGCCAGGGCCTGCTGCCTGATTTCTTCCGGAGTCGGCCCGGGATCCGGTTTGGCCTCTGGCTCAGGATCAGGTTCTGGGTCCGGCTTGGGATCCGGTTCAGGCTCCGGTTCAGGATCCGGTTCCGGAACAGGATCAGGTTCGCGTCTTGGTTCAGGTTTGGAATCCGGTTCAGGGATACGGACCACTTGCTCCTCAGGAGGAGGTGGCGCTGTCCTGGGCTCGGGGTCCGGCTCAGGCACCGGATCCGGCTCAGGAGCCATGCGGGCGAAATGGGTCAGCTCCACCTCGTATACATGCCTGGTCAAATCTCTGGGAAATTCTGCCGGGCTCCTGGCAAAGGTGACCAGAGTCGCCAGAATCAGGACCAGATGCAGCAGGCAGGAGACCAAAAAGGAGATCATCTGCATGGACTCAGTCCCTTTCCAGTTCAGCCACCACTCCCATACGCTCCACTCCAGCCTCCCTGATGGCGGACATGACCCGGACCACAACCCCGTAATGCACTTCCTGGTCGGCCCTCAGGTAAACCTGTCTTTCCCTGTCCTGGATCATTCTCTGCAGATGTCCGGCCAGCTCCCTTACTTCAACCTCGTATTCTTCAAGATATATGGTCCCGTCTTTATCCACGTTGACCACCAGGGTGTCTTCATCCTGGGGCAGCACATCCACTGTAGTGGTCCGGGGCAGTTCCACCTCCAGCCCCTGGGTAAGCATGGGGGCCGTGATCATGAAAATTATGAGCAGAACCAGCATTACGTCCACAATGGGCGTGACGTTGGTCTGGGTGATAAATCCTTTGCCCAGAGGATCGAAATCCATAATCTATTCTTCTCTTTTTTCCATCCAGGGCAGTTCTCTCTGGGCCCGGTTGAGGAAGGCCCCTGCAAAAAAAACCAGATCGGACTGGATGTTGTTCAGTCGTTCCCACAAGATATTATAAAATATGGTAGCCGGAATGGCCACTACCAGACCGAAGGCAGTGGTTATCAGGGCCTCGGAAATACCTGGGGCCACAGTGGCCAGGGTGGCTCCTCGATGAACGCCTATAGCATGAAAGGAGTTCATGATCCCCCATACTGTCCCCAGAAGGCCGATGAGCAGCGAAGAGTTGGCGCAGATGGCCAGAAAGGGCAGAGACGAGGAGAGCTTTTTCAAATGAGTACTCACCCCCTGCCTGAGGACCCTGCGCACATTGTCCTCAGCTATTCGGAACTTGACGCTGGAGGAAAGATGGCTTTGCTCCAGTTTCTGGATTTCCTTAAGCGCGGCAAAGCCTATGTGGTAGAGAGGGGACTCGGCCCTCTGCCGCACCCTTTTCATGGCCTCGGCCAGATCAGGAGCCCGATCAAAGGTCAGCAGCTGACCCTGTATCAGGTCCCTGAAACGTCGGTAAGTTAAGAGTTTGAAGATGATAATGGTCCAGCTGGATACGGACATGAACAGAAGGACGAGCATTATAATCTGAATGAGCAGCGATGCCTGGGCCAGCATGGTCCAAAGGCCCTGCTCGGGCAGAAAGATATTCATATGTTAACCTGTCAGTGAACTGGATTGAAAAAAACCATCAGTTAACGCGCTTCAATTGCTTCCAGTATCCCGGGCAAAACTGTCTGGGCAGGTTCATTGAAGCGGATGTCCGATATATTTTCAAAATACGTCCGGCCCAGATTGATTTCGATAACTTTGCCTCCCCTGTTCTTGACCAGTTGAGGCAGGGTCCCGGCCGGAGCGACCTCTCCGGAGGTTCCTACAATGAGCATGAGATCCGCTTCCTGGACAAGCCGACGGGTTTGAGCCAGGCCCAGCTCAGGGATCTGCTCCCCGAAAAAGACCACCCCGGGGCGGACTGTGCCGGAACACTCACTGCATTGCCAGGGTATGTCCTCCCGGGTGAGCTTAAGAACTTGCTGGGCATCATACTCTTTTTTGCAGCTATGACAATAAAAACTGCTCGCGCTGCCGTGAAATTCTATGACTTTTTTTGATCCCGCCCTCTGGTGCAGGCTGTCGATGTTCTGCGTGATCACCGCCTGCAGAAGACCAAGTTCTTCCATGCGGGCCAGGCTGATGTGGGCCGGATTGGGTTTGGCCCGATGTATCATCTGTACCGCTTCCAGCAGAAACTCCCAGACCTTTCCAGGGGTATTTTCCAGGGCCTGCCTGGAAGCCACCTCCTCGGGGTTGAACCTGGACCAAAGCCCTCCCGGGCTTCGGAAGTCCGGGATGCCGCTGGGTACCGAGATGCCGGCCCCGGTCAGAGCCAGGACCAGCCTGGCTCTGCTGATGGCCCGGGATGCCTCATGGTAGGTTTTAGTGTCTTTGGGGTGCATGAGGGACTACAGGACTTTGATCCTTGATGCAAGATTCCGGGAGTTCTGCTCGGCCCGGGTGTATTCTTCAAGATTCATGCCAGCGCCCAGGGCGACTTTTTGACGCATTTCCCTGCTCACCAGGTCCCTGGAAGCATGGGCATCGTTATTGATAACCAGCTCAGCTCCGCAAGTTCTGGCCAGGCTCAGGACATGGCCGTTGGTCAGGCTGTGGCCCTGCCTGGTGGTGATCTCCAGGAACACGCCCTTTTCCGCGGCCAGGAGTACGTCTTCCCGGGTAATCAGGCCCGGATGGGCCAGAATGTCAACCCCGGCCTGGATGGCTGCATGGTTGGTTCCAGAGACTACAGGCTCCACAATGGTTTCCCCGTGCGCCAGGACGATTTGAGCGCCCAGATCCCTCGACCTGCGGGCCAGATCCTTCATCAGCTGGGGGGGGGTATGGGTCAGTTCCACCCCGGCCAGGAGTTCCACCTCTGTGTACAGGGAGTAGTCATGAACAAGCTTGAGCAGGCAGGAGAGTATGTGTTCCACATTGGAATGATCCACATGATCTGTAAAAGCCAGGGTCTGGTATCCGGCCGCCCTGGCCCGCGCGGCCAGTTCAGCGGGAATCAGCTCACCGTCGCTGTACAGGGTATGGGTGTGCAAATCAATCATTTTTTCTACATCTTGTACTTGGTGTCATCCAGGTTGAATTTTTCCAGGATTTCCGCCCATTTTTTGCCCTCCTCATCGTCCAAAACCACCTGGTAGTTGCCCTGGTGTTCCTTCATGATGTCCTCCAGAATCTGCTGCCGGACCATGATGGGCACTTTGGCCCGCACAGCCATGGCAATGGCGTCCGAGGGCCTGCTGTCTATGCGCAGCTGGCTTTCCCCGCGCTGCATGACCAGGACTGCATAGTATGTGGATTCCTTGAGCTCGGTCACCTCCACATGCAGCAGATGGGCATCCAGGTTGTTCAGGGTGTTCAGGAAAAGGTCGTGGGTCATGGGTCTGGGCATGCTCATGCCTTTCAGGGGGATGGATATGGCCATGGCTTCCAGGGCCCCGATCCAGATGGGCAGGATATACCTGTCCTCTTCGTCCTTGAGTATGACCAGGGGCATGTTGGTTTTCTCGTCCATGGCCAGCCCGAATATTTCCATTTTTATCAGCATTGAATCACCTCTCCAGTCAGGGAGTGTTTATGAGCCCTGACGATTTTTACCCGGAGCAACTGCCTGGCATAATCTTGCCCCGGGGGCAGGGGCAGGTGAACCACCCGCCCTCCGGGATCCCTGCCGGACCAGGATTCGGTTCCTTCGGGACCTTTTTTTTTGCTGGTATCCTCCATGAGGACACTTTCTGTGCGGCCCACCCTTTGAGCCAGCTTTATTCTGGTCCATTTGCTCTGCAGCTGCTGCAGCTCTTCAAGCCTGGCAGCCTTTATCTCCTCGGGCACTTTGGGATGCATCCCTGCTGCGCGCACACCGGGACGGTCGGAATATTTAAAGGAAAAAGCACTGTCAAAACCCACCAGATCGAGCATCTCAAGGGTCAAAGCAAAATCATCCTCAGTCTCCCCGGGAAAACCCACTATCAAATCCGTGGTCAGGGCAAGGTCCGGGCAGACAGCTCTCAGGGACTCTACAATTTCCAGGTACTTTTCCCTGGTATACCTGCGGCCCATGTCTTTGAGCACCCGGTTGGAACCGGACTGCAGAGGCAGGTGCAGGTGCGGGCACAGGGCAGGGATTTCAGAAAAGGCCTTGATTACCTGGAAACCTATGTCCTTGGGATGCGATGTGGTGAATCTGAGCCTTTCAAGCCCAGGCAGTTCGCCCACCAGGTACAAAAGCCGGTCAAAGGTAATCTCCAGGCCGCTCTGGTCCTGACCGTAACTGTTAACGTTCTGTCCCAGAAGAACAATCTCCCTGGTCCCCAGAAACCAGCTTTGAGCATTCATCCAGAATATCCTGAGACGGGCGCGACTTCTGCCTGCCCCTGGTGTAGGGCACGATACAGTAAGCGCAATAATTGTTGCAGCCCTGCATGATATTCACAAAGGCCCGTACAGGGACTTCTTCAGACCAGTGGTTCTCTCTTCTGGGATAAAAATCCTGAAAGTCCAGCAGGGTGGTCCTGAGGTGCTGTTCATGGATGAGACGTTCTATGGCTTCAGGGACCATGACCAGTCCATCAGTACCAAACACCAGACGGACAAAGGGAAACCTCTGGAAAAATCCCCTGCCTGCCTGCTGGGCTACACAGCCTCCTACCGCGGCAAACAGGCGGGGCTTCTGCTTAGTATAACCCTGCAGCCTGCCCAGCAGACTGTAAATTTTTTGTTCAGGTTTTTCACGCACGCTGCAGGTATTTATCAAAAAAATATCCGCATCTTCCTCTTTCAGGCAGGGGACAAGCCCCCTGGCCTGCAGGGAGCGGTTCAGCCACTGGGAGTCGCTGACGTTCATCTGACAGCCGAAGGTAAAGATGTAATAATTCATTCAATATAAATTATCATGCCAGAGTAAAGAGTCAATGCCCTCATCCTTCACTCATGTATGCCCCGGTCCTGGGCTGCACTGTCAATTATTCAAGGTACTTGTTGATGCGGGTGTAATCGAACTCGTCCTCCTCAAGTACATTTTCCATGAATCTGAACAGTT
>SL_5KL_010_SEDDRAFT_10000211_pt1 | contig 36597 bp, 15 predicted proteins | sample SodLakKL_010_SED_FD_9118 | JGI IMG/M metagenome (IMG submission 9118)
TCACCTATCGGTACTTCTAATATTCAATTATATTATCAACCCCTACGAACCATCCTTTTTCACAAAGATATTCCCATATTTTTTTCTCAGTAATCTTGTTTTCTCAAAAAGAAATCTAAACAAAACACACTTTTCTATCAGGGTCGATATAAATACTAGCCGTGAAAACGTTGAAAGGCATAACGATGGTGTTCTCAAATTGATAAAAATAGCAAACAAACACTCTATACCGGTAACTTTTTCGATATCTACTGAATATCTTTCCGTCATTTCAAAAGATGTGATAGAAAATATTAAAAAAGGAGAGCACGAAGTAATCTCTCACGGATCTAAGCATGAAAAGATAACTTCTCAAGACCAGGCCGACTCGATAAAAGAGTCGAAGGAAAAATTAGAAGACCGTTTTGAACAAAAAGTCATCGGTCTTATAGGTCCACAAGGAAAACACAACTCAAAAACATTGAAAGCCGCGAAGGAAAATAACATCAAGTACATATCTTCAGGAAGCCTCTCATACTTAAGGTACTGGTCATTCCCATACCCATTCAAAAAGAAAGGTATATGGCTTCTTGGAGGAAGTATTAAAAGTGATTACCAACTTTATGAAAAAGAAAACTTAGGACCAAAAAAAGCTCTAGTTATCTGGAAAGAAGCTTTATCCTTCAGGTCTGATAAAAGATGGTACACTCAACTTGAATACCACAACTCCTCAACATCTGAAGAACAGTTGAAGGTTTTAAAACAATTGTTCAGATACATCGAAAACAATGATTCTATCAAACCCATCACTCAATCAGATCTAGTCCAAGAGGTGGAATCATATGTCTGATATCAGGTTTACTCGTTTCGATAATAGATTCAAAGAATCTTTGATAGACTTTCTCGGTATGGGGATGAGTTGGGCTGAAATCACTAAAAAGGAACGAAAAGAAATATTCGAATGGAAGTATGAGAAAAACCCCTACGTAGAAAAACCTCTTTGTTATCTGGCTTTCGATGGGGAAACTATCGTTGGACATCGTGGTTTTGTTCTTCAGAAGTTCATTACCGGTGATGAAGATTATCTCATCGGGACTCCCGGAGATTCCATGGTACATCCAGATTATCGGAGAAAAGGTATATTTTCTGAATTGGTTGATTTCTCGACAGAAGATATTGTGAATAGATCTATGATCGATATCTTTACAAGTCTTTCAACAACTAGGGCTACAACCAAGGCGACCGAAAGATATGGATATGTTCCTGTCGGAGAAAGAAAAAAGTTGTATCGGTTCTCAATGAAAAAGCTATTTCAGGCTAAGTATAAATCTGGAATCGATCTAAATACTAGGATTTCAGGTGAAGAAAGCGGATTTACTATAGAAACCACGAACGAATTAAAAATTGATGATATCGTCGAATTGATGAAAACCTCTACCAACGATAAGAGATTGAGAAATCTGAGAGATCGAGAATTTTACCGATGGAGATTCGAAGAATATCCAAAAGATCTGATATACTTGTACATCTGGGACCAAAATGATCTCAAAGCTTATCTATCAATGGAAAAAGATAATATCCGTTTCCGTGGTTTTGATCTTGATTACTACTCACTATTAGAATATGGTTATGATGATTTCCAGTTTTTCAAAGAGCTTATACAAACAATCACCAAAAAGCTACATCTTCCTTCTATCATGAGTTACGTATTCACCAGAAAAAAAGAAGAGATAGAAATTCTTAGGAAACATGGATTTAAAGGTTCAGAATCATACCTTATAAAATCTCTACAAAAAAAAGGTATTCTTGACGAGGAAGGTTTACCCGGTCTTCTCGTTAAACCCGCAAAAGAACCCGTAGATCATAGTGATTTCTACCTCGACAACATAGATACAAGAAAAGAAAAAAACTGGTCACTTTTCTGGTCCGATGTTCACTAAGACAAAAAATCTTTCAAATCAATTATGTACATTTTTCTACGCCCTTCATGGACAGAGTCTATACAGATCTTCTCACCTCTTCTATTCCAGCGTGGATGTAGATCGCTTTTCAAGGGATCCAGCCTGTATTTTATGGGCGTATAAAACTTTCCAATGATATGACTTTCATCTTTATCTATATCATAAAGTATCAACTTTTTACGCCCCCCTTTATCTGGATATGTATCAGTTAGAAGCCAATCGCCATCAGGAGAAAATGAAGGGTGTCCATCCTCACATAACACTCCTTTTCCAACGGTTTCTACCTTATCGCTTCTATCTTTAAAGAGATAATAATGATTAGATTCATCACTAGGATGGCCGGCATATGCTAGGATCTTGTCATCGTTTTTCCAAGTAAAATGAGAAGATGATCCATCGACTAAACAGTAGATATCAGACCCATCCGGGTTCATGGTCATCATACGTGTTCTCCTTACCCCTTTAGATAGATACCTATGGAAGAACACGACTCTACTACCGCTTGGGTTGAATTCTATATGGTTAACCCAATGGTGTTTTACCTTTTCATCAAGACCTTCAGCTAAATCACTTAAAGATACCAACAATTCTACTCCCTCATTCAACAGGTCCAATTCGTAGATCCCATCCACTTCTTTGTTACGAAACTTCGTTCTTTCCTTTCCAGCATGATACCCATATCCCGGTCTAAGGTGGTGCAGCTTTTCGAAATTCAAAGATAACGCCCTTCTATTTTTCCAATCGACATCATAAAAAGGGAATGGTACCACTTTCATCTCACCCTTTTTGATATGCCTGATAACACAAACAAATCTACCAGACCGAAAATCGTTATGGATAAAGATCGGTTCATCTTCTTCGTTATCCAACCATTTTAACATACACCCCTGCTGCCAGTTCCAAGCTCTGGTTTTCCCCACTTCATGTTTTCTATTGTGCTTCAGATCGATATAACCTATCCCGGCTTCATCTTTCACAGTTGGATGTTTTCCTATTCTGGGAGTTGAAAGAAAAAGCAGATACCTTTCAGAGGAACTCCAAGGTGATTTATCATAATATCCGAAAAAATAATTTTTTTTATCTGCCTTGAAATGGTCAATTATATCAACAGGATCAATTTTGACCACCTTTTTTCCTATGGATCCGGAATTCTTAAGTCCGTAAACAAACTGATCTTTCATGAAGTAACCCCTAGCTAACAACCTGTAGAGGGCAGGATAAGATTCGAAGTATTCCTGAAATTTATCTTTCAATGCCATGGACAACTATAACTAGATTTCATAATTGTTATATAAAAATTGGTAGACCTATGATCACTTGTCGGTCAAGATCCAAAAGCAGACCTCAAGTAACCTATACTCCAGCCCAGATTGATGAAAGTGAGTACAATCCAGGACTTTAGTGAAGTGCCAAATTTAGCATTCTCGATATTTTTTACGACCATGTAAAAAACGGTCAGATAAGTCAATAGTGCACCAACTGCCAATAATATCAATAAAGGCAAGTAGAAAATAGATAGACCAAGTAAGACTATACCACAAAGCGGATAAAACCTAGAAACCTCCTTCCAACTTGACCTAGAACTGTGCCTCTTCAAGAGATGATATTCTCTTTTTCCTATTTTATGTTCCCTTTTCATAACAGACTTCAAGGTTTGTGGATCTTTATGGTGAACTATAGCATCCTTTTTTAGTATCACTTTCCAACCGCTGTCCTTCATCCTCCAAGAGGTGTCTTTATCCAAACTAACTTTCTCAGCGGGTAAACCTCCTACATCTTCAAGAGCAGTCCTTCTGTAAGCTGAGCATCCTCCCTGAACCCACTCAGCCTCTTCTCCCTCATCTCTCAGGCTGTAAAATATCTCATTAAGGGTTCCGTATCCATTGGTTACCCATCCTTTACCGAACGATTTTATGACACCCCCAACCGAACCTACCTTTTCATCTTTAAATGGTTCCAGGATATTCTCTAAAAAATCAGGCTCAAGTATCTCATCGGCATCAACGTTCACTATTATATCACCGCTGGACTGCTTGACTCCTACTTTTCTAGCTTTCTTTAATCCTATATGCTCTGTCCGGTGAGTCTTTAAATTGAATTTATCACTGTATCTTCTCACTACACCTAATGTATCATCAGTGGACCCATCATCTATAACTACCAGTTCAAAATCATCGTATGCCTGCTCAACTAGTGAATCGAGACAATCGCTGATATCATCTTCCTCATTATATGCGTTTATTATAACTGAGACTGTTTTCTCTTTTACCAATCTTTACACCTGAATATTTTACCCAAATAGTCTCCAATTATATAAATCATTTATTTCTAACACAGGAGAAAATATAAACACCCCATTGATAATGTTGGCGAGAAGCATGAAAATCAGCGTCATAATAACAGTCAAAAACGAAGAACGAGACATGCCTGATTTACTCGATAGTCTGATCATCCAGGAACAACCACTTGAAGTGATAATCGTAGATGCGCACAGTGACGATAGGACTCAAGATATCGTAAGAGAATATTCAAAAGAACACGATTTTATCAACCTTTACATACAGGGAGGTACAAGGGGAAAAGGAAGAAATTTCGGTGCTAAAAAAGCTAATGGTGAATTGCTTGCATTCATAGACGGAGATATAATAGTCAACCCTTTCTGGGCAGAGGAGATGAGAAAAACCGCCAAAGAATATGACGTCGTAGCTGGTAAAACCATCCAGATAGGATATCATGCATTTGAAGAGTTAGAGAGAGTGGAATTATTCCACAAGGGATACGATATCACATACCCCAGCTGTAATTTACTTTATCATCGAGACGTGTATGAAGAAATAGGCGGTTTTGATACTTGGTTTCAAACAGCGGAGGATATCGATCTAAACTACAGAGCAGTAGAAGTAGGAGCAAAGATTGGATTTAACGAAGATGCAATAGTTTACCATAGAACCAGGGGTTCATTTTATGGATTCTTCAAACAGGCTTTTTGGAACGGGTTCGGTAGAAAGCAATTAACAATGAAACATGGAAGGTTGTGGAAGGATTATTCTCCTGCAGATATGCTGGATCACAAGATGACTTTTTGGTATTTTACCAGGATGATCCCAGCATTCATAGGATACTTTGGATGTAAATTATTTGGGAATAGACCAGGTGAATCCGATAGGCCATTATAGTTTAGCAAGTATTATAAAGGACTATCCTTTTTTTCATCTTGTATGAAGATATCTGTAGTTATTCCAACGATGAATGAGGAAGAATCCATCGGCCAAGTACTCGACGATGTGAACAAAGCATTATCTGGTAGAGACTATGAAGTCTTGATAGTCGATACCAATTCAACAGATAAGACTCGAGAGATAGCCCGTAATAAAGGAGCTAGGGTTGTAGATGAACCAAGAAGAGGATACGGCAGGGCTTACAAGACAGGTTTCGAAGAAGCTAACGGCGATATCATAGTTACATTAGATGCAGATTGTACCTATCCAGCTGAAAAGATCCCTCAGATGGTCATCATGATCGAAAAAGAGGGGTACGAATTCATCAGCACAGACCGATTATCCAACATCTCATCAGATGTCATGGGTTGGGTACATAGGTTCGGTAACTGGGCTCTTAAAACTACAGCAAATATACTTTTCAAGATCAAACTCAAAGACTCCCAGTCCGGTATGTGGGTTTTTAAGAAGTCATGTCTGCGTCATATCAACCTGACCAGCGATGGTATGCCCCTTTCCGAAGAGATAAAGATCGAAGCTATCAAGAAAGGTATCAACTTCAAAGAAGTTCCCATAGATTATCGGAAAAGAAAAGGAGAAGCTAAGATAAGGTCTTTGAAGGACGGATGGAAGAACTTCGCATTTTTGTTCAAAAAGCGTTTCGGGTGAGTGAATGATGACTGATATAAATATATCTCCCTCCCTACTCTCGGCGGATTTTTCCTGCTTAATAGATGACATCGAAGAAGTTGAAGAGGCTGAATGGCTGCATCTAGATGTCATGGACGGTCATTTCGTACCGAATATCAGTTATGGCCCATGTGTAATCAGTGCTATCAGAGAGATCAGCGACCATTTTTTTGACACACACCTGATGATCTCAGAACCTGAGAAGTACATATCTGATTTTGCAGAAAGTGGTTCCGATGCCATAACAGTACACGCCGAGGCATGTGATGACCTCGTTGAAGTCATCGACATGATAAAAGAAAATGGTTGTAAAGCCGGTGTAAGTCTCAAGCCGGGTACACCATTAAGCGATATTGAAAAAGTTATTCCCGACTTGGACCTCATACTCATCATGACCGTAGAACCGGGTTTTGGAGGGCAAAGTTTCATGCATGAAGTAGTTCCAAAGATCAGTGAAGTTCGAGATATCATTACAGACATTGATAAAGAAATCGATCTCTCAGTTGATGGAGGGATCTCTCCAGAAACCGCACCTGAAGTAGTTGAAGCTGGAGCTAACGTATTAGTCGCCGGCTCGGCTATTTTTAAAGGTGATATAAAAAAGAATCTTTATGAATTAAGAAATTCAGCATTAAACACAATAAAATAGACACTACCTTTCCCACGGAAATCTTCTATCTAAGAATATATTAATAGAATCAGTTTCACCATCGATCAATTCATCTTTTTCTAAAATTTCTAGATCTTTTCTTATGATAGAAGTGAGGTCGCTACCTAGATTGACTTCATCGATGATGTATTCGATGGCATCCTCAACTGAAGTGACCTTACGTTGTCTATCGACCATCAATCTATCCCCCTCTAAATACACGTCTTTTCCATATTTCTTTCTGAAATCTTCAGTGTTATTTATCCAAATGGGAGGACCTATATGCTTTTCAACCCATGGAAGGTTTTCCTCTTTTAACTCGAAAAGTAAAAGAACATATACCTGTTCAACGAAATGATCGGAATGTAATGGTTCGAAATCTAGGTCTTCAAGTTGTTTTATGATCGAACGTACTGCCTTTTGGACTTGAGGGTACAAATTGTCTTTTACCACATCCGGTCTGGGGAACTTCAAACCGATAAGATATGTTCCCCTATTATCCATGATCTCTCTTAAGGTCTCTGGTTTTCTAGGTTCTATATCATGAGGAAAGAAGAACTTATCAGATGGAGAATCTAAGTATCTTTTAGCTGCGTACATGAAGAGATACATCTTATCTGAAGATAGGGCAGAAGCTACATTCCTATCTGGATCTACTGGGTCGATGAAAATGAGAGGATCGTCGAATTCAGCTGTTTTATCTTGATCAAGGGAGATGGTTGTTCCCCGTTTCCATCGTTGAGATCCTTCTAAGACCTCGTTAAAACCACCATGATATAACACGAGTAATTCGCAAAGATATCCCGAGAAGCCCCAAACTTTTGATTCAGCTCCATATGCACCTATACCTTTCAAAAATCGTTTCAAAAGTAGAACTTGATCTTTCAAATCTTCAGGTAAATTTTCTGCAATATATCTAGTATGGAACGGGGTTCTATCTACGGAGGATTTCATCTCACTGATATCGGAGATCTTATAACATGGAACTATATCGGTCTTAAAACCTTCATATCTACCAAAGATATATGGATGTTCAGCATACCTTGTTTCAGTATCATCTAACAATTTTTTCCCGACCTCTAATACCATAGATTCCATCTTCTCTTTTGATACAGAAGTTGGAAATAAAACGAAAACGTCGATATCAGGATCTTTTAGATAAGTATCTTTTGCAACCGAACCTACTATCTCAGCCTCGTACAGGTCATCGAAGTAGTCCTCGATCTCTTCTTTTAATCTTCTAGAGACTTTTCCGACTTTACTTTTAAGTTCCTTTGTTGGCTTGATCTCTTCTAGAACCCTACGTTCTAATTCTCTCATCATCCAACCCAAAGTGATGTTTTAATAAAAGTTTACTGCCTTACAAAAAGCTTTTTAGAGAGATTACTATCTCAATAACGGTGTGCAGATGGACGAAGAAAAAGAGATGCTCGAATATTTAGGTTTGGATGAAGTCGAAGAACTTTTTAGAGATATTCCTTCAGAAGTGAGGGATGATATCGATATAGATGAAGGTAAAACAGAGATGGAGACTATAAAATACGTTAAGGATATTTTGAGTAAGAACCGATCTTTAGATGAATTTTCAAATTTCTTAGGAGCCGGTATATATCGGCATTATATCCCATCGGCTGTAAAGGAAATAGTCGGTCGGTCAGAATTCTACACATCTTATACCCCCTATCAAGCTGAGATCAGTCAGGGGATGCTTCAAGCCTTGTTTGAATATCAAAGTCTGATTTGTGAGTTGACCGGTATGGATGCTGCCAACACCAGTATGTATGATTATCCAACTGCCTTCGCAGAAGCTGTTCTGATGGCTGGAAGAGTGGGAAGAGGAAAGGAGTTTCTCGTGCCAGAGAACATACACTGGGAAAAGTTGGAAGTACTTAATAACTACTTGAGAGGATCAGATATCAAAATCAAGACAGTGGATTACGACGAGAAAACTGGAAAGATAGATAAGGACGATCTTCAGGAAAAATTAACAGATGATAATTTAGGATTCTACGTTGAATCACCGAACATATTTGGAGTTATAGAAGATGATACATCGGTATTTGAAGACCTAAAAACTGATAGCAAATCTATAATGATTGCTGGTACATCTCCATTATCTCTTACACTTTTAGAACCTCCTTCGGAATGGGGGGCAGATATAGTGGTTGGGGATAGTCAAAGTCTTGGTATACCGCCATCCTTCGGTGGACCTACAGTGGGTATATTTGCTTGTAAAAAAAGACATCTTAGAAGGATGCCGGGGAGGATGATTGGTGAGACCGAAGATTCCGATGGTAACACTGCATACTGCATGACCCTACAGACAAGAGAGCAGCATATAAGGCGGGAAAGAGCAACATCTAATATATGCACCAACCAATCTTTGATGGCACTTGCATCGGCCTGTTACATGTTTGTGAAAGGAGGAAAGGGTCTAGAGGAAGTCGCTAAAACAAATTATGAAAAAGCTCATAAACTCGCAGGGAAGATCGATAAAATAGAAGGATTTTCAGCCCCTTACTTCAATAGTTTATACTTCAATGAATTCACAGTTGAAACCCCTATAGATTCAGAAGAGGTCATATCTAAAGGTATTGAAAACAACGTTCTTGCAGGTATAACACTTGATGATAAATTCGAGAAACTGGATTCGTCAGTTCTGCTATCTGTCACTGAGATGAATGATGAAAGCGATATCGACACATTAATAGAAACCCTTGAGGAGGTGGTCCAATGAGTCACATTTACAGGCAAGCTAAATATCCAAATCACCCCCTGATGGAAAAACATGCTGAAGAAAGAAAAATTGAAAACAACCCATTCCCCGAATCTATTGCTAGAAAAGAAGCCCCGAAGATCCCAGATATACCCGAACATGAAGTGGTTAGGCATTTTAACAGGCTCTCTCAGATGAACTTCGGGATCGACAATGGACTATATCCATTGGGTTCTTGCACTATGAAATACAATCCAAAATACACCGAGGATTTAGCTGCCTCTGAAGAAGTGAACGACATACATCCATACATGCATGAAGATTTTATCAAAGGGACTTTACAGATAATGTACGAACTCCAGGAGATGCTTGCAGAGATAGGGGGCATGCATTCTGTAACTTTACAGCCTGCAGCCGGTGCCCAAGGAGAACTCACTGGTTTGATGATAATCGATGAATATCATAAGAAGAATGGAGAGAGTCATCGAAACGAGGTAATATTACCGGATACTGCACACGGAACCAATCCTGCTACAGTTTCGATGCTGGGATATAAACTGGTAGAGATCCCGTCAAAAGATGGCTGTGTAGACCTAGAAGCACTTGAAGAAGCTGCTAATGAAAATACAGCGGGTTTCATGCTTACTAACCCGAATACACTCGGTCTATTTGAAGAGGGCGTTATAGAAATTGCGGAAATAATACATGATGTAGGTGGGTTGTTATACTACGATGGTGCAAACCTCAATGCTATCATGGGGAAAACAAAGCCAGGTAAGATGAACTTCGATATAATGCATTTCAATCTCCATAAAACGTTCAGTACTCCACATGGTGGTGGCGGACCGGGAGCTGGTCCGGTCGGCGTTACAGAAGAACTTAGTTCTTATCTTCCCGTACCTATTGTCAAGAAGGAAGAAGAAAAATATTGTTTAGATTATGATCTTGAAAATACTATTGGTCGAGTAAAAGGATTTTATGGTAACTGGAGCGTGTTACTCAAAGCTTATTCATACATAATCCGAGAAGGATGTGATGGATTAACTGATATATCTGAAAGGGCAGTCCTTAACAGTAATTATCTGAAAGCTAGATTGGAGGGTACTTTGGATTTACCTTACAGATCTTTAAGAAAACACGAGTTTGTCATGTCAGGTAATCCTCTTAATGAAAAGGGGTTGAAGACTGTAGATCTCGCTAAAAGATTACTTGATTACGGGTTCCATGCACCTACAGTATATTTCCCACTTATCGTCGATGAAGCATTAATGATCGAACCTACGGAAACTGAACGTAAAGAAACTCTAGATGATTTCGCAGAGATAATTGAAGAGATAATGAGCGAAGATCCAAAGATGGTCAAAGGAGCACCGTATAATACTGCTGTAGGAAGAGTTGATGAAACTAAAGCTGCCCGAAAACCGATCATCAGTTTTAGGATGAAAGAGGAGAGATGATGGTCATACCTCATTTTGCAGTGGTAGGTAAGTCTGAGACCGGAAAAACATCTTTAGTTGTCGAGTTGATCGAAGTCCTTAGATCGAAGGGCTATAAGATCGCGACGATCAAGCATACGAAAGGTGATTTTTCGATAGATTCAGAAGGGACTGACACATTTAAACATGCTGAAGCAGGGTCTGAGCTGGTTGTTTTCTCTACCCCCTCTGAAACCTCCTTCGTAGTCAAGGGGGCATTAGAATTGGACGACATCCTATCCACTACCAGTGATATCGGAGGATACGATCTGGTGATCATAGAAGGGATGAAAGAAGAAGATATACCAAAGATATCAGTGGATGAAGACATAGATGGAGGTCTGTATCACCATAGAGATGTGGAAAGAGTGATCAACTGGATCGAGGAAGAAATTAAACTGTTCAACACCATCAATAAACTACCTGGATCAGATTGTGGTAGATGTGGATTTAAAACGTGTAAAAAATTCGCTGAAGAGATTTTACAAAATAGAGCAGAGATCCAAGATTGTCGGCGATCACCCGGGGATAAAATCGATCTGATAGTCAACGGAGAAAAGGTAGAATTAACTAATTTCCCTGCAAAGATCATCAAGAACACCCTCATAGGGTTAGTGAGTTCCTTAAAAGATGTCGATGATATAGATTCTATAGAGATCAGTTTCGATGAATAATGATTTTAGAAATTAAAAAAGAAAGAAAGGGTTTTTTATTTGATCGTTTTTAGAAGTCTTCTTCGAACTCTTCGTCGAATGATTCTTCTTCGAATAGTTCTTCTTCAGCTTCTTCTTCGTCGAATGGTTCTTCGTCGAATGATTCTTCTTCGAATTCCTCTTCCTCGAACATCGGTTCTTCCTCAGATGGTTCACTGCCTTTCTTAGTCATAGCGACTATGCCTATTATCAAGGCTAGTATAGCAAGTATCAAACCAACGATTCCAAGGTTTCGAGCCATGGATATATCGTCGTCTTGGTCTTCATCTATCTCTTCTTGTTCTTCTTTGAATTCATCGAGTTCGTTCTGCAAGTCATCTATCTGGTTCTGTAGGTTAGTTTCTAGATTGTCTATCTGTGATTGTAAGTCATCTATATGGTCCTGTAAGTCTGTCTCTAGATCTTCCATATCTGTTTCAAGTTCGTCTATCTGTGTTTGCAGATCATCTATCTGGTTCTGTAGGTTAGTTTCTAGATTGTCTATCTGTGATTGTAAGTCATCTATCTGTCCTCGTAAGTCTGTCTCTAGATTTGCCATATCTGTTTCAATGTCATCTATTTGTGTTTGTAGGTCATCTATCTGTCCTTGTAGGTCAGCTTCTACAGATTCGATCTCGTCCCACAACTCTGGTATGTCTGGTAAGTATAAGGCATAAACCTCAGTTTGATCTACAGTGTCTCCGTTATGTACTGCTTCCACTAAGAAAACGTTCTGACCTTCTGTAAGTACAGTATTATATTCGAATACACCATCTTCAACATCTACCGGTTCTCCATCGATGTGTATTGTAGACCATGATGTTTCACCTATGATAACGAAGTCTTCTTCGAAGGTAAGACTCTCAACGCCACCAACAGGAGATGTTATCTCAAGATATTGATCTGTAGCTATATGGAAATCAACAGATTCTGTGTATTGATGACCAGCTTCGTCAGTCGCTCTTACATCTACGGTGTGAGAACCTTCAGCTAGACCATGGAATTCGTGCCATGTTCTAAGGTTAACACTATGCCAACCTTCACCGTTGATCTGCACTTCGTATTCGACGATATCGCTTGTTTCGTCATAGCCGTCCCAAAGGACTGTAACACTATCCTCAGATAGGATTTCTCCATGTTTTGGTGCTGTTATTATCAGTTCAGGATCAGTCGTATCCACAGTGAAAGTTACGCTTTCAGTGGCGTAATTACCTGCGATATCCCAAGCTCTAACTTCTACAGTATGTTCTCCGTCATCCAGTTCAAAGTCGTAATCGAATGTTTCATCGTCGAGTTCAGTCCATTCCTCGTCGTCGATATGTCTTACTTCGAAATAATCGATACCGGATCTGTGATCGTAGCTGTCCCATTCGACTGTAACTGTTCCATCTGTTAAAAGAGCGCCGTCATACGGTGCTGTTATCTCTAGATGCTCTACTTCATTGTCCTCGTATATAGAGAACTCTTCAGTTATGTACTCTCCTTCGTAACCGATGGTATCTATTACAATAGCTCTGATTTGTACTTCATCACTGTTCACTTCCTCGGGTACAACTAATTCAAAAGTGTGTGGCTGTTCGTATATGTCGGGTTCGATAACTTCTCCGATCATGCCCCAGTCCCAGTCTGGATGCAATCTAGCGTATAATTCGACTCTGTCGAAATCAAGTGTTTCTCCACCCCAGAGCCAGAATTTGATCTCTTGTGTGGTAGCTTCGTACCATACATCTCCACCTTCAGGAGTTTCGATGATAATATCTGGATTTTCGAAATTGGGGTTATTGGGTTCATGTTTAGCGTTCTCATTCATCTCTTCTTGTCCAAAGACATCTACAGCTCTTACCAAATACCAATAGTATGGGTCTCCAGCTGCACCTTCGTCTATGTATTCATAGTAATCTGAACCGTCTGCATAAACAGAATCTAACGGACTCCATTCTCCTGGTTCTCCGTCATCGTCTACAGCTCTGTATATGTTGTAATGACTTACTCGGTCAGGATCGTCTGGACTTGCGTACCAGTGTACTATGTTGTTATCCTCTTCCTGTTCTATCATCACTCTTAGTGGTGCCTCAGGATCACGTGTATCGATGGTGAACAGTTCACTCACGTTTTGTCTCCAATTGCCTTCGACGTCGTATGCATGAGCGATTATGCATGCTTCTTCGCTGTAAACATCTGGTATCTCCCACTCGTATACACCCTCAGCAGCGTCATAATCTAGTACTATCTCGTCATAGATAGTAGTTCCACCGTCTAGGCTGTACCATAGATCTATGGTATCTAATTCATGGTCGTGTTCCGTGTATTCCCATGTGATATTCCAATATTCACCATGTTCTAGCACATCTCCTTCAACAGGTGATGTTATGTTTATCTCAGGAGGTTCAGGTTCTTTTACGGCATCGGTGGGTTCTGATTCCATCTCATTTATAGCGACTGCGGTTACTTCGTACCACCAGAATATATCATCGTGTAAACCTTTACCTTCGTCGATGTATTGATAGTATTCTGAACCATCTGCTTCTACTGTTGCTATATGTTCTGCCTCAGACATATCTGCCGTTTCGTTTCTGTATATCTCGTAATGAGTGACTTCTTCAGGTCTTCCGTCGGCAGGATCGTCGGGACTAGCATCCCATGTTAAGAGATTGTCATCCTGATCTTCCTCTTCAACATAGACTTCGATAGTCCAGGAGTCTAAGAATCCTACATCAGGTAATGTCACCCAAGGTATTCCCTCATAAGTTAGCCATCCACTGCCATCAGTATATCCTTGGATCATACTAGCTGGGAAGTAGCCTTCACCAGGATCTTCGATCTCAACAACTATCCAATAGTATCCTCCTTCAAGCGCAACCGGTTCTACCAGTGGTATCTCTCTCCACTGTGGTTCAGCGGTACCAGGAACAGTCTCTGTCTCTCCGATCTGTTCACCGGGTTCGTTAATTCCATCTTCATGGATCGTTCCTTTGAACGATATCGCCGTGCCCTCATCATGGAATGCTATCTCCGTTGCTTCACCTTGTGGTAATTCTATCCGGATGGCTGTGTGCCATGTAGTTTCATCAGGTCCAAGACCAAGAGCGTTGTACGGTTCTGCCCTATGTTCATCAGGATACATCCAGTGCCAATCTGCGGGTATGCTATGTTCAACTGTTAGATTTTCTGGGGGTGCCGGTGCTTGACCGAAGATCTCGAATTCTCCACTGTAGTTAGTGAAGTGTCTTCCACCTTCATCGACTACACGTGCTCGGATCATCGCTTCATCACTGGGCCAGTTCGGTACTGTCCAATTGTATTCTCCATCATCGTCAAACATACCGATAGCTGTCCATGTATCGCCTCCATCAGTGCTGTAACACAGTTCGATGTATTCGATCGGATATTCCTCTTCAACGGTACTCCATTCTATAAGTTCTTGATCGTATGCATGCCATTCGTATCCTTCTACAGGTGAATCTACAGTTATCTCCGGTTCGACGAACTCAGGTGCCCCGGGTTCTGGTCTTGCAATCTCGTTCATCTCTTCTTGTCCATATGTATCTACGGCTCTAACCACGTACCAGTTGTACGGTTCTCCTGCCATGTCTTCATCAAGATAGTAGTACTCTTCAGAACCATCGGCTGGAACAGAACCTATCTGCTCCCATGGTCCTTCCTCGTCTTCGGACCGGTATATGTTGTATTGAGCAACACTATCAGGATCATCTGGGCTTGCAAACCAGCGTAATTGGTTGCTCACAGGGTTTTCTAGCTCAGTTTCGTAAGATATCTCTATATCATCGATGCGCCATCCTTCAGCGCCGTTGACATAATCTTCGACACCAGCTGACCAGTTTAACCATATGGATTCACCTGCGTAATCGTTCAGATCTACAGTTACTTTTTCCCATTCTTCTGATCCGCCCCATGCTGGTTCTCCTTCGATGGGATTTCCCCAGCCAGTTTCGATAATGTAATCATAACTGGGTTCAGGATTCTCTATAAGTTCCCATGTCTCGCCATCAACAGATACTTTAAGATTTACTCCATCGAATGTATCTGCGATATCTCTCCAGTGCTGGAAGGTCAACTCTACGGATTCTGCATCCTCTGGTATCTCGATCTCAGGTGAGATCAACCAGCTCACTTCACCGTCTTTCTCGTAATCTGTATCGCCCCAGTCCCATGATTGGTCTCCAACATAAGCACCGTGATCTCTGATATCCCATTCGTTTGCACCTTCACTGCTACCAGTTTCATATCCTTTGTCTTCAGATACATCATCATAGAATGCGATTTCTTCTCCGTAATAATCATACTCGACTAAGAGTCCTTCCGGTGGCGCTGGTGGTTCTCCGATTATGGTGAATGCTTCGCTCTCGTTGGCTCTCCAGTTACCTTCTACATCGTATACATGTGCGATTATGCGGGCTTCTTCACTGTAAACATCCGGTATCTCCCATTCGTATTCTTCGTCTGTTGCATTTACACCTTCAGCGACGTTGCCATAGATGGTTTCTCCATCATCTAGACTATAGTATAGATCTACAACATCGATATCGTATTGATGTTCTGTAAAGTCCCAGGTTATGTTCCATGTATCTCCGTACTCCAACTCATCTCCTTCTGCTGGAGAGGTAATGGTGATTTCTGGTGGAATAGGTTCTCTAACGGCCTCTTCACCTTCTGCTTCTAATTCGTTCATCGCTACAGCAGTGATATTGTAATACCAGAATGTTTCATCTAGCATACCGGCACCACTATCTATATAGAAGTAATCTTCCGAACCATCGGCTTCTACTGTGTCAACATATTCTGGATCTTCCCAGTCCTCTGCAGCCCTGTATATGTCATAATGTGTCACTTGAGTTGGGTCCTCGTATGGATCATGTGGGCTAGCGTCCCATGTTATCATGTTGTCTTCATTACCCTCGGCGTTGAACACTTCTACATGGGCTTCCATGGCCCAACTGAATGGTAAACCGACATCTGGAAGCGTGTCCCACATCTGTCCATCTAAACTGATGAATCCTGCGTTTTCAACGTAGGGATCGATAACACCTGCTGGTCGGAAGTTATCATCTGCAGATATTCCGACATCGAATATTTCCAACACTACCCAGTAACGGCCTTCTTCTACTCTTACTGGTTCCATCAGTGGGATCTCCTGCCACATGAAGTTACCAGTATCGGTGAAGTAATCTGTTGCTCCTATCATCTCACCGGGTTCGTCGCCTTCAGGAGTATCCATGTGTATCGTTCCTCGTACATGGTGTGCTATCTCATTATCGTAATAAGATATATCAGTTATTTCACCATCTGGCAGATGAGCTCGGATAGCTGCATACCAGGTACCTTCACCAGTTAAACCGATAGCAGCATCAGGTTCTGCTTGATGTTCACCAGGATGTTCCCAATACCATTCTTCCTCTAAAGTCATATGTTCAACGTCGATATTTTCAACAGGGTCTGGTTCTTCTCCGACTATCTCGAACTCAGCGCTTTCATTCTCTGTGTAACGTCCGTACTCATCAACTACCCTTGCACGGATGATCGCTTCATCTGTATTCCAGTTAGGTACTGTCCATAGATAATCCTCATCATCCAATATTTGATCTATATCATACCAAGTAGTTCCACCATCAGGACTGTATTCTAGATAATCGATGTAATCTATATCACCTTCTCCAGGATCAGTAGTCCATTGAATATACTCCTCATCATATGCGTTCCAAACAGTTTCATCATATGGTTGATCGATGGTAATTTCTGGAAGGTCTACATCGTCACCTGGTTGCTGTTTTGCATATTCGTTTTCTTCTTCAAGTTCATTTGTACCTACAGCTCTCACCACGTACCAGTGGTAAGGTTCATCTGCCATATCGTAATCTAAGTAATGATAGATCTCGGAACCATCTGCTGCAACAGAATCTATCTGATCCCAAGGACCACCTTGTTCTTCGGAACGATAGACATTGTAATGACTGACTTCTCCGATGTCCTCGTCTGGGCTAGCGTACCATCTTAATCTGTTGCTAACAGGTTCTTCCATTTCAGTTTCCATAGTGATCTCTATGTCATCGATCCGCCAACCACCGAATCCGGGAGCATCCCAGTCTTCAACACCAGCTTCCCATCTCAAGTTTATCGTTTCACCGGCATAATCACTTAAGTCAACAGTTACTTCTTCCCAATCTTCGATTCCCCACCAGGCCGGTTGACCTTCTAGGGGGTTATCGTAGCCGGCTTCGATCTCGCCGTCATAACCAGGATCAGTATCGGGGAATGTTACCTCTTCACCATCATATACTTTTAGATTGACTCCGTCCCATGAGGGTTCGATCTCTCGCCAGTGCTGGAAGGTGAGTTCAACAGTGTCTGCTTCCGGTATTTCTATATCAGGAGATTCTAAAACACTTGCTTCACCAACCTTCTCGTAAAATCCGTCACCCCAGTCCCATGATTGTTCTCCTACAACTGCATCATGATCTCTGATATCCCACTCGTTAACACCTTGAGTGCTCATAGTGGTATATCCCTTGTCCTCAGAAACATCGTCATAGAATATTTGTTCCTCCAAAGTGTAATCATGTTCAACTAATAGATTCTCTGGTGGTTCTGGTGGAATTCCTTCGATAGTGAATTTTCCCGAAGTATCTCTAGCACTGTTTCCTTCAACATCGACTACAACAGCTCGAACCTGTGCTTCCTCTGTATTATAGTTTGGTATTTCCACTGTTAAACTCCCAACTTCAGGATCCAAATCAACTTCTATCACTTGTTGTGTTTTCCAACCATCATCAGAATAGAAAAGATTGACTCTATCAAGGTCATGGTCACCAGCTTCAACAGACCATTCTATATCTTCTTCTTCCCTAGCAGTCCATTCCTCACCACCAACAGGCCTTTCTAGTTCTATTGATGGAGGTTCATCTACCATCTCTCCATATTGTGCATTGTAGGCTGCTAATGCGAAGTCTTGACTTGGTCCACCTATTCCTAAGGAATCAGCTACGATATTGCTAGCTATGACACTTACGGTATAAACTCCATCTTCTACCTCATCTGCAGGTATGTAAATGTTCTCTACATTATTTGTATCGTCCCAGCCGTCACCTTTTCTATCGAATACCTCCATGGTATCTTCATTTGGTTGGGACCAACCATCTTCGAAAGCATTACCTCTGTAAACGTGTCCGCCTGGAGACTCTAACTCTAGGTCAAGATCGTTCAGTAGTGCAGGTCCACTTCCAGTGTCTCTTGGTGCTTCTTTATCTGTCCAACTGAGAGTAATCTTCAAAGGTTCTTCAGGGTTTTCATGTTCTATATCGTACTCATAAACCATTCCACTAGTAGTGAATAAGTCTTCCTGATCCACTGTGTAGATCGATGTCGGATCTGGCCTTTGTAACCTTGATATATCTACCATACCCCATCCTTCATCTTCGTTGGGTATAGGTCCACGAGTGTCTCCACCCATTTGATTTGCCGTGTTGATTAACAGGGACCTAACCATAGCAGGACTTGGAGTATATCCATATGTATCCTCATACCACTCAACGGTAACAGCAGCGGCTCCTGCAACAGCCGGGTTCGACATAGATGTTCCTGACATAGCACCATATGTACCATCAGGCATCGTAGATATTATGTTTTGAGCTGGTGCTACAACGTCGGGCTTTACACGGTTGTCATCTGTGAAACCACGGGAACTAGCAGGATACATTATCTCTGGGTTCTCAAAACCATCAAGTGGGTTGAAAGGTTGTGTTCCACCTACAGTTATAACATTTTTAGCAGTCGCCGGAGGTGGTGTTCCCATCTCTGCATCGTTACCAGCTGAACTTGTTACGATCATGGGTTCGTGCTCCTCTGTTGCACGGTTCGAATCTCGAACGGCAGCATCAAAGTCAGGTGATGATACACCATATTCTCCGTGGAATGCTGTCGAGCCCCAAGAATTCGAATGCACATATGAATCAGAATACTGTGCAGCTACCTCAAATATCTCGAAGTAATCTTCGGGACCTACCCAAGCAGGATCAAATATCTGTATAGGATATATCCCTGATTCCGGTGCAGAACCTTGACCCAAGTAATACTCAAGGAAACCTGGCCAATCTGGATCTTGGTACAAGACTGCTCCAGTACCATGATAAGTATCTCCTGCTGCAGAACCGGTACAGTGAGTTCCGTGACCATGCAGATCCGCCCATCCATCGGTACCGAATGTATATCCGTCAACTACTCTTCCGGTGAAATCAGGGTGTCCAGCATCTCCAACAGTACCATCGCCTAATCCGGTATCAGCTACAGCTATAGTAACACCTTCACCTTTGTAGCCGATCTGGTTCATATATGAACCATATTCACCATGTTCTCTATAGGGATAATATGGATCGCCTTCCCAGTGTTCACCGGGAAATTCTGGTCCATCATCGAAGAACCACAAACCTCCACCGATAGTCTGGGTTGCCATCTCATCGTGGAGTTCAACTTCTGCCTGTTCGGTTATGTAGTAGACATCGTTCAGTCTTGCTATCTTGTTCAAATCTTCTTCCGATCCGATCTCAACTATCACCCTGAATTCTCCATCTGGGAGTTCAATGTAAGATAAGGTTTCTTGTCCTTCTGTAGTTCTTCTTTCTTCTCTAATTCTCTTTCCTCTATTGGTAGAGAAGGTTAACTCCTCTTCTTCGGAAGCAGCTCTGAGCATCCGTTCAATATTTTGATCTAAAATTTCCACGTCAGCTATCTCTGCTATCCTTTCGATGGTTTCGAATTCAGCTCCAGGAGCTAGTCCTATCTCGAGTTCACCTAGCTCGATATCAGGTCTTATCTTGTATTCCGGCTGATATACACCGACCCAATCGACGAACTCTAGGTCATAGACATCCTCAGCCTGTTCCGGTGTCATGCGAACCCTGTAAGCGTAGTTGTGAACATAGTTCATCACATCAACGCCCATCTTATCTATCTGTTCTACCCATTCAGATGCTATAGGTCCAAGCATATGGATCAGATAGATCCCTTTCTCACCGGGCTCGTAATTTTCAATCCGGAGTTCGTTAGAAATCTCAGGCTCTCCTTCGGTGAAGTCGAATTCGTGTCCTCCAGTATGTATAACAGTTCTTGAGGGTAGTCTGTTGACTTCTACTCCTTCATCCTCAAGTGCTTCAGCAGTTCTTTCGCCTCCTCTGATAAGTGCAAAATCATCGTATCTATGGATAACTTCTGTTCCATGTAATCTCAATTCATCTTCGGTTTTACGTATACGCACCAGTAGTATATCATCCTCTATTTTTTCCTCTTCGGTCGTATCACTTAAAGGATTGGATGCGCCTACTGTAAGTACTGATAATATCAGTACCGCCATACATAAAACTGCAGTTATTTTTCTATTAAGTATTTTCATATCTCACTCACATCCTAAATAGGTTATGGAAAAGAAATATATATAAATTTTGATGGAAAGGAATTATAGATAAGTATTGATGGTGCAGTATTATATATAAATTTTAATGGAATGAAATTATAAATAAATTTTGAAGGCTAAATCCGTGCACTTTAAAATGGTGTGCATCTAAAAGCATTTATAATGATATATGTTACATTTGATAGTGATCATGTGAAAAAAATAAATGTCAAATGCATAGGGTGTAAGATGGAATCCTCAAAGGACTTAGATGAGATATTTAAAAGACTAGAGAGATATAGAAAAGAGAAAAGTATTTTCATCCAGGTATTTGATGCTAAAATGATTATTGGAAAAGACCACCTTATCTGGGCATACGACAAGGCTCTGAGAAGTTTTGACCAAAAAACGAATCGTGCAGATTCTCTTGAGATGGAGACGCTGTTATGGTCCTCCGGAGAAAGACAGATAAAAAATGCAATAAAAAAAATGGGAATCACTGAAGATACTGATAAGGCTGTGATAATTATAGAGAAAAACGAAGATGAATTTCTAGAGTTGATGAAATGGCAGAAGGATGATTCGATTATAAAACCATCATTAGACAAACTAAATAGATTTGGGGTTAAAAAAGAAGAAATAGAAATTTCAGATAATCCTTATGATCTGATTTTTGAAAAGATGTCTACTTGTATTATTTTATAGCAAATATTGAACTGCTTTTTGATTCGAAAATCTTTAAAATTAATCTTGCAGTGACCCGAAAATAAATTATACTAATAAACAATCAATTGGTAGTACATGCCATCAAAATTTAGTTTGAATAAATTCGATATCAAGGACATCATAGAGTTTCTAGAAAAGGATAGATTTACAATTTTAACCGCATTTATGTATTTTATATTAATAGGGGTGATTAGGTCGGCAGCAGAATCATTATTCTTTGAATTCCCTAATTTTAGTCTGTATATGGTCATACAACACACTGCTTTTAATTTTCCGGTTTTTGTGATTGGAGTTTTTGTGATAAAATTTGTTATAGATGCTCCTCTCAGAAAGATATACAATATCGTTTTAATCGGAATGTTTTTAGTTGTTTTACCTCCATTTATAGATTACCTAGTATTTGGGTATTCTGGAATTGAATACTCCTATCTCTACAGATATTATGGAGAAGGTTTACCTTTTTTAGATAGAATAGCATCAATATCTCCTTATGTAATATTTACAAATGAGAGAATAAGCCCAGGTTTGAGGATGGTACTTTTTTCTATTACTACGATGAGTACAATTTACATTGCTATAAAAGCTAGATTCCAGGATATTTTAAAAGATTTTAAACAGGGATCATATCGTCCAATCCTTAAAAAAATTAGTACTGTATTTTTTGGAGGATTTAGCATTTGGTTAGTTATGGTTTTTATCAATGCAACAGTTCCAATATTAATTCAAATTGAAGATAGAGGCGTGGAATTATTTAATAGATTCTTATTTATGTGGGAAGAAAAATATTTTTTATTCTTTAAAGAATACAATTATGAACGTTGGGAAATATTTCCAGGGGAATTTGGGATTACTGATCAAATAGGCTTAGCTGAATCTTTAACACTTCAGCAGCGATCATTGTTTATTACTATGTATTTCTTTATAGTTACATTTTCTGTACTTATACTCACCTTATGGTATTTCAAACCAAAGATATTTGAAAAAATTGTGTCTAAGATAAAATTCCAGTTTTTATTTGTAACAACAACGATAGCTTTACTAGGTACTTCTGTAAATCATATCACTGATGCTGATTTTGCCAAAGGATATGCACTCGATCCTACTTATATACTTCATTTCCCCTACATATTTTACATTTTCATCGTTGGAATATTTTTGGGGTTGTTTGCTTCTTTTATATGGGACTATTATAGAAGAAAGGAAGATAAATACCTCAATAAACAATTGATAATAACGTCATTTTTAGGAGGCATATCTTTTAGTTTTTTATTAGGGGAGCTTAGAGTCGTCGGATTGTTTGTAATGTGTTCTCTCGTTTTATGGGCTACTTTCAGAACCGATAAAGATGTCTTAGACATTATGAGAAGTGGATTATTTTCAATATCGACACTTTTTGTATTTTTATTGGGATTTTACTCACCTTCTATTTGGAAGGTAAGAAGATATGAATTTTCAGAAGGACTTCCTGTTAGTGAAACTTATTCCACCTTAAATTTAACCAGGACTCCTGAGATGACTAGTACTATAATAGGTTTGATTTTTCTCTCAATTGTTATGGTTTTTGCATGTACATATATCTCTAGAATAATCTTTGATGAAAAATTACAATATCCTAAAACGTATTTGATCTTACCTTTGTTCCTTATGCCTTTAATCTATCTTAACAGTTTAGATTATGTTTTGGTTTTTCCGATATTTGGATTAATCGCTTCTACTTTAGTAACAAAAGAAAATAGATACCTGCCATTATATATGGTTTCGTTTCAATTTTTATATATTGTAATAAGACTTACTGGTGTATTACAATTTTAAATCCAAAAAGATTATATTGCTCCTAAATTGTTTTTTAGATATGAATTCGAATATCCTCAACAATACACTTAGAATTTTTTCAATATTTGTAATACTATTTATTTTAATTCTTACAATTACTCCTATGATCTCATCCAGTTCAGATGTCGATACTGCAGGTGATGGTCTGTTGGATTGGGAAAAAGAATTAATCGATAGTGAAATTGAAAATCCTAAAGATCCAGGATTATTTGTAAGATACCAGAATAATTACCGAACTTTAAAATATAACTGTTGGGAGACATATTCTGATAACGATAAAGAGATAACTATTGCGCTTGAAAGGGTTGTGATTAGGAGGGGAACCTCTTTATTCATTGGAGGATATACTGATGCAGATTATTCTCTAATTACACCAGATGGCGATAACAATGGTTTATCTGTAAACATAAGAGAAGACGGTTGGGAGATTAAGGTCGATGAAGAATCTAGTCTGGGAAAATACGAATTTAGAATTGAGGAGGATGAATGGTCCACTAGTATTGATATCTATGTTATCTTCGATCCCTGGGAGATGAACATTTCTGAACAAAAGTTAAAGGGGTATGCTTATAACGAAGATGGTAAAAGAGATGAATTTGGATTTATTTATACTACTTCGTTACAAACCCAACCTGCATCTTTACATCCTTTTGGAAATGACAGAGAAAGAAGACCTGATATCTATGAGTTAGCGTTGGCAGCAGCTGGAAATGAAATCGATCCACAATTAGCTGCTGCTCGATTAACTAGATTAGTGGCACAAAGAAACGATGCTAGACCATACGGTCATTTTAATATAAGAGATGCTTGTGATAATTTTTTTTATTCTGTTGAAGATCCATATTTAAGATTTGCATTTAGTACAGAAAAAGAAGAAAATCTAACTGATGGAAATATTCCAACTTGGTTAGATGAAGAATTTAAGAAAATTGGTATTGATCTACAACCTGAAGCATTTATTTCAAGAACTGAAGAAGAGACATGGATAAAAACAGATGTTAGACCCTTATATAAAATAGAAGAGACTGATGAACAGTTAGGTATATTTGAAGCGATTGTTGAAACCAGTTTTGATGGTGAAGCCACAAAATTAGTTGATGGTTTAACTCTCGATGATGCAGAAGAATTGGGTCAAAATGGTGTAAGTATACACGAACTTGAGGAAGGCGATAGAAGTAAAATTATCAATGGTTGGTGTGATGAAGTTTCTTTATCTCTGGTATCTCTTTTACGGTCGATTGGTATTCCGAGTAGAGTGGCCTCGGTTCATCCAACACCAGAGGTAGATGAGGATCTTATGGGGCATTTTATGGTTGAAGTATGGTTTGAAGAATCCATGTACCAAACAAGTTGGGCCGATAATGATGGTGATTGGTACGTTTTGGATGCTGATGAATGGAACGCTAGATTTCCATCAGGTATCCCAGGCAATCCTGACTTTTGGATGCCAGTGGGCGAAACCTTCTCATCTAGGAAAAATTACATGAAAGTGGCTGAAGAATTGTTTAAAGGACGTTTTGATACCCAGGCTTTATATGTATTCGGTCCAGAGGATGATACACCACCTGATCCACCTAGCAGGATCGATGTAACTGATGCCTATTTGGAAGCTGGAGAGCATGTACTTGAATATGGTACTTTGACAAAGTTAATTGGCAGAGGTGCTGGGGATTTATACGTATTAACTGTTGAAGAAACTTCTAAATTGACTCTTACCTCTGATCAAGGAGCCGATCCCAACATATACCATTCTGAAGAAGATTACCCGATAATCCCGATCGCTGAAGAGGGATATCCATTTGAGTCAAATCCTGAATCCTATGAGGGGGATAAGGTGATACTCGATCCAGGGACTCACTATATAGGGATATATGCACCTCAAAATGGTGATAGATCCGTAGAAGGTAATTATGGTTATTATACCTTATCTTTGGAAGAGAGTGACGAAGTTAGAGAAGATGCAGATGAGGAACATGACCTAAAAGCTAGACATATCATACCCTTTGTATTGATTGTGTTTTGGGTACTCTCATTCATAGGGATGAAATATTTATGAGCTTAGATCCTTTTTGGTCAACTATTTCTCATATGGTCTGTTTTAAATTTCACTAGGATTAGTACAACTACTAATAATCCAATACCAGGAATAGCCAACCATAATAAACCTAGTCCATCATCTTCTTCTGTATCTAAAACAGATACTTTAACCTCTGTATAAGTTTCCACTTTTTCTTCATCGTACATACTGATAATCTCAATTTCAACATAGTCCTCATCAAGGGTTTCCCAGATAAATTCATCTTCATAGGTTTCATTCACATCAAGAGTTATTGCTTTCTCTATGTCAACCTGTTCTCCATTAACATGGAAAATAATATCACGTGATCCTATTCTATTTCCTTTGTTGAGGATAGAGTAATTCAGATGTATATTTTGACCTTTAAATACTTCATCATCATATCGGTTTAAAGATATTTCGAATTCAGATTCACCTTCTTTAAAATAAGGTGTGATATCTTTTTCTTCATCTATTTCGAATGTGATCACGTCATCTTCATGTCTTTCATCGTTTATTTCCCAGTAATTAAAAATATAACCTCTAACGGCTTCTGCTTTTATAATTAAGTTTTTACCATGTTTACATTCTTCTTTATATGGTAAAACTTCAATCATTTCATCGTTGACAAATATATTTCCTTCTCCAATTGGTTCATTAATATCTAAGTAGTATGTTTTTATCTCGAATCGAGAACTAATTCTAATTTTTTCTGTTATTTCAAAACTAATTTTTCTCTTTTCAGTTAATTCTGTCGGAACTCCGGTCCATTCAACGAATTCATAACCTATTTCTGGAATAGCCGATAAAACTATTTTCTCTCCATGCTCATAATATTCTTTTTCAGGGTTTATATCGACCTCTCCTTCTCCAATCGTATCAATAGTCAATTCATAGGTTTTGATTTCAAAGTGAGCAGTAATCGACTTGTCCCCATCCATTGTTATTTCAATCCCTTCATCTGTACCTGAATAATCACCTGTCCATTCGATGAACTCATGACCTTCTTCAGATGATGCAGTTAAATATATCTTTTCTGCATACCCGTAATATTCCTTTTCTGGTTCTAAATCAATTGTTCCTTCTCCGACTATATCAACAGTTAAATCATAGGTTTTGATTTCAAAGTGAGCAGTAATCGACTTGTCTCCATCCATTGTTATTTCAATCTCTTCGTCTGTACCTGAATAATCACCTGTCCATTCGATGAACTCATGACCTTCTTGAGATGAAACAGTTAAATATACCTTTTCTGCATACTCGTAATATTCTTTTTCAGGGTTTATATCGACCTCTCCTTCTCCAATCGTATCAATAGTCAATTCATAGGTTTTGATCTCAAAGTGGGCAGTAATCGACTTGTCCCCATCCATTGTTATTTCAATCTCTTCATCAGTATTTGAATAATCACCTGTCCATTCGACGAACTCATGACCTTCCTTGGGTGATGCTGTTAAATTGACTTTTTCTCCATGTTCATAGTATGACCTATCTCGATCGACATCTACTGAACCTTCACCCACTACATTTATTGTTAGATCATAAGTTTTGATATCAAAATAAGCAGTGATCTCCTTATCCTCATTCATTGTGATGTTTATCTCTTTATCAGTCCCTTCGTAATCCCCAGACCATTCTACAAATCTCCACCCCTTTTCTGAGATGGCTGTAAGTGAAACTTCAGTATCTTCATCATATTCATAGCGATCTGGATCTATTTCAACAGCTCCTTCTCCTTCAATAGTTACATTTAATGTATATGTCGGTTCCTCTTCGAACTCCGCAGTGATAGAGTAATTTTCATTCATCAATATGGTGGTTGAATTTGATGTAACATCATCTATTGAAGCATTATCACCGTTCCATTCTACAAATCGGTAACCCTCTTCACTTATTGCCTCAATATTAGCTATCGTTCCGTGTTCATAATAAAACTGTCCTTCCCCAGGATTCACAACACTACCACCGGATGTAGAATTTATCATTAAATCATAATTATTAGGCGCAAACTCTGCGGTAATAGAATAATTATCGTACATCTCTATGGTTGTTACATTAGATTTAGTTTCACTTATCGTTGTATTGTCACCTATCCATTCAACAAAATGATAGCCCTCTTCACTAATGGCCTGTAGATCAACTGTTTTTCCATAATCAAATTCATAGGTTCCCTCTCCAGGATCTGATACATTACCCCCATCCGTTGATGTAATACTTAATTCGTAGGGTCCTAATTCCTCAGTAGTAAAGCTCCATACATCAGATTCTACATTTTCCTCTCCATAATTAGCCTGAGCATACCATTCATATGTGGTATCAGGAGATAAATCATCCCAATTGATAATTGCATAATCTCCGCTTGGAACATCTTGATCAGTACCTATTAAACTTTGATCTGAGGCATCATAAAAATTGACATCAGCATCTTCACCTTTATCATTTCCTACTAATACCCTCAATTCTTGATCTAAACTTATTCCCTCAGAACCATCTGGTGGACTTGGATAAATAGGACTATTATCGTGATAAATGATTAAAGTTGCAACTGCATGTTCCCCATCTATTTCTGCTACGAATCCAATCGATGAAAAGTCAATATTTGTTACGGTCATATCTTGGGCCATCGGTACCTCTATTGTTTTTTCGAAGTGACCGTTACCATCTGTGATAGTATCCCATTGGCCTACAGGTTCTGCTCCTTCGGGGATGTGAATTGTTACATCCTTGTAAGGATTATCTGGGAATTCACCACTGATGGAAATCTGGTCGCCTATCCACGCTTCTGAGGATTCGAAGTTTATAGAATTCGGATTCTCTGAAATATTTTTAGTTTCCAATCTCCTTATCCAATCTACTTCTGGGCTGTGAAATCTTTCTTTTACATAAGATTTAACATCTGGATTGTACCAACGTTCCCTATGTGAAGCATGATCATACAAATCTGAATTAGTGGACATATCATCCTCTGAAGTTGTGTTGACATATATTGTGTCAAAAATACCAGAGGGTACCTCGATCTCATCTATGGAAGGTGTAATTGTTGAAGTATTCATTTCCGTAATTTCATCAATAGTCTCATTTTCACTTACTAAACCTTCAACTTCGTAAGCATAATATCCTGTTGTATGAGAAGTGGAATTAGCCCAGAAAGGATCTTCAGTAACTTCAAGAGGGAAGTCATATTCTTCGATAGAGGGTTCAAAGATCGTGGTCATCTTAGACGTTGATTCAAAAGGTGCCTCGAATATTGACCACTCTGCAATACCTTCAACATTCCTAAATTGTTCATCAACCACGACCGCTAAATCGCTCATTTTACAGAACATATAACCACCTGTGTAACCATTGTTCACATCAATTTCTATAGTTGTACCTTCATAGTTTACTTCACCTTCGCCCTCAATAATCTCTCCATCTAATGAAAGATTGTATCCATAATAGATTTCACCTTCATCATTAAAATACTCTATTGATTCGACAGTATATTTTAATTCCTCTTCAATGTACAAATGATCGTCACTATCACTATCATTCATCCAAAACTGATTAAAATACGTCCATGAATTACCAATTTCCCATGAAGGCACATCTATAGGTGGTTGAATATCTGGGGAGTCTATCAATTCTAAATCTATCCTTTTACCCCAACTATCATCGACAGAAAATCCGATCTCAGAATCTTGAATATTAGTTTCATCTTCAGTATCTACATAAATCTTAAATTCATCCCCCTCTTCGTACCCATTACTCATTAGATTTCCAAAATTAAATTCATAATATCCATTACTGTCAGTCTCAATTGTAAGATATTCTCCGGTTTCTTCGCTGACTGCATGGATGTCAACATCTGAAACCTCCTCACCGTTTTCATCCTCAACAACCCCGTAAACTAAGTATGGTACTGGAGGATACAACAAGTCATCACCATCCCCTAGGTCTGTATCCGCGACTCTTGTCTGATATATTAGTGATTCATCAAGATCCTGATTTATCTTCATTATGTCATCCTCAGGAGGATAAAATTGATGCCCATTTGTATAGATCTCATATACAAGACCATGAGCTCCAGTCTCCTCATACACCCAATCTGCTATACCTCCGGGAGCAGTATAACCTATCTCTTCACCTGGTTGACCATATGAATATTGGTCTGTTTCATCTCCATATTTGGAGGTTAACGATGTCATATGATCGGCCATTCCACGGTACCAGTCGTCATGTGGAGAAGGGTCGTTTGTATGCATATATGGGATCAAAAGACAATCTGCAAAACTATGAAGATTTTGGTATGAATCTATATCATTATCTATGATAAAGTCCCGTAAATATTTAGTTTCATATTCTGAAAAAGGAGCTTCCCCGCGATAAGTATCTGAACCAGGCCAGCTATTACCTGAATGCCAATCGATATCTGCATTCCTATTCAAGTCCACACCGACGAATGTATCCGAGGTAGAATCGTTACGATTTTTTCTCCACCAATTACCTTCGCCATTATGACCATAATCCCCATCGCCATCGTAAATATATCCATCAGGATTTGTCATAGGTATGACAAAAATTCTCCTATTATTTACCAACCAGTTTATAGTATCATTAGAATCATAATTATTAAGAATAGTCCATATGAAATAAGAAGCGACTTGTGTACTCGACCACTCTCTAGCATGAAGGGTCCCATCTATTAAAACTGCTGGTTTTTCATCAACTCTAGTATCATTATCTGAAGTTATCTCTATTGCCCATAAGTCTCTACCTTCATAAGATTGACCGTAATTATGCTTTTCGACCAGGTCTGGATAATCATCAAGAAGATCATCATACCAATCATACAATTCTGTAACCGAAGGATATTCGTCCATGAATGGATACAATCCTACCAGATTATCAATTTCAGTGGATTCATGTTCTTGTATATCTCTAGATTCAATAATAGAAAAAGCTGGAGTTACAGAAAATATAAGAATTGATATAACTCCAAATGTCAATACAGATTTTCTTTTGATCATGTATCATTATTTGAAATATTTCTTATATAATTTACTAATTTTTGCATAAAAATAATAATAAAGGAAAGGGGTTTTGTGAATTTGTTTTATATTTCTTCGAGGTCTTCAAATTCCTCTTCTTCGAATGTTTCTTGTTCACTAGTCTTTTCTTCTTGTTTCACCGGCTTTTTTATCAGCAAGACTATTGCTAATAACAGTGCAATGATCGCAATTACTATTCCAACGATTCCATATATGCTAGCTGTGCTTATATCGTCTGACTGTTCATCGATATTCGCCTGTTTTCTATCTAATCTATCTTCTAGGTCTTCTACTTCGCTGTCCAGATCTGCTATCACCTGATCTAAATTCACTTCCAACGTATCGATGTCAGATTCTAGAGCGCTTATCTGTGCCTTTAGATCGTCTATGTCATCATGTATGTCGTCTACACCCTCGTGTAGATCGTCTATGTCATCGTGTATGTCGTCTATACCCTCGTGTAGATCGTCCATGTTATCGTGTATGTCGTCGATCTCCGTATAGATTGCAGCTACCTCATCGTTGATACTGCTCAATTCAGAGTGTATGTCTGCTATCTCTCCGTGGACATCGTCAAGCTCGGACTCGATGTCATCGATGTTGTCTTCGATGATGTCTATGAGTTCAGCTTTGTTGTCCTCTATAGCGTCTTCAAGTGCTGCTACATTATCAGCAAGTTCGTCTTCGAGCCTATCGACTTCGGCGTGCAGTTCGGATTCAAGATCGCTTATGTCGATTCCCAGTGCATCCGTTACATCGTAAAGATCGTCTATGGAATCGCGGTTGTCAGCTATCTCGTCCTCTAGGTCGTTTATCGCATCCTGCAGCTCCTCAATCTGAGGTAGATATAGTGCATATACGTTGACCTCCGCTACCTTATCATCGTCCAGCTCGGCCGTCACTCTGAAGATATTCTGACCTTCGACCAAAGTGGTGCTGTATTCGAACTGTCCCTCGGCATCCACGTCGACTTCTGCACCGTTCACATAAACGGTCAATCCGGGGTCCGTTTCACCGACCAGTATGAACTCCTCATCGTAGGTGAGGCTCTCCACACCATATTCAGGACTGATTATGTCCAGCTCCTCTTCTATGGTAGATATCTCGAATATACGTGTTTCAGTGTAATGATTACCTGCCACGTCGGTAGCCCGTATCTGTACCACATGGGTACCGTGATCCAAGCCTATGAACGTGTAATCAGTATCACTACCGATATCCTGCCAGCCACCGTAGTTGAGCCGTATCTCGTATGTGATATCGCCCATGTACTCGTGGCCTTCCCATTCGACGGTTACCGTATCATGTTCGATCACTTCGTAATCCTCTGCCGGTGACGTTATCTCGAACGCCTCAACAGCGGGATTTACTATGATGCTGATATGGTCCGTATCGTAGTTACCTTCGGCATCACTGCATGTGAATGTTACATCGTATGTTCCTGGATATGGGAAGACATAATCTACAGTACTTTCTGCTAGGGTGACGATATCTTCATATCCTTCGGCTTCTCCTGAAACACCTTCAATCGCCCATTGGCGCTCGACAACTCCTACATTATCTGTAGAGAAGCACTCAAATGTGTACTCTACACCTACCCGTGTCTGACCTGATATACCTGCATCGGCTACCGGGTCTTCGGTGTCTATGGCGTATATCTCCAAAGTATCGCTGTCGTAGTTGCCCGCTTCGTCGTAAACCGTCAAGGTGACTTCGTAGTACAGTGCATGATCGAGTGTGTAGTCGACCTCAGGACCGTAAAGGACGATCTCTTCGCCCGCAGGATCCTCGATAGACCACTCGTAATCCACTATACCTACGTTGTCTGTAGAAGCCGTACCGTTAAGGGTGATCGTGTCTCCCTGGTAAGCCTCTATGTCCTCTCCAGCGTCTGCAACGGGATCGACTGTATCTACAAGATGGAAGTGCCATCCCATAGGATCGAACTCTATGCCTTCAGAAACATACTCTACAGCGTTAGCGAACATCATGTTAGCCTCTTCTGTCCAGCCTGGATCGTCGGCCTCTCCAAAGAAGCCTATACCCTTAGCTGGCAGTAGGACTTCGTTGTTGTCGTCACAGACACCTACTGCAGGACCGCTATAACCGGCTCCGTAGTCCTTCTCAGCAAGTGTGACGCCACTGTAGTCATCGAACCAGGAACCCCAGTTGGTAGTTCCGTCGAAGAGAGGTACTATGTCTCCCTCTGATCCGACGCCATCGAATATCGGATGATCCTCGAGTATCTCCATGGTCTGGTAAGACTCCGTTCCAAGACTCTCGGAATCTCTGAATGCCGGATCGTTGCGCACGTTGTGAAGTCGATAAACTCCATCGGAGTACGCCTCTGATGTCGCTCCCTGGTGGGTATCAAGGTATACTACACCTTGATGTTCATCCAACTCTTCAAGGAAATCTTCAGCCAGTTGATCGCTGCCGAACCTCTGTATCACGAAGGCCTGGTAATTGTCCATCTCATCGAGTAACTCATGGGCTAAAAGTGTATCCACAGCATAATCATCGGGTAGATATGCCTCGAGCTTGGCCTCGACTTCGCCTTCCTGCCAATTGTCCTCGTCGACCACTGCTACGTTAACATCAGCATCGGTCAATCCTGGTTCGAACATCATCTCGGAATCACTACCTTCTCCCGGTACCATCACGTGTGCCTCAAGGCCCCACGCAGTGTACACCATAAGGTCAGGCAATGTTTCCCAATCTGCAGGGTTCGATGGAGATCCAAAGTTTATCCAACCACCGTCGTTTACATCTGGATCGATGGTTCCGAAAGTGAACTCGTCGTCTCCAGCGGGATCGTCGATCTCTAGGACTATCCAGTACTCTCCTGGATCCTCGATCTCAACGGGCTCGTCTAGCTCTAATTCCGCCCAGGTCTCTCCACCTACTGGTGTGTACTCCTCGGAAGATGATATCCAATCGCCTGGAGCGCCACCATCTTCTTCGGCTACATGCGCCTGTACATAGTTGGCAGCTGCGTCGTAGTCAAAGTAAGCTACATCGGTGATGTATCCGCCTACGTCGTCTGCTAGATCAAGTATGATAGCTCCGTACCATACCTGTGGATTGGCTGCGGCTAATGCATTATCTGCGTTCTCTGGTCGATGTGGGCCTTCATACATATAGCGCCATTCGCCTACAAGGTCTCCAACGTACTCGAAGTTGGCCGTTATCTCCTTGTCACTGTCCATCACTATGGTTATCTCATCTTCAGTACCTTCGTAGTCTCCGGTCCATTCGACGAATTCCCATTCCTCTTCCGGTACCGCCGTTAGATCGACCTCCGTACCTTCGAGGTAAGTGCCTGCCTCTGCCTCAGGATATATCTCGACCGTTCCGTCACCTACCGTGGCTACATCCAGCACATACTCAGTCGGATTTATGCTGCCGAAATTGTAGTCCTCGTAGGATACGATCACGTACCAGTAATGATCCTGGCCCATTTCCTCTTCGGTGAGTTCGGGATAATCCGCTTCCACCGTTTCATCGTAAACTCCACTGTGCTCAGCCAATAGATCCCTGGTGACACCGTGATATATCTCTACATCAACCGGCAATCCTGTCGGTGTGGTTATATCAACTGAAACAGTCTGTTCCAGCTCTTCTACCTCTGCACCATCTTCAGGATACGGCTCGGATGCATAGGGTACCGGTAGCTCTGAGACGTGATCATCGTTCATCTCCATGTTATCTACACGGTCAACGGCTCTTACTACATAGTGCCAAACCATACCATCGTTGGCCATGCCTTCATCGAGATAGACGTAATCTTCTGAACCATCGGCATCTACTTTATCTATCATCGTGGTCTCGTCCCAAGGACCATCCTCGGAATCCGACCTGTAGATAACGTAATGTGACGTGTCATCTGCACCTGCTCCGTCGTCTGCGGATGCGTCCCACGTGAGTTCGTTGCCTTCTACGTCCCATACTCCAGCGTCCCAATCGACAGCAAGGTTATCTACCTGCTCCGGTGGCTCGATGTTTATATCGGCCGATGCGGTCTTCCACATGCCTTCCGGCACATATGTATGGAATTCCCACGTATCCGATACTACGGTCTCTATACCATCATCAAGCTCGACATGCCATGTAAAGGTAGAGTTGGTCTCGAGCAATATGAACTGTGCTCCAACACGTTCTCCGTCACGTACTCCGGAGACGGTTTGATTTTCTACCTCTTCATCATCATCGTCGAACAGATAGAAGGTTACATCCGTCTCGTAGTCGTTGGGATCCTCGAGTGTGACATTCAAGAACGGTGAATGGGTTACGTCCTCTTCACCATCGTACGGACTAGGATCGACTGCTTCGGGCGTGAAGTACTCCTGTACATATACCCTCTCGCTGACCACCGTGTTCTCCTGATTGTCGTCGTCCTCGTGCAGGGTGGTCATGGTCATCAGATAGTAACCAGGATACTCTGCCGGGGTCCAGTCATCGAACTGTAGCTGAGTACTGTCTCCAACAACTAGCTCGTCCACCATGGCTTCGGAGGTGTATTCCTCTTCAACGTACTCACTGGTTATGGTCACATCGTCGATCAACCAATACTCGTCTTCCTCGACTTCGTCGGTATAGAACTCCCAACCGATCATGACCTCTTCCTCACCAGACGCCCATTGAGTTATATCTACTGTTCTATGGCCATCTGTGATGTTTCTACCGATCCTGCGATAGGATTCGCCTCCATCGGTGGATATCAGAAGTTCTCGGTCGTTCTCACCTGCAGATTCTGAGTAGAAGTCCAGGAACACATTGAAAGTACCTGCACTACAGTCTGCAACATCGGTCCATAGCACGTCATTCTCGTGCATATCTTCAGGTGTTATACGCATGACCTCGTCGTCTTCGATCCATTCCCACGTGTTATCGTTACCGTCGCGATCCTCTACACTCCAGCCGTTGTCGGTGGGGTCGGTAGAGAAGTCCTCATCTATGGGTATATCCTCGTGTATCGGCTCTATGACCATCTCTACAGGCGTATCCGTGATGTTCCGGTTACCAACGTTGGTCACCGTACCCATCACTTCCTCTTCATATTGGAATATCGGTTCAACCGGCGCATCTATCGAGGTCGCCTCTAGGTCGAAGATTATCGGACGTGCATATACTCCCTGTATCAGGGTCGCATTGTCCGGGTTAACATCCTCGGGATGATGTGCCGTTACATTGAATATGTAATTACCTGCAGATGTAGGTGTCCAATCTTCGAACTCAGCCTCAACTGTTTCACCTATATCAAGGTCGATGGTCGTCTCGTCGGAATATTCTTCATCCAGGAAACCTGCCATGATATCATCTATGTACCAGTGGTTTAGATTCCAAGAGTCACCGTCGAATTCGAACATGACCTGTGTACCGGGACCGATATGATCCGTAATATTGACCTCGTATAGATCAGGGCCTACATCTCCTGTTATAGGATTATCCCATGGAGTTATATCATCCCACTCGTCACCAGGCGTTGACCTAGCTAGCACCCTCGCATCGAAGGTGTCTGAAAAGTGGTTGATGTATGATCTGAATTCGAGTGTCAGATCCTCGGCATCCTGTGTGTCAACTGCAGGGGTCTCGAGATAAGCATAATCTCCTTCCACAGCGGACCAGCTCAGATGTGCTTCCGGAGGCTCTCCACCGGCATTATCTGAATCGGATTGTACCCAATCATCGGTTTCCCAACCTGCTGGTGGGAATTCGCCTGAGAAGTCTTCCATGATACCAACGACTCTTCCTGCATTTACCTCTACGAGTACATCTTCCTCGTCGAAGTCACCGTGATTGATGATCGTGGCGTTCACAGGTTGAGTCTCGTTCCAGACTTCAGACTCTGGATTGAGCAGCTCTCCGACGCCGATATCGTGTTCACGGTCCTCAACGGTAACTACCTGTATATGATAATCGTTGGTCGGATCCACATCGCCATCTAAGTCGGTTGATATCTCTATCCAGTATTCGCCTACATCGCTGGGATCCCAGTCCTCGAAGGTTGCGTTCAGCTGTTCACCTGCATCTAGTGCTACCGTTGTATCATCTGTGTACTCTTCATCCAAGTACGTTACCGTCACTTCGAATATGTCCCAATTGCAGAAGTTACTGTTGTCATCATCGTCGTTGCTGTGCCAGACGAAGGCAATCTGTACTTCATCTTCGC
>SL_5KL_010_SEDDRAFT_10000214_pt1 | contig 36553 bp, 32 predicted proteins | sample SodLakKL_010_SED_FD_9118 | JGI IMG/M metagenome (IMG submission 9118)
ACATGATACACTTTCTTGCTGCCCAATTTTATCTTAACCCACTCCCACCAGGCATTATAGATCACCGTTATCTCCTTCCAGCTGTCTCCTCCAGCCCAGGGNGCNAGCCGAAAAACAACAATGCCCTCGGGAGATTCTAAGAAGGACAATGATCTTCTGATCNCCTCTGAACTTCTGAGGCGAAAGGCNGGATGAGTTCTCCTCAGTTCTATCAAACCACGATAATAGTTGAAGGTCTCCCGGTATTCTGTCTTTCTCTCCCATTTCAGGGCATTTATATCATCTCCCGCCCGGTAAGAATTAGCATGACCGAATTTGGTTCTGAGAAATTCCTCGCCGCCCTGGAGAAAGGGCACTCCCTGGGAGGTCATGATAATGGCCTGAGCCATTCTGTCAAGTGAGATCCGTGTTCTGGTGGTGTCATGGGGACAGGATTTAGCCAGTTTATCCCAGAGGGTTAAATTATCGTGGCAGCTGACATAATTAACTGTTTCCTCCGGGCTGGCAGCAAATCCTTTGATTTTCCTGCTGTAATCAGTCTGGCCGACAACTCCCTTTTTGATCTCCTGGTAAAACTCAGAACGGCCGCTGGCAAACCCGGTTTCCAGCCCATCATTGCAGCCCTTAATGGCATTGCGATAATCATCGTTAAAGATGGCAATCCCGGTTCCCCGCTGCCGTCCCTTAACCATCAGCCTCTCTTCCTTGAGCTGGGGGGGTAAGGCATACCAGGGTTCTCCATAGATAAGAATGTTTTCGTTGATCTTCTTAAGTTCCCTCTGAATTTTCAGCATCGTCTTTTTATCAATCAGTCCCATCAGATCAAACCTGAAACCATCGAGATGATACTCCCGGGCCCAATAACAGACAGAATTAACTATAAACTCCCGGACCTTCTCTTTCTCGGTGGCGATTTCGTTTCCCACTCCTGAGCCATTGGCAATTTCACCTTCGGGAATTTTCCGATAGAAATAGCCAGGAGCGATTTTTTCCAGAGCTGATTTTCTGGTAAAGTAGGTGTGGTTATAAACCACATCCATAATAACTCCGATGTTAAGATTGTGCAAAGCCAGCACCAGCTTTTTCAGCTCGGTAATCCGGGAGAGATCTGCCGGATTACTGGCATAGGAACCTTCTGGGCTGTTATAGTAGAGGGGGTCATAGCCCCAGTTGTAAGCTTCGGGATCGGTATCATCAACTGTGGCAAAATCAAAGACCGGCATCAGCTGAACATGGGTTACTCCCAGCTCTACCAGGTGATCCAGTCCGGTGCTCAAACCTGCGGAATTACAGCTGCCCCTTTCAGTAAAGGCCAGAAATTTGCCCCGGTGCTGCAGACCCGATTCCGGGTGAGAGCTGAAATCACGCACATGAACTTCATAGATAATTGCATCGACCGGAGATTCGAGCCTGAGACTGCTGTCCTGCTGCCAGCCGGGAGGGTCAGTGCGTTTTAGATCAACGATTATCCCCCGCCTGCTGTTGGTTGCCAGAGCTTTTGCCCAGGGATCGACAGTCTCAGAGATACCGCTCTCTCTTTCAATCTCCAGCAGATAATATCTACCATGCAGATTTCTATCAATTCTAGCTGTCCAGTAATCAGCAGCTCTTTCATCCAGATCTATTTTTTCCTGAAACTCACCTGCTTCGGTATCAGATATTTTTACTGCTGCCCGATCAGCATTTTTTATCCAGAAATTAAAGCTTGTTCCCTCTTTATCTGCCAGAACTCCCGGTTCCTGTCTGAAACATTCTCCCGGGCTTCTCACAGCCATTTCATCTGTTTTTTCTGCCTTAAGCGCATCGAGATAAACTCTGTCCAGTGCCAATTGATTACCTCCTTGCCAGATTAAAAAAATATCTATTACTACTACTTATTCTCAATCTCTTGGAGAAATCCTTTTTTTCCTGTTTTTCCGGACAAGTTTTTGCAATCCGCCGTATCCCGATGATTTGTTTGATTTTACTTGACGGTGATAATGGGTTATAATAGATTAAAATATTAAATCAGGTTTGAATTTTGTTTGAGGAGGACTAAAAGCCATTATGAATATAGAAAACAAAACAAAGGTAGCATATTTTTGCATGGAATTCGGTCTGCATGAAGATTTTCGGATCTATTCCGGAGGTCTGGGAGTGCTGGCCGGAGATACCATGAAAACCGCCAGGGATCTGGATCTTCCCGTTACTGGAATCGGAATAATGTGGAATAAGGGATATACCCGTCAGTTAATTGATGATTACGGTCGGCCCTATGATAACTATGCACCAGAAGGACAGAACTACGATCATGTCAGTGATACAGGTATTGCCGTCACCGTTAAAGTCAAGGAGCAGGAGGTAAAATGCAAAGTCTGGAAAGCCGATAAATTCAATAATAAGCCAATCTATTTGCTCGATACCAACCTGGATGAAAATCAGGACATGAAATGGATCACTGACAGGCTGTACATGGGTTCCTCTGAAGAGAGAATTGCCCAGGAAATAGTGCTGGGAATTGGAGGAGTCCGGGCCCTGCGCAAGCTGGGAATAGAGATAGATATCTATCACTTTAATGAAGGTCATGCTGCACTGGCCGGCACAGAACTGATCCGGGAGCTGATTAATCAGGGATATGATTTTCAGGAAGCCTGGCAAAAATTGCGGAAAAAAATTGTCTTTACCACCCATACCCCGGTGGAAGAGGGCAATGAATCTCATCCGATTGAAAATTTAAAGGAACTGGGGGCCTTTAATGGCCTGACCCAGGAAGAGATGGAGCAGATCGGAGGTAATCCCTTCAATATGACCGTAGCCGGACTGCGCCTTTCCTCAAGGGCCAACGGGGTAGCCCGCCTGCACGGGATAACCGCCCGGGATATGTGGAAGCATGTTGATAACCGTGCTCCTATACTTTCGATAACCAACGGTGTTCATCATCACAGCTGGGTCGATGAAAGAATGCTGGATGTCCTCTTTAATAAAAATAAAATAGCCAAACTCCATAATGAAAATAAAGAAAATCTGCTGGATTATATTGAAAGAGAAAATGATCAGCAGCTCAATCAGGACCGCCTGCTGATTGGCTTTGCCCGCCGGGCAGCCAGCTATAAAAGACCTGATATGGTTTTCTGGCAGCTGGATCGTATCAAGCACCTGCTGCAAGAACAGAAAGTTCAATTTGTTTTCTCCGGCAAAGCCCATCCCGAAGATAATGTCGGAAAGGATATTATCGCTCACATTGTCTCCATCTCAAGAAAATATCCTCAGAGTGTGGCCTTCCTGGAGGATTATAACATAAAAATCGGCCGGCTGATGACCCGGGGCTGTGATGTCTGGCTTAATAATCCCCGCAGGCCCCTTGAGGCCAGCGGCACTTCTGGAATGAAAGCAGCTATGAATGGCGTGCTGAATTTCAGCACCCTGGATGGCTGGTGGTCAGAAAACTGCCAGCACGGAATCAACGGCTGGCAGTTTGGCAACGGATATGTGGGAGAGGGCCAGGATGAACATGATCTTCATGCCCTGTATGAAGTGCTGTTAAATGAGATTGTGCCCACCTACTATGAAGACCGTCAGCGCTGGCTGATGATGATGCAGTACAGTATCAAGACCACCAAGGATAGATTTTCTGCCCGGAGAATGCTGAAGAACTACTATGAGATGCTCTATCAAATTTAATCAGGAGTTATCGCTTAATCGACCAGCATATTTTCTGCCAGCTCCTGCCTGACACTTTCTCCCTGAAAGTATTCCACAATCTCCAGCGCAAAGGGCAGAGCTGTCCCCGGGCCCCGGGAGGTGATAATATTTTTATCTCTAACCACCGGTTTTTCCAGATATTCATAGGCAGAAAATTCGCCGGCAAAGGAGGGATAACTGGTACAGCGAACTTTGTCCAGCACTCCGGCAGCTTTCAGCACCAGAGGCGCAGCGCAGATAGCCGCCACCAGTTTTTCCTGGGCAGCAAATTCCTGAACCAGAGCCAGGATAGCCTCTTCCCGCCTGAGATTCTCCGCCCCGGGCATGCCTCCAGGTAGAACCAGTCCATTAAATACCCGGTGATTGATATTTTTCAACCGCTGATCAGCCTCAATTTTAATCCCATGGGCACCTTGAACAGTAATCTCAGCCAGTCCGGCACAGATAACCTTGAGATCAGCCCTTCTCAAAACATCGATAATAGTTACTGCTTCAATCTCTTCAAAACCACGAGCCAGCGGTACTACAACTTTAGCCATTTTCCATCTCTCCTTCCTGAAGACGGCCTAACTGCCTGGTAAATAAATTTAAATCCTGCTGGCTGTATAGCACAAAACGTACCAGCTCAAGCCCGGCACCCTTTTCCAGATAATCACAGACCGTGTCTAGAGCGATCCGGGAAGCCTCTTCCCGGGGATAGCCAAAGGCCCCCATGGAAATTGCAGGAAAGCCCAGGCTGTCAATCCTGTTCTCCTCTGCCAGATCCAGGACATTGCGATAACAGTCTCGTAACAGCTTATCCTCAGGCTTATCTCTGCCGTAAACCGGTCCCAGACAGTGAATAACATGACGGTTGGGAAGTTTGTGCCCCCCAGTAATCACTGCTTCTCCCGGACTGATTGGGGCATACTTGCGGCACTCCTCGGCCAATCCAGGACCGGCGGCCTGATGCAGAGCTCCAGCTACCCCTCCGCCCGGCATCAGCTGAGCATTAGCGGCATTTACCACTGCTGTCAGGTCGTCCTGGCTGGCAATATCTCCCTTAGCAAGTTGCAGAATTGTCTTACCAACCTCAATCTCCTTCATCGTCACCACCTCACTTTGAAATATTGCTGCAGGTAAGATTTATTGAGTGATTATCATAAATCTTACAGGAATATTAAACTGAAAATAGAATTATTCAGCAGAGCACAAAAATTAGAAAAGATCTGTTTGCCGAAACAAAACATCCAAGGAAAAAGAAAGTGCCCTATTAAGCTCCTGACAAAAAGTTAAGGAGGTCCTATCATGAAAAAATCTCTTTTTGCTGTCGTTATTCTGCTGATGCTGCTGCTTTTAGTCCAGCCGGCCGATGCTCTGCTCACTCCCGATACCGAAGCTTTTCAGGGATATTTAACCGCTTCGCTTGTTCCTGGAGGTGCTTCGGGATTTGCTGTCAGCGGTCAGCTTGGCCTCTGGGAGAGTCTGGCTGTCTTCGGGCAGCTGGGGGATCCTTATAACCGCCTGGGGGGCAAGGTCCAGCTTAACCCCTATCTGGCTCTCACCGCCGGGTATCTGATTAATAGATCAATCTTTCTGGGGATCAACCTTCAGCGGAAATTAGCTGAAAAGTTTACCGGAGCAGCTGATCTGGCCCTGGCTGCTCCCCTGGAAGAGGCAGCGCTGGCCTACGAGCTGGGCTTAATTTATCAGATGCCAGAAAATCTGGATGTTAGAATATCCCTCCAGGGTCTTGCCCGGGACTATAATTTAAAACTAGGCCTGGGGTATAACTTTTAGTTAGCTCTTTGCCAGAGCTGCTTTTACTTTAACCCGGACTCAGGCTCTTCCAATATCTTCTCCAGCCGTCTCGCTTCCTGGCGGAGCAAAGGCTCGGGACCTGTCAGAATCTCCTTCAGAATCTCCTTAAGCTCAGAAGACTTTATGCCAGCGATTCCGGTCTCCTGCAGGGCATAAAGGGCATAATAGATAACCCAGACCTGCTGGCTGGTTTGCAGCATCTTCCAGGCCTGTCTTTTAGCCTGGCTGTAACTCCGGCTTTCCAGCAGGAGAGCCAGTTTAAAGCGGTTATATACACCACTGTCAACCCGGAAGAAATCCTGAGAAAAAACCCTGTTTTCCAGCAGCGAGATCAGATCCTCTACCTTCCGGGGCACAGCAGCATATACTTTCTCTGCCAGTTTTTCCGGGTCTCTTTCTTTTCGTGGTAAAATTGCGGCCAGGGTCTCAGCCAAAATTTCTCTCTCCTGCTGCTGCCAGAAATGCTGAAAGATAGCATTCTCAATTTCGAGATTAAAACTCTGCCGGGCAAAATATCTCCTCTCCTGTTCAGAGAAGCTCTCCAGCTTTGAGTTAAATTGTGGCCAGTGTTTGTCTTCAGCCCTACCGGCCAGCTGCAGTACCTCTTCAACCGATTCTGCTCCTCTCAACGAACGGGAAAACCTTGCCTGCTGGTAGGTCTTGCCTCCGGCCAGAAGAAGCAGAACCAGATTTGCCAGCAGCAGATAGAAAAACCTGGTATGCCAGTAGCTGCCCGGCGCCAGAGAGCGCAGCAGCTTTTCTCTTTCAAAGCGGCCGGCTCCCAGCATTTTTTCTTCATAGAGAGGATCATCAATAGGAGAGGCAAAATCAAGGGCCTGATCGATTAGTTCTCGAGAAGAAATTTCCTGCCCCAGACTGGCAGCAACTTCAGCCAGTCCTCCTACCACTCTGGGAGCAGCAAAGGAGGTTCCCGTTGAGCGGTAGGGATTTAAAGAATAGGAACTGAACTCAGCCGGGAGATAACGGGTTACATCTCCGGAGGCTGCCAGGTCAACCTCCTGACCATAGCTGGCATAGGATTCCCTACCCCGGGGGCCAACTGCAGTGACAGCCAGCACTGTGCTGTAGCGAGCAGGGTAGGCCACCTGATTATCGCCGGTGTTGCCAGCCGCAGCCACCACAATAACCCCCCTCTGCTGCAGCTCTTGCAATAATCTTTTTTCTTCTTCCTCCTCTCCCCAGAAGGCCAGACTGATATTAACAAAAACCCGGGTTTGTTGATTACTGCGGGCATAATCCAGCACTCTTCTCAGTTGATTATACAAGCTCTGCCGGGAGGTTACTCCCGGGCCGGGAGCAACCTCCAGACTATAGATTTCCACCGGAGCCCTTCTTTTTGTATCAGAAACTATCTCCAGGACCAGCTGACCATGACCGGGCAGGGCTCTTAAGCTTCGTCCGCGCCCCTCTGCCACCACCGGACTGAACCCGCTGTCAAGCACAAAGATTGAAACCGGATATTCTCCTGGAGAGGTGGAAAAATACAGGGCAGTCAGAATAACCAGAGAAATTATCAGTCCCACCGTTATTTTTCTCATTCTGCTACCCCCTGAAATTTTAATTACAGCTTTCCCTCCCGCTGAGCCTGATAGAGCGGTGAGAGCCGGTCCAGACTTTCCTCATCAACCCGTTCCATGATTCTGGCTGCCTCCCTCTCGGCCTGCTGGAGAATCTCCTCTTCATTAACATTAACCATCCGGCCCTTCCGATAAATAAAATTGCCTGCCACCATCACATCACGCACTTCACTTCCCTGAGCCGAATAAACCAGATTTGGTACCAGATTGCGGAGAGGATGACGAATAACAGGAGCCAGACTGACCTTCTTTAAATCAATGGTAATTATATCAGCATATTTTCCCGGTGCAAGAGAACCGATTTTGTCCTCCAGCCCCAGACAGCCGGCAGCTTCAATGGTCGCCAGCCTGAGGACCTTCCAGGCCGGCAGGGGCAGAGGGCTTTGACTTTTGATCTTGTTAAAAAGGGCGGTCAGTTTCATTTCATTAAACATATTATTGCAGTTATTGCCCGGAGCCTGGTCAGAACCGAGAGCCGCCCGATCAGATACTGCTAAGAATTCCTGGAGAGGGGGTACCTGACCATCTATGATTCCGATACTTCCAGAACAGACTGTCAGGCCGGCTCCGCTTCTGGCTAAAAGTCGGGCTTCCTCCGGATTAGCTTCTGTTAAATGGACAGCGTTAAGGGAGGAATTCAACAGGCCTTCCCGATTTAACCAGGGGATGGTTCGGCTGTTATACCTCATCTTCATCTGAAGATGTTCCCGTTTGCCCTGGGCAACATGCATGTGAATTCCAATCCCGTGCTCCTCAGCCCGATCATATATCTCTTTGAGCAGCTCCCGCGAGACCATATCAGGGGCCTGAGGCCCAAGAAAAAAGCTGATTCTTTCCGGTATCTCCTCCTTCTCAAGCCATTCCAGAGACTCTGCTAGATCCTTTTCTCCCTTCTCACGGTCAAAGGGATAGAGCTTACCAGGAACAATTTCGCTGCTGCTATCCAGCTCATTGATGGTTTTGGCCAGCACAGCTCTGGTTCCAATCCGGCTGTGCCAGTCGACCAGCCCCTCCAGGTTGCTGCCAAAATCAGCCAGCAAAGTGGTGCCATTCCGGACTGCTTCGATGATATTTAGTGCTGTTCCTGCCTCCCGGGCCTGCTGATCAAGCTGCCGGGAAAAGGGCCAGAGGCCTTCCTCCATCCAGCCGGTGATATCCTGGGCCAGGCCCCGCAGCAGAGCTATTCCAGTATGAATATGGGCATCAATCAGCCCCGGCATCACCAGAAGATTTTTTCCTTCAATTGAGCGGCAGGCCTGATACTCTGCCAGAATTTCCTTTGAATTTCCCACAACAGCAATCTTATCGTCCTTAATGCCCAGGGCAGCATCAGCTAAATATCCAACTCCTCCACCCTCCATGGTCAGAAGTTCTGTGTCATAGATTATCAAATCCAGCTGCAAAAGAATTCCCCCTCAATCCCGCAGGTTAATATCCAGCGACAGCTACTCCCGGGATTTTTTATCGGCTACAATTAAATAATATTTCTCATTTAAAATCCGGCTGTATTCCAGCTCCAGTTCGGCTTCTCTAAGCAGGTTCTGCACCCTATCGACATCCAGACGATGCTCATAATCCGGGCCTGCCTCCATTTCTTTTTTTCTCCAATCAATCACAATTAATCTGGACCGGTCCTTTAAAAGCCTGAGATAACACTCCAGAAATTCCGGCAGACTGGTGATTTCATGCAGCAAATTGGCCATCAGCATCATATCTCCACTGCCGGCCAGCTCTTCTTTGATATCATCTTCACATACCCCGGTCTCCTTTACCTGAAAAAGCTTGATGTTATCTAATTTTCGGGCTTCTGCTCTCTCCTGCAAATCCTCCAGCATCTGGCTGGAGATATCAAAGGCATAAACCTTTCCCCCGGGACCGACTATCTCAGCTGCCGGCAGGGAGAAATAACCATTCCCGCAACCTACATCCAGAAAAACTCTATTCTCTTCCAGGCCGCAGGCTGTCAGTATTTTCTTAGCCGGAAGGGATTTTTTCCTCTCTTCAGAGTGCAGTTTGTCACGCTGAGCAGGATTAAATACCTGAGCCAAGTCAGCCACCTCCTGATGATTATCTTCAAACAGTCAAACTTTGTCTTTTTCCAGCAGGACTTCATTCATACTTCCTGTGCGGTATCCCTCGAGATCCAGCGTGATATAGGTATAACCCAGCTCCTTGAATCTTGTCACAATCTCCTCCCTTCTCTCCAGAAATAATATCATATCCTGCGGTTTAACCTCTATTCGGGCTGTGTGATTATCATGATGGCGGACTCTGAGCTGCTGAAGCTTTAGTTTTCGTAAAAACTTTTCCGCTCTGTCTACCCTGAGAAGCTTATCCCGGGTTATTTTATCCCCGTAGGGAAAACGGGATGACAGGCAGGCAAAGCTGGCCTTGTTCCAGGTCGGCAGTTCCAGCTTTTCTGACAGCCTGCGAATATCATCCTTGGTCAGTTCAGCCTCCAGCAGAGGGCTTCTGATCCCAAGCTCCTTAAGAGCTTTCAGGCCGGGGCGATAATCATCCAGATCATCATAGTTTGAGCCATCCAGCACATATTCCAGATTCCGTTCCCGGGCTACCTCCAGCACTGAAGAAAAAAGCTCTCTTTTGCAGTGGTAACAGCGATCAGGAGGATTGCTGGCAAAATCCTCGCTCTCCAGCTCCTCAGTCTGGAGCAGCAGCTGCTCAACCTCAATTTTATCAGCCAGCTCACGGGATTCTTCCAGCTGCTCCCGGGGATAGGTCTCTGATTTTGAAGTTACTGCAACCACCCTATCCTGGAGCTGGTCCCGGGCTATCTTCAACAGCAGGGTGCTGTCCACCCCGCCGGAGAAGGCCACTGCTGCACTCTCCATTTCAGCCAGTATATTCTTAAGCCTGAGATATTTTTGCTCAAGCTCAGGGTCTTCAAAGTCAATAACTATCTCTGCTGACATTATCCTTCCTCCCTGTATAATGATAGAAACTTAATTTTTGGAAATATCTCAGTTCTTTTAGAGTATCTCCTTTGGCTTTCCCTGCTTTAATGATATCAGATTTTTCCAGCAGATAAAACTCCCCGCTGCCAGACCGCCTCAACTTTCCAGTCCGGTGAGACAGCTATTAAATCAGCCCTTTTGCCGGCTGCCAGGCTGCCGATTCTATCTCCCAGGCCGATTCTTTCAGCCGGATTGAGGCTGGCCAGACTCCAGGCTTCTGGAAGAGTCAGCTCTGTTTCCTGAAAAATTCTTTTCACCGCTTCCTTCATGGTTATTGTACTGCCGGCCAGCTGGCCGGAATCAATTAAGCGGGCTTCTCCTCGGGCAATCTCAACCTCAAGACCACCCAGTTCATAGCGACCCGCTGGCATCCCTGCCGCTCTCATGGCATCTGTCACCAGAATAACTTTTTCCCGGGGTTTAACCCTGGTCACCAGCCGCAGAATTGCAGGATGCAGATGAATACCATCTGCTATCAGCTCCACAGTAACCTTGCTGTTGTCGAGAAAGGCCCCCACCGTACCGGGCTGACGGTGATGGAGCCCCAGCATGCCGTTAAAGAGATGGCTGGCATGAGAAAGACCCCGGCTAAAGGCCTGCTGCATAGTGTTATAATCAGCCCCGGTATGGCCTGCTGCTGCCACAATTCTGTTTTTCTGCAAAATGTCGAGCAGCTCCTCTGCCCCCGGCCTTTCAGGAGCCAGGGTAACAATTTTTAAACTCTTACCCAGAATATCAAGCCAGCGTTGAAATATTTCCCGGGAAAAATTCATGATATGCTCGGGATTCTGAGCGCCGGCTTTCTCCCGGTTTAGAAAGGGACCCTCCAGATGGACACCCAGCAGATTTGATTCCGGATTTTCCCGGGAAAATTTACTGATATTTTGTAAAACCCCGATAAGTTTCTCCGGAGCTGCTGTAAGTGGAGTTGCCAGAAAACCAGTAATCCCTTGCTTAAGCTTAAAATCTGCAATAACAGCCAGGGCCTCTTGACTGCCATCCATAACATCATAACCCCGAGCACCATGAATATGAATATCAATCCAGCCCGGTCCCAGCAGATTGCCTTTAAGCTCCACACGGCTGCCCTTTTTAGAGACTACTCTGCTTAATTCTGCCGGAGGCTGGCCCTCTCCAAAATCTTCAATTTCTTCATCCCGGACAAAGAGCCAGCCCTCTTCCGGATAAATATCAGGATGAATCAGTTTGGCTCCTTCAAATAATATCGGCATAAACATTCCCTTTCCTGAATTTTATTTTAGCCTGCGGCTCACCTCAACCTCTTTAGATAAAGCGGCTATTAATACCGAAAAAGAACCCCCTTTTTCAGAGGGAATTATTCCACAAAAGAACCTCTTATCCTGATAGGATCTCCCAGAGGTTCTCCTGCCAGAAAGATGAATCTGGCCTCAGGAGAAAGAGCCCTGATCTCCAGGGTGGTGCTGGCTGCCAGCAGATAACCTTCATCTTCCTTAAGCTGTTCCCCTGGCTCTCCGGTCTGAATTTCCCCAGCAATAACAAAGATTACCCCCTGGTGACTGCCGCTCAGTTGAACATTAAAGCAGCCTCCTTCCGTAATTTCAACATCCTGAAAAATAACATCGACCATCAGCTCCAGAGCAGAATCGGAACCGACAATAGTTCTTACTTTTAAACCCTCCTGCTTCTGTTCGGGGACCTCCTCAGCCGGAATCCTGTGATAATAAGGGGCCGACTCCTTCTTCTCCCGGGGAATATTTACCCAGAGCTGAATGCCCCGACTCAGATCACCTTCCCCGGGCGACTCAGAATGAACAATTCCACTGCCGGCATTAAAGGCCTGAACCCCACCGGCCTGAACTTCAGCTTCATTACCCTGATTATCCCTGTGCCAGAAGGAACCCTCTAACATGTAGGTAACCGCCTCAAAACCCCGATGTTCATGGGGAGCAAATTCATTGGGGGGCTCAACGAAAAATTGATCCAGCAGAACAAAGGGGTCCAGATTGTCATAATTGTTGGTGGGAAATAGCCGTTTAACTTTAGCTCCATCACCTTCCGGTTTGGTGACACTCATAATTTTTTGATTCTTTTCTAACATTAATCTTCACCTCCATTGAAATTTTACGCCTGTTTTCTCTTGCTTAATCATTTTGTTAATCTATCTGCAAATAATTGCCTGGTGATATCTCGAGTCTGAAAATGAAATGTTATATTTTCATCTATCATTATATCCCAGAGGGATAGTGGCTTAATCACTAAATTATGGCATTCTATTATTGTGTTATAATATTCTATTTAATATGCCCTGTTGAGTTCTAAAGTTAGCCTGCCGGTTTTCCGGGATAATTTATAGAATTTTTAGCCTGGATTTTGATTTTATAGTATTTATAAGATATGATATTATAAGATGGCATTAGGAAGATGGATTTATCAGTTGAACCTAGACAGGAGGATTGAAAATGGCTGAATGGCGCTTGCTGTCCTACCAGGTAGATAATGGTTTCAATAATATGGCAGTGGATGAGGCTGTACTGCGATTTCACAGTCAGGGGAAAACCCCTCCCACTCTCAGATTTTATGGCTGGAAACCTCCGGCCCTCTCCCTGGGTTATTTCCAGAGCCTGGAAGAAAAGGTTGACAGAGATAACTGCCAGGCCCGGGGAATCGATGTGGTCCGTCGGCTGACCGGCGGAAGGGCAATTCTCCACGATCATGAGCTGACCTACAGTTTGTCAGTCAGAGAGGACCTCAACCTGCTTGACTCCTCAATAGTTAAAAGCTACCGGGAAATCAGCCAGGGTCTGGTTAAAGGTCTAAAAAAGCTTGATATTCCGGTCAGACTCACTCCCCGCCAGCGGGGTCAAAAGGCACCCAGGGGTGATTCGGCTGCCTGTTTTGACACCCCTTCCTGGTATGAGATTGTTATCGACGGAAAAAAATTAATCGGCAGCGCTCAGACCCGCAAATGGGATGCCATCCTGCAGCATGGTTCTCTACCTTTAACTCTCGATAGTGAGCTCATCTTTAACCTTTTTAAAATAGATAGTGACCGCCGAAAAGCAAGGCTGAAAAGATTTTTTCTCAAACATTCCACCGGACTCTATCAGCATACCGAAAAAAAATATTCTCCTGAGACCCTGGAAAAATATCTGGTCCAGGGCCTGTCAGAACACTTTTCTGTTAAAATAAAACCTGGAAATTTAACCGAGGATGAACAGCAGCTGGCTGATGAGCTCAGCCAGAATAAATACAGCCAGGAGAGCTGGAATGCCCGCAAATAATTTCTTATAAACTTTAATTAAATTTACCGAGGTGAAAATTACCATGTCCCCAAAAAATTCCCGATCCCGCCTCCCTTCCTGGTTGAAAAACAAAGACCCGCTCCAGAAGGGCATGATTACCACTAAAAACCTGCTTCAGGGGCTGAAATTAAATACTGTCTGTCAGGAAGCCCGCTGCCCCAATATCGGTGAATGTTTTGCCAGAAAAACTGCCACCTTTATGATTCTGGGAGAAAAATGCACCCGGAACTGTCGATTCTGTGCTGTTACTTCTGGAGAGCCTTCTCCTGTCGATCCCAGAGAACCCGATAGAATTGTGGAGGCTGTCAGCCGACTGAAACTCAGACATGTGGTTATTACCTCTGTAACCAGAGACGATCTTCCCGATGGCGGCTCCCGTCAGTTTGTCAGGGTAATAGAAAAGCTGCGGAGTTATGATCCTGATCTAAAAATAGAGATTTTGACTCCTGATTTTCAGCAGGATAGCAGAGCTCTGGACCGTATAATCGCTGCCAGACCAGATATCTTTAACCATAATATTGAGACAGTTCCCAGGCTTTATTCCCGGGTCAGGCCGGAAGCCTGCTACCAGGGTTCTCTAAAGGTCCTGGAAAGGGTGGCCAGGAATCCGGCTAATATTATTACAAAATCCGGATTGATGCTGGGACTGGGAGAAAACCGGAAAGAGGTCATTGAAGTTTTCCGTGATCTGCAGAAAATAAACTGTGACATGCTGACTATCGGGCAGTACCTCCAGCCTGCCCGGTCCAATCTCCCAGTTCAGGAGTACATCAAACCTGAAACCTTTCAGCAGTACAAAGAAAAAGCTCTCGAAATAGGCTTCAAGGCTGTGGCATCCGGACCCCATGTCAGGAGTTCCTATCTGGCCGAAGAGATCAGCCAGGAAATTTTATTTCAGGGAGAAAGTTAAACAATATTAAGTCAATTTTAAGTTTAATTAAGGGGTATCCAGCTCCGGATACCCCTCTCTGCTTTGCTTGTTTTTATTTGCTGCTGCGAAAAAGATCCAGAAATCTATCTTCATATAGCTGATAAACTCCCCAGCGGTCCAGCTCCTTCTTTAAAATCGAGGGCTCGGCTTCTCCACCCTTTACCTTATCAAAGAGCCTCTCTATTTCATCTCTGGCTGCAATCGGCAGCCCTTCCAGTGTTCTGGTTACCTGAACCTGACCGGACTGATTACGGGTTAAATAACCTCTTTCCTCCATATCAGGAAAATGAGATTCACTTGCACTTTCAGCAATATATTCCTCAACAAATTTCATCAGCGATACATCCCAGAGTTCTTCCAGTCCGGAAAGAATAACTGTCAGGAATCTATCTTCTTCACTGCTCTCCTCATCAAGCTGGGCAGCAGCTTCTTCTATGGTTTTAGCTGCCGTCCTGATGCTGTCCACCTTCTGCTGAAAACTCATCTTATAGATCAGGCTGGCCAGATCCGGCTTGCTGCTGGCAATCATCTCCAGAGCCTGCCGGGCTTCATCGCTAAAACCCTCAGCTTTCATGAGATATCCCGGTGTAATCAGCTTGGGCCTGTCCCAGGTTATCCAGCCTTCCCTGATCCGGGTCTCCGGACCCTCCTCGGGATAGACTTCCAGATAGGCCGGCTCGGTCAGCACATAATAATGCAGGCTGGTTTTTTCACTGGAAGACAGCAGTTCTTCCGGGGATTTAAATATTTTGGTCTGTTCCAGAGCACGTTTAATTTTATCCTGATCAGACATAATAATCACCTCTTATTCTGCTAAAATTCATAGTTTGGAATCTATCAGGTCTTTAAAGTGTTTTATTTCTTCGTCCAGTTCGGGTTTTTCCTCCTGAATGATACTGCGCTCCAGCACCAGAGTCGCCAGAGGATCCCTGCCTGTCAGCGATCCCATCTGTTTTAAGGGTCTTTCAGCTCCTGAACCGGCATGGGTTAAAAAGAAGGCGACTTCAGGAAGAATCTCACTGTTTCCCAGCAGGAAGGTCCTCAAAGCCGGAGTGATGGAAAATGCCCAGACCGGCCCCCCCAGGATAATCAGGTCATAATCTTCAAGCTGATGGGGAAATTGCTCAATTAATGTAACATTGGCCGTTAAAGCATCAAAGGAGGCCTTTATCAGGGCGAAAAAACCTTTTCGCCTTCTCCTGTCTACGATTTCCAGGCTGTCAGCCTTAAATTCTTGCACCAGCTTCTCGGCCAGCTTTTTAGTTGTACCGGTTCTGGAGTAATAAACTATCAGTATCTGCAATAATCATTCACCCTTTATTTTGCAGCTAAAAAGAAAGTTTTCATTATTTATCGGATCGCAGGGAAGATAGAAAAGCGGCAGAGGAGATTTTCTGGCTATTATATCAGCTGTACTGCCCAGCTTTAATCCTTCCATGCTGTCAACCCCACGGGTTGGCATCATAATCAGAGTGCTGTCATGCTCCTCGGCCGCCGACAGGATCAGCTCGGAAGCTGCACCTTCATCAATAACAACATTAACCTCTGCTATCTTTCCGCTCCTGAGAAGAGATTTTTTAAATTCATTCAGTTCCTGAGCTACTTCCTCTTCGCGTTTTTTCAGCTTCTCCAGACTGAAATTTTTTTCTATAGCAGATACCATAGTAACACTTTCCAGTTCTTTATTCAGCCCAAGCACAGCCTGGACCAGACTGTCAGAACATACAGTGCAGTCAATGGGAATCAAGATCCGGCTGAATCGGATATTACAGACCGGTTTTATCACTCCATCACCAAGATTTTCATGTTTTTCTATAAAAACCGGAACCCTGCTCTTTCGCAGAATATTATAAGTAGTCCCGCCCAGGAAAAAATGTTTAAGGACATTAACTCCAGGGGAAGCCATAACTATAGCAGAACAGTTTTCTTCTTCAGCCAGCCCGGTAATTTCCTCTTCCGGTTTACCTGTTAAAACCCGGGTTTCAGTCTCCATACCGGTTTTATCAATTTTGTCCTTAATTAAAGCCAAATTATCCCGGGCTTTCTGGAAATCTTTATCTTTAGCCCCCTTCTTTAACACATGAACTAAAAGCACATTTCGTATCCCCAGGCTCTGAAATTCTCCCAGACACTGGACTAATTTATTGGCATGATCAGAAAAATCAGTGGCTGATAAAATTTTACTGGCCAGCACAATTGCTACCTCCACTTAAAACAGATTTCGAGTTCTTGTTTATTGTTGCTAGTATTATATTAGTTTATCACCAGAAAAGCAAGTGAATTGGTCAAATATAGGTGCTGCAAGCAGTTATTTGTCTTGAAAATATTTGCTGTTATTTCCATATAATGTTGTGCCCTATAAGGGCATGGGGTTTATCTTAAAATATTAATCCCCAGCATTAACATCACTGCTGTCAGCAGAGAAAACAATATCCCCTGAAAAAATCTTTTCCAGCTTAGTCCGGTTTTAACTCGGGCATGTACAGTTAAAGCTGCAAAGAGCAACAGCATTCCTCCGGGCATCAACCAGAAGGGAAGCCCATAATAACTGCTCAATAGATATTCACTCTGGCTGATAATAATATCATGATTTAACAGGCCAATCAAGTAGGGAAACATCCGATAAACCGGGGGAAAGAAGAGAAATCCCAGAAGATACCTGCTGCCGCTTAAAAATATTATTGCATAAAATAAAAGCATCTGAAAGGCCAGGGCTATTAAACTCCCGGAAGCCATAAATACTCTGTCATACTCTGATTCATAATTCTCAACTGCCCGAACTCCCAAAAGCTCAAATTCCATTTCATAACCCAGTCCGGACCCGGCCAGATAATATCCGGCATCATAGAGAAAAAGTGTCAGCAAAACTGCAGCAATTATCAGGGAAAAAAATAATTTTAAAGAAAGATCGCTGCTCCGAAATTTCATTTTTTAACCCCCTGCCAGTAAACTCCTCAACTCCCGGTGAATATTTTTATTGCCGGCAACAACTTCGCTGGCCTCAAGACTTATATCTTCTCCAGAAAAATTGGTCACTGCTCCTCCTGCCTCTCTGACTATCAATACAGCCGCAGCAATATCCCAGGGCTCAAGTTTAATCTCCCAGAAGCCATCAAAAATACCCCTGGCAACCAGACAGAGATCATAGGCTGCTGAGCCGGTCCGCCGGATCCCTCCAACTCTGGGCAGCACTCTGGAAAAAAGTTCCAGCACCGGCCGGTCATTTTGCTGATGATCGTAGGGAAATCCGGTGGCAATAACTGCTGTTTCCAGCTGAGAACTGCTGCCAACCCTGATCGGCTTCCCGTTGTAAAAGCTTCCTTTGCCCCGGCGAGCGGAATAAAATTCTTCCAGCAGAGGAATATAAATCAGTCCTGCTTCCAGCTCACCCTCTATCAGACAGGCCAGCGAAATGGCAAAGATATGAAAGCCATGGACATAATTAACCGTACCATCCAGAGGATCTATCACCCAAACCCGCCTGCTGCCCTCTTCACCACTGGAAATCCGGCCTCCTTCTTCAGCCAGGATCTCATCATCGGGGTAACAATCTTTAATCATGCCGATAAGCATATCTTCAGATTTCTTATCAACCTCGGAGACCAGGTCAATCTTCTCTGATTTACTGGAAACTTTGTAATTCCGGTGGAACATGCTCCTCTGATATTCTCCAACCTTTTCAGCCCAGCGCTTCATTTTTTCCAGCATCTAATCACTCCTGCTCCCATTGTATTATCATTCGAAGTCTAAGTCAAAATCAGCAGGCCTTAAAATTCCAGCAGAATAATAATAATACCAACCAGCAGAAATAGCACTGAGGAAGCCTGCTTGATTCTTGCTGGAGATACTTTACCGTAAAGTGAGCAGCCCAGCCAAGCTGCCAGCCCGTGATTGAGGGCCTGGGCGGAAATAGCTCCCAGAAAAATTGTGATGAAGGCCAGCAAAAAAATTTCCATAAAATCCTCCTTGCCGGGCAGCAAAGTTCACCTCATTAACTACAAAATATTTCACTGCCGGTCACCTTTAGCAGTATAGCCCAAATAATTAAGGCAATCCTTTGGCAGCTAACTGCTATTTCTTTAATAAGAAGAATAGAATTCATTATAGCTATTACTAAACCATTATAGCACATCAATCTCGCCGGGAAAAATAATTTTATATTTTCTGCTGGAAAAGCAGCCAGACCTTTTTCCCTGTAAGAACCAGCAGCAAGATAACAACTCCGGCCATGATTATCGTTCCTCCCGGGGCTAGATTATAATAAAAGGAAAAAATCAGCCCCAGATTAACTGCCATCAGGCTGAAAAACAGACTCAGCCAGATTGTGCTTTTAAAGCTCCAGGCAATCTGGATTCCTGCCGCTACCGGAATGGTTATCAGTGAAGCTATCAGCAGAGTTCCCACCACCCGGATAGCCAGAGCCACTGTAATCGAAACTATCACCATAAAGACAATATTCAAGGCCCGTACAGGCACCCCGGCCAGCCAGGCTTCATTTTCATTGAAAGCCAGATAAAAAAATCCGTAGTAATATTTTAAAATCACTGCAATAATAACCAGGGCCAGCGGCAGGATCATATAAATATCCCGGGTCCCCACCAGGGAAATGGAACCGAAAAGATAACTGTGAATCCCTGCACTCTGCCTGGAGGCGCTGATTAAAATCGTCGCCAGCCCCAGCCCGGCGGCCAGGATAATGGCCAGGGAGAGCTCGGCATAATCCCGATAATCCCGGCGTAATTTCTCAATAGCCAGCGCAGCAATAATCGAAACAATAATTGCAGTGTAGACCGGAAAAAATCCCAGAAAAAGCCCAAGGGCTACCCCGGCCAGCGCTACATGAGAAAGGGTATGACCTATTAAAGATAAGCGCCTTAAGCTTAAAAAGACCCCGACCAGTGGAGCGATAACCCCCACCATATTGCCAGCCAGTAGAGCCCTCTGCATAAAGGTATAATTTAAAAATTCCACTGCGGTCACCATCCTTAGTGATCATGCCTCGGTATAATTCTCAGATTGGTTCTTCTCAGTTCATGTATATAATCATCATAGCTAAATTCCTGACTGCAGTGAGGATAGGCCCGGCCATCTTCGAAGCAGACTATTTTATTAGCATGTTTGCTGATCACCTGGATATCATGAGAAACCATTATAACAGTCTTATTCAGCTCCTGATTGATATTAGCGATAATCCGGTAAAAGTCATCCTGAGCCCTGATATCGATGCCAGCCAGGGGTTCATCCAGCAGAATCAGTTCCGGATCATTAACCATCAACCGGGCAATAAAGATCCGCTGCTGCTGACCGCTGGAAAGGTTGCCAATCTTGCGGTTAATAAAGCCATCCATCTCAACCAGTTCCAGGCTCCGACAGATCTTCTTCTCCAGTTCCTGATTCAAAAATTTAATCATTCCCATTTTGCTGTAGAGATTGCTGCCCACTATTTCCCGAACAGTGGCCGGGAAACTCTGATTAAAATCCTTAACCTGCTGGGAAATGTAACCCACCCTGGACCAGTCCATAATATCCTCTACCGGCTGGCCCTTCAGCATTATCCTCCCCCGGGTTGGCTTGAGATAGCCCAGAATCAACTTCAGCAGGGTGCTCTTCCCGGAGCCATTGGGACCAATAAAGGCCGCAAAATCACCCTGCTTGAGCTCCAGGCTAACCTGATTTAAAGCCTGTTCTTTTCTGTAGGCAAAGGACACTCCTTCTACTTTTAAAAAGCTCATCCTTCATTCCCCCAGAGCCTGCTTGAGGTTTTTCAGGTTGTCATACATAAGCGAAAAATAATCCCGCCCCTGCTCTCTATCCTCTGCTGTTAAACCCTCTACCGGGTTTAAGGTCAGTATCTCCAGATCAGCCTCTTCGGCTATAACCTCTACTGTGCGGGGGCTGGCGAGAGTCTCCAGAAAAATATAGTTCACACCGCTTTCCCGGGCAGCCTCAATCAGTTCTGCTACCACCCGAGAAGAGGGCTCTTCCTCGGGAGAGAGGCCGGTAACAGCAATCTGTTTCAGGCCATAGTTATCTGCCAGATAACCAAAGGCAGCATGAGAAACAATTATGGTATCATGCTTTAAATCCTGTAAACCCTCACGGTAAGCCTCATCAAGCTCAGCCAGCAACTGCAAAACCTCATCCCGGAAGACTGTAAATTCCTCTTCTCCTTCAGGATCCAGCTCAATAAAAAGATCGGTAAATATTTCGGCAGTCATTTTCATGTTCTCAAAGTCCAGCCAGATATGATTATCATATTCCCCGTGGTGATGGCCATGACTATCTTCTTCATGATGATCATGATTGTGACCGCTATATTCTCTCAGCTCAACATGATCACTCAGCTTTATCACTCTTCCCCCCTGTTCCTCTACAATCCGGGCTCCTCTCTCACCCCAGGCTTCCAGTCCCAGCCCTACATAGACAAAAGCCTCTGCGCCTTCCAGTCCGGCGACATCCCGGGGAGTTGGTTCATAACCGTGAGGCTCTACTCCATCGGGAACAACCTGATGAATTTTCAGCCTTTCTCCCCCGATCCGTTCTGCCATTTCATAAATAGGATAAATACTGACATATACCTCGGGAGGATTATCTGCCAGCCCAGGCGAGGAGAAAGCAATGAGTAAAATTACAGTCAAAATCAACATTTCTTTAATTTTACTAAACATAGCCAATGCCTCCTTTATGCAAATGATTTGCATTTAGTATTATTATCATAATTTATTAGTTCCCGGCTGTCAAGCCAGCTTAATATATTTTGCCAGAAAAGATCAGAAATCTATTAACCTGAGCAATATAATGTGATTTATATCATGGAATTACTGCAGTTTTTACTGTAAAATAATTGATAACAGGATTTAGATAATCAGAGGAAAGGAGGAAGATTGCATTGATTCAGAAATGTCCAGGACAGGATGGACGCAGCTGGTCTCCTGAAGATGTCAGTGAAAAGGAGTGCCCGGCCTGTCAGTATAATATTGAATTTTTTAAGTTTGATCTGATGCGGTCCTGCCCCAACTGCGGGAAGGATGTTATCAACCCCAGATTTAATCTGGAATGTGCCGAATGGTGCGAACATGCTGCTATGTGTATTGGTCAGGGAAGCACCCTCTACAAAGAGGTGCAGGCAATCCGGGACAGGGTAGTTGAAAAAATCGAAGAAATCTATCGATATCAACCCGATATAATTGCTCATATCAAGGAAGTTGTTAAAATGGCGGATAGAATCGGCAGCCGGGAGCAGTACAGTCCCCTGACTGTAATTCTTTCAGCTCTGCTGCATGAACTGGGGAACAGCTCCTGTCAGCCCCAGAAATTAAAACACCAGGAAATTCTGGCAGAAAAAAATCCGGAAAGCATCAGTCACTGCTGGCAGATCGCTGCCGCTCTGCTTGAGGAGCTTGATCTGCCGGAACGCTATCAGAAGGAAATAATAAACAATATCAAAGCTCTGGGAGTACAAGAGTTACCAAATCCTTCTTTTCTGGTCCTCCAGGATGCTCATCAGCTGGTCGAGCAGCAGTCAGATCCTTCTGCAGCGGTTAAACTTAAAACAGAGGGCGGTAAATATCTGGCGGAAAAAATTCTCTAATCCTGAAAAATTTTATTTATGCTGGAGGCCAGCTTTTCAGCTGGAAGTCCCCGGGCTTCATTGCCATCCCTTCCTCTCAGGGTAGAGGCCATAAAAAGAGAATTTAAAACCGCCTCCTCAGTGGCTTCCACCACCGCCTGAAAAACCATATTCAAAAGCTGGCTCCCCCTGGATACTTCTGCCTTTTGTTTATCCTTTTGCTGCTCTGGGCTGACAGATAACCTGCCTTTATTCCCTCTTTGATAACGGCTCGTTGTAGAAAAGGCAACCACATACTCCCCACTCCTGTTATCAGTCAGCGAGCCGATCCGGGCCAGACCTGCCTGAGCCCTCCGGGCAGCTCTGGTGAGGTTAAAGGAGTTCAGCGGCAGATCTGTGGCCAGGATAACAATAACCGAGCCATCCTGTCCCTCCCGTACCCCGGCAGTCTTGAAATCAAGATCCAGGTTGTAAAGAGGAATTCCGGCAATCCGGAGTTCTTCCCGGCGGCCAAAATTGCTCAGCACCAGAGCGCCCAGGTGAAAGCTGTCATCTTTCAGAGTTAATCTACGAGAGGCAGAACCAATCCCGCCCTTGAAACCAAAGGCAATCATGCCGGTACCGGCACCAATTTCTCCCTCAGGAACTCTGTCACCGGAAGCGGTAATAAGCGCCCGGTGAACATGCTGGGACTTTACGTGCCTGCCCTGCATATCATTCAAATAACCATCATTACACTCCAGGACCACCGGATTGAAACTGCTGGAGGTAATACCAATTTCAGGGTTATCCCGCAGGATATAGTCAATCAAGGCATCCATAACCCGGCCTACATTGAGGGTGCCGGTCAAGAGCAGCGGTGATTCCAGGGCGCCCAACTCTTCAATTTGAGAGAGCCCCGCTGCCTTGCCGTAACCGTTAATAATCTCAACACCGGCTGAGACCGGATTTTTAAAAATATTATCCCGGTGAGGCCAGACTGCCGTAACCCCGGTTCGAACTGGACCTGTTCCAGGAACCAGCTCCCCCTCTCCTCTGATAATAGTTGAATGTCCAACTTCAACCCCGGGAACATCGGTTATGGAGTTCAAATTCCCGGCAGGAAGCATTCCCGGAATAATTCCCCATTCCCTGATTCTCCGCCTTCTACTGGTTTTTTTATTCATAATATAATCCTGTCCCTTCTCTAATTAATGCGTTATATTTACTACCGGGAAAATCTCCCGGCAGACAAAATTTCTGAATTGCTAAATCTTAGTATTATTTTAGCACAAAATTATCTTTATTTCATCAAACCCGGCCATTTAGTCTTTTCTCTAAATTCCCAAAGCTTATTCCCTGATCCTTTAGAGATATATTTCTTGCTCCTGCTTGCTATTAACCGGTTGATTGTTATATAATGTAATTTAGAGTTCATGATTTATATTTGAGCATCAAATAAATAATCATCAGCTAAATTTATCGATAAAAACTTTAGCCTGTTTCTTAAAGGGTGGTGCCTTTAATGAATACTCTCATAGCTTATCCCGAAAACAACAATTTTTCCTCAGCTCTCAACCGCCTTTTACAGATTGCAGTTAAGGTTCTGCCAGTAATTCTACTGGCTGCTTTATTAATATTTCTGCTGGCCCCAGAAGCCGCAGTTCAGGAGAGAGATGAAGATATAAATCATCATCTCGAGAAAGAAATTGCTTCCAGTCTCCAGCAGGATTTGATCTATGATTTTTATGAACGGAGAGACTACCTGCCCCTCTGGGTTGCCGACAGCAGATTAACCGAAGCTGGCGAAGAAGTATATAATATTATCAGTCAGGCTAAAAAATATGGTTTAAATCCCAGGGATTATAATTATAATAAAATCAATGATCTCTGGCTGGGACTGCGCTATCAGAATCCCGATGAATTTCCTCCAGCTCAGGCTGCTGAGCTGGAAATTATGATAACCGAGGGCCTGGTTAATTTAACCGGCGATCTGGCCCGGGGCAGACTAAATCCCGATTCCTACACCAGAAGAGTGGCCTCCCTGGGAATTGCTCCTGAAGTTTCTCTGGTATTATCGGCTGCCCGTGCAGGAGAGGATCTGGAACAGGCCTTGAATAATATCCAGCCCCGGCATCCCCAGTATCAGAAACTGCTGGAAATCAACCGGGCTGTCCAGCGGGAGGAGAAAAATCTCACCCGGGAAGAGAAAAATATTCTGGCAGCCAACCTGGAAAAGTGGCGCTGGCCACAGGATAATTCTCCCGGTACCAGCGAAAGACATATCTACGTAAATCTTCCCTCCTATACTGCCCAGGTCTATGAGGGCAGTGAAGTTGTTCTTGATATGAAAACAATTATCGGCAGACGGGCCCACCCCACCCCGGAGATGAACAAAAACCTGACCCATCTCACCCTCAGCCCGCGCTGGTACATGCCAAGATCGATCGCTCTCAGAGAACATCTCCCGAAAATTAAAGAAGATCAGGATCATCTGGATCGGGGAGGTTATCGCGTCTATGAGCAGGATGATTCCGGGCGTTTTGTCGAAGTTGATCCCGACGAGATTAACTGGGAAGAAAAGGATTCCAGCAACTTCAATTATTACCTCTGGCAGGATGCCGGTCCTGATAATGCTCTGGGCCGGGTCGTCTTTCGTTTTCCCAATCAGCAGGGTATTTTCCTTCATGATACGCCTGACCGCCATCTTTTCAATCTGGATGCCAGGGCTGAAAGCTCAGGCTGCATCAGAGTTGATAAACCCATGGAGCTGGCCCGCTATCTGCTGCAGGACCAGGCCAGCTGGGACCTGGAAAAAATGAATGAGAAAATAAGAGAAAGACAGGAGACTACTATTTATATTAATAATCCCATTCCGATCCACCTCTCCTACTTTACCGCAGGAGTTAGGCAAAATGGAGAGCTGAAATTTTATGATGATATTTATAACAGAATGTCGGATTTAATAAACGCTCTGGAGCGGCTTGAAGATTAAGAGATAATATTGGATGGAAAGAAGAATAAAGTTATCTTTATACAAACAGGAAAGTGGGGGAAAATATGAAATGAACTATCCCAAAAAGAATATTGTGATTCTGGTGATCTGCTGCCTGATAACCGCTGGAGCTCTTGGGATGATTGAGGCAGGAGAAAATGCCGCCCAGGCCAGCACTCTCCTGAGGCTGGGGGATAGAGAAGAAGAGGTCAAAATTCTCCAGCAGCGGCTGCAGGATCTGGGCCTTTACGACGGTCCTTTAACCGGTTTTTATGGAGAAAAGACCCGGCATGCTGTCGAGAGGCTGCAGCAGGTCTCAAACCTTCGTTCTGATGGTATGGCAGGAGACAAAACACTGGCAGCCCTGGAAAAGCTGGAAGGCAATATCGATCACTATCCGGAATTAAAATTATATACACATAGTGCGGAAGTCTTTTACTTACAGCGTCTCCTTCAGGATCTCGGTTACCTGAATGCCGAGCCTTCTGGTCTTTTCAGAACCCAGACCCACCGGGCAGTGCAGAATTTTCAGGAGAATAAAGGATTAAAAGCCGATGGCGTTGTTGGACGTTCGACCTGGCAGGCTCTGGAGAAAAATTCCAGACTGGCAGATCCTGAGGCAGAAAAAATCGGCATACCTTCCAAGAGTTCCCTGAGGCCTGAGGATGAAAAACCGGAAGAAGAGGATAGAGATGACGCAGAAAGAATTTCACCTGATGCCGCTGAAATCGATGATGACACCGAAGAAAAGGTTTTCCAGGAAAGCGAAAGGGTAAAACAGGAAGATGGACCGGATCCATCTGCCATGCCTCTTCTGCGGAAAGGAGATTCCGGCGAAGAGGTCAAAGAGCTGCAGCGTCTGCTTCAGAGCCAGGGGTTTTACCCGGCCCGGATTGATGGAGAGTTTGGTTATCAGACTATGCTGGCAGTCAAGCAGTTTCAAAGCCTTTCCGGCCTTCAGGTCGATGCTGTGGTCGGCCCCAAGACCTGGCGGGAAATGCTGGCTGAAAGCAGCGGAGAGACCATCTATTATACCGTTCAATCGGGAGACAGCCTCTGGGCTTTAGCTCGGCAGTTAAATACCACCGTCGATAAAATTAGAACTGCCAATAATATCTCCGGAGATACTATCAGAGCAGGAGACAGGCTTCAGGTTCCCGGCGATGGGATAGCCACCGCTGAGATCAAGGATCTACACTGGAACCAGGTGGATCCCATGATTCCTGAAGGCAAAACATTTACCATCACCGATGTGGAAACCGGTTTGAGTTTCAGGGCCCGCCGCCTTTACGGCACTAACCATGCCGATGTGGAGCCGGCTTCCAGGAGGGATACCCAGGTTAAACAGCAGATCTATGGCGGCAGCTGGAGTTGGGACAGGCGAGCTGTGGTTATCCATATTAACAATATGCTGATAGCCGGCTCGATCAACGGCAAGCCCCATGGCGGGCAGGAAATTACCGACAACAACTATCCCGGTCATTTCTGCCTGCATTTTCGCGGCAGCCAACTGCATAACAGCGGCGGTCTGGATCCCGATCATCAAAACAGGGTAGAAGAAGCTGCCGAAGAGCTCTGGCCAATCATTGGCGATTGATTATTTCAGTTTCCTTTGCCGTCTAGAAATTACGGACCACATCTAAAGGTCCATCTCTCAAATAACAGCCAGATTGATACTGCTATTAGTACTGGATTATTCTTAAACAGGCTGCTATCACAACAAGTATGCTTCTTAAAATTTTTCTGGACAAGCCAAATAAAAATTTCAGTTAGATACTCTGCTAAAAATATCATACTGTTGATGGGATTTAACATAATATCATGATCGAAAAGACAAAAACCAGACCTTGCCCGTTTGCGAGGTCTGGTTTTTATTGTTCCTGGTTAATTTTAAAACTCTTCCTGCTGGAAAATTGACATAATCAGAGTTATGGTGTATCTTCTTACAAAATTATCTTGAATTTATTTAATTAGCTCATCTCTTCTCTGCCAGACGGAGAAACTTCTCAATATCCTCGCCGATAACCGACAGAGAATCATCCCAGAAATTCCGGGAATTAAGATCAATATCAACCAGAGCTGCCACTTCCGCTACCTTATTCCTGCCGGTAGCGGTTAGGAGATTTTTATATTCTGTCAGAAAATCCTCCCCCCTCTCCCGGGCTAAAGCATAAACCCCCAGTCCAAAAAGCAGTCCGAAGGCATAGGGAAAATTGTAATAATTTCTGCCAGCAGAATAGTAGTGCGGCTTGTTGAGCCACATATAAGGATGAAGTTTATCATGATCAAGCCCCTCGCCATAGGCTTTCTGCTGGGCTTCAATCATGAATTTCTTTAGCTCTTCCACACTCAATGCTGCCTTCTCTCTTTCAGCAAATAGCCTGTCTTCAAAGAGATATCGGCTGTAAATATCAACAATTACTTGGCCGGCCTGGCTGATTTTGTTTTCCAGGATAGCAAAGGCCTGAGCGCTATCGGCCTCTTCAATAGCAGCATTAGTTATCACAGTTTCACTGAAGATCGAAGCTGTCTCAGCCAGCGGCATAGGATAGCTGGTGTTCAAAATGCTCTCCTGCCGGAGACAGTAACCATGATAGGCGTGACCCAGCTCATGAGCCAGGGTGGTCATATCACTGAAACTACCGGTAAAATTGCTTAGAATCCGGCTTTCCTTGATAGGTTCTAAATTATAACAAAAAGCTCCACCCCGCTTGCCTTCCCGGGGTTCGGCATCAATCCAGCGCTCCTGAAAGGCCCGGTGGTAGAGATCTGCCATCTCCTGGCTGAATCTGCTGATATTTTCAATGATGAAATCCCTGGCCTGAGAATAACTGAACTCCATCTCAACCTCACCCAGCGGAGCAAAAAGATCATAAAAGGGCAGTCCCTCCTCGTGCCCTAGAACTCCAGCCTTGGCCCGAAAATATTCTCGAAACTTCGGGAGATAATCCTTCATGGCAGCCAGCATGGTATCCAGTGTTTCCCTTTCAAGCCGGGATTCCTGAAGAGTTTCTGCCAGAGGACTCTGATAACCTCTTCTCTTAATCAGGGTTAAAACCTCTCCCTTAATACCGTTGAGGGAAGCAGCAACAGACTCTTCAATTTCAGGATAGGCTGCCAGCTCAGCCTGGTAACCGGACTTTCTCACCTCCTGGTCCTGCTTATAGGCCAGATTGCGGACTTCAGGCAGAGGGAGTTTTTTAATTTCTCCCTCGATCTCTACATCAATCATCAAAGTTGAAGTTAGCCTCTGCTGCAGTTTGGTCCAGGCTGAGGATCCGGTGCGTTTAAGCTGGGCAGCCAGGGTCTCTTCCTCCCGGGATAAAAGATAACGGCTCTGCTCCACCAGTTCCTCCAGGAAAAAGCTGTGCTCCTGCAGAAGTTCAGAACTGTTGATAATCTCCCGTCGATCCTCCAGACCGCTCAACCATTTCTGAAACTCTACCCGGGGGGCTGTTAATCTGGCAGATTCCTTTTCCAGCTGTTCAATAATTTTAAGGGCCTCTTCATTTCTGGCCTCGACACTTAATCTCAACTGAGAATAACCCATAAGCTTGCTGTAAACCTCATAATAATCCTGAAGGATCTTAATAAATTCTTCGGCTGAATTCCCTGGTTCTCTCTTTTCTTCAGGCTGCCACTCCTCCAGTTCAGTCAGCATTTCTTTCATTTTTTCCCTATCCTGGAGAAAGCTGTCACTAGAGAAGTCGTGATAAAGAGCAGTTAGATCCCAGCGTTCTGTCATTTTTCCATCAGCACCTTTCTTTTTCGATAATAAAATTTTTTTGGACTATTCTCCTGTTCTTTTATCAAAAAATAGCTAAAATAATATTGTCTTTATATTTAGCAGAGGTTTAAGAGGAGATCCCTTCTTAATCTGCCAGTAAAGCAGGCCATCTACCAAAAAAACTAAAGAAGCAGAACCAGATAAACTTATGCTCTATAAGTTCTTGTGCATAAAAAGTACTTCCCGGTTTCCTGCTAAATTCCTGCCCGTTCCACCACCCTTTCCAGACTGGCCTCCACCGGTTCAGGTTGTAAAATCTCCTGGAAAGCAGTGTTGGGATCCTTCAACCCATGACCGGTCAGCACACAGACCACCCTGCTGTCCTCCGGCAGCGACTTCTCCCGGGTCATTTTTTTCACCCCGGCCAGCGAAGCAGCCGAGGCCGGTTCAGCAAAAATTCCGGTCAGCGAAGCCAGCTCCCGATAAGCCTCCAGTATTTCAGAGTCACTTACTTCTTCTATTAAACCGGCTGACTGCCGGGCTGCCTCAACTGCTTTTTCCCAGCTGACAGGATTGCCGATTCTGATAGCCGAGGCCACCGTTTCTGGCTCAGCTATTACCCTGTCCCTGGTGATGGCAGCAGCTCCGGCCGCTTCAAAACCCCACATCTCAGGCAGGCTGTCAATTCTACCGGCAGTTTTATATTCCTGAAAACCCTGCCAGTAGGCAGTAATATTACCGGCATTTCCCACCGGAATCGCCAGAATTTCAGGGGGCCGGCCCAGCTGGTGGCAGATCTCAAAGGCAGCGCTCTTCTGGCCCTCAATCCGGTAGGGATTGAGGGAGTTAACCAGGGTCACAGGATAGCGGCTGCAAATTTCCCGAACCAGCTCCAGAGCCCGATCAAAGTTGCCTTCAATAGGAATAACCTCTGCCCCGTGAATTAGGGCCTGAGCCAGTTTGCCCAGGGCAATATTGCCGGCTGGCACTAACACTATGGACTTCAAACCAGCCCGTGCGCCGTAGGCAGCTGCTGCCGCCGAGGTATTGCCGGTGGAAGCGCAGATGATTGCCTGGCTGCCCTCCTCCCGGGCTTTGGTAACTGCCAGCGTCATCCCCCGATCCTTAAAGGAACCGGTAGGATTTGCCCCGTCAAATTTTAGATAGAGCTCAAGCTTAAGACCCAGCTCTCCTGCCAGCTCCGGCACATGAATCAGGGGGGTGTTACCTTCTTCTAAGGTTACTACTTCGCTCTCTTCGCTCACAGGCATAAACTCTTTAAAGGCCCTGATAACTCCCGGCCATTTTTCCACTAAAATCACTCCTTCTGGATTAAATAACTGCCTTTAGTGTCCGGGGTGGCTGTTAAAAACACAGCCTGAATGCCTTCCTGCCGCCAGGCCTCGGCCATTTTCTCCCCAACTCCAGCTGTATCCTCTCTGGCCAGGGCCAGAACAGCTGGCCCGGCACCGCTTAGGGCAATACCAAGAGCCCCGGCCTGATAACCGCTCCTGACAACGTTCTCCCAACCTTTTATGTTCTGACAGCGATAGGGTTGATGAAGCTTATCCTGCATCAAAACCTTTAGCTCTGCCCAGCGACCGGCACTGATTGCCAGGGGTAAAAGGGCTGTTCTCCCCAGATTGTGAATAACTTCCCCCAGCTCATATTTATCAGGCATAACCGAGCGCTGTTCCTCTGTCCGACTGGTTAGTTCCGGAACAATTACAGCCAGCTTAATATCAGGATGAGGCAGAATTTTTTCCCAGTAGACTTTGTTGCTTTCAGAATTATAAAGTGAAATTGTTAGCCCCCCATGAAAGGCAGGAACTACATTATCAGAATGTCCTTCAATCTGACAGGCCAGTTTAAGCAGCTGGGAAGTGTTCATCTCCAGCTCAAAATAATGATTGGCTGCCTGCAGGGTGCCGGCAATGGCGGCAGCGCTGCTGCCCAATCCCCTAGCCGGTCCGAGATAAAGCTCTTCGGTAATCTTAACACCAGCCAGTCTTTTTCCAGCACTTTTCCCCAAAAGCTCAAGGCTCCTGCTTATTAAATTTTTCTCTGCTGCGATTTCAATCTCTCTTTTCTCCGGCCAGCTGGAATAAATTTCTGTTCGGAATTTTTCCGGCCCTTCATACTCTTCAATGCTGATATAATTATCCAGGCTCAATGCCAGTCCCAGGATATCAAAACCCGGACCTAAATTGGCTGAGGTGGCTGGAACTCTGATCTGACAGTTTCTGCTCATATCCTTTCCTCCTCGAAAAAATCTGCCTCCCGGCAGTTCCAGTTAAATACTGCAAAAAGTTATCCCCATTATATCACATTAATCTAATAAAAAAAGCTCCTCCTGTTAAACAGAGGAGCCATTTTATCTAGCCAGCAAAAAACTCTTCCTCAAAAAATTGCTGCCGGGCTGCCGAATAATTGCCTCAATCTCAAGGTTTTCATTTTCTCAAAGCAGTTAAATATATCAATCAGAGACACTCTTGTCAAAAGCTCTTGGGGCTAATTATGGAAATTTATTGCTTGTTCCGCTGCCTGCTGGATCTGCTTCAGAAATTTCCTGACCTCGGAGGGGTCTTCCAGATAATAATCCGCTGCCGTTTCAAGATCATCCTCGTTTTTGATATAGACAGTAAATCCTGGTCTCGTAAAACTCTGAAAAACATCCTCATCGGTGGTATCATCTCCTAGATAAATTGCCGGAAATTCTTGCTGGACGGCTGCAACCTCCTGGCCAGAATTCCTGCCGGCCTGTCTTCTTCTCAAAAAATCCACCGCCTTGCCCTTATGCCAGGTGACAGGCCTGACCTCCAGAACCTGCCGGCCCTGGAGAACCTCCCAGCCAGCCCCGGCCAGCATCTCCTCCAGTTCTTCTCTGGTTTTATCGGGTGAGAAAAAGGATTCTGGAGTCCAGTGTAAAGTCAGCAGTTCTCCCTTGTTTTCCAGCTTAACCCCGGAATATTCTTCCGCTATCTGCCTTATTCTCTTCTTAACCTCCAGAGGAAGGGTGGGGTCGGCTTTCCCGAGGAATTCCCGCTTATCCGAATCTGAGGCCAGATATATCAGGCCGTGAAGCCCGGCCACCGGAATTTCCCTGCTGGCTAAAAATTTTCGAACTTCCTCGGGTTTCCTGCCGGTTATCACTGTCACAATAATATTCTCGAGGTTATTCAGCTCCAGCAGGAGCCTGTCAGCTCCAGGCAGAGGATAGGCCCGGGAAGGATCAGCTCGAAAGGGTGCCAGGGTACCATCATAATCTGTAAAAAGATAAAGCGATAAGGGAAACCTGCGGTAATTTAACAGCTCACTTAAAGCTTCTGTTCTGAGTTTCTCCAGGAGATGAGGTGGTGTGTCAGCTTTACTCATAACAGTCTCTCCATTCCTGAAGAAAACTCTTCCGCCACCAGTTGATATCCCGGGATTTAACAGAACTGATCATTTTCTGATAGCGCCGCTCCTTCTCTTCCTCCGGCATTTCAATAACCCGGCGGATAGCTTCCCCGACCTCTTCATAATCATGGGGGTTAACCACCACCGCCCCGGGCAGTTGATGCTTCACCCCGGCAAATTCCGAAAGAATCAGCTGCCCCTTCTCCCGGGAGGCAAGATATTCCTTGGAAACAAGGTTTAGACCATCAATCAAGGGAGTTACCAGAGCCATATCTGCCGCCAGATAATAGGGGATTAATTCTTCCTGGGGCAGAGCCTTTTTGAAATAACGGATCGGCTCCCAGGCTCCGATATTATGGCGGCCGTTGATATCTCCTATAGCTCGATCAACCTGTCGCCTCATCTCTTTATATTCCGGAATGCTGGTCCGGCTGGGGCTGACCCTTTGAACCAGGCTGACTTCACCGCGATATTCAGGATATTTTTCAAAAAAACGGTCCATCGCCTGAAGCCTGGTGAAAATGCCCTTGGAGTAATCCAGGCGATCAATTCCAATAATTAAGTTGTCGACAGAAAAATGACCCTTAAGCTGCCGGGCTTCCTGCTGGATATCCTCCCTGCCTGCGGTAGAGGCAAAGTACTGATAATCAATGCCCAGGGGAACTGCCCTGACCCTTGTAAAATTTCCTCTGAATTCAATCAGACTTTCTTTTCTGTCTACCTTTATCCCATTTTTTTCAGCGGTATTTAAAAAGTTTTCCACATAATCCTGGGTATGAAAACCAATTAGATCGCTGGCCATAAGTCCCTCCAGCAGTTGCTCCCTCCAGGGAATGGCATTAAATATTTCGTAGGGAGGCCAGGGGATATGCCAGAAAAACCCCAGACGAGCCTCTGGAACCTTTTCCCGGATCAGGCCTGGAACCAGACAGAGATGATAATCCTGAACCCAGATCATTTCACTGCCGCTGATCTCGTTCAGAGCAGCTTCGGCATATTTTTGATTTACCTGCTGATAGCTCTGCCAGTTTTCTCGCGAAAAATTGGCCTTTGTGATAAAATTATGGCAGATGGGCCAGAGAGTCCTGTTGGAGAAACCATAATAAAAACCTTCCACTTCTTCCGGAGTAAGTTTAAGTCTTTTAAGCTTATAGCCATCCTTATCGGGTACTCTAACTGTATTATTCTGATCGGCAACTTCAAAATCAGCCTCCTCCCGGCCCCAGGCCAGCCAGAGCTCGCCCTGCTGCTGCATCAGGGGGTCGAGGCCGGTGGTCAGCCCGCCGGGCTGCTTCTCCTGAACAACTTCATCATCCTTATACTTGTGAGCATAGGGTTCGGCATTGGATATCATGACAAGACTTTTCTCTGACATAAAGATCACCCCTTCTGCTCTCTTTCCCAGTTTTTCTGCTGCCTGATAATAATTACTGTAATTTTTTCTTTTCACTGCAAGCAGCTCTAAAAACTGAGATTTTTTGACTTTTCGCTTCTTTCAGTTATAATTATAACAGCAATAAATTAAAATTCAATTTCTAGCTTCCTGTCCTGCTCTAAGTCGATAACGCCCGGTTATATTATTCAAAAAATCCTGTGGAGGTGAGAATATGACCCCAAAAAATTTTGAGAATAAAATAGAGGAAAAAATAGCTGAAGCAGCCAGAATGCTGGCCACTGCAGAATACCCTGTCTGCTTTACCGGTGCCGGCATCTCTGCCGAAAGCGGGGTACCGACATTTAGAGGCCCTGATGGCCTCTGGGAAAAACATGATCCTCAAAAGGCAGTTTCGCTCTCCAGCTTTCGCAATCAGCCGGAAGCCTTCTGGGATTTTGCCCGGGACCTGGTAATTACCAGCGGTGCCAGTCCCAATCCCGGCCACCAGGCTCTGGCCAGGCTGGAAGAACAGCAAATTCTGAAAACCGTTATTACCCAGAATATTGATATGCTTCATCAACAGGCTGGCAGCAAAAATGTACTGGAGCTTCATGGCTCACTGGAAAAAGCCGACTGCCGGGATTGCGGAGCCAGGTACAGCTGGCAGGAGCTGGAGAAGATATTGAAAAGGGACGAAACCCCGGAATGTCGGAACTGCAGCAGCCTCAGGATTAAGCCCCGGATTGTCTTTTTTGGAGAAAGGCTGCCGGAGAAAGTGCTGGAGAATGCCTGGCAGGAAGCCCAGCAGGCTGACCTGATGCTGGTAATCGGCTCCTCTCTGCAGGTCTATCCTGCAGCGGGAATTCCGGATTTAACCCTCCAGGCTGGAGGTAAATTAATCTATATTAACGCCGATCGAGGCTCCCGTCCAGAAATTTTTCAGCTGATATTAACCGGCAGAGCCGGCAGCATTCTCCCTCGGCTGGCTGATTCAGCTTTGAAAATATCCAGAGGAGATTAGCTTTTAATTTAAAGAGATTAATTTCAAAGAAATTATTTATGATTAATGATCTTTGATTAATATTAGCTTTTTCAAGTCGGCTTTTCCTTAAAAATCCTGCCAGAAGAAATTGTCCCATCAATTTTCTGTTGAAAGCTAAAGTGCGCCTGCAAAAAATTATAAAGATATTTAAAAAAAATATTAATATCCCCTTGCATTAAATCTCAATCTGGGTTATAATTAATGACAATTCAATTTAGCCTGCTAAATTAAATTATCTGGCAAAATCGAGGAACGGGAGAGTAAGCTGATTAGCCGAAGGAGCGAACCGGGAGCTGGTGTGAGCCCGGGGAAGTTAATCAGACTGAAGCGCACCCGGGAGATGCTTTTCTGAAGCTGACAGCAGAGAATCTTGCTGCTATCAGTATTAGGAAGGGCCGTCAGCCGGCGTTAACGGCCCTGCGAGCGAACAGAATTTTTCTGTTAACTGGAGTGGCACCGCGGTTAATTAACCGTCTCTGACTATTAAGTTGGGGGCGGTTTTTTATTTTTCAGAAAAAATTATATGGGCTTTTTACAAAGAAAAACAGGGAGGAGATAACTATGGCAGTCAGCAGAATTGTTTTTCTGGCCGCCGGAACCCGCTCAGGTCTAAGATTATCATAATATTTACCTAGAAAAATATCAGGTAGTTTTTAATTTATTGTTTTGCACTCTGCCAGAGCATGAAGGTTTTTCTTTCATTTAAAATATAAGAAATATTCGTCTGGCAAACAGCAAGACTCTGCTCAGGCTTTCTTCATAAATCTATCAGGACAGTAGTCAATTTGTTTATTATCAAAGGTTAATTTGCAACAAATTTGCTAAATGATTTATAATTTTCAAGGAGGATATAAAATGACTGAAAAGATTAATAAAATTTTACTGGCCTATTCTGGAGGACTGGACACTTCTGTATCAATTAAATGGCTGCAGGAAAAGTATGAAGCAGATATTATTACCTACACAGCCGATCTGGGACAGCAGGACCTGGACAGACAGGCTCTGAAAGCAAAAGCTCTGGCCACCGGGGCCAGCCAGGTTGTAATTGAAGATCTCAAAAAGGAGTTTATTACCAGCCATATTTTCCCGGCCCTTCAGGCTGGTGCTGTTTATGAAGGCAAGTATCCCCTGGCTACAGCTCTGGCCCGTCCCCTGATCGCTGCCCGGATGGCAGAACATGCTGATAAGCTGGGAGCAGATGCTGTTGCCCACGGCTGCACCGGCAAGGGTAATGATCAGGTCCGTTTTGAAGCTTCCTTCAATTCACTCAATCCCGACCTTAAGGTGATTGCTCCCTTAAGAGACTGGGGATTTACCACCCGGAAAGATGAAATAGATTATGCCAGAGAGCATGATATTCCCGTTCAGGCCACCAAGGATTCCCCCTACAGTATCGATGAAAACCTCTGGGGTATTAGCGTGGAATGCGGAGATCTGGAAGACCCCTGGCAGGAGCCCCCTGCTGATGCCTATCAGTGGACCCGGGAGGTCACCAGCACTCCGGATCAACCGGCCTATCTAACTCTGGGTTTCCAGGAAGGTATTCCGGTATCGATCAATGGAGAAGCCCTGAATCCCACAGAACTGATAACCAGGTTAAATAAAATTGGCTCTACCTATGGAGTGGGCAGAATCGATATGGTGGAAAACAGACTGGTCGGCATAAAGTCCCGGGAAATCTACGAAGCGCCGGCCGCTACCATTCTGCTGGCTGCCCACCAGGATCTTTCCTCCCTGGTGCTGGATCGGGAAAGCCTGCATTTTAAAGAATCGATCCAGTCCAAATACAGCGAGCTGGTCTATTACGGACTCTGGTTTTCTCCCCTGAGGGTTGCCCTGCAGAATTTCTTTGCCACCTTTCAGAGCAAAATTACCGGCCAGGTTAAAATCAAGCTTTTTCAGGGACAGTGTCAGATTATCGGCCGGAAATCCCGGCTGAACTCTCTCTATGACGAAGGCCTGGCTACCTATGATGAAAATGACACCTTTGATCACAACTCGGCAGCTGGTTTCATTAAACTCTGGTCTCTACCCCTCAGGGTAGCAGCCAGCTGTGATAAAAAGTCAGCCGAGGGATCTGATCCCTCCCGGACCTTCAATATAATCTGACCACAATGATTAATAGAACATCTATATAAACTGAACGGAAAAGAAGGAAAAAGAAAGGATTTGATTTCATGAAACTCTGGGGAGGAAG
>SL_5KL_010_SEDDRAFT_10000215_pt1 | contig 36528 bp, 35 predicted proteins | sample SodLakKL_010_SED_FD_9118 | JGI IMG/M metagenome (IMG submission 9118)
CGACAAAGAAGAAGTACTGCAGTACGGAATTACCCTGGCTCTACCCCCGGAAAAACTGGAAAGAATGCTGGAAAAGGGGATAACTGAAGACCCCCTGGAGAAAATTTCCCCTGAATTCCTGGAAAAAATCAGGGGGGAAATCATAAACGTTCAGAAATGTCGGACTTTTCATCCCTCGGGAAAAACTTTCCTCTGCTGGTTGAAGGAAATTGGTTTCCGGTGGGTCCGGATGACCCACACCGGGAAAGAAGCGGCCCGGGAAATTTTCCTGCAGCTGGGCCCGGAGGAAGTTTCTCAGACTCTGGAACAAATGGACCGGCTACTGCTGCCCCCGGTTGGAGAAATTGTAAATATTCCGGTCGCCCCGGTCACTGACTCCATGATTACCGCAATAAAATAAGGTGGATTGGAAACCGCATTCCAGGTCCTTAACCCCGGTCCTGGTGATTTTTCAGCAATTCGGCCAGGTAAGTCTCGTTGCCCTCCTTCCTTTTATTCAAGAGTTTAAGCCCACCCAGCACATCATCCTCCGCCCTATGAGCCCGTTCAATTCTGATCCCATGCCCCTGCAACAGGTTCTGCAGGCCCCGGGAGGAAAAACCTCTTTTCCACCAGTTTATTCCCTGCAGGGAGCAGAGCCAGGTTTTATGGCGGGCCCGGGGAAATTCTTTCTGAACAAAAGCCCGGTCAAAACCAGCATTGTGAGCTACAATAAATTCCGCTGCCTCGAGGATCTCTTCCACCCGTCCCCGGTCCAGGGATTGCCCCCGCAGAAGACCGGGGGGGATCCCATGAACCCGATAGGCGCCGGGTGATACGGGACGGGAAGGCTCTCTCAAACCGCAGTAAGAATCCAGGATACCCTCAATCTTAAAACTTTTCCGGTCCCAGGCAAAAAGGACCACCGCCAGTTCAATTATTTCATCCAGCCGGGGATTCAGGCCAGTAGTCTCCACATCAATAAAGGAAGCCTGGCCCCAGTTGTTATTTTTTTGGATTTTAATCCAGGGAAAATCACCAATAATATTTAAGCCCCCTGATAGAAGTAATTTCCGCTCTTTATATCTTCGCGAATCCCCCCCTATTTCCTGCTAACCCGGGAGGTGAAAAAATGACTTCACAAAACAGAAATAGGATCATCTTGCTGGCTTTACTCTTTTTTCTGCTGGGAGCAGATGTTCAGGCGGAAGAAGATTCCGGGGCCAAAATTGAGGAGCTAAAGCAGTCGATTGAAAAACTGGAGCAGGAGCTGCAGGTTAAAAAAACGATCCTCAATGCCCTGGAGGAAAAGGTGCTTTTTCTGGAAAATGAAATCGAACGCCTGGTCTCCTTACTGGACTTACTCCTCCCCGAACTGGATCAGGATCATCTGGCCCAACTGGCGCGGGAGGCCTGGGTCTATAAACTGAAGGTAAATGACCAGGAGGTCCCCCCCTCGGGACAGCTGAAAATTGAAGATGGAAATTTTACCCTGCAGCTCATTGAAAAAATCCCCCCGGGATCTCTCTATTTTGATCATCAGGAACTCCTGCAACCCGGCTGTCTGGAAAATTATAAAGTGGAACTATTAACTCCGGAAAAACTTTACCGGAAAACTTCAGCATCGGGAACAATAGTTGATGTTCCTGTGGCCTTTGTCTTTAAGGACCTGCCTCCAGGAACTCAGGTAAAACTGGAAATATGTGTTTCCCTTCAGGACAGACTGAATTTAAACACCCGCCTGATTAAAATTGAAGTGCAGTAGGGGTTTTATTGGGTAAAAAAAAGGGGTCCCCTTTTGAGATTATCCAGGGGGACTCCTTCTTTTTTTCTCAGAAAACGACCACAGAATCTATTGACCTGTTTTCTAGCAGAGAACTCCTCCTTATTTTCTGGCAGGCTGATTATCTGAAAAACTAACCCCCAGGGAAATATCAGGCCCTCTGTTTCTTTTCTTTTAATTCCGGTATTTTCCGGGCCCGGTTCAACATAAACCAGGCCAGAATCAGCAGGGGAGGTGTGGCCAGATGAGTCAAAGTGAAAAATCCTGCCCCCCAGTTTTCACTGATAAATCCCCAGAGATAGAGGGGATTATCGCGAAACGTTTCCTCAATAAGGCCCCGCAGGAGAGAATAGTAAAAGATAAAACCCCAGAACAGAACCCCGGTATTCCCCTTAAATCTCCGGCTGAGATAGTTGTGGGCCAGAAGGCAAATCAACCCGATCAAGATGCCATAAATCTGGGCCGGATGGCGATCAAAGAATAACAGCTCTGCCGGGCGCCCCAGGATTTCCTGATTAAAGATATTGGCCCAGCGTACCAGCATATAGCCAACTGCCAGCCCCGGGACAGCCAGGTCCAGGAAATAATGAAGGGGCAGGCGGTTAAGGCGGGCCACCAGCCAGCCGCTCAGAACTCCTCCCAGAAGGGCTCCATGAAAAGCCAGCCCCCCTGTATCCACTCTGATTATCTGGCCGGGATTCTGGATAAAAAAATCGAGATTGGTTAAAACAAAAATGAGCCGGGCCCCGATAACCCCTCCGATAATGGCAGAAAAAATCAGGTTAAAAAGGACATCTTCACCCAATCCCTGCCTTTTGCCGTTTTTGATAAAAAAATAGCTCCCCAATAAAAAGGAGAGGGCCATCATAACCCCGTACCACCTGATTTCCAGGGGCCCCAGAGAAATAAGCACCGGATCTATATTCTCAATTAGCATACTGTTCACTCCCCAACTTTTAATTTTGCTGCCCGAAGCGCCTCCAATCCTCCCCCATTATGTTCATACCCCGGATATATAAGAACTGCCCTCCCTGTTTGAGGGCGGCAGCTTTATTGATGGTCAGACCTCCTGGAGAAGATCCTGCCTGATCCCAAAATCTTCTTACCATTTTACCTGGGGCCTGTCTTCCAGGGGAGATCGGAATTCCTTATTCCGGAAATCACGGGACCTTTTTCTCCCGGGAGGTCCCGACAATTTTATTGCGGTAGGTGAACTGGCATTTTAAACATTCCTTATACATTTTCAAACGATGAGCTCCACCCTGCCACAGGCCATCTTTTTGCTCCTTGGTCCAGTGGGAAATCTTTTTTAAGGGAACCCAGGCTACGGGCGCCCCCTGCATCCGGCTAAATCTGTTGAGCAATATTTCCACTCCAAACCGGGACCAGGACAGGTCGGGCAGGCCTTTTACAAAATCCCCGGTCAAAGCTCGCTGTCCATTAAGAGCGGGGAACAGGTTCTGGGCCAGGTCCACCAGTAGTCCCGCCTGGCGAAAAACACCTATAGACATGGCCGCTTTTTTTTCATTAATAACCGGCTCCAGCAGTTGATCCAGGTGTTTTTTCTGCAAACCGATCAGATCCGCATCCAGGAAAAAGAATATATCTGAAGGAGAGCTGGCCTCGAGTCCAGTCTGCAGTGCTGCTCCTTTGCCCAGATTATCCCGGTGTTCAATTAACTTCACCGGGAATTTTTGGGCCTCGGTTCCTGTTTTGTCCCGGGATCCATCATTAACCACGATAATTTCGGAAAAGAAATCAATCCCGGTTACAACGTCCAGAACTGCTCCAATACGAGGCTCTTCGTTATATGCGGGAATAATCGCGCAGATCTTATCCATAATTCAACACTTCTCCTCTTTAAAATAATCGGGGGTAATTACCCACTTCTCCAGCAACATCCTGCAGGTAAATATTAATTACTTTTGCAGTCTCTTTGGGGAATAATTCTTCTTTAATTTGAATATCCCTTCTTCTATGAATGCTGGCCCCAACCACCAGGATCCCCACCTAGATTTCCTGGTCCCGGATAGTTGTTTTTGCCACCAGATAATGCTGATTCAGATCTCCTTCCAGGTAATAACCGATTTCTCCTCTACTAATAGCGGTGACCCCGCAGGGAAAGTAGGCCTGATCATATAATGCCCGGCCATAGTTTCCCAGTTCTCCACCAGTTTCTGCATATAATATTTCAAAATCTGCTCTTTGCAGTGCCACCTGATAATTTCTGAATATTTCCAGGGGAGTTAGATCCTGGGGAACCTGATAGAGTATCCTGGTTAGTTTACCTTCTAACTGTATACTTTCCTTGAATCCGTCATGGCGGTCCCAAATTCCCAGACCAAGTTCGTATTCATCATATTCCAGTTCAGTAAAAAAGGGAATTCTGGACTCGGGGAAACCGGAGATCAGGGGATGATCCTCGCTTCCTTCCACATATTGAGCCCGCGCTCCTCCTGGAAAGTACACAGTGTTATCAGGCCCATAACCATAATTTTAGCATCTTATAAGCTTCTTTAACAAAAATTTTTTTCAATAATGGGCAATGCACCTGTTCTCAGCCTTTGATTTAACGGAATCACCAGAGAGCCAGCTCTCCAAGCAATTTCTTCCCTTTAGCTGGATTTGATTTTTATTCCTCGGCAGAAAAATCCAGTAATACGATCCTATAATCAATTACCTTTTCAAACCCCGTTTTCTCCGCAACCCGCACCGATGGTATGTTATTCTTCCAACAATCCCAGTAAGGGTGCAATCCCAGCTGGGAGCATTTATTCAGAAAAGCAAGAGTCGTTGCAGTGGCTATCCCCTTATTCTGACGTTCTTCTATTGTTTCAATTCCAATTCCACAAAAGCCCTGGCTCAAGTATTCCGCTGTACACCAGCAAATAATTTCATTTTCCTCCAGGGCGCAGGTCCCAAAACCATTCTCCAGAAACCTATCTACTGTTCCCCACATCCCACCTATTTCCTGAGTTACCAGCTCCAGATTTCCAAGTGTGGGATTTCCAACTAAATTTTCATCGATCTCTTTTACCCTGACCTTGCCCTGCCAGTTCCCGGGAATATTGTGCAAATTATGTTTGTATAAAACTCTTTCCAGAACCAGCGGCTTATATTCTTTTAAATTCTCCACCAGGGCCCCTTCCCAGTTCTCTGACGGGTAATAGAGCTTGGCGACCCCCAGTTCAGATCGGATTTCTTCCTTTAAAATTTCTGTCTTGAAAAATTCAATAGTTCTTCTGGCCTCGGTAATACTGTTAATTTCACCCGCAAAAAAGAAGCAATTGCCTCTATCCCAGGCCAGGGAAAACGATGGTTTATTTTTATTATCAGCAAAAAATTTACTGGGGGTAAACCCGGCTGCCATCGAAGCAAAAATATATCCGATTTGTGGTAATAGAAAAAAATCTTTTAAACCGTCGATATTCCTCTTCCATTCCTGCATGGTTTGTCCTCCTTGCCATTTTTTTTACCTCCCCGGGGAGGTAAAACCATTGAAAGTCACAATAGGGCTTTGCTTTTTTTCATTGGCGAAACCTGACCTGAATTTCCTCATCCCCCGGGCTGAGCAGGGGGCTATGATGAGGCTCGCACTGAATTGGCCACAAAAAATACGAGCAGGACAATCGTTGCCACCCCAATGACACCTATACCCAGAGAGCCCATGGCAACAGCACCGCCAAAAACAAATGGTCCCAGCATTTGCCCCATCTTACGAATATTTTCGGAATACCCCTGGGCCTTTCCTTTACCAAAAGCTTCAGTTGCCTCCAATCCCAGAAAGTAATTGTTTTGGGCGACCAGCCCAAAACTTTCCGAAACTCCCATAAGCACTACCACCAGGAAGGCTACAGCCAGTGAACTATAACTAAAAAATAGGAGCAGTGACCCGGCAATAAGAATCCCGGAAGCTAAAAGGGCTTTTCTGACCCCCAGTTTACCCAGGGTATATTTGGTTAAAAAAGGTCCTAAATAGGCAATAGCAATACCATTTAGCATGAAAGCTCGCCCTACATTTGAAGTAGAAGCCCCTTCCCCGGAAGCGAATATGGGAAAAAAATAATCAACAAACATACTGCAAATTGTAAGGGGCAGAACAATCAAAAATAAAAAGCCCAGAACCTGGGGATTCATCAGGAAACTCAATACTCCGTAGCCCGAACCTTCTACGGAACCTGTTTTTCCCGACTCCTGCTCTACAACAGAATTATCTTCGGTTCTTCCCCCGGCAATAGCTGGTCTCGATAAATCAGGTTTGAGAAAAATCAGCACAAAAATAATGGCCAGGATGCTTAATCCCAATGAAAACAAAAACACCTGGGCAAATCCAAAGCGGTCGGCCAGCATGGCGCCGATTACCGAACCCACGATAAATCCGGCATAAAGCCCGGCCACAAAATAAGAAAACACTTCTGTTCTCTCTTTTTCATCGGGAATCTCAATCACAAATCCCCTTGCTGCCAGAAGAGATAGGCCATAACCCGCTCCGGTCAAAGCCCGGGCGATTATAAAAGTAACCGCATCGGGTGCGTAATAAGATAAAAATAGACCGGTAGAAAAAACCATCAAACCTCCAAACATGACCGGGCGCCATCCCCGATAGTCAAGTACAGCACCGGCAAGAATAGTTGCCGTTGCGGCAAAAAGCATTTCTGCAGAAATGGGCATCCCCAGGATTATTTCTCGGGATAATCCCAGCATGGGCTCATATAGCTCCTGCATGCGCAATGGAATAAATGAAGCCGACATAAATACTGCAGTTCCAATGATTAAAAGGAGCATGCGGACTGAGTTATTACTTATCCTGGGGCTGGTCTTGGTTGCGGTTCCCCCCGGGATAACCCCGGGTATTGTTCCCCGGGCAGTTGACTCCCCGGCTCCCCTTTTCTTAATGCTTCTTTTCTGATATTGCCATTGTAAAAGAATAATCATAAAAATGACGACTTCGACCATCACCACCAGGGAAAGAAGCAGCATGGTCATACTATCCAGCAAAATATTATGCATTCGCTGAGCCAGATAATCCTGGGACAAAACCACCTGCAAGCTGGCTTCTTCCAGGGCCCCATCCTGGCCCAGAGACCGGGTATATATCAGAGAAGGATCTTCAGGCAAATCAGTTTTGCCCTCCTCTCCAGTACCTGAAATCGTTTCAGCATTAATCTTTTCCGTGGTGTAAAGGATATCAGCATCAGGTGAATATAAAGCAATAGAGCCGATTTCCGGAACATTCTCCGCTATATTGGTTAAATAATCTTCTAACCGGTATAGCTGATCAAAGTTAACCCCTCTATCGATTACTGACCTGATATCATTGTTGATAAGCCGGGAAATGTTCAAAGCATTTTCACCAGCTATCTCCAGGTATTCATCCTGAAAAACCGTATAGTTTAGCCAGCCAAATATGACCTGGATCAAACCCAGCAGCACCATGGTTACTGCCAGAAATTTTTTCCGGTTAATCTTTCCCCTATCATCAATAAATGCTATGCGCCTGCTCAATAAAAACAGGATCAACAGCCCTATTAAAGCCATAATTAATAAATAGACCAGGAGCTCTCCAATCACTTCTGATACCCGGTTATTGATTATTTCATCGGGAAAGATAATCTGCAAACTACCCTGCCACTCCTTATTCCTGTCCAATATAGGTAAAAATATATGATAATCGCCTTCATAAGTATCGTAACGATAGGATACGTCCTCCCTGATATCATCGAACACAGATAACTCCTGCAATGCGGGGGGCAGGTATACATCTTCTAACTGGCCGCCGGTATCATAGAGTACCCGGCCGGCAGTAGATACAATCTGCACTGAACTGATTCCGGGAAAATCCTGTTTAACTTCCTCCAGTATTCCTTCAATCCCATAAAAATTTTCCAGGGGTTTGCCGTAACGGAGGGCATACTCAATATTATTAACACTTTGCTGCCCGGATACTTCATACGAAGAAATCAGAGAATCAGCAAAGTTAAGCTGAAATTCGGAAACAACCAGCAGCCCGTTGAACCCCAGCACAACAGTTAATACAATTAAAAAAAAGCCCATAATAAGGTGCCCGGTTTTGACCTGCATTAAAACTATCCTCCATTCGTGCTCAGCTTCCTATATTCAATAAAGGCTGCATCTGTTTCTTGAATAAAGCTGACCCCCCTCCAGCCGGACTGGAGGAGCTGCTGCTGACGGTTTAAATCCTTAAGGTCTATCCTAACGACTTTGTTATCTTCCCACCTTGCCGGTCGGTTCAGATCCTGATATAAGATAAAGCGGGCCAGTCCATCATACATTTCATTTATCTTCACTATTTGCATATCAAGAAGCAGGCTTTTTTTCAGGGGGGGGATATTTTTAGGATCAATTGTGGAACAAAGATGGCGCACTGAGTTTCCAGTTCTCAGGATGCTGATAATCCGCTCACCCATCTGATAATAGAGGTCCTTCCCCCGGTAATCGGGATGATTAAAAGCAATTTCCAGGTGTCCAACCCTGATCAGTTCGTCATCAGGCAAACCCAGTACTGTTCCCAGGTTTTCCGGGTTCTTTTCACCCGGAAACAGGGCGGAAAATATAGCGACCACTTTTCCCCCGACGATGGCTCCCAGCACTATTCCTTTTTCGCCAAGCATTTCCCGGAATTCATCCCGGGAAACATAAAGACACAGCTCTTTATTTTTTAACTGACCCCGAATCAGACTCTGCAACTCCATTATCTGTTCTAAATGCTCTTGCCCCAGTTTGACTATTTGATACCAGCTATTTCCCTGCTTTTTCACGTTATCAGGCATATTTCCTCCTTATCAGGTTTTGGTTAATAAATTATCCTACCGGCTTTGCCACCAGCAGGTTTTCCCGGGTTACCGGTAATAACCGCAGACAACTGCTTTTAGATTAATAACCGTCAACGGATTATGGCCAAACCTGGGGTTCCTCGCTGAACTTTTCCGGTCCCTGCCCAACAAACATTAACCGATAAAGCCCAAACCTCTTCTAAAAAACCTGATCGGCTATTACCAGCACTTCAAAGGGAATCTGATAGCCAATCTCTTCTGCAGATTGCATATTTATTGCAATATGGATTTCGGTGGCCATCTGCACCGGCATGGCCGCGGGTTCAGTACCCCTGATAAGCTCAATAGCCATATCACCTGCCTGCAAGCCAAGGGCATAATAATCATACCCCGTCGCACACATAGCTCCCTGCATGGCAAATTCGATAGAAGCGCCTACCACGGGTATGTTGTTTCTGTTGGTTATTTCAACCAACTCCTTAAAGGCTGATAAAACTGTATTATCAGTGGGAACCCAGATAACATCGACTTTGTTCACCAACTTCTGGGTCATTACTCCCACTTCTTCCGGGTTTTTGGCACTGGCTTTTACGATATTTACCCCCAGTTGATCAGCTATTTGCCGGGAAAGTTCTACCTGCACCACGGAATTAACTTCTGCAGCATTGTAAACGACCCCGATGTTTTTCGCATTGGGCACAATCTCCAGGGTCATATCCAGTAATACTTCTACCGGGTTTAAATCGCTGACCCCGGTTGCATTGGTATTCGGCTCTTCCCAGGTTTCTACCAGGCCGGCTTCCTGGGGCTCAGTAACCGCGGCAAATAAAACTGGAATATCTTTTTGCTCCACAGCCGCCTGAGCAGAGGGAGTAGCAATCGCCACAATCAAATCCACCTGATCTTCAACAAACTTTTCGATTGCCAGTCGGCACTTTTGGGAGTCCCCTTGAGAATTTTGGTACTCAATATGGGTATGCGTCCCCGGCTTTAATCCGGCTGCTTCCAGGGCTTCAAGTATACCGGAATGAACAGCATCCAGCGCTGGATGTTCGGTAAACTGGAGTATTCCAATTTGGAATGGTTCTCCCTGTCCGGGAAAATTATCAGTATCCAGGTTGAGTTTTTCCTGTTCCGCTCGAATTTCCTGATCCTCTGCGTTGGTTCCCTGCTCCTTCTCTCCGGTTTTAATCTCCGGCGGAGCCTGATTATGTACAGCACAGCTATTGGTTATCACAATAAGGGCAATAACAATCAGCCAGTAAAGTCTTCGTTTTTGGTTGGGGTGATTTAATTGGGACATATAACCTGACCTCCCGCAAATCAGTACCTGCTACAGGGCCTGAACCCCCGGCGCCTTTGGATTAAGGAGGGGATCAGTTCCGGGAAAACTGGACCTGCTGGATAGTTGAAAAATGATTAAATTAATAAATTTTTGCTTTTCTAGCCCAACCGGCTCTATCATATCAAAGCTTACTGCGCTTTCAGAGGGTTGCCTCGATCAATATTAAAAACCTACCCCCGGGTCCAGAAACAAAAGCAAGGGGTTTCTGAAAGGAAAGTCTAAATTCCGCTGTTTTTTGGGATTATTCCCAAATTTAATCAATTAACTCATTTCTACATAAATTATAATTTACCTGCAGCGATAATTGCCGGTTTTCCCCTTATAAATCCCTAAAGTCAGCACTGTTTTTAAGCTAAAAGTTTCCCAACTAAAAATTTTTTCTGCAACCCTCCAGCAAAAGCAAAACCCATTGACTTTCCGAGATTTCCTTTAATTATTTTCCCATGAAAAAAGCCCGCCTTCGCGGGCCTTTGCTCGGGGGAGTTCTCAGCTTCCCGTTTTTTCTTCAATTAATTTTTGTTTCCAGGTGCCCCGGGAAAACCAGGTTAAAATGGCTGTAACTCCACCAATTTTAGCCAGGAGGATACCCAGCCAGATCCCATTAAGCCCCCATTCCAGGACATAGGCAAACAGGTAGGCCAGGGGTACCTGGAAAAACCAGAGATTGAGGATCAGGAAAAAAGCCTTCTCCATCGTGCGGCCCGCCCCTTCCAGGGCTCCACCCAGAACCTGCTGCACCGATAAAAACATGTAGGCAAAGCCACCAATCCGCAGGTAGGTGGTCCCAATCTGAATAACTTCGGGATCATCAGAAAAAACCCGCATCAGGTGTGGTGCCACAAAAAGGAATAACAGGGCCAGGGCGAACATAAAAACAAGAATAACTCCGGCCCCGGTCCAGGCCGTGCGGCCTGCATGAGCTCTTTGATCAGCCCCCAGGTGCTGCCCAACCAGAATCCCGGTAGCCCGTCCCAACCCCATGGAAGGCATTCGAATAAAAGCCAGGATGCGGTTCCCCACTCCAAAAGCAGCCAGAGGATTGGTTCCAAAGCCGGCAACAATAGAAGTCATAAAGGTCATGGCCACCGCCAGGGAAGAAGTCCCCACCGCGGCCGGAATACCAATTCGCACAATTCGGGGAATAAAGCGAAAGTCGGGCTTAAAATGGGATAAACTTAACTTCAAGCCCCGCCAGCCCGTGAACATCAGGTAAATACCAATTGCGGTTGCACCCAGGCGGGAAATAACTGTGGCATATGCCGCCCCCGCAACCCCCAGGTCGGGGAAAATCCACCAGCCAAAAATCAGGAAGGGGTCCAGGACAATATTAAAAAGAACACTGCCCACCCTTAACTTCATGGGCGTTATTGTATCTCCCAGGCCCTGTAAGACTGCCGCAAAAACAAAAAAGACAAAAATCAGGGGTATCCCCGCAGTTATTACCCGGAAAAAAGCCCAGGCTTCATCAATAATATCCGGCCCAGCTCCAATTAAAACCAGGAGCTCTTTCCCGAAAATCAGGCCCAGGGTAGAAAAAATCAGGGATAGGGCCACGGAAAAAGCGATAACCTGGCCGGCAGCCCGGTTGGCATCTTCACCCTCCTCAGCTCCAGTGTACTGGGAAACCAGAGCCACTCCAGCAATGGCAAAACCCCCCGCCAGGGAAAGAACCAAAAAAACCAGGGGAAAGGAAACTGAAATAGCCGCCAGGGGGCCTGAACCCAGCTGCCCCACCCAGAAAGTATCAGCCAGGTTATAAAATAACTGCAAAAACTGGGCCGTCACAATGGGCCAGGCCAGGTGCAGTAGAGTTGGAAGTATTGGTTTATCAATAAGCCTTCCCTTATTTGCGGAGGCCTCCGCCATAAAAAACACCTTCCCATTAAAATTCTGATTTTTCGGGTTTCCCAAACATAAAAAGGCCTCCCCTGTCCAGGAAGACCCCTTAAAAACCTTCTATTTTATTGTTTTCTATCCTGCCGGGAATCAATAAAAATGGGACAAAAAGTATTACCCTTTTCACTCCGGGAAAAGTCTTTCCCCTATTTTTATGCCCACCAGGGTTGCCACAAAGGCAAAAAGAGTTGCAAAAAAGGGCTGCAATTCGGACACAGGAATTACATGCCAGGTGATAAAAACCACTACTCCTACTACCACTCCGGTAAAGACCCACTTTTTTTCAATAAAAAACATTGATAACAGCCTCCCTTGCCGATCACTGATTTTATGGTCTGAGCATTCCTTTATCCCCCGGTTGTTCTCCCTCTTATTATTTAATTTAAAATTTCCTTTTCCTTCTTTTTTCAAGGGGAAAGGAAATTGTTTTGGGGTGAAATTTTCTGAATGCATCCTGTTCCCCTTCCGGAAAAAGGCTCCAGACTAAACTCCACCCGTCCTGATTATATTCTTTTTTTATCTTTCTTTTCCTCCCTCCGATCTCAACTTTCCAGGCAGGAAACGGCTGTTACTTTTTTCCATTTCGGGGCAATTACCGGTAAAAATCATTTTTTGACCTGTTGATTACTGGCCAAAATCGTAAATAATCGGAACCTGTATTCCCTCTACCCCGCTGATTTCCCTGCTCAGGGTAACAATAATAGGTTCTTCTGATACGGGCCTGGTATTAAAAGGTAGAGTTTCAAGGAGCACCGATATTTGGTGCTGCCCTAAAGGTACATTTTCCAGGTAAAAAGTTCCGTCCCGTCGGGTATATACTTTTTGATCGAGGGTTTCCAGGTACAGGCCAACAAAACTAAGGGGCTCATCATCTGAAGAAAAAGTTCCGCTTACATCCCGGTCCAGAAAAACCCGGCCGGAAATTACTCCATTGACGGTCAGTGCAAAATCAAGGAAAAAATTCTCATTAGCCCGAATTTCTACAATCCTTTCCCCACTGACAACGGAATACTCTGCCGGAAGGGTTAAAAGGTCAAAACCTACCCGATAAATTCCAGGCTGAACGCTGGAAAACATAAATTCTCCATCCTGATCCGTCCACTCCCGCAATCCTCCCAGTACTATGGGGATATTTTCCAGCACCGGTTCTCCCGGATCATATTGACCGTTACCATTCAGGTCCAGGAAAACCCGGCCCCCAATAAAAGAATGGTGTCGGCTAATACCATCATAAGGTAGCCCCACAATTCGATCGGGAGTAAAACCAAAGGTCTGCGATATGCCAGCGGTTATCCCATATTCTGGTGTTGTAGCAAAAATTGTTGGATAGGATCGGTTGATCCCCAGGCTGGCCTCTAAACCAGAAGAAAAACTCCAGCCCAGGCTTATGGAGCCCGTCAGCTGGAAAGTTTCCCTGCTTTCTATGGGAGACCTAACTCCCAGATCCAGCCGAATACTGCCCTGGCGCTCCACCGGGAAATGGGTCAGCCCCATACCCACAGAATAGAGGGGCCTGTCCAGGTGGGGAAACCAGGTGGAGGCAGCGTTAAAACGCAGGGAAGTATCAAAATCAGTAAAATGAAGGAGGCTCAATTCCGCCCTGGTTTCCCCCCTCTCCGTGTTGAGAATACTGCCCCCTAAAAAATCCAACCGTGATATTAAGCGTCCAGTCAAAAAGGAACTGTCTCCCAGGGTTAAACGGGAATAGGAATCCAGGTCCAGTTTTCCTTCCTGCACCTGCCCATCCACAAGAATAGTTTCCAGCTCACCAGTAAAGTTAAGTCGCAGATCCGGGTTTATCAGCCAGGAGGCTTTGCCCTGCACCTCAATTTTATCCTCTTCAATTATTTGATTGTCCTGCAGGGACAACCGACTCCTCAGATACTGAAACCACAGGTTACTGTCAAAATCCCTGTTTCTCCAGATGTTTTCAACGGCAAATCCCCCTTCATAACCATCAGCCCGCCCATAAACCTGATCTTCAATTTCCAGTTCCAATCCCCGACGCCCACCAATCAGGGACAGGGCAGTTAAGCGTCCCCAGTCTTCTCGATAAACCGCTCTTAAAATACCCCGGTCCAGGTAAGAAAAAGGCATTTCCGGGAACGAACGACGAAAATCACCCTTTAAACTCAGACCCCAACTGGGATTAATACTGTAATCTCCTCCCAACGTTAGGCGGTGACCCGCAACTCCAGGAATGGTTCTGATAACTTCGGGCTGAACCCAGGAATAAGCGGCTTCCAGGCTGGCCCCGGGAAAAACCTGCAAAATTGAGCCCGAAAACCCCGGATCCAGATTATCACGGTAACCGCCTATCATTGCTCCCAGTTCAACGATGGTCCCGTCCAGGGGGCGGGCGGTAAGCCCCACCACCGTTCCCAGCATCGAATCCCCATAACCTCCCGGAGTTAGCTGCTGTTTTCTCAGGCCTTCAATACCCAGAGTCAGATTTTCAAGAGCTGCCACCCGAAGATTTAAGCCCAGAATATTACCCTCCCAGTCCGGAGAACTACCGTAAAGCCCTCCCACAATATTCAGTTCCCTGCTGCCTTCCTGCAGGAGCTGGGGGTAGCCAACCACTTCCCTGATTATTTCCTCCCGTTCTCCCTTGGGATCCTGTATTACAATCTTCAGGTTGTTGCTCCTGTGGGGAATCAGGGGAACACTTTTGAAATAATACTCCCCCTCAGTACTCATAATTATTTCTTCCCAGAATTCTCCGTTGATGAAGAGCTTGATAACCTCACCGGGTTGACCGGACCCTTTTACCGTTATTAATGGAAATTTACTGCTGACCAGGCCAGGCGAAGCTTGATAATTTAGCCCCCTGATATCTTCCCTGATTACAGTTCGGGGGAAATTTACCCGGCTGTCCCCCAGAACAGTAACCGAATTCTCATCCCTTCGAGTAGCCTGAATTAAGGGAAAATCAAAAGCAAACCTTTTTTGGGCAGGATAAAACCCCGAAATCAGCCCCACCGAAAGAGACCAGTCCTTTAAACGACCGTGAAAATTTATACCCTGCTCGGTAGAAAAAAGCCAGTCACTTATTTCACTTTTATAACCTTTTCCTTTAATGGTGTACTGCAGGGAACCCAGGCTGTAATCTGGTCCAATAAGGTCGGGAATCAGGGTTGGGCCTTCCCGGCCTGACTGCTGTCCCTGCTGATCTGATGGAGCATCCCCTTCTTTATCTGGCCAGTCAGTAATAATTATGAGCTCCTGGCGGCGGGGGTTCCATTCGATTTCAAATCCGGTTATGGTGGCAATAATGCCCACAGCCACAAAAAAATCCCCATCCTGCTGAATCGGTGGCTGATGAGACCATTCCGGATAATCGGGGTACCTCTCCCCGGCAAAATCCACCAGGATCTCTTTTTCTCCAGGAGGATAAACAATCAACAAATAATTACCCTCCCGGTTATAGGTTGTTTGGAACTTGAGGTGTTGAGCCAGGGAATTGACAGGTATAAGAATGTAATCTCCCCTATCCAGGATCTCAAAAAAATAATCCCCGGCGATTTTTCCGGACTCGTTTTTTATCTGCAGGTAAACAAAGCTGCTCTCCAGGGGCCCGGCCTTAACCAGGGGGACCTGCAGGGAAAGAAGGAACAATAAAATGAATATTATCCACAGCCTGGAATAAAGCATGGTCCATCTCCTTCCTTCACTCCAATACAGTAAAAGGCAAAATGTCCGTCATTTTATAATCTGTCCCGGCAAAATTGATCTCAATCATAAGGCGATAATCACCCGGTTCCTGAACCTGTTCCAGGGGAAAGAACACCGGCCTTATCTCCTCGGGCAAAATAACCATTTCCCTTTGCTGTCCTTCTTCAATTAATCGCCCGCCAGGTGCAACAACCCGGTAATGGATAGTAAAGCGGGTGTGAACCAATGCATCACTGCCCAGAAGCAATGCTGCGAGGCAAACCTGATCTGCCGTGACATGCACCATTCCATCAATAATATGAAAAGAAAGCCTGTATTCCCGGGGCATAACATATATTGTGGTTCCAATCATGGTCTTAATGCTGGCCCCAATTCCTTCTTCTTCAAAAGGCTCTTCATGCTCAAAAAATATGATCCCCCTGCGTTCAAAGGGTTCTTCGTCATCGGGAGGCATCTCCACGGTAAAGCGCACAATTTGACTTTCCCCCGGAGACAGGGTAAACTGCCGGGGATTGAAGCGGATCAGGCCCGCCAGGGTAGCCTCCAGGGTTCCGCTGTCCCAGAAGACCATTTCGTTTCTCTCATCCAGTAACCAGTCATAAAAATTGGCGGTTAAAAACAATTCCCGGTCCGAATTATTTTTTACCGTTATTGCCCCTGTATCCCTTTCTCCCGGATTAATATTGAAAATAAAGCGGGAAGGTTCCACCCGAATACTGCCCTGAACAGCCAGGGAACAGCCCAATAAAAATATTACAACCATTAAACTGATCAGGGCTGAATACTTAACTCTCCAATTCTCCATAACTCCCTCCTTCCGGGCAGGGAAAGGGGCCGGCACAAAAACCAGCCCCCGGCCTGTCCCTTCAAAAGCATCCTGCTGACAGGGAATTCTTGATTAGGTGGTGTATATGGCAAAAGTAACAGTGGTGGTATATTTGCCAGCCTCTACATTGGCAAAGGGAACCCGGAACTGCATAAAGACAGTCTCTTCATCAAGGGCTCCAAACTCACCTATTTCTTCAAATCCAATAGTAGCTTCTTCCCAGGTAGCGCCGTCATCCAGGGTATATCTCATGTCCATATAGAATTCATGATCGCCAACTCCGGTAAAGGCATCAGCAGAAACAGAAAATCCATAGAGAACATTGCCAAAGATATTGGCTTTAAACATATCACAGGCATGAATATATACATCGCGATCAGGGCCAATTGTGGAAAAACCGGCATTAGCTATATCCAGGAAATTCCAGTCTTTATCCATGGTCCCGGTCAGTTCGGGGTGGAAGAGCATGAAAACACTGTTAGAACCATGATAAAGGGTGGTATCTTCGGTGGGGCCAATGCTCTTAACTTTGGTATAGCCCCGGTTTCCAATTAACTCCAGTTCCAGGTAGCAGGGAATGTAGGCATCGGCCCGGACCGTAACGGTAGCCCTCTGATCATCCCAGTTTTCCCTGATGGTTCCAGTAGTAGTCATGGTCTTAACTACCACGTAATCCCCTCCCGAAGCCCGGGTGGTATCACTCAGAGCAAAGAATTTGGAAGCTGTGTAATTCTCGAAAATCCCCTTATCTGACTCCCAATCACTCCACTGACTGGCCATAACAACACCTGAGAATAACATAATCAGGCAAACCGCTAAGGACAATACAACGACTTTTTTCATTTTCTTTTTTCCTCCTCGTTGGCATTTAGCCATTTTTTTGTGTTGGTCGGATTCACCTCTGGCTCACCTTCACCCTATTGGTGACCAATTAGAAGGTAAAGGGTCTCTGCCTCCAACGCTTAAGATCTTTTTCCAATAACCTTTTTTGCCTCCCTATCATTCCTCTGTTTCTCCCTCTTTCACCCCCTTTGCCCTAATTTGCATCCAGGGCTGGGACAATGTAAAAGTTCAGGGGAAAACTGATCCTGCCCGCAGGAAGTCGGGTATAGTCCTGGATTTTAACTACAAAACCCAGCTCTACCCAGCCTGTTCCTTTTGTGCCTGTAGTAGGTTCCCCCTGACCCAGACATGTAAAATCCTGGTTGCGAATTACCACAGGAGAATTCAAAATCTTAAAGTTTCCCGTTTTTTCTCCAGACAGGGTCAGCTCCACGTGTCCCCGCTCCAGCCCCCCCTCCAGTTCTCCCCGAACCAGGAGTTCCCAGGGGGAATTGGAGGCCATTCTAACTGTGCCTGGAATACTTAACAAAGTCCCTTCCCCTGAAACCAGGCTGGAAATATTAATTCTATCCACTGGGGTTTCAATCTGGAACCAGGAGCCTACTTTCACCTGCAGGGGAATTTTAAACTCATTTATTATTGCACCAGCCCCCAGAGCTCTAATTACCAGAACCGTCTGATAAGAACCAGGGAGATCAGCAGGGTATACATTAATGGTCAGAAATACCGGCAGGTCGGCTGCGTAAGCGGATCCTTCACCTGCTCCCAGAGGAATGAAAATCGGATTTATGCCCACCCAGAAAAAACCCTGGGAACACTCCAGGCTCAGGCGTTGTCCTTCCAGGCTCAGGTTCCTGTTTGTTGTGGCCGGATAACCCTCCAGCCATATTTCCAGGACCTCCACCCCCTCTTCAGCCAGGGGCACTACAGCGCTCACTTTCCTGCTATTTTCTTCGGAGGCTGTAATTGTGCCGAAATTTATAGCTGGCTGTCCAGCCGCTCCTGCCGATATTATGATAAGCAGAATTAAAAGGCCCATTAATAAACAGCTTAACTTCCCTTTCACTCGGATCACCTCAATCTTTTGGCTTTATGAGCCCTGGAGTTTTTTACGGGCAATCATCCCAGGATTGAAAGCGGATATCAGCCACCACTCTACCGTCCTGATCCAGGGCTTCCTGGATCAACATAACCATTTCCAGAAAGCTCCGGAAAAAACGCTTTTTCTCAGGCCAATTACCCAGCCACTGGATTTCCCCCTGCCAGGTAGCATGCTGGCGGAATTGAATACGCAGGAGAAAATCTGTGGATCCAAAATTTTTTCGGCGTTCGCCTTTATCCTGGGACAATTGACCCCCTCCTTATTCATCCTCTAATGCCTTAATTTCCCGCATTAACCGGGAGAAACGTTCTCCCTCTTCTTCAATGGAACCCTTTTCTTCTTTCCAGGACCGGAAATTATTGGAGGAAAAAAGGGGGTTAATTTCTGCCAGGCAGCTCTGTAGGAAAAATACCATCTCCAGGAAATTACTGAACCTACCTTTAAAGCCCAGTTTCAAATCTTCTATTTCCCCCTGCCAGTCCCCATTATCAGAGAAGGAAATTTTGACCGAAAATCGATGTTCGATATGGGAAAAATCATTAATCAATTCCACAGCCAGAACCTCCTTTGCCGGACCATAAAACAGCTTATCGAGTACCTTTTTGGAAGTATTTCAAGTATAGCAGTCTTAATTAAGTTTGTCAGTTAATTATGGGTTATTTTCCGGTTTTATTGGTGTTAAACCAGGGTTGAATTGGAGTTTAATCGAGGATAAAGCAGGAGCATTTTTCAGTAAAAAAAGAGTTGTTTTCCAGTCAAAAAAAAGTCAGATCAGGGTTAAATTCAGGTTATAAAAAAAAAGACCCGGCAGCGGGCCTTTTCCTTTTTAGATTTGCCTCCAGCGGGTTTTAATTAACCGGGTGTCTTCTTCGCTATCGGAATAAAATTCTTTCTTTATGCGCTCCAGGATCCGGGGTATTTCTTCAGGCGCGATTTCAAAAATAATGGCCAGAAAAACCCGAGAGCTTGATTTACAAAAGATATCTCCCTTACGAAGACCTTTTTTTAAAGACCTGCGAACCCCCAGAATTGCTTTTTCCACCTGTTCCGGGAAACCATTATCCCGAATTTGGACCTGCAGTAAGAAAGAGGGTTTTCCCCCTCGTTCATTCCGGGCTTTTTCCAGCCGGTAAATCACCGAAAACATTTCCATATTACTTTCAAAAGCCCCTTTTTCCTGCTTTCTTCTGCTAATATCCCGGTAGACTTTTTGGGCAAAGACAGGCAGGTTACCTTTTCTTTTCAAAGTTTCTCCCACCTGCCTCAGGCCCGGTGGAATATCCAGCCCGTTATCCCGGAATAAAGAGCTGGCTTCTTCAAACTGGACCAGGGCCAGACCCATTCTTTTTGATGCTATGAGAGCCTTCAAGGAACTGATATGCAGTTTTTCCTCCAGGGGAATAATCCGCAATCCGGCCTCACACAGGTTCCAGGATTCGCCAAATTCTCCCATCATCTGGAGCAGTTCACTGGCTTCAATTATTGCTCGAAGATACAATTCTCGGAAATGATTTTTTTTGGACATCGCCCAGTAAGCGCGGGGAATTTCAGCCAGATAATTCCCCCGGTAAAGGGCCAGGGCTTTGCGGTATAACAATATTCTTTCTTCCAGTGACCTCTCATCAGTTATCACTGCCTGCTGCAATAGGTTTTCAAATTCTTCCCCGTCCAGCCAGTAATCGGAGTTTTCATTAAAAGTATATCGTCCCCGAGAACCAATAATATACTTTTCTTTGCAATCCTCACTTCCTTTTAATGACTGGCGGAGATAAAAAGCCAGGGCTTTTAAAGCTTCCTGGGGGTTAACACTATCTTCCAGTTGTAAATATCTGTACAGCTGTTCTGCCGACAGTGGCTGATCTTTGTAAGTAAGGAGTACCTGGAAAAAACGCCACCGCTTATTTATCCGCTCCTCATGACGGTAAATAATTTCTCCCCTTCGCCTGACCTCAAAACGACCCAGAGTAAGAATCTTCAGGGTATTATTATCTTCCATATCTGTTTCCCCTTCACTGAATATTCCCTTCCAACAAAACTTTCTCTGCAGTTTAGAAAGCCTGGTTTGAATTGTTAACAGTAGAACTATTTCTTCTATACTTTTTGCTTTATTCCTGCAAGAAAAAGAGAATTTATCAGTATTTGGGTTTTAATCCAAATTAATCAATCTCCAGCAATTATATTCGTCTTTCGCCGTTTTTTGAATTTTTTGAATTTTTAATTTTTTCCAATGCAACGAAAGGTAGCATTAGGCTTTTATCCCAGGCCCGGTTTACAACCACAATCCTGGTTTCTGAAGCAAAAAAGGACAGACCCACTTGCCACTGCCCTTTTGTCCCAGCAGGAAAAGGTGAACTCCCGTGACCTTCTCCCAATTCTATAAAACCAACCCCCACCTTCTCCTCAGGTTTTTTCAATCCAGCTGGCCACATATTCCAGGTTGCCCAGGGGCGGCTCACTATCGATCAGTCCTTCAAGTCTTTTCCAGCTGCCTTCCAGCTTTTTGTGCCTGGCAACCAGTTCCAGATGGCACATGGCAATACCCATGTCGATTCTTTGACTATCCAGGGGGTTATCTGTTCTTCGATTTTCTCTTCTCCCTTTAAGGTAAAGATGGAAATCTCCCTCGGTATCACGAACTATTCGCCAGGGCTGTAAATTCATGGATGAAGGCCCCAGACGCACTGCCTCCAGGGGTTCTGCATAGGGCCCGGCTTCTTTTTCGGTCAGGGGGGATAAACCGTCACAGCTTATAAAAAGTTGGCTCCAGGGCTTCCTTTTTTCGGATCGGGTTCCGATTTTCATCAGCTTTTCCGCCATTCTTTTTTTCTCCCCGGGATACCCTACTGGCGATATAGCCGGCAGCAGCTCGTTTTCTTCCAGTTCCATCTCACGGGCAAAAGAACTGCGCCGAAATGTTCCGGACAGCCAGCAGGTGCCCAGCCCCAGGTCAGTTATTTCCAGGATTATTCTTTCCATGCAATATCCACAGTCCTCCAGGGCTCCTTCCCCATCCGGGATAGCAGCCAGGAGGTAAAACCGGGCTCCCCTGATTAATCCGTAAGTACCCAGGGCCCGCAGCTGCCGGGCTGATAACTGCCCCAGGTCCAGAAGGCGAAACCGGACCGAATTTCCCAGGGGGCCGATTTGCTCCTCATTCAGCAGGTCCTGTATCCGGTTTATTTCTTCTTTATTCACCGGTTTATTTTCCTCGTAGGTCCGAACCGACTTTCTTCTTTTGATTACTTCCATTGGACTTTCCATTATTTTTTATGCTCCCCCCTGTAATGCGGTATTCTGCCCTCGATTAAGCATTGGAAAAAATAATCTTCTCTCCCTGATTCAGTCTTTTTCCTCCCTGCCCCGATAACCTGAGCCCTTCTTTAGAAAACCTTAGTTCCCGATACCCTTAATTATGTAAAACGGAAGAAAACCCCTTTAAACTGCTTTTTAAGGTTCAAAAAGTAAGAAGAGAAAATAAGGTTATTTTTTCTTGAGTTTAGAGCTGAGATTAAGGTAAAAAACCCCGCCTATTGCTACTACCGAGAAAAAGATCCAGGATAAGGTTATCATGAACTCCGAGGAAAACAACAGGCTCAAAAGTCCGCCAAGAAATATTATCCCCCCCAGCAAGTACATAAAATGGCCGACTGCTTGCACCAGAACCTCCACATTATACTGTTTTTTTGTTTCTTCACTGGCGGTATTGTAACCTGCAATGAGAAAGGTCAGCTTATATTTTTTTATAATAAAACCCAGGGAAAAAGTGAACAAGCCCATTAAAATGTTAACCACCCACATTATTCCATATCTCCTTTCCTTAAGCCTGATGAAGCATCTTATTCTGCATCGACCTCAATCCGGGGGCCTGGATTCCTGCTGGGTTTTACGAACAGGCCCTCGGATCGAACAGTTTACTTTTCGCTATAAACCTGGTTCGGAGAGACGCCTACCACTCTCGGGGCAGATCCCAGTCCTCCTGATCCAGTTCCTCCAGCTCTTCTTTGAGTTCAGCTATAGAAATTATTCCCGGGTTATCTACCCAGGGACTTAAATAATCAGCGAAATATTCCAGGTAAAGAGGGCTTTCAAGGTTGATAATATTGGTTTTCTGCCCATTGATTGGGGAAAACCCTTCGGATTCAATATCCCAGGCCCGCAGTTCATAAACCTGCCTATGATCTTCATCAGAACCAGCAGTAACGATGAAGACAAAGCCGTTTGGAGTTGAATTAAACCTGCTTAGCCCAACATTGATTCTCGGGGGAAAGGGAAATTCTTCCCGTAAAACCGCCAGCTGTTTTAATTCTTCACTGCAGGGGGTCCAGCTATACAGGAAAAGTTTTTGATAATGGAACTTGGGGGACCGTTCTATGGGCATAATAAACCAGAGGGGGCTTCGATCCTCAGATACCCGGTATTCCAGGACAAAATAAATTGAATCCTCAACCACCAGACCATGGGAAAAATTCTTTACATAGCGGACCTGATTCCCCCCTTCAATGACCGGACCGGGTAGGAACAGGAAAAAAAGCAAAATAATTAAGCTTGTAAAAAATTTAATAAAGCCAGAATTTCTCTTCACCGGATGAACTCCTTTCAACTTTTTGGTTCTTTCCTTTTCTCCCCAGGCAAGACCGGCTTTCATTCCACCGGTTTCCAGTGCCATTTATTCTGATCCCCGCTTACCCGGCCCAGGCCGGGAAAGGGGAAATGAAAACCGAAAAGCAAGGCCTTTTCCACCAGTGCTTTACGTAATATTCGCCGGCGGGAAGCTATATTCTGCTCCGGGTCAATATCTATGGCTGAATACCACTCCGGATATTCCACGTGCAGGGGATGAATAAGAAGATCGGAAACACAAAAAACCTGCTCCCCCCCGGAGGCAATTGCTGCTACCATTAGACCGGGGGTATGACCGGGAGCAGCGAGGGCTTTTATGCCCGGAACTATCTCCTCTTCCCGCTCCATTAAACGAACCCTTTCGGCCAGGGGAGGTAGCTGCTGCCGGGCACAGCTCAATAAGTTCCTTTTAAATTTGCCTGGCAGCTCCTCTTCTGCCCGGGAAGTGGTCCAGAATTCCCATTCTTCCTTCCAGAAAATGAATGAGGCTCCCGGAAAGGCTAATTGCCCATCTGCCAGGATATTGCCGCAGAGATGATCCGGATGGGCGTGGCTGATTATAACGGTCTCAATATCTCCGGGAGCAATGCCTTCTTCTGCCAGGCCGGCCAGCAGCCTGCCCTGACCTTTACTGCTATCGCCACCGGGACCCATTCCCGTATCCACCAGAACCTTATTGAGCCCGGTATCCACAAAAAGACAGTTGTAGGGGCCCAGCCACTGCTCCCACCGGTTTAATTGAATATTAAATCTCTTTAGTTCCGTTTTCAGATTCTCCGGAGAAGCAGCAGGAAAAAGCAGTTTAGCCGGTCGTTCATAGGGATAATAACCGTCATTAATGGCCAGGCATTTAAAATCCCCCACGGTAAAAGAGTATTTCCAGGGATCCATCAGGGCAAACCTCCTCTATTTCCGGGAAGCAGAACCCCCGGAATTTTGCCGAGTTATCAGTCCCAAATTATTCCTAACTTCTTATCCGTGCTCCACCCGGGAATTCTTAACATTCTTTTTTGGAAAAGGGGTGGCAAAAAAATTGAAGAGGAGAAAGGAAATTTTCAGAGAATTTTCTATTTATCACCGTGCCGCCGAATAAAAGGGTCGGCATAAAATAATAAAGGAGGGTTTCTATTATGGGAAGGTACACATTGACCTGTTTTTTGCTATGTCTGGTCTTGGTGCTGGGTATGACCTTCGTCCTTTCCGCCCACCAGGCTATTCCCGGGGAAGAGGAGTTTATTGCCGTCGTCCTGGGAAGCGGCGGAGGACCAAGGGAAGATGATGTTTCGGGTTTCATGGTCTGGCCAGGGGGAAAACCCGAGGAAGCAATTTTCTTTGACCCTGGAGTGCTCACGGTGGGGATTAGAAAAGCAGATGAAATGGGAAATCTCTGGGACTTCCAGGTGCCACCAGAGGAAGACATGACCAGAGAAGGGTTTATTTTGCAAAACGCCAGAGCTTACCTGATATCCCACGCCCACCTGGACCATATTTCGGCTATGGTAATAAATTCTCCTGACGATTCCCCCAAGGCTATTATGGGCACCCCAACCACTCTGAAAAACCTGCAGGAGCATGTATTTAACTGGAAAATCTGGCCCAATTTCGGTGATGCTGGCCCCGAACCTCACCTCGGACAGTACTCTTATATTGAACTTGTAAATGATACAGCCTGCTCAATTCCAGAAACTTCTATGACGGTTGAAGCTCTGGAACTGGCTCACGACTATCCCGGAACTTCAACCGCTTTCCTGGTTGAACATCAGGGCAACTACATTCTCCTTTGTGGTGATACAGGCCCTGACGAGGTTGAAGGAACTGATCACCTCTATCGTCTTTGGCAGAGAATAACCCCCCTGATCCAGGAAGGTTCTCTGCGAGGCATTTTCCTGGAAATCTCCTATACCAGTGATCGTCCTGATGACCTTCTTTTTGGTCATCTGACACCGCACTGGATGATGGTAGAATTGCGAAGGCTTGCTGAAATGGTGGATCCTGATAACCCTGAAGAGGCACTTGAGGGGCTTCGGGTAGTTGTTACCCATATCAAGCCCAAGTTTGTTCACTCCCCTTCTACCAGGCATACAGTGGAAAAAGAGCTCCTCCAGTTAAACGATCTCGGAATCCATTTTATCATCCCTTATCAGGGACATCGGTTGGAATTTTGATGCCCACACTTCCAGAAAAAGCCGAGTACAGTTAAGAACAGAGGAGTTCCAATATAAACCCTGATGAAAAGAAAAGGGAGAACCCTAAAATACGGGGCAGAAATTTTTTCCAATTACCGGGGAAATTGCTGCCCTTCTTTCTTTATTTAAGCATAATAGAAAAGAGCTTCAGTCCCTTCTCCCGGATCAAAAAGGAGTACCTGGCCTGTTTTTTAGGGGGCAAAATTCATTTTCCCCAGTTTCAATTCTCCAAAATCACAGGTCCGATAGCCACCCTGAAGTTCTTGATTAAGGTTAAAACGGTGACTTTGGGAAAAATTGCTTTCCAGGCAGAGGTTTAACGTCAGGTCGGTTAAATTGTAAACACAGGAATAAACGGTGGGGGTAGCATCCTGCAGCATCTCCAGCAGGCTAAACGAAGTTGTTTTATCAACTATCAGCCCCTGTTCCAGGCTTTCTTCAATTTTTTCCCTTCTCCAGCATGAACCTTCTCCCGCTCGGGAAACATTGGTCAGTCCAATACCTTTTTCTTTTTCCAGGTTAAAAATTTCTCCATAAACCCCTTCCTCAAATATTCCGGCCTGTCCTGCTTTATCTACAATCAAGTAGTGCACGGGAGGATAGCCCCGACTCTGCATATAATCCAGTTTGAACCCGGCCATCAACTCCAGGGCTTCCGGAGTACTCTCTGCCCTTTCCAGCACAAAACGGATCAGGCCCAGGTCATTCATGTTAGGCTTTTTCGCCATTTCTTTAGGGGAATCATTTACCGCAGCCACGCCGATAAAAAGGCCTGATGCATTTACCCCTTCATAGGGTCGATCGGATCCCATCTGTTCAATTAAGAATAAAGCGGGAACAGGCAGTCCATAAGAACGGGTGGGAGGGATAAAATGGAGGGCACCACCGTGCTGAATAAAATCAAAGTTGCGGCCCACAATTATCCTCCCCTGCTCAATTAGCCTGGTGAACATCGAACACATTCATTTTCACCTCTTTTTTGATTTCAGCTCTCCGGGTTGATCCAGGAACTGAACTCATAGCCGGGTTTAAGCTCTTTAGAATCCGAAAGTCAATGGAAAGCTGATCCCTGAACCTGCCGGAAAATTCTGTCCAGGGGTCCAGGAAAACTTTCTCCCCCTGTTTATAGCAGCAGGGAATAATCTTAAAACAGGCTGGCCATTTTCTCCACGCATTTATTTATACTTTCTTCCCGTTTTTTTTCATTCCAGAATACAACTTCTTTACCTTTTACTTCCGCTCCTTTATCAGCACAAATTTTTTCCATCTGGCCTGCAGCTCGATTACCACCCGTCCAGGCCCCCGGGAGCTGCTTGGTAACATAAAGCGCTACCTTTTTTCCCTTTAGTTCCGGTATTTCCTGCAGGTAAGCCATCATGGGTTGGGCCAGGGAAAAAGCATGCACCGGAGCCCCGAGGATAATAAAGTCATAGTCTTCCAGACCGGGAAAGTTGGTAAATTTCACCTTGCTCTCTCCAGGTTTTCCCTCTCCTTCAACCTCAATGCGGTGCAGTTCCACCGGATAATCCTTTTGCTCCAGTTTTTCCCTGATTTTCTGCCCCACACTGTGGGTATTTCCAGTTTTGGAATAAACAATAATTCCAACTTTCATCTGCTTACCTCCCCCTTATTGGTCTTTTTGCCAGCTTTCCGGGGCAATTACCGGTTTTTGACCTCCTACCCCGGATAATGCTAACGGGCAGGGTTAGATAATGGCCTTCCTGGAGGGGCCATTTTCTTACAGTTTCCCCTTCCTTATTATTCTAAACCCGTGGTTATTTTCCCTTTTTTACCGGTATCCAGAAAAAAGGACAGTTTGGAGATTAAACCTTGATCAGGCGGGTCTGGCAATTACAACCATGGGGGTCCTTAATTGAATTTTTTTTATCTGGCAGTTGAACTTAAGCAAACTGGCAAGGAAAATTAAATACAACTGGCGAAGAATTATACTTTATAAACTCCAAAAATTAAGATGAATTTTTGGTTAATCTGAACAGGGGGTTTAAAACTCATGGAACTCATTTATCGAGGCAAAACCAAGGATGTTTATGAACGGGAAGACGGCTTTTATCTCCTTAAATTTAAAGATGATGTAACCGGAACCGATGGCGTTTTTGATCCCGGGGCCAACACTGTAGGTTTATCAATCGAGGGGGCCGGGCGGGCCGGTTTAAAGCTGACTCAATTTTTCTTTGAAAAAATAAACGCAGCCGGAATACCCACTCATTTTGTGGATGCCAGCCTGGAAAATTCCACCATGACCGTAAAACCTGCCCGGATGTTCGGCGAGGGAGTCGAAGTTATCCTGAGATACAGGGCAGTTGGCAGCTTCTATCGGAGGTACGGCCGTTACTGCCGGGAGGGAGAAAAACTGGATGCCTATGTTGAAGTAACCCTAAAGGATGACGAGCGCAATGATCCCCTCATTACTGCAGAAGGCCTGGAATTATTGGGTATAATGAATCAGAATGAGTACCAGGAATTAAAAGACCTAACTCGGAAAATCGGGGCAATTGTTAAACAGGAGCTATCCAGGAAAGGCCTGGATCTATATGATATAAAGCTGGAATTTGGACGTCTGGATCCCTCCGGGGAAATTGCCCTGATCGATGAAATTTCCGGGGGCAATATGCGGGCTTTTCAGGGAGACCAACAGGTCCCCCCCCTGGAACTGGAGCAAATCATGCTCCAGGACTGAAACCCCAACCCCTAAAAGTGGCCGGTGCAGCAGACCTCTTCTGAGAAAGTTTATCTCTGCTGTTACCGGCTTTTTTATTTGCCTCATACTTTTTTCATCAGGGTCAGCCACCCATCCCCAAAAAAATTCAAATTTTACTGTTTTACCCCTGATCTTTTCTTAATTTTCCTTTTTTTGCTACTTTTCCCCCTATTGCTAATTTTCTTATTCTTTTGCAGGAGTTTTCTGATACCTGTAGAAACTAATCTATACCGGAAGACCCCACTGAGTTCTTTTTTTTGCATACATAATCCCTTATGCTCCCGGTAACTCCAGTACAGGTCTACGGAAAAAATTTAAGGAGGAGATTTTGTTGGGCAAACGTTTCGGAGTTTTACTGGTTTTGTTGGCCTTCATCATGGTTTTTTCGGGGACAGGCCTGGCAGATGAAGTTCGTATTGGTGTTTATGAGCCGTTGACTGGTCCCATGGCCGCTGGTGGGCAGATGACCCTGGAGGGTATCCGACTGGCCCACGAATTATATCCCACTGTTCTGGGTAAAGAAGTTCGCCTGTTCGTTGAAGACAATAAGACAGACAAGGCCGAAGCTGCCCTGACAGTAAGCCGATTGATTGAACTGCATCGGGTTAATGCCATCATTGGAACCTACGGTAGTTCACTGGCCATGTCAGGAGGTCCTGTTGCTGAAACCGCCGGTATTCCCGTAATGGGCTGCTCTCCAACCCATCCCCTGGTAACAGAGGGCAACGACTACTATTTCCGGGCCTGCTTCATTGACCCCTTCCAGGGCCACATTATGGCTACCTATGCCTATCACACCCTGGGTGCCCGCGAGGTGGCCATTATCCAGGATATTGCCCAGGACTACAGCGTGGGGCTGTCTCACTTTTTCCGGCAAGCCTTTGTTGAATTAACCGGAGACCCTGCTTCTGTAGTGGGAATGAGCTCCTATCAAACCCTGGATACCGACTTCACCGCCCAGCTGACCTATCTTCGTGGCCTGAATCCGGATGCAGTTTTCGCTCCCGGTTATTATGGTGACGTCGCCCTGCTGATCACCCAGGCCAGAGAACTTGGTATGGATATTCCCTTCCTGGGTGGAGATGCCTGCGAGGCCCCCGAGTTCATTGAAATCGGTGGGCAAAATGTAGAAGGAGTTGCCATCAGCACCCATTACAGTGCCGATGCCCCCGTAACTGAAGAGTCAACCAAGTTTGTTGAAGCGTTTTATGAAAAGTATGGCCACGCTCCCAGCGCTTTTGCCGCCCTGGGTTATGATGCCTATCTCTTGATTCTGGATGCTATCGAGAGAGCTGGTTCTATTGAGCCTGAAGATATCCGATTCGCCCTTTCTCAAACTGAAGGCTTTGAGGGAGCGACCGGGTTCATCACCATGGACGAAACTGGCAACGCGGTAAAAACCGGGGTTATACTTCAGGTACAAGATGGAGAGTTTATATACGCCGGTTCTGTAGAACCCCAGTAATAACCACACACTAGAAGGGAGTTGTTGGTATGTCTCTCACCCATTTCTTTCAGCACTTTACCAACGCCATTTACCTGGGATCGCTGTATGCTCTAATCGCCATAGGTTATACTATGGTTTACGGCATCCTGCGCCTGATCAACTTCGCCCATGGTGAACTGCTGATTGTTGGGGCATTCATTGCCTATTATGGGATCCTGATTTTCCACTTACCCTGGTGGCTTTCCTTCCTGGTGGCAATTGCACTGGGAGCCTTCGTAGGGGTAAGCCTGGAAAGGATAGCTTACCGACCTCTCCGCCAGCGGGATGCTCCCCGAATCTCTCTTCTGGTTTCGGCCATAGGAGCCTCCTTTTTCCTGCAAAATATTGGTCTGGTCATTATTGGAGGGCGGCATAAAGCCTTTTACCGCCCTCCTTTCTTTGCTCAGACCACACAGCTGGGTGAGGTTTCGGTAATGAATTTCCTCTTTGTGATACCACTGGTAACACTCCTAATCCTGGGGGGAGTCTTTTTCCTGGTTTACCGCACCAGAACAGGAATGGCCATGCGTGCTCTGGCCAAGGATTATCCCACTGCCCGCCTGATGGGTATTAATATTAACCGGATAATCGCCTATACCTTTGCACTGGGTTCAGGCCTGGCTGCCATAGGGGGAATTATGTATGCCATGCGCTATCCCGCCATTCATCCCCTGGCCGGAGTGCTGCCCGGTATTAAATGTTTTATTGCAGCTGTTGTAGGGGGTATTGGTAATGTTCCCGGAGCCGTCATTGGTGGGTTTATCCTGGGCTTTTTGGAAATAATGGGCATAGCTTTCTTCCCCCACCTGGCAGGCTACAGGGATGCCATTGCCTTCATTGTCCTGTTGTTAATCCTTTCCTTTAAGCCTACCGGGCTTATGGGTGAACAAGTTGTGGAGAAGGTGTAGCCTATGACCAAAAAACAGATGCTAATTCTCTTTATCGGTGCCGTTATTGTTGCGGGTTTTTTGGTGTATGCCAATCTTACCTTTGACGCTTATATGCTGAGAGTTCTGAACTTAATCGCCATTTATATGAGTGCGGCCCTGGGGCTGTGCCTGATTAATGGTTTTACCGGACAGTTTTCCCTGGGAATAGCCGGTTTTATGGCCGTTGGTGCCTATGCCGCTTCCCTGGTAACCCTGCCCATAGCAGCCAAAGAATCTATTTTCTTTATCACCCCTTTAATCTGGCCTTTTAGTGTCCTGGAACTTCCTTTTATTGCAGGAATTATCTTTGCAGCCATCGTTACGGCCATATTCAGTTTCCTGATCGGGTTCCCGGTTCTGCGTTTGCGGGGTGATTACCTGGCCATTGCCACTCTGGGTTTTTCTGAAATCATCCGGGTGGTTTCCACCAACACCATCTCCATTACCAACGGGGCCCTGGGACTGCGGGGCATACCCCCCTATACCAACATCTGGTGGTCTTTTGGTTTTGCAGCTTTTGCCCTTTTTGTTATCTGGCGGTTAATCAATAGCAGTTATGGCCGGGCCTTCAAGGCCATCCGGGATAACGATGTGGCAGCCGAAGCCATGGGGATCGGGTTGTTTAAAAACAAGCTCCTCGCTTTTGTGGTCGGTTCCACCCTGGCTGGAGTCTCTGGGGCCTTCCTCGCTCATCTTCTAACTGCGATTGATCCGGCCATGTTCCGGTTTTTCCTGACCTTCAACGTTCTCCTGATGATAGTCCTGGGAGGAATGAGCAGTATAACCGGGGCCGTTCTGGGAGCCAGTATTGTTACCTTCCTGTTCGAGTTTCTGCGCTACCTGGATTCGCCAATGGACCTGGGCTTCATTACCATTCCTGGCGCACCAGGCCTGCGCATGGTAATATTCTCAACCCTGCTGATACTAATGATCCTCTTCCGAAGACAGGGGCTGATGGGCAGCAAGGAGCTAACCTTTGAATGGATTGAAAAACAGCTGGCCCGGTTCGGGGGAAAAAAGGGCAAACCCAGAGAGGGGGATAGTCATGCCAATCCTTAAAATGGATGCAGTAACCAAGCGTTTTGGAGGGCTGGTTGCCCTCAAGGAATTCAACATTGAAATTAATCAGGGTGAAATAATTGGCCTGATTGGCCCCAATGGAGCGGGCAAAACGACTGCCTTCAACGTAATCACCGGTGTTTATAAGCCAGAAGAGGGCCATATTCTGTTTAATGACAAAAATATTACCCGTATGCGGGCCCATCCCCGAACGGCAATGGGAATCTGTCGGACCTTCCAGAATATCCGACTTTTTGACCATATGTCAGTCCTGGAAAATATTCTGGTGGCCATGCACATCCGCCTGAAAAAGTCCATCTTTTCTGTAATAGCTGGTTCTCCTGGTTACCGCGCCCGGGAAAAAGAAATGACCGAAGAAGCCATGGAACTTTTAAAATATGTGAACCTGGAGCACCTGGCCAAGGAGCGTGCTCCCAACCTTCCTTACGGCCAGCAGAGGCGCCTTGAAATTGCGCGGGCCCTGGCCACGCGGCCCCAGCTACTGCTGCTGGATGAGCCGGCGGCGGGAATGAACCCCCACGAAACAGCTGAATTGATGGAATTTTTGAATCAAATAAGGGATGAATTTAAATTAACTCTCTTTTTGATCGAACATCAGATGATGGTGGTAATGGGAATCTGCCAGAGAATCCTGGTGCTGGACTATGGACGGACCATTGCTGATGGTAGTCCCCGGGATATTCAAAATGACCCCAAGGTCATAGAAGCTTATCTGGGGGTGAAAGACAGTGCTTGAGCTTAAAGATGTTCACGTATATTACGAAGGGATCCATGCCCTCAAGGGAATTTCCCTGCGGGTGGAAGAAGCCAGCATTGTTACCCTTATCGGCGCCAATGGAGCCGGTAAGTCCACCACCCTCAAGGCTATTTGTAATATGATCCCCTATCAGGGTAGCATCACCCTTAAGGGTCAGGACCTGAAAAAAGTTAAGACCCATGAAATTGTTTATCAGGGAATGACCATGGTTCCAGAAGGACGACGAATATTCACCAATCTCAATGTCACGGAAAACCTTGAATTGGGGGCCTTTGCCCGCCAGGACAGGAAAGAAGTTGAACGGGACCTGGAATGGGTTTTCAGTCTCTTCCCCCGCCTGAAAGAACGGGAAAAACAGCAGGGCGGAACCCTTTCCGGGGGAGAACAGCAAATGCTGGCCCTCGGCCGGGCTTTAATGTCCCGACCCAAACTGCTTTTAATGGATGAGCCTTCCCTGGGACTGGCGCCTTTTTTGGTTAAGGATATTTTTAAGATGATTGAGACCATTCATCAGGAAAAAGTAACCATCCTACTGATTGAGCAAAACGCTCATATGGCTCTCAAAGTAGCCGACTATGGATATGTCCTGGAAACCGGTTCGGTGGTCCTAGAAGGACCCGGAAAAGAACTAATTGACAGTTCCAAGGTAAAAGAAGCCTATCTCGGCCGGGAAGTGGAAGTCTAAATTTCCCGGACCGCCATTTGATCTGCCTTTAACCCCGGCGGGGAGGAAGTGCTCCTTGCTCCCCGTTCCGGGAAAGGGCACAAGTGGGGAAAATTCACCGGGTTCTGGACTTCCCTATGGATGGTCCCGAGCCTTTTTATTGCTAAGATTAAACGTTGAAAATGAACCCCTGGAGGAGGAATTATATGAACAGGTTACGCTCCGTTGATTCAGAAGCTGCCGCCCTGGTTGAAGCCGAATTAAAAAGGCAGAATACTACCCTGGAGCTAATTGCTTCGGAAAATTTTGTCTATGAGGCCATCCTGGAAGCTCAGGGTTCCATTATGACCAACAAATACGCTGAAGGCTATCCCGGTAAAAGATATCACGGAGGGTGTGAACATATTGACCTCATGGAGGACCTGGCCCGGCAAAGAGCCTGCCAGCTCTTTAAAGCCGATCATGCCAATGTTCAACCCCATTCGGGGGTCAATGCCAATCTGGCCGCCTACATGGCCCTGATCCAACCAGGAGATACTATTCTGGGGATGTTCCTGCAGCACGGGGGGCACCTTTCCCACGGCAGCAAGGTCAGCATTACCGGGTCCTTTTATCGAAGTTTTTTCTACGGGGTCAATCCCGATACCGAGCTTATTGATTATGATGAGGTGCGCAGTAAAGCCCTCGAACATAAGCCCCGCCTGATAATTGCCGGGGGCAGTGCCTATTCCAGGACCATAGATTTTTCCATTTTCCGGGAAATTGCGGATGAAGCCGGAGCATTATTTCTGGTTGACATGGCCCATATTGCCGGACTGATAGCCGCTGGGGTCCATCCCAGCCCGGTAGAGTATGCAGATATCGTCACCAGTACCACCACCAAGACCATGCGCGGGGCCCGGGGAGGTTTCATCCTCTGCGGTAGGGATCGGGCCGATGCGGTGGATCGGGCCGTTTTCCCCGGAACCCAGGGCGGCCCTATTTTACAGAATGTCCTGGCCAAGGCAGTAACCTTTAAAATGGCCATGCAGCCCGCATTTCGACAGTACCAGGAACAGGTAGTAAAAAATGCAGACCTGCTGGCCCAAAGTCTCCGGGACAGAGGCCTGCGTATTGTAACCGGGGGCACAGATAATCACCTGCTCCTGGTTGATCTGCAGCCTGCGAACTTAACTGGCCATCAGGGGGAAATAATCCTGGAGGAACTGGGCATAACGGTCAATAAGAATATGATCCCCTTTGATCCCAGGCCTCCTGCGGTAACCAGCGGTATCCGAATGGGAACTGCCGCCATAACCTCCCGGGGAATGAAAGAAGATGAAATCACTGAAATTGCCTCTATTATTGCTGCAGCCCTGGGGGAAGGTGAGAACCTGGATCCGGCCCCCTACCGGCAGCGGGTTATGGAACTCTGCAGGCAATTCCCCCTCTACCTGGATCCCCTGGAATTTGCGGCCCTCTAGTTTTTCTACCCGAAAAAACTAACTATTAAAGCGCTCCTGCAGCAGGAGCGCTTTTTTTGAATTACCCTTAAGGGTCCGAAATAGAGGTTATATTAATTAACGGTAGTTACAAAAAAAGAGCCGCCCTTGTAGGCGGTAAAGCTAAAATACTTATAAAATCAGGGTTTCAAATATTCTCTCGGAAAAAAACATGGGCCCCCTCATACTGATTATTTCCATGAGTATTCCCACTATAGGTGTTGTGGTTTTCTATTCCCGGCGGAGAGTTTTCACGGTCCCAGGGTTCGCCATCTTTTCCATAGATGGAGACATTATCGTAAACATAAATCCCTCCTCCATAGTTAGATGAATAATTATCGCTAATGGTATTGCCATAAATACTGTTCTCTCCTGAAAAAATCGCCAAAGCACCTCCTGCAGCCTGGGAATGCTCTTCAGCCCTATTTTTGGAAAACAGGTTATCTACTATAGTAATATCGTAGTCTTCTTCTATTGCTATATAGATTCCTCCACCTCTTCGGTAAGCTCTATTCTCAATAAATTGATTATCCTCAATGTGGGCCTGAGAGGAATGTATTCTAATTCCCCCTCCTCCTCCGTTGGGGTGCCAGGCTATATTATGAGAAATTGTGTTCCCTGATATATTTGCCATTGAAAACCTGCTCAGAGCTATGCCGCCACCAGAACCCCTTAATCCTCCTTCTTCCCCTGCTATGTTATTACTTATAGTATTGTTGACAATACCCACCTGGGAGTTATAATCAACTACTACTGCCCCAACATTATAACCCAAATTATGGGATATGAAATTTTCCAATATTTCTGCTGTTGAGTTATTAGCAATAGTAATAGCACTTCCAAACCGATCCCCTCTACCGTTATTATTGGTTATATTATTATTGGAAATGACGGCTTCAGATTGGTTATAAACCATAATACCGCCTACTCCATAATCTGTACTGTTATTTTTAATAACATTCTCATAGATTGTGGCCCCGGCCTTATATATATATATTACACCATTTCCACCCTCATGATCTTTCAAAATATTCTCTTTTATTATGGGGTTCCCTTGGTTGGTAATATAGATCCCCACTCCCTCGCGTCGAACAGTTTGATTGGCCTGGATTGTATTTCCAATTATTATAGGGGATGATTGATCGTTAATCCATAAACCTCCTCCGTACCAGGCCTTGTTTTCAGTAATAACGTTCCCTTTCAGAGTGGGAGATGAGTCTTTATCAATTATTATTCCGCCACCATTCCCGGTTTTGGCATCGCCATTGGTAATTGTAAATCCCCACAAAAGGGCCTGTTCGCACTCGCCATTACTAAAAGTTACTACCCTTCCTTTACCATCGCCATCAATCACAGTACTCTCCACTATCAACTCATCTTCAGGATCAACGCTCTTGACTACTATTGCCTTCCCATTGAAAGTAATGTTCTCCCTGTAAACTCCCGGGGATACAACAATAGTTATCCCTTCTTCAGCAGCATTAATGGCTTCTTGGATTGTTAAATACTGGTCTGGAACGGTAATTACCATGGGCTCGAAGACCGCAATAATCTCTTTATTTTCATTCAATATGATCCTGAATTTATGTTCCTCTCCCGACACGGAAACAACAGAACCCTTGTGCTTTCCTTCCCATCCGGAGAATTTCCAGCCACCCTGGGGGATTACTGTTAAATCTACACTGGTGTTTGCTAAAAAAGTTCCTCCCTCTGGTATCACCTGCCCTTTTCCTTCAACACCGATAATTAGTGTGTATTCATCTAAAACACCATTACATCCTGTAAAAAAGATACACCCCAGAACCAAAGCCAAAACGACGCCAAGAGCCTTCCTCCGCATTTTTCATACCTCCTCTTTCTTCACAAAGGAATTTTTCCATAAGAGCCTTCGTGCCGATTAAGCCAGGAGTTCTCTCAGAGGATTTTTATCCAGGCTAAAAGCCCTCTCCAGGTGATCTTGCTTCACCAGGCATGTGTTATTTTTATTCTACAAAACTTATAAATATCCTTCATGGGGTTTTCAACTACCTGTAAAGGTTACACTCGGGCTATAAAAAAGAAGGTTCTTCTCCATTTTAGTGGACAAATTAAAACTTAAAAGAGAAGGACATCCACGATACTCCAAGAAAAATTAAGCTAAGCCCAGCTAATTCCAAGGAGGTATCGTGAATGTCCAACTTAAGTATAGCATCTTTATTCCCCTTTCGTCGAGTATGTATTTCAAACCCAGAAGAGTTAGAAATCGGATCCGGGCCTGCCGGTCTAATTGAAGCGCGTCCAGACAAAAGATTTTCACCACTTTGTTCTTTTTGTGGCAGTATTGCCAGGAGGATCCACGATCATAATTTTAGGTTCATCAGAGA
>SL_5KL_010_SEDDRAFT_10000216_pt1 | contig 36468 bp, 36 predicted proteins | sample SodLakKL_010_SED_FD_9118 | JGI IMG/M metagenome (IMG submission 9118)
CCTATTATAGGGTGTGGTGGTATCACATATGGAAGAGATGCCCTGGAATACATATTAGCTGGGGCATCAGCTCTTCAGATAGGTTCTGCGATATACTACAGAGGAGCCGATGCAGGTGAACTGATCAACGGGGAGATCAAAGAACTGATGGAAAAAGAAGGTATAGAGACCCTTGAAGAGTTGATCGGGAAGGCGCAACAATTTTAATGGTGTTTACCTATGAATGTAAAAATGAGTTTAAAGGAGATCTATTAAATGAAGGATCCAGACCCGGAAGATTTCGTTGAGACCATGAGCATATCAGATTTCACGCAGGTCGTTACACATATGTACAGAGGAGAGGTACAGAGAGCTAATGTATGGCGACAGCGGCTAGATATGACAACAAATTGGACTATCATAATACTTTCAGCTTTGATAACATGGACATATACTTCACCTGATAGGCCTCATGAACTCCTTCTTTTCGGTATGTTATTTATAGCGGTATTATGGTTCATCGAAGCTCGTAGATTCTTATCATTCAATGCCTACGATAGTAGGGTTAGAGTGCTCGAGAAGAATTTTATAGGTAAGATAATTTATCAACCTGAAGAGGTTACCAGTAGACAGTGGTTAAAGAAATTAGCCGAGGATTTAAAACACCCGCACTATAAGATCCCATTCTGGAGAGCGGTTACACACAGGCTGAGGCGGATCTATATATGGCTATTTTCCGTGACTATGATCTTGTGGTTGGGGAAGTTGCTCATGCATCCTTATCCTACAAGCGATTTCATATCGATGATACATAGAGCGGGCATCGGTGGGATCTCTGGCATTCTGGTTTTTTCTTTGATTGTAGGATTTTATATAACTTTGATATTCATAGCGGTATCTTCACCTAGGGTTGAATCAAAAAAATACATGGTCAGACCAGGTAAAAAAGAAAGGGAAGAATGGGAAAAAAAGATGTGAGCTAGTTTGTGAGGACTTTAGCTCCTTTAGATGTCACTATTACAGTATGTTCTCTCTGAGAGATGAGTCCTCCTCTAGCTTCAACTAGAACTGGATAAGTCATGACGGCGTTGAACCTGATCAATCTTTTCAGTCGATATTTATAGTCATCTCCATAACTTCTGCACCATCTACTGGTGAACGGCAATTCATGAAATCTTTCTTTTATCCAATCGTAGAATTCTTTGTCCTCTCCTCCTATGTTCCTGGGCCTTTGTAACCTAACTATCTTGCTCATCTCACCGTTCTTCACCTTTCCTCTTCCATCTGTTGCGAAAGGTTCGATAGCTAAGACCATGCCCTTTTTGATGGTATCGTTTCCCTTGGGAACATTGGGTATGGACGTACCGCTGTGGAGTAAGAATCTCTCTATAGAATGGCCACTCAGATTTGAAATGGGTTTGTAGCCCCTGCTCTTGATGACTGATTTTATGTTCCTACCGATCTCCTTGGTTTTCACACCAGGTCTGATCGATTTTATAGCTAATTCGAGACTCTCTTCGGCTGCTTTGATCAAGCTATCGTGTCGTTTTGTCCCTATCTCCACTGTGAGTGCATTGTCTGCTATGTATCCATCCAGGTGTACTCCTACATCTATCTTCACAAGATCACCTTCTTGGAAGACCTTTTCGTCTCCAGGGAAAGGTGTATAGTGGGCCCCTATATCATTGACGGAGATGTTCACAGGGAAAGCTGGTCGAGCACCATATTTATTTATTGTTTTCTCGACCTTGTCAACGACTGACATATATCTGATACCAGCTTCACAATGCTCTTTGCCCTTCTCCAATGCCTTTCTAGCTATCAATCCAGCCTTCATGTATTTCTTTTTAGATTTTACGTCCAAGTTTATCACCGATGGATTTTTTTGATATAGCTCCTTCTCTAAGTACCTCTATATCCTCTTCGACTATCTTTAAAACAGTGGTACCTTCTTTATATCTACATTCACCACAGTCTATGTAAAGCTTAACATCTGACCCCAGCTGCGTCTTGGCGGTCTCCATATCCACTGGATCGGGGTTTCCGTGGATGTTCGCACTAGTTGAAGTTATGGGACCGAATTCTTCTATGATACTTTGGGCTAAAGGGTGATCAGGTACTCTTATACCATGGGTATCATCGTCATCTTTGACCACTATGGTGAGTGGACCCGGTAAGAACAGTTCTCCCAATTTCCACCCTAGCTCAGGGATATCTACATATTCTGATGCTTGTTCCAGACTTGTGTAGGCGATGGATATCTTTTTATCGGGATGTGCCTGTTTTACCTTCAAGACCTTTTCCAGCATGATAACATCTAAGGCATCCCCCCCTAAACCATAAAGGGTCTCTGTGGGATACACTATCAGCTCAGAGTTGAATAATACTTCTGATGCAAGATAAGCGATCTTATCTGGACAATCACCATCACATTCTTTTTTATCGCATCTGACTTCCATTTGAACACCTATTTTAATCGTACTATATTAAAGATATGAAAGATTTCTTAATGATAATTTAATATGCTGATTTGCTCTCTTTTTCTCTGCGGGGCCGTGACCTGGATACAGTGAATAGACATCATATTTTGTAAGCTTTTCTAAAGATCTTCTTAGTTCATCGAGATCCCCTGTGGGAAGATCTGTTCTGCCAACACCACCTCCCGAAAAGACCGTATCACCTGAGATCAGTATCTTTTCACCTCCGTGATAAAGACATATGCTGCAATCGGTATGGCCAGGTGTGTGGATCTTATAGAAACCCGCATAGGTTTCCTCATCGAAAGTTTTAACGTCCAGACTTCGCATCTTTTTCCCGAAACTACCAGATATTATAGTTCTGTCATCGCCTTCACGCAGTGCCTCAGCGGCCAGCTCATGGGCGTAAAGCGGTGCATCGAGTGCTTCCGATAATTGTTCAGCCCCTCCAACGTGATCGAAATGTCGATGAGATAGTATTATCCGGTCTATATCGAGTTCATTATCATCAACATAATCGACGACTCGTTTGATCGGACCTGCACCAGCGTCCACGATAAAATTCTTCTGAGACTTGATTATATAGATATTGGACGAGAACGCCTTGCCAGCTATCCTTTTGACTTTAACTGTAGATCTCTGCGAATCTCTCAAATGATCGGTCATAGGTTTCCTCCACGTCATCGGGGAATGCACAGGCCGGCAGTTCTTTGCGGGATAGGTGGTACTGGATACACTCGCAGCATATCCCTTTTCTTGGACATCCAGGGTAAGAACAATTACAGTTATCCATATTTTCAGATTTTTGACACTCCATAATATCACGATTCGAACTTTGAGTTCATAGGGAGATTATAAATTTTTTGCGAGGATGAGTTTCAGCTGAACTAGCTTTTCAGTCTTATGACATGATCTAGAAACGGATAATCTGGTGAATCGATATGAGTAATGGATATGGATAAGAGAGGCAAATCGATCTGATTTAGTAGATTTTCATTCATCTAGTTTGCTGAGCGTTCGTATAGTAGTCTTGTAATCACAAAGCTACTATGACCACAGCAGTGATGGGGCGAGGTGCAGGATTTTTTTCGCTATATCCTACAGATTATGGTGCAGGTTTGATGTGCAAGTTCATCCGTCCAACTTGACTGTTTATAGATTACAGGTAAATCTGAACCGCACTAAAATCGATATTAAATCAAATATAATAAAAAACATATACATTCAAAAACACCGATATATATATATATACAGGTAGTCCTTTATGTATTGTTGAGAGTGATAAGATATCAAGCGATGTCTCTGAAAAGAATAAAGTACGGGTGATGGTGCTCACGATCGTATTGGTGCTGGTGGTAACCATGTTGATCACAGGGTGTTTGGAAGAGGAGGACCCGATCGAAGTAGAGGTAGATGAAGGATACGATGAGATAGTGATACCGGAGGAAGAGCAACCGGATGAAGGAGGACCGGTAACTTATCCACAAAATCAGTCGATAGTGACAACTAATGTGAACAATGAGAGTTCCCTGGAATTTGAAGTGGAACCGAGATCTCTTAAGAGATCTGATGTTATAGATGCCCGGATCAAACTATCGGCTGAAGGAACATTTGAAGAGGAGTTAGACGTGAGCACTTTTAAGTTTAGAATATCAGAAAAAGAAGAAAGTGAAAGTCCATTTAATATTGCTCGAATTCATCCAGAGTATAGTCAAATCGATAATGGTGATCGTTGGCCTCATGATGAACAGCGAACAGGACGTGCTATGGTAGGACCAGGGAATTTTGCGCACGAAGGTTATGACCTGGATTCAAATGAATTTTCAGTAGAAACGATGCTGTACTGGGAGATAGATTCAGAAAATATAGGAGAAGAGTTTACCCTACAATTAGAAGCGATAGTAGGCGGACTTTCGGAGGATGTTTCAGCTACGATAGACATTCATTTAGAAGGTGGTGAAGAATAATGTCAGAGGAGAATAGAATTAGGCTGAAGGTGCTCACGATCGTATTGTTGCTGGTGGTGACGATGGTGGTCGTCGGTTATTATCAGAGAGAAGATGATGATAAAGAAGAATTGGAGATAGAAAAAGGTTCAGATGAATTGACGATCGAATATTTTCCTTCTGAGGGTGAGGTCGATGGAAGAAATTATAACAAAAATAGTAATGCTACTACTCTCGTCGATCAAAATAATATTTTAGCTCTCGAAGTCGAAGTGTGGGATGTTAAAGCAGGTAGTCTATATCAGTATATAGATTTAAAAATAAGAGGTGAAGGTAACTTTGAAGAAGATTTTGAGCCAGAAATACTCGAATTGAGAGCTCAGGGTAGAGATGAAGAAAATGCTTCGTATAATTCTCATACTTTTTCTCAAGATAGAAATTGGCTAGAGACTGAGAATTGTTCAATTAAATATGATGAGGATTATACATCGCTTGGAAATTCTGGTGTAGAACCTGCAAAGTTAGGAGCTGATATAGAATCTAACAGATTTTTTGCTGAAAGTCGCTTTCAATGGTCGATACCTGATAGGAATTGGTACGAGTCTTATACTCTCGAATTACAGGCGATTTTACATGGATTATCTGAAGAGGTAACAGCTAGTATAGATCTGTCGATAGATGTATACTCACAAGTTCAAGGTATGGAGGTCGAGACCGATAAAGAGCACTATTATACTAGTGATTACACTTCCGAAGAGGATGCTGAAGAAAACCAGTATTATGTTGAACCAAAACTCTATTACGAGTTCGAAAATCCGCAAATAGAAGAGGACCATCTCTACGACGTAAAGATATCTTTAAGATTAGATGATGGATGGGAGACTTTCTATGAAGGTGAAGACAAAATCGTGAATATCTCTTACGAAGCGGATTTTTCTTTGGAAGTCGACGAAGGTACAGAACAGCAGGAATATCAGGTAAGATTCACCATAATTTCGCAGGAGAGTGGATGGGAATATGACTCTTCGGAGGATATCGAGATATCATTCTACGTGACAGAAGATGGGGGTGGATGAACATATGAATTTATCCGAAGAAGCAAAACCTAAGTTGATGGTGGTCGCGATCGTAGCGATGCTGGCGGTTACGATGATCGTGGCCGGGTATCGTGATGAGGGAGATCCGATTAAAGTGGTTGAAGGATTTGATGAAACAAACCTTGAATATCTACCAGAAGAAGTAATGTCGGAAAATTATCCCGCTGATCCGGCAACTGCACTTACATCTATCAACAACGAGAGTTATATAGAATTACACGTTGTACCTCGATCTATTGCAGCAACTGGCATCCGGCAAATGATAAGGTTGGTAATTATCGTAGAAGGAATGATAGATGAGGAGCTTGAACCCGAATATATTCTCTTAGAAAATGAAGTATCCCGTTCTTTCACGGATTTCATGCTTTCGGATACCATGCTAAATAATGAATCGATCTCGGAATATCATCCTCAAACAGATACTATACGTAGAGTAGGGTCTTATATACACACGAACGAATTCGTTTTTGAGACCTTGCTACAGTGGGACATATACCCGGAGAACTGGGGCGAACCTTTGACTTTAGAGTTAAAAGCTACACTTGGAGGATTGTCTGAAGAGGTACCAGCAACCGTCAATATTCATATAGAATGAGGATATGAAGGATAAAATGTAACGGTTGATGACGAAATAGAACCTACTGATCATGATGTGTATTTTACATGCCCGATGAGGAATCGTATCATTTGAAGGACCTGACAGAACCTCGTTAGATATTATGATGTCACGTAACAATGTTCACGATATGACAGATGGGCCGTGACGGTGGACCTGATCCACCACACAATCTACCTTAGGGAGATGATACGTAGTTTGAAGAGAAGTAGTACGGACAACTAGAACAACCATCTTCCTCCCTAAACCCCTCTTCCTTTCCCCTTTCCGAACGATTGTTGATGTTGGATTTATTCAAAAGCCTCGTTGGTCCCACTCCAAAATTCAGATCTCGGTTCACCATTTAACATAACTTTCCGAAAAGAATAATTACCGTGACCAGTTCAGCATGAACGATGGGAACGTTTTGTCAAAGATGTGGGACACTGCTTCCTCCAGATAAAAATGGATCGTACTGCCCAAGATGTAAGAGAGGAGGGATCAAGAAACAAAGAAAACCGAAGATGATGAAGGATGAAGGCCCAGGATTATTTCCTTTCAAAGATGTTAGAGATGGACAAAAAGAATTCATGGACGATTCTGAACGAGCCTTCTCCCAGGGAAAAGTTTTGTTAGCACATGCACCCACGGGTATCGGTAAAACTGCAGCTGTACTCACCTCTGCCGTAAAATCAAAAACGGAGAACAAGAAGATTTTCTTTCTTACCAGTAAACAGTCTCAACATCGTATAGCGATAGATACAGTACAAAGTATGTCCTCATCTATCCACGCCATCGATATAATCGCTAAGCAGCACATGTGTCCCAGGGAGGAATCAAAATTACCGTATCCAGTTTTTGAAAAGTTCTGTAGTGAGAAGGGGAAACAATACTGCAATCTATATAATCGAAAGATGAAAGATGTTTCAAACCAGTTGAAGGAGGACACGTTGCATGTACATGAGATAGTTGAGATGTGTAGTTCAAAAAACGTCTGTCCTCATAAAGCTGCTCTAGAAACCGGCAAATACGCAGATATAATCGTGTGTGATTACAATTATATCTTTTCGGACATCAGAGACCAGATATTGGAACAACTCGGTCTTGCCATAGATGATTGTCTGGTCATAGTCGATGAAGCACACAACCTCCCAGATAGAGTGAGAGGTCACCTAGAGGAAACGATATCAACTCAGGTACTTCAGGAAGCACATGGATTACTGAATATGTCTGATCCATCGCTAGCTAGCTTTATCAAAAGGCTGGTCATGGAGTTCGAAGAACTTGATATACAGGAACAACCTATAGAGAAAGAGTTCCTTGACGGCATTGTAGATGATGCCCTGAAAGGTGGTCTGATCCACGGCAAGGAGTTCGATACACTGCTGAAGGAATTGGAACAAGCAGCTAGTAGATTAGTAGAAGATGACCCAGCGGCTTCGGCCCCTTGGAGGGTCTTTTCGTTCTTCACTAAATGGAATAACGAGGGTCCTGAGATATTCAGAGGGTATCGACCAAATCCCCCGACATTCCAGGTGGGATTACTAGACCCTGCATATATGACAGGAGATATATTCTCACAGATCTCCGGAGCTGTTCTTATGAGCGGAACTCTGCACCCTGGTGAGATGTACGCCGATCTTTTAGGTATCGACCGACCGATGATAAAAAGGTATGATTCTCCTTTCCCAGAAAAGAACAGAAAGATGATAAGTGTGAACAATCTCACAACGTCTTATAAAGAAAGAGGCCTACATATGTACCAGGCCTTTGCAAACAGTATCTCTGATGTTGCTAACAATGTCCAAGGGAACGTCGCTGTTTTCTTCCCCTCATACAATCTTATGGAGAAGGTCTCGAACAGACTCGAACTAGTACATCTCGATAAAGACCTCATACTGGAAGACAGGAGATATTCGAAGTGGGAAAAGGAAAGACTAGTAGATTCACTAAAACGCTCGGAAAACAATGTTCTGATGGGCGTCCAGGGCGGTAGCCTATCGGAAGGCGTTGACTACGAGGATAATATACTTTCAGTCGTAATTATAGCTGGAATACCCTTCCCTCCTCCATCTATCGAATTGGATTCTTTGCAGGACTACTATACCGAAAAGTTCGGTGAACAAAAGGGTTTTGATTATGCAAGGGTGTATCCTGCTTTGAACCGTGTACAGCAGGCAGCTGGAAGGTGTATCAGGAGTAAATACGATAAGGGATTGATCGTACTGATGGATAAACGTTTCAATTACGATATGTATAAAAATAAGATGCCCGATGATTTTGATTACGATATCGCCGATGACCTAAGATCAGAATGTGAAGAATTCTTTTAGATGCTTAGTCTTTCTCTTCTTTTAAGAACCTCATCTCGTTCCAGAGGATCTCATGTTCCAGGTCGTTCTTATCTAAGAAATCGCTGATCTTATTTGTGATCATGTCTATTTCGGATTCTTCCTCATCGATCCTCGGGTAGATAAAGAATTCAACCCTATCTCTATCTATGGGGAAGATCATCCTATACCTTGCTTCCCTGTTATGCCCCATAGGTTTCCTGTTCTGCTGCAGATCTTCCAGATTCATCCTGATAAGCATCTCGATATATTCTTCTCCACTGTCTTCTGGATATTGATCAGCGATATCCATGAATAGATCGAATAACTCGGGAAATATCGGAGCTAGATCTTTGAACTCTACTTCTTCAGCGAACCTGAATAAACTGCTCCTCTTTATGATATCGAATTCTTTCTGTTTCATCTGATTCTCAACCCAATTCAATTACCATTATTTAGTGATTTTCGTCCGTTCATTCGATAGCTTCCACCCAGATAGTGATATCCTTGCCATTTATGGACCAATCCTTTTCTAGTCCTTCACCACTACCTTCATCTAGCGTCTCAGAGAGGGTCTCGTTCATTATATAGCTCTTCATCTCCTCAACAGCCTCGTGAAGATCATGATCTCCTTTGTATCTAGTATGTATCTTCTGGGTGTATCCTAGCTCCAGGTCTTTTCTCATGGTCTGTATCCTTCTGACGACGTCTCTAGCTAGACCTTCGATCTCCAAGTTCTTATCGATATCTACATCCATGAAGACCTTTACCTCTTTACCTTCACTAGCCGTGTATCCGCTTTTGATATCCTCTAGTATCTCAACATCTTCTTCGGTGATATCGAAGCCGTCCAATTCAGCTTCACCTTCATCTAAAAGATCTTTCTTCAGTGAATTTGCATCAGCAAACTCGATCAGTTCAGCGACTTTATCAGCATCACCTTTAAATTTTGGTCCTAAAGAGGAATAGTTCGGTTCTATCCTAGTTTCGGTAAGACCACTTTCATCACCGGAGAAAACGAGTTCCTTGACGTTCAACTCGTCCATCAAAATATCTTTGAATATCTCGCAAGCTTCTTCAAAGGAGTCGTTCTCAGAGACCACTACTGCCTGGTTTAATGGTTGCCTGAGCTTGATGTTCTCCTGCTGTCTCGCATTCCTACCCAATTCAGCGATCTTTATGACTGAATCCATGTGCTGTTCTAAACTCTCTTTGATATACTCTTCATCGCTCTCAGGATAATCCAACATATGCACGGATCCTGGACCATCTTCAGTTTCTTTGAATAAAGACTGATATATCCTTTCGGATAAGAACGGGGTAAAGGGTGCCATCACCTGGGTCAGTGTCTTCAAGGTTTCATAAAGCGTATTATATGCACTCTCTTTTTCCTTATCAGTCCCTTCCCAGAATCTCCTACGACTCCTTCTGAGGTACCAGTTACTCAGATCGTCTATGAATTTCTCTATAGCCCTGGTCGATCTATGGACTTCGAGCTCGTCTAATCCATCTCTTACTTCATTGATAAGAGTATTTTTCTTGGATATGAGCCATCTATCGATCTGGTCGTTGACCTCGTATTCACCAGGTTCAAAATCATCTATATTTGCATTGCTGGTGAAGAAGGATACCACATTCATCAAGGTATTCAAGGTCTTACTGATCTTCTCGGATACCAGCTCATCACTGAATTTTGTGGATTTCCAAACCGGTGAACTCAGGAAATATACACGAGTAGCGTCCGCACCCAAATTCTCTAGTACTTCCATGGGTTCCACAGCATTACCTTTGCTCTTGCTCATCTTTTCCCCATCTTCATCCAGCACCAGACCTAGAGTCATACAGCTCTTGTAAGCCGGTTCGTCGAATAAAAGCGAACTTATAGCCAATAGACTGTAAAACCATCCTCTAGTTTGGTCTAAAGCTTCTGTGATGAAATCTATAGGGAAAGCTTCGTCGAACCCATCTTCGTTCTCAAAGGGATAATGAAATTGTGCGAAGGGTGCGCTTCCGCTGTCATACCAACAGTCGATCACGTAATCTACTCTTTCCATGGTTCTGGAACATTCTGGACATTCTAGCTTCACCCTATCCACCCATGGTTTATGGAATTCAAAATCCTCTTCTAGCGGTTCTTTAGCTAGATCTTCTAACTCCTCTCGACTGCCGACACAGTGTTCATGCCCTTCATCACATATCCATATAGGTAATGGGGTTCCCCAGAAACGGTTCCTACTCAGTGACCAATCCTTCAATTCGTCCAGGAAATTTCCGAACCTACCGTGTTTAAGATGTTCGGGTTTCCATGTCACCATATCATTATTATCTATGAGTTTTTGTTTCTCCTGAGAAGTTCTGATGAACCAGCTTTCAAGGGCATAGTAAAGTAAAGGAGATTCACATCTCCAGCAGAACGGGTAAGTATGGGTTACAGTCTTTCTTTTGATCAGATCTCCCCTTTCATCGAGGTTTTTCATTATCCCATTATCTGCATCTTTAACGAACTGGCCAGCATGATCCGATACAATATTCTTGAATTTACCATCTTCATCGACAGGATTCACCAGTGAAACACCTTCTTCTTTACATAATTCAAAGTCGTCTTCACCGAATGCTGGAGCTATATGGACGATACCCGTTCCTTCTTCTAAACTAACAAAATCAGCATGGGTAACATAGTGACTCTTACTATCAGAATCCACATAATCGAACATGGGTTTGTATTCCTTCCCTAAAAGGTCCTCACCTTTCATGGTTTCAAGGACTTCGGCATCTTCGAATATATCATCTACAAGCTTTTCTGCAAGATAGTATCTTTCTTTATCATGTTCAACCAAGGCATAGTTCAGATCTTTTCCCACGACAAGAAGAAGATTCGAGATGAGTGTCCAGGGTGTGGTAGTCCAGGCCAAAAAGTAAGAATCTTCATCTTCCAACTTGAAACGGACATATATCGAGGGGTCTTCCGTTTGTTCATATCCTTGAGCGACTTCGTGACTTGATAAAGGCGTCCCACATCTAGGACAATATGGGACAACTTTGTAACCTCTCTCTAGAAGACCGTTCTTCCAGTGCTGTTTTAAACTCCACCAAACACTTTCGATATAATCATCTCTCATGGTCACGTAGGCGTTTTCATAATCGATCCAGAAGCCTATCCTTTCGCTCATATCCTCCCATTCTTTCTGATACTTGAACACACTCTCTTTGCAGAGTTCGTTGAACCGTTCTAACCCGAACTCCATTATCTCTTCCTTCGTATCTATACCTAACTGCTTTTCGACTTCGATCTCGACCGGCAGTCCATGGGTATCCCAACCTGCTATATTTGGGACGATCTGATATCCTTCCATGGTCTTGTATCGAAGATAAACATCTTTTGCGACTCTCGTCAAAACGTGACCCATGTGCGGCATACCGTTGGCTGTCGGCGGTCCCTCTGTGAAACTGAATTTTTTATCTCTTCCCCTATCTCTAGAGTTCTCTGCGATATCATGTGATCTCCAGAACTCGAGTATCTCCTCTTCCTTCTCCGGTATCGGCGCATTCTTGTCCAAGGGCTTGAACTTCCCGTTATTTTCACTCATCTGGAATCCTCCAAAAAACAAAATTATAACCATAACTGGGCGGATGGTTTATCTAATAGCTAATTATGATCCTTTCTTGATTAGCTGCCCAGTTCATAGGAATATCAGATAAGTATTCGATATTTAAATATTACCTATCGGGGTTAGTCTTCTTGGATCGACTCTGGTGCATCTGCGAAAGCGATGAGAGAATCTATCTCCATGAAATGCAGGTCACCAAATATCACAATGCACTGAAGCCCCTCTCCGAAATCGTGGTTTAAGATATCGGTTGGGTAGCCGGCTTTCAATTCTGGATCGGACGAACCGGCCCTTGCTATCCCAGCTGCGACCGTTTCTTCGTTGATCACTCCCTCTGATAAGGTCTCTTCGAGATGTAGCAGCGCTTCCATGCCTTCATTTACCGTCATGAACTCCTCATTCTTTCCGTTTATATCGAGCAGTACCAGAGAGTGTAACCCCAGCTCCTGATTGTTTCTGATCCCCTGGTAAGGACTCTTTGGATAATTCTCCATTACTTTGAAAAAGGGCAGGGTCACTGTCTTTCCAAATTTGTAATGTTGAACCCCCAATATCGAAGGAGCAGCGGAGAATATCGATGATGAATGTATCACCCTAGTCTCGATCCCTTCTTCTACGGCCCTCAACCTTAGATCGACATGTGTAGTAGCTGCCATGGGATCACCTGCTGTCAAAAACACAACTTTTTTGTCCCTAGCTTCTTTGATAGGTGACGCCTGCTGTTCAACACCTTCCCTGTCTAATATCTGAATATCGACTCCCAACTCCTTTTCTATCTTAGTAAGATCTGTTCCTGCTAGATGACTAGTATAGAATTCAGAATACACTACGTCGGCTCTCTGAACGATCTTTTTACCTTTCAAGCTGATATCTTTTTCGTCGTACAATCCCAAACCGATGAATATTAATTCTCCCATCTGTTTTACCTCTTTGACATGCTCTGTTTGAAAGTTCCTAAAACTAAAGGAGAAAAGGTTAGAAATAAGCTTTTGGAAGAAGATCTACTCGAAAAACGGGGTCGGATCACCTCTGATGAGGAATTCCTATATTTCCCGATAAAGAAAGTACCAAGCGAAGATATGGATTTCGAAGTCGTTGAAAAAGAAGTAGAGATGAGGGAAAATAAATTCAGTGATTACAGGGAGGCCGTTGAGATACCTTCAGGATTCAAAGAGAAACTCCCTTCAAGTTATGATATAATAGGGGATATTGCTATAATAAAGATACCAGACGAGTTAAAAGATCACAAAAACGAAATCGGGGATGCTATACTCAGAACCCATAATAATGTGAACTCGGTCCTTGAGGATCATGGGGTCATAGGGGAGTTCAGGATCAGAGATGTTGAAACCATAGCAGGTATCGATAAAAAGACCACTATACACAAGGAATATGGTATTGAACTAGAGGTAGATATCACGAGTACATATTTTTCACCTAGATTGGCTACTGAACGTTGGAGAGTAGTTAAAAAAACTCAACCAAAGGAAAAAGTTCTAGATATGTTCGCAGGCGTAGGGCCGTACAGCATATTGATAGCTAAGAATGTAGACGTTGATAGGATCTACTGTATAGATATCAATCCTCAAGCTATTGCACTTCTGAAGAAAAACGCTGAGCGAAATAATGTGGTAGATATCATCGATCCTCATCTCGGTGACGCTAAAAGATTAGCTCCGATGTTCAAAGCAGATCGGATCATCATGAATCTTCCTCATTCATCCTTTGAATTCCTTGAATCCGCTTTAAAAGCAGCAAAAAGAGAATGTACCATACACTATTACGATATGGTAGATGAAGAAGAACAGGAAACTCGGGTTGAGAGAGTGAAGCAAAAAATAATAGACTATGGGTTCGAACCTAAAATAATTGAACAGAGGGATGTCAGAAGTTATTCAGCTTATACCATACATAAAGCATTAGACATCGAAGTTAGAAGATGAACTTACCACCGTCACTTTTCAAGTAACTCGTTGGCTGCCAGTAGAATGGTCTTACCCCTTACTTCTACTGCCTTTCCACTGATATTTTCTTCAAGTATTTCGACGATCTCATCTATGTCCTGGATCGGATTGTTTCTCAGTACCTTGATCTTTATCAATTCTTTGTCTTCCAACTGTCTCTCGATCTCTTCAATCATGTTTTCGTCGATCCCCTTCTTTCCGATCCTCACTGTTGAGTCGATTTCTTGTCCTTTGATCTTTGCCTTCTTTGCATCCATATTAATCCTCAATCTCTTCATCTAGTCCGAAACGATTTATAGTTTTGCAATTGAGGCATTTTGTCAATAATCTTCCTTTGTTAGTTCTTACGGTACAAGTTTTACCAGGAAAAAGATAAGAATAACATCTCTTGCACATCCTTCTTCTATACTGGGAAGGGATACTGACGTTGTATTTCATGCCTATCTTTCTAGCTAGTTCTACATATCTATTTGAGCGATCGTGATCTCCTTCTAGAGACGCTTTTTCTGCTCTCTGAAACAGCTTCATGATCCTTTCTTTAGCGATGTTCCTTTGTTTCCATCTAGACATCTTTTTAGCAGGTAATGTGGATATGATATATTTAATCTTCCTTCCAAAAAGTCGTACCATAATTATTATATAATTTACTCGTATTTTGGCTGAAATAATGAAGTTATACATAGAGTTGTACTTTTCAAGTGAAGGAACCCCCCCTCAGATTATAATCAAAAAGATGAAAGATATGGGGTTCGAACCCGTAGTTGGTCAGTACGATTTTGCTAAAGAATATAACAGTCCTGAAGAGTATGCTGGTATCGTGAAAAGGCTTAGTAAAGAACTTGAAGGCACGAAACTTAGGTATCGTTTAGTCACTAGAGCCGATTAGATAATCTTCTATTATCGATTCATGATCGAAGGCTAAGTCCGGTAGTTCATCTTTTGAAAAATACCGTGGTTTACGGGCATCACTTCCTCCAGATAGAGTACCTCCTGTTACTTGCAAAGAATATACTATTGATACGGTGTGTCCCCTAGGGTCCCTGTTCGGTTCTGAATAAACCCCTACGAGATCGATGATCTTTGTTTCAAGACCGGTTTCTTCTTTTATCTCTCTAACAACTGCGTCTTCCACTTTTTCGCCATATTCCACAAAACCTCCCGGGATAGCATAAGTACCTTCAAATGGAGGATTTTTCCTCTCTATCAATAATATTTTTTTCTCACTTTCTATTATACCATCTACAGTTAAAGATGGTTTTTGAAAGATATCTCCCCTATGGTCTTTCTTCATATTTTCATAGGTTTTCAGTAGTTTTTTTCCAGATTCTGAAAGTTTAGTTCCACCACCTTTATCTCCTCCTCTTTTGGAAATAACTATCTCTTCATCGGTGGCTTTTTCTATCCTTTTTATAATCCCCCATGCGTGTCTATACGACATATCCATCCTTTTTGCAGCTCCTTTTATAGAACCTGTCTCTTCAACGAGATTAAGTAGCTTTTTCCTTCCTTCCCCTAGTAAAAACCTGTCACCTTCTTTAAGCATACACTTACATTCTAGACGATACATATCTTTCATAACAGAATCATCATTATTATATCTCTCGGTACATATGTATACGTATGTTAGAAAACGTAAATATAGAACAATATAACGAAGATCGCCAATATTATTTCGAAGACCCATATTATTGTTACCAGCTGCCACTCCTTCAATTTGAAGTGTTTGACTAATATATGTGTAAGACTTTCGATTTTATCTGTTCTGCTGTGTAGATACCCTTCTTTATCTGGTACTGCAAAGTTTTCAGCTTTGAATCCACCTTTAAATTTCAGGAAGAACTCAGCTATCATCGGTAAAAATAGGATTATACCTGGAGTTATAAGATTACTAACTATGGCTGCGATGCCTATCGCTGCACCACTAAAAAGGGTAAATGTATCACCTGGGAAGATCAAAGATGGATATAGGTTAAAAACTCCGAAACCCATAACAGCTCCTAACAAAGGGAACAGTATAAGAAATCCAAGATCAGGTCCGTCGTTCAGGTATATCAAGATTATCAGTGTGGTGGAAACTATTATCGATAATCCTGCCCCTAACCCATTAAAACCTTCGAGCATATTGGAGGCATTAGCTGCACAGGTGACACCGAAAGGCACTATCAATATCAGGAGGTAAGGATGTTCTATATTGTAACCAAAAAATTCAAGGGAGTTCCCCATCATCTGTATCCCAAAAGGGATGGTGAATAGATAGGGAAGTATTGCCTTAGATCTTTGACGGATATTCACCATATCATCGACCATGCCGATCAAACCAGCTCCGATTATACCTATCAATGCTGTAAGAAAAAAAGGCTCTTCTAGACCTCTTTTCTCTCCTAGTAGCAGAGATAATCCAAATACGAATCCCATCACCGCCGATAAACCCCCCATCTCCGGAATACGAGGTTTGTGTTTTTTATGCATATCAGTTCCGTCGATGCCAGCATGTCCAAAACTCTTAATCTGCCATTTTGTTATGAGTAAAGAAACGAAAAAGGCAATCATTATAGATATGGAAATTACCAACATTTTATTCCTCTGTTTCAGACGTTGACTTTTTATCTCCTAATACATGTATCCAAATATCTATCATATATAAGTATTGTTTGCATATTAGTACAAGGCCTTTTAAAATAATAACCAAGCTGCTGTGGAGGATAAAATTACTAAAACATACATGATGAGTGTGGTCTGTCTTTCGTTTAAAGACCATATATGAGGGAATACCCACATCAACGTTTTGGCATTAGGTGGGTCAATGTTCCCTTCCTTGTCAACCTTTCCGAATTTTTCTCGTTTCTCTCCTCGTTCTGATAAGAACCAGATGGCTACCATCAGAAAATTTATAATGAGCGGCAGTAGACAAACGAAAGTAAAAGCCTCCAAATTACCTAAGATTGCAGTGATCCCTATGGCCGCTCCCATCATCATATCCCCGCAATCCCCTGGAAAAACACCTGCAGGATGTACGTTGTAGGAGAGGAATGCTATAGTTGCTCCCATGAAAGGTAATAAAAAGAACAGAATATCAGTTTCACCGGTTTCCAATAGTTTAAGGGCCAGGAATGAAAGGATTATTATAGTAGTTCCTGCAGATTGTCCATTATAGTAGGAATACATGTTGATCAGATTTGCACTAACCATTATGTAAACTGGCATAAACAATAACAGATAGATAAACCCCAACTCGACTGTCCCTATAAATGGAACATACAATAAGGTATCAACGTATCTTATCAATGGGAATGAAAAGAAGATAGGAACGATTATCTTCACAATCTCACTGTGTGTAAATTTAAGAGCACCTCCTACACCTACTATATCGTCGATCAGGCCAAAAAAGAAATAAAATATCAAAATGAATGTTATGATGTATACTATGGAAGGAGTTATGCTGGTCGAACTCAAAAAAAGTAACCCAGTCAAGTAAGCGAAAGCTATACCTATACCTCCCAACTCTGGAACGGAAGGATAACCTATCTTATACATGTCCCTGCCTGTGAACCCCTCCTTTCTTAGCTTTTTAAGTAGAGGCTTGAATAAGATTATTCCTATTATGTACGTTAACAGCAGGGTTGTTATCAATAAAAGTCTTGTATACACGTTATACACTTATATCTGGAATGTCTTACTAATATTAAAATGTTTGACATCGTCAGATTAGGTATGGAAACACATAAATAATAGCTTTTCTTAAGAGTATGTAGAGACATTTTGGAAAACCTTTTATTAGATAGAAACTAATTGATAAATAATTTAACTTAAATGGGTTGAGTGTGAAAACATGGATGAAATCGATGATATGAAAAAGAAAGGTACTACGACCGTTGGAATCGTGTGCGATGATGGAGTTGTCCTAGCTACTGAAAAGAGAGCTACCAAAGGACGTATGATTGCACATAAGGATACAAAGAAACTTTTCAGAATAGGGGATAACATGGCCTTGACCATATCTGGTTTAGTTGGAGATGGGCAAGCTATTTCACGTTTCTTGAGCTCCGAAGTGGAATTGTACAGATTAAAAAGAAATAAAGATATGACAGTTAAAGCAGCTTCAACTTTATTATCAAATATCCTACTCGGTAGAAGGATGATGCCGTATTTTGTAGGGTTGTTATTAGGCGGAGTCGATGATAACGGAGGAAAAGTTTATTCATTAGATATGGCAGGAGGAGCGATATCGGATGATTATGTTTCCGAAGGATCTGGTTCTCCTTTTGTGTACGGGGTTCTAGATGATCATTATGAAGATGGGATGGATGTAGACGCAGGTGTGGATCTAGTAATTTTATGTTTACTCGTTTCTAGCAGCAGGGATTCTGCATCTGGAGACGGAATAAAAGTTGTAAAGATCACTGAAGAAGAGGGGTTCGAGGAGATAGATGATGAAGAAGTTGAGAGAAGGATATCAAAGGTTCGGGAGAAGAAGAAAAATTTACCCCCATTATGATATATCTATATGGATTTAGAATACTCAAGTAAACAGTAATAAGAAGAGTGAACAGTATGAGCGTAGAAGATATTTTGAATGAGGCAAATAAAGCCATCAGGGATGTTCTGCCTAGACCAGTTAGAGTCTCAAACATTGAATTTGAAGGATCAACCATCGTAATATATACAAAAGATCTTAAAGAATTTACAAAAGAATCTGGGATCGTTAAAAAACTAGCTGAAAGGGTTAAAAGAAGGATATCCATAAGACCTGACCCTTCATTACTTGACAACCCTGAAGAAGCAGAAGGAAAGATCAAAGAGATAATACCAGAAGAGGCTAAAATCACAGATATGTTCTTTAAAGAAGATATGGGTGAGGTAACTATTGAAGCTGAGGCTCCTGGTATCGCTATCGGTAAGAAGGGTAAGATATTGAATGAAATAAAAAGGAAAACTGGATGGGCTCCAGACGTTGTAAGAGCTCCCCCTATACCTTCTAAGACTGTCAAGGATATCAGAAGTTATCTAAGAGCTGTAAGGAGTGAAAGGAGAAAGTTCTTGAACACATTGGGCAGAAAGATCAACAGGGATACTAGACCTGGAGAGAAATTTGCAAGGTTAACGGCCTTGGGTGGTTATAGAGAGGTAGGCAGATCAGCACATCTACTTCATACCAGAGATAGTAAAGTATTGATCGATTGTGGAGCCGATGTGTCTTCTGATGGTGATGGTAGTCCTTATCTGAACGCTCCTGAGTTAATGCCTCTTGATAATATCGATGGTATAATCTTAACACATGCTCATCTGGATCACAGTGGATTAATCCCGGCTCTTTATAAATATGGGTTCGAAGGGCCGGTTTATTGTACTCCACCGACTAGAGATCTAGCTGCACTTTTACAACTTGATTATATAAAAGTAGCTGTCGGTGAAGCTAGAGATCCTCCGTATGAATCATCGCATGTAAGAGAGGCTGTAAAACATACAATACCTCTTGAATACGGAGAGACCACGGATATAGCACCGGATATCAGACTTACACTTCATAATGCTGGACACATACTTGGGTCAGCAGTTGCACATCTTCACATCGGGGATGGTGATTACAACGTAGCACTCACTGGTGATATAAAATACGATAATACATGGTTATTCAACCAGGCGGTTAATAAGTTCCCCCGAGTCGAAACTGTGGTAATGGAATCCACATATGGTGGTTACCATGATCTACAGCCAAGCAGAAGAGATGCCGTCGCTCAATTGAAGGATATATTAGAACAGCACCTCAACAGTAAAACTGGAAAAGTGCTGATACCAGTATTCGCTGTAGGCAGGTCTCAAGAAGTCATGTTAGTTATAGAGGAGGCCATGAGAAAAGCTGAAGTACCTGAAGCACCGGTTTATCTAGATGGTATGATATGGGAAGCAACAGCAATCCATACCGCATACCCCGAATTCTTAAACAATAAACTAAAAAAGAAGATATTCCACCATGATGAAAATCCATTCTTATCTGAGATATTTAATCAGGTGGACAGCAGGGATATGAGAGAAGAGATATGTGATAGTTCAGAACCTGCTGTGGTCCTGGCAACTGCCGGTATGATGAACGGTGGACCAGTGCTCGAATATTTCAAAGCCTGGGGGGATGATCCTGAGAATGCTATCATATTCGTCGGTTACCAGGCTGATGGTACCATCGGAGATAGGATTCAAAAAGAATACGATCATATAACTCTAAAAGAGAATGGAAATAACATCGACATAAAAGTTAAACTGCAGGTATATACATGTGAAGGTTTCTCAGGTCACAGTGATAGGATACAGCTGCTCCATTATGTGAGCAGTATGAAGCCTAATCCTGAAAGGGTCATAGTCAGCCATGGTGAAGAAGGTAAGTGTACTAACCTTGCAAGCACTATATACAAAAAATATGGTATGGAGACAAGGACTCCCAAGAACCTAGAAACTGTAAGACTGTATTGAACAGTTCTTCCTTTATTTTTTTACTAATAATTATAGTTCTTGTTCGAAATCTTCTACTTCGAATGGGAATTCTTCTCGTTCCTCGACGTTTCCCTTTATCATCGCCATCTCTCTAGCAAGTAGCCAAAATACCAATGCTAGTGCTTTTCTACCTTTATTGTTAGTAGGTAGAGCGATATCGATATTCTCTAATCTATTATTCGTATCAACTAGACCTACTATGGGGATACCTATACCTATTGCTTCTCTCACTGCTTGTCGATCAGCGGCGGGATCAACAACAACCATGACTTCTGGTTCGATAAAAGTATGAAGCGAAGGGTTTGTAAGGGTCCCGGGGATAAATCTTCCAGCGATGCTCATCGTTCCTACTACTTCCGAGAACGTTTCTATGGGTTTTTTACCGTATTGTCTCGCAGAAACTAAGAGTATCTTTTCTGGTGGATACCTAGATAAAAGTTTAGCTATGGATGTGATCCTGCTGTCACTCTTTTCTACATCTAAGACAAATAGACCATCATCTCTAACTTTAAAAATAAATGGCTCCATCGAAGCGCTTTTCTGTTGTGTTCCGATGTGAACTCCTGCGGTCAAATACTGTTCTTCTGGTATCAGCATATCCTCTTCATCTTCAACCATACCTTCTTCCATTGTTATTCCTCTTTTAAAACTGAGATTGGTATAACACCTTTATCATATTCGGCTATTGCTATATCTACTGGATCGATTATATCCGATGGCACCTCGATTATAGGTGGTGCTCCCATAGATATCTGTAAAGATCTTGCGCCTATTATCCTAGCCTTTTCAAATCTGGTGTGTTCCCTAGTCATATTTACTTATCCATCTACCCAAAACAAAGTCATATAATAAGCTTTTTGTTCGGGGTCGGTCATTTTCCTTAATCTTATATACATCTTACGCTTAAGAACCCTAAGATGTCAGATAAGATCGTAGTTTTGCTTTCCGGAGGTATTGATTCTCCCGTAGCCGCACATCTATTCGCCGAAACGGGTGCAGATGTGGTACTATTGACTATAGATCATCGTCCCTTCACCGATGATAATACTATCGAAAATGTCTTCGATCTTATGTCTCACTTGAAAAAGCTTCACCCTACTATCCGATGTTTCAGTACGTCATTTGAACAGATCCACAAAATGATCACAAAGAAAACAAAAGAAAGTTTTAGATGTATATTATGTAGGCGTATGATGTATCGGGCCGCTGAGAAACTCTCAGAACAGATAGACGCATCATCCATCGGTACAGGTGAATCACTCGGTCAGGTGGCTTCTCAGACGTTATCAAATCTAGCAACTGAGGATGATGCTATTGATATGAACGTACACCGGCCTTTGATCGGCCTAGATAAAAACGAGATCATCGAGATCGCCAAAGATATCGGCACTTATGAGATATCGATCAGACCAGCTACATGCTGTCTACTCACTCCCTCTGGCCCCCGGATAAAGAGTAGGAAAAATGAAGTCTTTGAAGAAGAAAAGAAACTTGAGATCAGAGCTTTGATCGACAAATTAGAGTTTTATGAGATCTGATAACCGACCCATCATCTACCTATGTATTCTGAGTAAAGACTTTTTGCTTTATTGATATCTTCGGTCCCCTTAACTATAATCCGTCCGTCTTTAAAGATATTCAATTCGTACCCTTCCTTTTTTAATCTTAAAAGACTTTCACCGATTATTTTAGAATCTTCATATCTTTTCTCTAGGTTTTTAAGATCTAGTTCTTTTTTATCCGATGGTATAATCTGGATCGAATCTCTTCCACATAGTTCTATAGCTTCGTCATCCTCACTTTCTAAAAATTTAAAATCCCGGTCTTCACAGCATCCGCAGTCATCTCTTTTTAGGACTTCAGTTTGTTCAAAGTCATTCCTCCAAAGGTCCACAGTGAGAAGGGAATTTCTGGTTTTTTCTCCTATCAAGAACTTAACCGCTTCTGTAGCAGCGATGTTTGCTATCACCTTGGGTAAAGAGAAAAGGATCCCTTCTGAAGCACATGTGCCCAAACTTTCAGAGTCTGGTTGGTGTGGTATGATACATCTCAGGCATGGAGAATCCTTTGAAACTATATTCATGGTCATACCGTAGGTGCCCAACACAGCTGAATATATCCAAGGAATATCGTGTTTTATGCATGCGTCATTTAATAGATATCTTAGTTTCATATTATCGGAAGCATCCATCACAAGATCAGATCCTTCGATGAGCTCTTCGATATTTTTAGTGTTGACATCCATTACATGTGCTTTCAGATTGACGTCAGAATTAATACGTGTTAGTTTTTTTTCTGCTACTTCGGCTTTAGCTTTATTTATATCATCTTCTTCATACAGGGTCTGCCGCTGGAGATTAGATAATTCTACAAAATCTCTATCTACGATAGTGATTTCACCTACCCCACACCTGACCAACCCATCGGCAATGACCGTTCCCAAAGCCCCCAAGCCGAGTATAGTGATATTGCTATCGTAGATCCTCTTCTGTCCCTCCTCTCCGATCTCTTTCAGCACTATCTGTCTAGAGTATCTTTCTTTAAATCCGTTCATACCATAACATATCTGACCTTAATAAATATATTTTTTCGAATGGCTATCATGACCAAGCAAAAATAATAAAGCAGTGGTATCAAATCTACTTATTGATGAAAAGAAAATCGAAGGTGATATTATTATCATTGCTCTCGATAACCCTGATTTCTTTACTGTTGAGGACCATCCCCCTCTTCAGATATTCTATGTGGGGAATAGACTGCGGCGAATATATATATTATACGGGAAGATGGACTGAAACTGGTTCGTCTTATCTGAGTATAGACGGATGGGCCCAGGCTTATCCCTACTTCCCAGGGATGTTCGTCCTTAGCGGTAGTTTTGTTTTAATAAGTGGTTCCTCAACACTGGAAAGTACTGTGTTTTTGCCCGTCATCCTATCTTCATTTGTACCTCTAATGGTGTTTTTAGTATCCTATAAAATAACCAAAAGATGGAAACCCTCTTTGATAGCATCTATATTTTTAAGTGTCGTAGCCCCTTTTGTTTACAATCATTCTCAACCGAAACCCGAAACAGTAGGGGTTTTTATCATGATGATACTACTGATTTGCTTTGTGATGCTTTCTAAAAAGAGTAAAAAATTTTATTTATTGGTTATACCGACTGCCTTAGCTCTAGCGGTCACCCACCATCTTACTTCATATTTCTTGATATTATTCATGCTTGGCGGTATTTTTATATCCGAACTGTCTAAAAGAAGGACTGATAAAGATAACATTTACAGATTATTTGGTTATATCTCAGTAACAGCTATAGTCATATCCTTTTGGATGATCTATGCTGATCCATTCCGAGAAAGGAGAATATATCAAGCGCTAGGGACTCCTTCTTATTCTATAATCTTAGGACCTTTTGCAGTTCTTATAATTGCTTACATTTTAGTAAAGCTCAGGAGAAGGTCAGATTACGTACTACCGATAAACATTCATAAGCAGGATCTAAGGTCTTTTATAAAATTCGCAGTACCTGCTCTTTTGATTAGCAGTTTGTTATTATTGTTTGCAGGTTACTATAGGGTGCCGGGAAGAGATTTTAAACTGGGTCCACAGGTATTTTTCTATTTCCCTTTGATTTTCTTAGGTATACTTGCTGTAGAGGCAAGAAAGATAATCAAGTTTTTCAAAGATGGTATGCACGTCGTTGGATGGTTTTTGTTCGCTACGATATCCATGATATTAGGTATAATCACTGAAGATTCTTCCCTTCTACCTATGAGACAACTCTCTTTCTTGATCTTACCATTAGCAATATTGTTGGGACTTGGGGTTGTTCAGGTCTTCGATCTGTATAATCCATTAAAGAAAAAATGGAAAACCACTGGGATGATCGTCTTGGTGATCCTGTTATTATCCTGGTCTATCCCTTTCACGTATCCTGAGCAGGAAAGAGCTAGCGGTTATCACGAAGGTAGTGATTGGGAAGATGTCGAAGCAGCAATATGGAGCAGGAATTTGGACGGCAGGATCGCAACTGATCATCGGATGAGCGCAGTCCTGTTTGCAGCGAGTAACCAAAATCTAACATGGGTCGATGGGTTCGATATGTATTTTTCTCCCGACCACGATGAGATCCGTCGTGAATTAGATGAACTGAATATCAGTTACATATTATGGGACCAGGAGATGTTGAGGGGTGTAACAACTGCCCCTGGAGTCACCCCTTATCCTTTTGACGAATCAGCATTAGAATTTTATCGGCGAAATGATTATTCAATTTATAAAACTGAGGAATGCGAAGCATATATAGTATGATATTTTAATCGAAACGTTTATTTTGGATAAGTAAGGATAAAGTATAGTAAAAGATAGAATGTCAGCGAAAGAAAATATAAAAAAAGGACTAACTATTGTTCCTAGATTGATAAAAAATGAATTCCATAAAAATAGAAGTTCAGTTCCTTTCTTGATGTGTATTTCATTTTTGATATCATTCGTAGGTGCTAGATTATGGGTGATATATCTCGGAGCCCATGAAACCACGCCTCCACCCACTTCTATCGGTAGAAATGTTGTCCTTGGAGGTTATCACATCCATCATATAACCTATGGTATCATACTCATCTCGATTTCCGCATGGTTGTCCATAAATTATTGGAGTCGCTCGATAGTCAGGATCAGCTCCATATTATATGGGTTAGGACTTGGCCTTATAGTTGATGAACTGGGGTTCATAATAGGCGGCATCGAGGCATATAGGGCAGACCGAGAAGTATTCTATCTTGCGGTACTGATAATAGTGATCCTGTTAAGTATAGTTTATTTCCCCTCTTTTTACAGCAGTATAAAAAGAGATCTGAAGAGATGGAAGCGGGTATTCCTAGAACGGTCTTGAATTCAAGACCGTTCACATCTATCTTTTAAAGGACAGTAAGAACAGTTGGGACTTTTTTTACAGTACTTTTTTCCCAATTCTACCAGTAACGCATGGTATTCCTTGAAGAGATCAACATCCTTAGGTAATCTATTTTCGAACAGTTCCTGAAGTTCTTTGTATCTCATATTTAGACTAAAAACCCTTTTCATTATCCGCTGGGTATATGCATCTATGACAAAGACAGGTTTCTCTGCAGCATATAATACGATACTATCTGCAGTCTCGGGGCCGATGCCCTTGATATTTAGAAGTCTCCCTCTAAGATCGTCTCGGTCTAATGTGTTTTCAATACCACCATTATCTAGTATAGCGTTGGCTAATCTTTTCAATCTTCTAGATTTCTGTTTATAGAATCCAGTAGGCTTTATAGCACCTTGGATCTCCTTTAATCCCGCACTTTTAATCTTACTTGGGTCGATCATATCTTCATTCTTTAGATTATCGATAGCCTTCTCAACATTACTCCAGTTGACGTTCTGGGTCAGTATAGCACCTACCATCATCTCAAATTTACTTTCTGCTGGCCACCAGTATTGTTTACCGAACTCATACTTTAGCGTTTCAAATATTCGAAGTAATTCTTCAGTACTTGTCATCGTTCTAACCATACTACATCAATATAAATTGTTTTTCTACTTTCATGTATCATTGATGTCTCCCCAAAAAGGTTAAGTTACTATCTTAAGATGACAAGATATGCGCAGTAAAGGTACCGTGGATCTTCCTTTACACGGTGGTAGAGCCCCCCGATGGTTATTCGAAAAGATGGTGAAACTGAGCAGATGTATAACTGAAATAATGATAGAAGAATATGGAAGAAAAGAGTTTCTCGAAAGGATAACTGACCCATACTGGTTTCAGGCCCTATCCTGTACTATCGGTTTTGATTGGCACTCAAGTGGGACAACTACCACTACATGCGGCGCACTGAAAGTAGCTCTCGATCCTCAGGAACATGGTATAGTTTTCCTAGGAGGTAAAGGTAAAGCCAGTATGAAGACACCTGATGAGATCTCTACTATGGAGGACCATTTTTCTCTGCCTCCAAAAATTTATGATGAGTTATCACACACATCTAGATTGGTCGCAAAGATCGATAATTCTTGTATACAGGACGATTATAATCTCTATCATCATTCTTTTATACTAGCTGAAACAGGGGATTGGGGTGTTATCCAACAGGGTATGAATACAGATACCGGTTATGCTAGACGGTATCATTGGCTTTCTGATGAAATCAAAGAACTTATTGTGGAACCACATAAAGGTGTTTGTTGTGACAGGAAAGAATATGATGTGTTGAATATGACAGATCGTGCCAGTGAAGAGGCTAGAAAGATATCAGTCGATCTGATAAATGATGATCCAGACCACATTAGAAAGTATTTAAGAAAACATGGCCAAACCACCCTTACAGGTTTTAAAGAAGAAATAGAGATGCCTAGTCGTCATCAAGTTATAGATATGGATATTTCAAGTGAAGGATGGAAGACTTTGAAAAGAGCCTATGAATTTCAACCATCGGATTATGAAGAGATGGTCTCTTTGAATGGCATGGGCCCCAAGAAGATTAGGGCCTTGGCTTTGGTATCTGATTTGATATATGGTTCCGACCCCAGTTGGAAGGATCCTGTGAAATACAGTTTCGCGCATGGTGGTAAAGATGGAATCCCTTATCCTGTAGATGAGGAGGTGTACGATAATACCATCGAGAATTTACGGTGTGTTTTAGATAAGACTGAAATTCAAGAAAAAACAAAAAAAAGAGCTCTAAAACGGTTGAGTGAATTAATTTGATATACCGATTAGGATGCTCTGGGATATGACCACAATCTTTATAACAAACTAATTTCATGAAAAAATAAAGGTAAATGGTGGTCATTTGGAAGAAGAGGATCTGAGGAACAGCTCGAAGAAGTTGACACAAAAAATTGATGAGATTCAGCGTAAGCACGAGCAACTTCTCGAGGAAACAAATACACAGAGCTTTAACGATGATTACGTTAGGGCGGAACTTGAAAGATTGAAAAGAGATACTAGAGAGCTAAAGAAAGAGGTAGCTAGACTTAAAAAACCTCCACTTATAGTAGGAACTATCAAAGAAGCAATGCCAAATGGCCAAGCCGTCATAGAGAGTTCTACTGGTCCAGATTTCATCGTAAATGTAGCAGATTACCTACCAAAGAAGTTGATCAAGTCCGGGACTAGAGTGGCACTCAATAAACAAACATTATCTGTTGTAAAGACACTCCCCCCATCAGCTGATCCAAGCGTGATGGGTGCTGAGATAGTTAACAAACCTGAGATAACCTATGAAGATATTGGAGGTCTGACCGAACAGATCCGTGAAGTACAGGAAACCATAGAGGAACCCTTACTTTTCCCAGAAAAATTCAAAAATGTGGGGATCGACCCACCTAAAGGAGTCCTTTTAGTAGGTCCACCTGGTACAGGTAAGACGATGATCGCCAAAGCTGCAGCTCACAGGACCAATGCAACCTTCATCAAGTTTGTGGGTTCTGAACTTGTTCAAAAGTATATCGGTGAGGGAGCTAGGATGGTTAGGGAACTTTTTGATATGGCTAGAGATAAAGCTCCATCTATTATCTTTATAGACGAACTCGATTCAGTAGCAACGAAAAGATTAGAAGGGGCTACATCAGGTGATAGAGAGGTACAGCGAACTATGATGCAGTTACTTTCAGAACTGGATGGTTTTGATTCTGTAGGCGAGATCAAAGTTATGGGAGCCACCAATAGACCTGAACTTTTAGACAAGGCACTTTTAAGGCCAGGTCGTTTTGATAGGATCATCAAGATACCTCTCCCCGATGTGGAAGCTAGGAAAAAGATATTTGAGATCCACATGATGAATATGTCTCTAGAAGAAGAAATAAATATAGACCGACTAGCCAGGAAAACCGATAACGCTAGCGGAGCAGATATCAAGGCTATATGCACAGAAGCGGGCATGTTTTCTATCAGAGATGATAGAGATAGCACCAATTACAATGATTTCCTAAAATCAATAGATAAAGTACTGAGCGAGTCGCCTGAAAGGGAGATAAAAAAGCAAGTTATGTTCGCCTAAGTGATATTTTTATTCATCTATTTTTTCAACATCTTCTTCTATTATCAAAACTCCGATGTAGTCACAATCCCTACATTGATATTTATATCCAGTCATCATACCCGCTATTGTAATGACGTCCGTACTACCACATTTTGGGCACCTTTTGATTTTTCTAGTTATAGTTATCATCCTTTTTTAGGGGTTGTCCCCTGGCCGTAACAGTAGGGTTCATCGTTTGGGACATCCATCTCCCCGTCCTGACTCTAACCAGGGGCATGTTCGGTCCTGGGGTTGTTCCTCGGTCACAGGAGGACAGCTCGTCCTGACCTCACAAGGGGACCCATCAGAACCATGTCCTGCACTTGCATCACGGTTCATCGTCCTGGGAAACTCATCGTGACCTTCTATACAGGACAATAAAAATATGTGCAAAGTATTATATCAATCCTCCGGAAAACTGGAATAAAGACGAAAAGTATAAATAATTTGGAATTTAGATATTTACATAATCTGGCGATGGAGGAACCTAATGCCAAAAGGCCAGTACAGCGACGAAAGAATATTGCTAATCGCAAGCTATCGAGAGGAATATGACAAAAAAGCTCTCAGAAAGATTAAGAGACTTATTTTAAAGATCAAACCTGATAGGGTAATAGTTACGAAGATCATAGAAGAGGAATCCACTCCAGAACTTGTAGATGCCGCTATTGGTATGGAAGAGAAGAAAGATTTTTTAGAGACCGTTCGTGAAGAAAAAAAGCACAAAGCGGATGAATATGCAGAAGGTTTGGTCAAGTTACTGAAATCTATGGATATGCCTACTGAAGTCCGTTTGAGGAAGACTGACCACATCTCAGAAGAGATAATCGACGATTATCAGAAGATCGGAGTTGATTACGTTATAATACACAGGAAGACAAAGGACCCAATAAGCAGAGCATTGGGTGGTTCGACTGCAAAGAAAGTAAAAAAAGAACTACCTGATAAAAAAGTGATACCTGTAGATTGATTTTTTCGGTTTACACATACTTATCCAAAAATCTTTTATTACATCCTAAGAGATGTTGGACTATGTCTATCGTAAGGTTGGGTAAATTACACCTACATTGGTGTAAAAATTGTAACGTCCCTATCGTAGAAAAGGGTGAGTGTGGGATATGCTCCGATGAAGGTAGTCAAGTTAAGATCACACCCCCAGGTGATGTACGGCCTGCTTTTGGATCTGATATCGCACTCATAAAAGAAATCATAGATAAACAGTGGGGTACTTCTTATTCCGACAATATCTTAGATCAAAATGATGTTGTACTTCTGAATAGTTCCCCCCATCTAGATAGGATGGACGAGGTCATAATCGATGGTCGAGTAATCGGTAATTTACGTTATAATGTCTTCAAGAAAGCTAGAGGAGAAGAACCCTATGAATTCCTCATCCGTCCCTGGGACGGTCTTGAAGAACCAGAGAGAGGTTATGTAATCGTTGACCGAGGAGCTGTCAATCCGATACTGAACGGGGCTAGTATATTGGCACCAGGAATAATTGATGTTCATGAAGATATCGACGAGGGCGACGAGGTATTGATATTGGATAAAGATCTTGACGTCATCGCCACGGGTCCAGCCCAGATGGATGCCCAAGAGATGAAAACATCCGATCATGGAAAGGCAGTTAAAAACCGCTGGAGGATCTCTGATAATACATCGAATGGTATTTCGAACGATTGGGATAAGGTTTTGGAGGCCAATAAACATCTTATAAAAAGAAGAGTAGAAAAGGCTATCAATTTCATAAAAAGAGAGATAAAAAAGAATGATCTCCCTCTAGCGGTGGCTTACAGTGGTGGGAAGGACTCTTTAGCAACACTTCATTTGGTTTTAGATGCTGAAGTCAAACCAGACCTAATGTTTATCGATACTGGCATCGAGTTACCAGAAACCGTTGAAAATGTAACACATATCGCTGATAAACATGACCTTGATCTGATTTCAAAGAAGGCTGAAAGTGGATATTGGAATAATGTGGATCACTTTGGCCCATCTGCTCGAGATTATAGATGGTGTTGCAAAACATGTAAGCTAGGTCCGACAGCTCTTTTGATCGATAAAAATTATCCCGAGGGTGTTCTGTCATTCATTGGTCAGCGAAGATATGAATCCAAGCAAAGGATGGATAAGGGTAATACTTGGGACAATCCATGGGTCCCGGGTCAGGAATCTGCCTCACCTATACAGGAATGGACCGCATTGCATGTTTGGATGTACCTTTTTATGAAGGATGCCGACTATAATCCACTCTACGAAGAAGGTTTTGAAAGGATTGGATGCTGGCTCTGCCCAGCTTCAGACCTAGCAGAGTTTGAATCTTTAGAAAACAGATATGATGAGTTCCATAAGCTCGATGAAATGCTTGACGACTTCAAGGAAAAAGCAGGACTTCCTGGCATATGGAAAGATCTAGGCATGTGGAGGTGGATCGATATTCCTAAAAATATGCAGGAAATATTGGATATTACAGATGAAGAGTCTATAACTGAGATTGATACCGATATCCCGAAACCCCAAATACCAGATATGCTTGAGGATAAGAGAACCAGGGAATTATTACAGATCATACTTTCTCTAGATGATATATTACCAACCGAAAACTGTGATGTAGATGAGCTCCTCGACACGGTCAATAAAAATGGATTAGAACAAGATGAGATATATGAGATATATTTGAAGGCAAGGTATTGCACCGAATGTGGCATCTGTGTAGCTAGATGTCCCAACGATGCATTGTCTTTTGAAGATGGGATCTCGATATCGTCGGAAAAGTGTAGTAGCTGTAGGATTTGTTTAGGTAAATGTCCTGTCGTTGAATATCATCAAAGAGTTATTTTGAAAGATTGATTTCAACCAAAGATATCTAATAAGTCATCCACACAGGCATCGGTTTTTAATCCAGTAGGTTTAAAATGGGTTCTAGATGTACAAAATCCATTATCTTTTATCTTTTCTTCAAATTGATCCATAGGTGGTGGTGCCATCTTAAAATAACTGCTGACCATATTACTATCATAAAAGAATGGAGGCATACCACATTCATCTGACCAAACAGATAAAGCCTCTTCATCGAATTCGCCTATAGGCTGTATCTTTTTAAGGATTTCTTTAGAAAAGAGATTTCCACTCCATAACGGCCCTGCTTTTCTCAGACCCTTTCCTTGATCATCTAGATACCAACCTAATTCATCAAAGTAGAACGTATCCAACTTATCCAAGGCTTTATTCCCTCTCTTCGCTCCCTCTCGGATCTTTAAATAAGTTCTAAAATGATGACCATTGTAGTATGAAATCAGAGGAGTAGCACCTTTATCAAACCTAGCTGCTTCCCTGATACAGAATCCCATGAGTATCCGTAGACCTATCTCATGACAGCACCAGTTATTCACTGGATGTGCAGAGTACCTTCGCTGGCATACCTTAGGATAAGTTCCACACAATGGGGCAGTGTCCGTAGCAGTTACCGCTATAACACCGTGGTTGGACACCGATCTGACTGCAGGAGAAAAATAAGGTACTGGAGTTCCGAAGGGATCTATATCGATGTAGTCATATTTATAACGGTTTTCTAAAAGATGGATCTCTATAGCCTCTTGGCTGGTTTTCACATCCTGAAGACTATTCAATTCTATATTCTTCTTTATAAGATCGATGGAGTCTTTATCGACATCGTTTATTACAACTGTCTCACAATCTACCTCGTTAGCCATGCGAACACCTCTAGCTCCTGAAGCGGCCGTACCGTCCAATAGCGTTTCTTTCCCTTTACACCAGGTTTTCAAAAAAGATATGCAGATATCCCTGTTCATTTTCATAGCTGGATTATAAAAAACCTTTGTTCTAGAACTCCTAGGACCGAGATGTTCCTCATGTTCTGGAACAAGCAGTATAGTCTCTTCTTCTCTGATCTTGATTAAATCCAAAGGTACCACATACCATATATGACCTATTTGACCTAGCCGTATCAGATTTCTTCTTTGAAAAGGTCTACGACTTTATAAGGTAGAAGATCGCGGTTTACATCCGTAAGTTCCAACATCCTTACATCATCTCTTCTTCTTACATCTTGAAGTAATGGATTCCTAGATTTCTTGTTGAATGTCAAGATCATCGGTTTGTTAACATCCAGTGCTATTTTAACCATATTGTTGAATTCTTCACTTTCCACTTCCATCTTCCCGATTTCATCTACGAGTATGAGATCTTCGTTTCGTATGGCGTCTTCGATAGCCCTCACCCCTACCTGGTTCAAAGCATCCAGATCTACTCCATAACCTTTGATACGTATAGATGAATCTAGGTTAAGGTGAGCAAAAACAGCCTTCTCTTTTGTTTTCCAGTTCATAACTTGGAATCCCATCTGTCTGTTATCTTCGAGTATAGGTTCGGTGATCATCCCTCCTACACTCACTCCCTCTTCAGAAAGCATATCTATAATCCTCTTCAATGTATCGGTTTTGCCGATACCGATGACACCACTTATACCCACTTTTAAGCTTTTTACCATCTTTATCTAGTACCCCTAAACGTTCTTCTTATACTTGTATTTTATTTAAATTTTCATCTATTTTCTATTTGTGAATATTTTTTATCGTAAGTTTATTCTAATTTGTCAATATACATAAGAGGGTAGTTCAATTCTTTGATGTATTTCAATATGCCTACAGCTTCAATACCTTTGTATTCCACGGTTATCTCTGCTTCGATCATGTCTTCAGTAAGAGTGTTGTATTCAAAAACACCTTCCTTACCATCTCTTTTTCCTCTCCCCAGATCGATATTAATCTTTGCTGATTTGACGTATGCTTGTCGTTCGGTTGTTTCCTCCATAGCTCTAGACAGTATCTTTGCGTTATCTTCAGTAACAGGAGCTCCGATGAATTGATGGAAGAGTGAACCCAGTTTTATACCTAATTCAAAGGCTGTTCTCTCTCGGTCGTCACAATTAAAATAATTATCCGTTATTCCTTCCTTATCCATATCTATCAACCAACATAGGACCAATTATAATGTATATTATACAGATAAACAGTGTTATCAATATAAATAAATTCCCACCTCCTATGGAGAGATGATCCATATACAATCCCAAAAATGCAACCACTAAAAATATCAAACCGATACCCTTTAATTTTATACCACTCAATTTAGGATAGGATATATTACTGTATAGTAAAAAAGAAACGAACATGATACTTAACAAAGGTATGTATTGAGATATTACGTATTTTTCTCCCCATCCCACGAGGAATGTGATCGAGACTATCAATAGAGTGTAGAGTGGTGTTGGTAAACCTCTATATATCGACTCGACGTGACTTACATCTGCAAATCTAGAGAGTCTTAATACTCCAAAGAAAACCACCATCATCGGGACTAACGTGGCTAATGCGTTAATTGGAGATTCCCATGCCCGGCCTAATGTGATATCATAGTATGATGAGTAAACCAGCAAGGCAGGGGCAAAGCAGAAAGATATGATATCGGAGAACATGTCCAAGTATGATCCCAATTCATGCACAGTATCTAATTTCCTGGCGACATATCCATCCAATCCGTCGATACCGATACAGACAATTAAAAGCATAGAGGAAAGAAGATATCTTTCATCCAATATGTATGTTATAGCGAGGAAGCCTAACAGACCGTTTGATAGGGTGATATAGTCAGCTATACTGAGTTTTTTAATAGTTCTCCAGAACTTCATTTTATAACACCTATAGTTGATTCTCCGGCTTTCACTTTCATCCCCTCCTGAACAGTAATCTCAAACTTTTTTGGGAGATCTACTCTGACTCTAGAACCGAAGCGGATAATACCTATACGTTGACCTTTTTTAAGATGGTCTCCTTCTTCTATATAAGGAACTATCCTGCGTGCAAATATGCCGGTGATCTGGTATATACTCATCTTTCCATGATCTGTGTTTAATATGATCTGATGTCGAAAGTTCCTCTCAGAGGATTTAGAATAAGCGGGCTTGAAACTTCCTTCCTTCATCTTAGTATTCTCAACCCTTCCTCCGTATGGTGATCTATTTACATGGACATCGGTAATGTTCATAAATATGTCTAATCTGTTTACGTCTTTATTGACTACGATCACTTTTCCATCTGCCGGGGAAACAACCCCCCCACCTACATCTCTATCTGGGTCCCTAAAGAATATGATAACGGCGATCAATAATACGATGAATAGCCCAGCGATATAGTATGACGGGGTCCAAAAAAATGCACCTATTATCAAAGTAATGATGGCGGGTACTGCCGATATGGAAATAGGCTTAACTGCTCCACGGGCTATCATAGATATTAAAAAAGAAAGAGGGGTAAATGTTTTTTGTTATCTCTTTTTCTCATCAATCTACCATATCGATGCCTTCTTTCGTGAATTTCATGGATTCATGGGCTTCCTCATCAGATTCAGCCTGAACGTTGGTTATTACCAGAAGTATCTTTATCTCGTTTTTGAGATCTTCGATGACATTACAACCCCATATGATCCTAGCTTCACCAGATATCTTTTGGTTGACTAGTTCTGCCGCTCTTTCTGCTTCTGTGACAGTCATATCTGGTCCACCTGTAACCCTTATAAGAGCTCCGTTAGCATCGCTTACATCTATGTCGCCGAGGAGTGGTGAACTAATCGCCTGTTCGACAGCATCATCTACTCTGTTATTCGGGTCTTTTGAGTCGCCGATACCTATCATAGCTACACCCCCGTCGTCCATTATAGTTCTCAGGTCGTTGTAATCCAAGTTGACAAGACCGGGTTTTGTAATTATCTCGGTCATCCCTTTGATGGATTCCATCAATATCTCGTCTGCTACTTTAAAGGCTGCATTCAAGGAAAGATTAGGAACAAGTTCCAATAACTTGTCGTTAGGGATTATAACAGTCGTATCACAAAATCTCTCCATCTTCAAAAGGCCACGTTTAGCATTTTTCATCCTTTCTCTACCTTCTCCCTCGAAAGGCAACGTAACGATCCCCATGACTAGAGCTTCTTCTTCCTTTGCCATCTCTGCTATCACCGGGGCTACACCTGTTCCGGTGCCACCTCCCATCCCTGCTGTTATATAAACTATATCAGAACCTTTGATATATCTCTCTAATTCGTCTTTTGACTCTCTAGCGGATTCTTCACCGATCTCTGGTCTCGCTCCTGCACCTAGTCCGCGTGTTGTGTTTTTACCGATGAGTACCTTTTTTTGAGCGTGAGTATGCAGGAGATGTTTTGCATCAGTGTTACATGCTATCAGGTCTGCTCCTGTGATCCCTTCTTCTGAAATACGATCTAGGGTATTGCATCCTCCTCCACCACAGCCGAATATTTTTATCTGAACCTCGAGTTGATCCACTAGGTTTCTAAGTTCTTCATCTTCTGGAGCTTTTTCGATATCTTCTACATCTTCTACGGTCTTACCTCTCGGTTTTTCCTTATCTTTTTCTTCATCCTTCTCGTGCTTATTTAAAGCTTGGTTGACTATTGATTCCATATAAGATCCCGTCCATTAAGTTGAAAATGGAACTTATTTAAAGTATTTAAATCATTTGCATCCCGACACTTTTTTATCTACCTTTTCACCTAATTTTTGTCCTATATCTCATAAAAAAATCATTTATTCGCGGTTTTGTCATACGTTTTAATTGTAACCGTCTGACATTTTTAAAAAAACTTTCATACTTCAACAATCTTTTTATCTGACTGTATTTTAGGTAAGACAGATAACATGGAAAAAAGAAAGGTTGAAGATTTCGATATAAACGGCGAGATCACCATTGATGAATTGACGTCTCAATATTATAATGCCGGTGGGTTCGTTGCTAAGAAAGTAGGGATAGCTGTCAAAATACTTGAACAGATGATAGATAAGGATTGTATCAATTTTCTTTCATTTCCGGCCTGTATAATATCCACTGGTACTAGGGGTGT
>SL_5KL_010_SEDDRAFT_10000217_pt1 | contig 36439 bp, 40 predicted proteins | sample SodLakKL_010_SED_FD_9118 | JGI IMG/M metagenome (IMG submission 9118)
CTCGCTCTTCTTCTCCTCCTGATGCTCCATATTCCGCTCTGGTGGAGCTATGGACCTGCAGATGGAACACCTGAAATATTTGTCATAACAGAGTTGAACCATCATAGTCCTCAAGGTGACTTCGTTGAAGAGAGCTTTATGACCATTATGCATAGCGGGACGGCAACTTACCGCAACCACGATCTCAGAGCAGAGGTCTATGTCAATGATATAGATTCAGGAGCGCTCATTTTCACCTTGAATGGCCACATGTTTATATCGACCTATCATATTGGTGTGCGCACGCTGGGAGGTCCTGGATCGTGGGGGAATTACTGGAGACCTGGTGAGCCTGTATATATTAATTTAAACAGAGGGACGTTTGGACCTGGAGACCTTGTGCGGTTTGATGTCTATCACAAAGAGCATGGCGGTCTCATATCCCGTTCTGAAAAGATTGCATGACCGCCCGTGCCAGGAGTCTGGCCGCCCTGACCGGCTCTGGCACTTTTCCATCCAGGGTAAACCGATTGATGACCCGGGCAGCTGCATCGATAGGAACGCCGGAGCGTCTCAGAAAGACAGAATGGCCCGTGTGCAGCCGGATAAAATCCCGCTCTCCGAGTGCCTGGTATTTCTGCATGCGCAATGTATCTCCCGGGAAGTGGCGTTCGATCGCATCTTCCAGTCCACCTGATTCTTCATATGTGATGATGATAACCGGTATGCCGGTATATTCAAAGATCTGGTCGGGATCAATAATATTGTACCAGGCGATCGCTGCACCTGAGATCAGGATCAGGTTGATATCTGACCGGTCAAGTGAGGAGACGATTCCGATAGCAGCTTCTGTTGCGTCCATTCCACCAACAGTGACACTGCCAAGTGCGCATCCGTCGATTCGAAGGTCACCTCTCATCACTATCCCGGCAAGGATAGAACGTTTCCTTCCTGTCCAGCTCTCTGCAATACCCAGAACTCGTATCCCCGGTTTTTCGAGACCCATACAAGCACTTATCTGAATGGACTTATTAATTATTGTCTCATGCCAATCGAGAGGGACGATGTCTGTATTCTCATCCCCACACTCAATGAAGCCCTTACAATAGAACCCCTTATCCAGGAATTTCAAGAGATGGGTTTTTCATATATCCTTGTGATCGATGGAAACAGTACCGACGGCACTATTGAACTGGCCAGAGGAGCAGGTGCCCGGGTTGCTCTCCAGTCAGGAAAAGGGAAAGGAGATGCTATCATTGAGGCATTTTCAATGATCGATAAACCCTACATCCTCATGCTCGATGGTGATGGTACCTATTCTCCAACAGATGCGGATTCTATGCTCGCCCCACTTGCAGAGGGTGCCGATCATGTCATTGGGGAGCGTCTCTCGGGCCATGAAAAGGGTGCCCTGACCCGCCTGAACCGTTTTGGTAACCATATTATCAACGTGCTCTTTAAATGGGCCCATGGAGTGTATCTTGAAGATATCCTGTCAGGATACCGGGCCTTCACCAGGCCTTCGCTCTTCCGCCTTGATCTGAAAGAATCCGGATTTGAGATCGAGACCGAGATTGCAGCAGAGGCTGTGCGAAAAGAACTTCAGGTTGCTGTTGTTCCCATACAATATGGTCAGAGGCCGGGAACTCCTACAAAACTCAATCCTCTCCGGGATGGATACAAGATCATAAAAACCATCTACAGATTGGCGAAAATAGGAAATCCCCTGTTCTACTTTGGTTTAATAGGCTTCGTGCTCACTCTGCTGGGGGTTATCTCCGGGATATATGTCGTCCACTCATGGTTTCAGAATATCGATCGCATCCCCATGACAATCCTCACCGGACTTTTAATTATGTCCGGGCTGATCATTACGATGTTTGGCATCCTTGGCGATATCGTCCTTGCGTTCCATCGAGAAACAACCAGGGAGCAACGGAAACTTCAGCACCAGCTTCGAAACGTCCAGGACCAGCTCAAAAAAATCCAGGATCAGCCGAAAGCACCAGAGGTTGAACATCCAGAATAATAACAGGCTGAATGTCCGGTATATGTAATTTACGTCCGGTCAGCTACCCATGACTGAAATTGACGCCGTCATTTTGATCAGATCGTGAATCTCCCTGTATAGAAGAGGATCTGAGCAGCATGCTCTGCAAGCGAGGTATAGAGGTATGCTTCCTGCAGTGTTTTTCCCGCGGCAAATGTCCCATGTCCCCGGCTTATGACGAGATGGGACTGCTGCAGGGCCGATGCAACATTTTCAGCCAGTGCTGCTGTTCCTGGCTGGCCTGAAACCACCTGTATCTCCGGGCAGAGGAGCAATCCTTCGCTGTCAATGGGAATGATGGAATCCATCATAAGAGATGCGGCAATAGCACAGGGAGGGTGGGCATGGACAACTGCTGCATGGTCTGTTTCCTTGTATATCATCTGGTGCACCCGGTACTCGCTTGATGCAACCGCTGGTACCTCTTCACCGGTGATAACCGCGACCAGATCTCCTGGATCATCAAGGTACGACCCACTCCTTGTAATGAGAAAACCATTGTCTGTCCGCACACTCATATTGCCAAAATTTCCGCCAACAAGCCTCTCCATAAAGAGGCGGCGGCCTACCCATTCAACGCTGTGATCATGCATTCTGAACACCTTTTCTTTCCACAGTATGCTTTTCCATATTCAACAATCTGCCCATGAAATGACCTGAGCAGGGCGTTATCATGGTGCAGCTCTTCAAGGAAGAGCTGCCTGAGCTGTTTTTGATCAGATCTGATCCCTGCACACTCACAGATCCTCTGCGTGTAGGCATCGATTATACAAACAGGACGGAAGAGCCCGTAACAAAGGATGCTGTCTGCTGTTTCTTCCCCAACTCCGTTCACCATAAGAAGTGTTCGTCTCAACTCTTCTGTATCAATTCTACTCATCTGCTCCAGGTAATCTTTTGATTGATCAGGAATGGGCTCCTCAGTCATCCTTCCATCTACCAGGTGTTTATTCCTCATCCGGTCTCCAAAATTGTCAAGAATACATGCTGCCAGTCGGCGCAGACGGGAGGTCTTCACACGATAAAACCCTGTGCAGCGGATGCATTGTTCGATCTCACCTGGATCAGCTGCATCAATCGAAGACAGAGTGGCAAGGCCCGCAGCGTGCAACTGCCAAAGAGCCAGAGTGACATTCTCCCAGCGTGTCTGCTGGGTCAGGATTGCCCCGATTGCGACCTCGTCGAATGGAGCATCCCACCATGATAGGTGCCCGTAGGTAGTATTTAAAAATGAGATGATCGTCTGTATCCGGTATCTGTCGTCCATCAGATAAGCGGTTGCAAGAGTTTTTCCAGGCGTTTTCCGTCTGTTACACCTTCAAGTTTATGGATTACTTTCCCGTCCTTTTCAATGATCAGTGTTGGTACGACCTGGATCTGATATTTTCCTGCAAGATCCATGTGATGATCAACATCAATTTTTCTGATATCCACTGAATCACCGAGTTTTTTCTTCAGATCTTCGATAATCGGCGTCTGCATCTTGCATGGTCCACACCAGTCGGCATGAAAGTCAATGAGAATCGGTTTACTCATGGGAATCCCTTCTCTTACAGTCGTTAAAAGGAGCAATAAAGATTGTGATTTCCCCTCATATACAGGGAAATTTAAATATTAGTTTGTCTATGATACAATGAATCGAGGTGTAACCTATGGGAACAAAAGGTAAACTGATTGTTGGAATGAATGTGGATGAACTCATCGATCTCCTCAACCGTGCCCTGGCTGATGAATGGCTTGCATACTACCAGTACTGGGTTGGTTCAAAGGTGACGATTGGGCCGACGAAGGATGCGGTTATTTCAGAGCTTACCATCCATGCAACCGAGGAGCTTGCTCATGCCGATCTCTTGAGCGGGCGGATCATCCAGCTTGGGGGAACTCCGGTACTTGAGCCAAAGGCATGGTACGATCTGACGAACTGCGGGTATGAAGCACCGGCAAACCCGTTTGTTAAAGAAGTGCTCAAGCAGAATATCAAAGGTGAACAATGCGCGATCGAGACCTATAACAACCTTCTCACTCTTGTAAAAGATAAAGACCCGGTCACCTACAACCTGATCCTCTCCATTCTCTCAGATGAGATCGAGCATGAAGAAGACCTACAGTCACTTCTTGAAGACTTAGATATTCTGATAAAGGACTAATCTCCTGAAGGACTGATAGAACAGAAGATCCGGAAAAGAAACAGGAGATCCTGGTGAACCGGTCACAGTATCGATCGGGCCTGCAACAGTGTGATCACATCGAATGACTCGCACGGGGAATGAATGGATCCGATTCTCTTTCTTTCTCTCTCATCTTTTCTTTCTCTCTCTCTCTCTCTTTCTTGGTCATCTCTTTTTTGAAGGCCTGAGATGCAAAACTCTCTTGTTCTGCAGACAACGATGGTGCTAAATCATCCCGGTTCAATACTTTTTCATGAGTATTGAGATTGATATAGAGATTGTTGGTTTGAAAGAACTCTCCTGCGGTCCTTTTCCCTGCAATGATGAACGGAGCTGCGGTCTCATTGAATGCGCACCTGCAGAAAAACTATTGCCAGCTGTATCAGCCCTGGAGAGAGCACTTACGACAGAGTTTCCAGACTGTCAGCTATCTCTGCAGGTAACCCTTCTTGATGATGGCGTTCCATCAAGGATTCGGGAGATTATTGAAACACACCATCCGCCGCTTCCGATTGTTATCATTAACGGACAGGTGACTCCTATCGGGATGATATCACTTCCGTTAATCAGCAAAGAGATAGAAAAAGAGATGATGAGCTAATCTATTCAGCCTCTTCAATACAATCCAACTTTTTAGTATTCATAACGTATCGTTTTCCTTGTACTCACAAGAGAGGGCCAACGGATAGTGTTATTATAATCAGATGGTATACCCTGATTTTGAATGGTGTGTATGAATATCTTTACATTATATCTCGACTATCAAAATATATATTATCTATTTTTAATTTAATTTGAAAAACATATTAATCGAGATGGATTATTTCGATAATCTCTTATATATTCGAGATACTACACTTACCAACATTCAAGTGGCAGGTGTCAATACTATGCGGGTATTTTTTATCGGGTTTGGACAGGCCGGGGGTAAGATCGTGGACATGTTCCTTGAACACGATCGAAAGCTCAAGAAAAATAACTTCCGGGGGATTGCTGTCAATTCAGCACGAACTGATCTGATGGGGTTAAAAAATATCGATATGAAAGACCGGCTCCTCATTGGTCAGACTGTTGTAAAAGGCCATGGTGTGGGAACAGATAATGTGACCGGGGCAAAGATCACTGCAGATGAGATCGATACCATCATCAATGCTGTCGACACGAGAGGAACATATGATGTCGATGCATTTGTTGTTGTCGCAGGCCTTGGCGGGGGCACGGGATCAGGTGGTTCTCCGGTTCTCTGCAGGCATTTGAAACGCATCTACCGGGAGCCCGTATATGCACTTGTTATGCTCCCTGCTCCGGAAGAAGGACGGCTCTACTCATACAATGCAGCCCGCAGTCTCGCCACGCTTGTCAATGAAGCTGATAATACCCTGGTCTTCGATAATGCTGCATGGAAAAATGAAGGTGAAAGTGTCAAAAGCGCATTTAACCGGCTCAATGAAGAGCTTGTGCGCAGGTTCGGTGTCCTCTTCCGTGCTGGCGAGGTCGGGAAACTCGGTGTTGGGGAGATGGTCATCGATTCTTCAGAGATTATTAATACCCTGCGTGGAGGCGGCATCTCAACCATCGGGTATGCAATCTCTGATGTTATTACGAAATCAAATCCGAAGAAAAGCTTCTTTTCCGGATTAAAAAAGAAAACGCAATCAGAGGAGGTACTCACCGGTGAGGATAAATCAGCAAAGATTATCTCACTTGTGAGAAGAGCTATGCTCGGGCGCCTGACGCTTCCCTGCGATTATACAACCGCCGAACGCGCTCTTGTACTCGTTGCAGGCCCTCCGGACGAGATGGACAGAAAAGGTGTTGAAAAATCCAAATCATGGGTTGAAGAAAATATCGCCGGTATTGAAGTGCGTGGCGGCGATTATCCTCTTGAATCAAATTATATCGCTACAGTGGTTCTGCTTGCGTCAATTACCAATGCACCAAGGATCACTGAGCTCCTCGATGTTGCACGGGATACCAGGGAAGAAGTCATCAAAACCAAGGATCGGACAAGTACGATGTTTGAGGATGCAATCGATCCACTCTTTGAGTGAGATTACCAAACGATTGTTTGGCTGAAAATACCATAAAAATCATTTTTTCGTCTAAAAAAAAGTGATGAAATTATAATTGGACGGCACCGGAGTCTGCCTGTCCGACTGTCCGTGCATACCGTGCGAGCACCCCGGAGAGCGGCCGGGACTTTGGCTTCCACATACTCTGTCTTTTTTCACGTTCGTTCTCATCCACCATCAGGTCAAGGCGTTTGGCAGAAAGATCGAGTGCAATTTCATCTCCGTCCCTGACAATCCCAATTGGTCCTCCGGCTTCTGCTTCGGGTGCTACATGGCCAATGCAGGGTCCCCGGGTGCCGCCAGAGAACCTGCCATCTGTGATCAGCACAACCCGCTCATATCCAAGACCCATCAGTGCCGAGGTGGGCGAGAGCATCTCAGGCATTCCCGGGCCCCCTTTCGGACCCTCATACCTGATGACGACAACATCACCTTCGCGGATCTCTTTTGCCAGGATCGCCTTCATTGCAGGCTCTTCACCATCAAAGACCCTGGCCGGTCCGGTATGTTTCCACATCGATTCTGATACTGCACCATATTTGACGACCGCACCATCAGGCGCCAGCGTCCCAAAGAGGATTCTGAGGCCGCCGGTTGCATGGATCGGATTATCAAGCGGACGAACAACGTTCTCATCAATATGGAGCACCTCCCCTGCGATATCATTCACAGTTTTTCCTGATACGGTCTCTGCAGGTTCAAAATATGAGATCAAACGTGAGAAGACGGCCGGGATCCCGCCTGCACGGTGAAGTGCAACCATTGCGTGCGGGCCTGCAGGCTGCATATGGCAGATATGCGGGGTCTCATCACTGATCCTGTTGAAAGTTTCAAGGTCCAGCGTAATACCGGCCTCGCGTGCGATTGCCATTAAGTGAAGGACCGTGTTTGTGGATCCGCCAAGTGCCATGTCAACCCGTACGGCATTTCTGATGCTCTTCTCCGTGATGATGTCGCGGGCGCTCATCCCGGATGAAACAAGCTCCATAATCCTCGTTCCGGTTTCTCGTGCCACCCTGAGCTTTCCTGCATCAACCGCAGGTATTGCAGCAGATCCGGCAAGAGACATGCCCATGGCCTCGGACATGCATGCCATTGTATTTGCGGTATACAGCCCCTGGCAGCTCCCGCATCCCGGCATTGCCGCACATTCGAGGGTGCAGAGCTCCTCTTCAGGGAAGGCGCCTGACGCGACTTTGCCGACTGCTTCAAAGACATCAATGAGTGACAGGTCTCTTCCATCAAGTGACCCCGGCATCATCGGTCCTCCGGTGAGCATGATAGCCGGGATATCAAGCCTGGCTGCTGCCATCAGCATGCCGGGGACGATCTTGTCACATGTGCCGATGAGGACGATACCGTCAAACCGGTGTGCCTCCACCATCAGCTCGATTGAGTCGGCGATGTTCTCACGTGACGGCAGCGAGTACCGCATCCCCATATGGCCCATTGCAATACCATCGCAGATCCCGATTGTGCCAAACTCAAATGGCACTCCTCCGCCTGCTGCGATTCCTTCCCTNACTTTTGCAGAGAGGTTTCGCAGGTGTGTATGTCCGGGGACGATATCATTCCAGGCATTGGCGATCCCGATGAACGGGAGGTCCATCTCGGTGTCGGAAACACCAAGCGACCGCAGCAGGGAGCGGTTCGGTGCCCGGGGGTAGCCCTTTTTAATTTCATCACTGCGCATAGGTAATCACAGTACGTCGTCTTCAATAGTGTTTATGGTTACTGAAATGATGACAAAAAGATCGATTTCTCCAGGATGAATGTCGGTGCACAGGCGCAAATTAACTACCCGACGCCTTCAGTCATATTGTTGATCTGGCCCAATCTCCCTCGCTTCCATCACGGTAGAGCGATACAACATCTCCGATCACGATGATCGCAGGAGGCTTCACCCCTGCCGCCAGAGCCTTGTCCTGGATATCTGAAAGTACCCCGGTGGTGACCCGCTGATCAGGTCTGTTGCCCTGTTCGATGATGGCAACAGGTTTCTTGCTGTCCATGCCATGCTCCATGAGTGATGATGCAATATCACCCAGGTTTTTCACTCCCATCAGGATCACGATGGTACCGGGAGATTGTGCAAGCCATCCCCAGTCGATGGCTGATTCTTCCTTTGTCGGGTCTTCATGTCCGGTCAGGAAGGTGACCTGGCTGGCATGGCTCCGGTGGGTGACCGGTATACCGCAGCATGCGGGAACCGCAACAGCGCTTGTGACTCCCGGAACAACCTCAACCGGGATATTATGCTCCCTCAGGACCTCCATCTCTTCGCCTCCCCTTCCAAAGACGAATGGGTCTCCTCCTTTGAGCCTGACGACTTTTTTCCCCTGTTGTGCATGATGGACCATCAGGTTCTCAATCTCCTCCTGGGTCAGGGTATGGGCTCCTCCAAATTTCCCACAGTTGATCTTCTCAGCACCTGCCGGAAGGGTAGCCAGGATCAGATCACCTGGCAGCTGGTCATAGAGGATGACGTCAGCAGAATCGATGACTTCCCGCGCACGAAACGTTATGAGTCCAGGGGCTCCTGGCCCGGATCCGACAAGGTACACTCTCCCACTCATGGATCTTTCAACTCCAGTATCTGTTTTGCTTCAGTTATCAGGTCTAGCGATCGGATTCTGAGTTCCCGGCCGACCTGGCGGGCCTCTTCAGTTGTTGTCACCCGCTCCTCAATCCGCTCAAACCGTCCGCCATCAAGGGAGAGGACTTCGGCGATCAGATTGTTGTCCCGGCAATAGATTCCCTGTGGCGTAAAGCAGCCTCCCCCTACTTCCTCCATCACCGAACGCTCAATCATGGTATCCATCCGTGTCCCCGGGTGATCGAGGGGCTTGAGCTGTTCAATAAGGTCTGTATCATCCCTGCAGACGATTGCGATTGTTCCCTGGTTTGGGGCAGGGACAAAATGCAGTGCCGGGAGCCTGATGCCGTTCTGGTGCAGTCTCATCCGGACAAGTCCTGCTTCTGCCAGCATGATCGCGTCATACTCTCCGGATTTGAGTTTTCTGATTCGTGTATCAATGTTTCCCCTCAGCTCAAGGATTGTAAGATCCGGGTTGTACCGGAGGAGCTGGGCTCGCCGCCTGGTGCTGGATGTTCCAATGCTTTGAACGCTATCGAGCGGCTTTTCAAAAGCCATATAGTCGTTTGGCGGATCCCGGGGAAGGATTGCCGCTGTTTCGATTCCATCCGGTCGTGCGGCAGGGATATCCTTCATGCTGTGTACTGCACAGTCAATCTCCCCCCGCAGGATGGCATCATCAAGGGCACGCACAAAGATTCCCTGGCCACCGACCTGGTGAAGCGGGACGCCGGTTTCTGCATCGCCATGCGTTCTTATGACGATAATCTCTGTCTCTATCCCGGATTCTGCAAGCTGATGTGTCACTATCCCGGCCTGTCTCCGGGCAAGCGCACTGCCACGGGTGCCAATCCGGATTATTGGAGGCATGAACGGTAGACCCCGGAGATTGTCTCGATACAATCGTCTGTATGGGCAGATGAGAGGAAGTTTGATTCAAACTGTGCGGGAGCGAGGAAGACGCCCCTTTCAAGTGCTTTCTTCCAGAATGTCTGGAATGCGTTTGTATCGCTCTCTTTTGCCTGGATGTAGTCTTTCGGGGGATCGGGCCTGAAGAAGTACTTGAAGATGGATTTCGTTCTGACAAATGAACCCCCGGCAGATGCAGGGAGGCTCTCTTCAATTGCGCGTGTGCGCTCTTCTGCCAGACGATACTCCTCAGGGTGGGCGCTCAGATAGTCAATTGTTGCGATACCGGCGGCAAGGGAGAGGGGGTTTCCGCTGAATGTGCCTGCCTGGTAGACCGGGCCTGCGGGTGCGATCATCTCCATGATATCCCGCCTGCCTCCGAATGCGCCGATAGGAAGACCTCCCCCGATGACTTTGCCAAGCGTCGTCATATCCGGGGTGATGTTATATTCACGTGCGGCACCGCCAATACCGAGCCGGTATCCGGTGATGACCTCGTCAAAGATCAGGAGGACATCGTGTTCGGCTGTGATNGATCGTGCGTCTCTGAGGTACCCATCGTCAGGCAGGATCGGGCCGATATTTCCCATCACCGGCTCGAGGATGAACGCGGCGATATCNGGGTCTTGTGCAAGGATAGAATCCAGTGCTTCTGCATCATTGTACGGCACCTGCCGCGTGAACCCGGCAATTGCTTCGGGGATGCCGGCAGAGTCAGGTATCCCGAGTGTTGTTGCCCCGGATCCAGCCTTGATCAGGACGCTGTCGTGGGCACCATGGAATCCTCCTTCAACTTTGAGGATCTTTTTCTTCCCGGTATATCCCCGGGCAAGCCGGATCGCAGACATGGTTGCTTCTGCACCACTTGAGACACACCGGACCATCTCGATCCCGGGCTGGTCCCTTATGAGGCGCTCTGCCATCTCAATCTCCTGCTCTGCCGGTGTCCCATAGAGCCAGCCTGCTTCAAGCTGCTTTTCGATTGCGGTTTTAACTGCTTCAGGTCTGTGACCAAGGATCAGCGGCCCATATCCCAGGCAGCAGTCAATCAGCGTCCTGCCATCTGCTGTTGTTATCTGTGAGCCTTTTCCCGAAACGGTATAGAACGGGTAGGGCTTGATCGCCCGGACCGGGCTGCTTACCCCTCCCGGGAGGAGTTTCNGTGCAATTTCAAAGAGTTCATCGCTTTTCATTTAACCACCTGCAGACGTCCTCTGCAAAATATGTTATGATCAGGTCTGCCCCGGCCCGCTTGATGCAGGTAAGTGATTCGAGTGCGACCTGTTGTTCATCGAGCCATCCCTGTTCTGCTGCTGCTTTGATCATCGCATATTCACCGCTCACCTGGTAGGCAGCAACCGGCACTCCAAGGGATCTGATATCTTTGAGGATATCCAGGTACAGGCCGGCAGGCTTGACCATCAGGATATCGGCACCTTCTTTGAGGTCGAATGCTGACTCCCGGAATGCTTCTCTTCCGTTTGCCGGGTCTATCTGGTAGGTGGTGCGGTCACCACAGGTGTAGCCGGAGTCAGCTGCTTCGCGGAAAGGTCCATAGAGGGCGCTTGCGAACTTGGATGAGTAGGAGAGTATCGGAATACTGGTGTAGCCGTGCTCGTCAAGTGCCTCCCGGATCGCCTGCACCTGCCCATCAAGCATGCATGATGGTGCAACGATATCAGCACCGGCTTTTGCATGGCTGACTGCAATGCTGCTCATCAGATCGAGTGAGCGGTCATTGTCGAGATCAGGATATTCTCCTGATTCGGTGATGATGCCGCAGTGGCCGTGATCGGTATATTCGCATGCGCAGACATCGGTGATAACGACCATATCAGAGCCAGTAGACCGGATGGATCGGACTGCCTGCTGAATGACGCCGTTGTCGTCATAGGCAGATGACGCCGTTGCATCCTTTTTTATGGGGATTCCAAAGAGGATCACCGCTCTGATGCCTGCTTCATAGAGGCGCTGTATAGTTGACTGGATTTCTTGCAAAGGGATGCGTGACTGGCCTGGCATCGCGCTGATGAAAACAGGGTGCTCTATCGTCTCATCGATGAAGATGGGAGCGATGAGGTCGGTTGTATGGAGTTCTGTCTCCCTGATAAGGGGTTGGAGCCGCCGTCCTCTGAGCCTTCTTAATCGTGTCTTCGGAAACATACCTTCTCTCCTTTTGTAATGGCATCAACGATCATGGTTGCGGTCTCAAGATCGCAGCGTTCAGCACTCACCCGGACAGCCATCGTAGCGTCTGCAAGGATCTTCTTTGTGAGGACGCGGGTGACGTCATCAACGATCTGGACTGTCCTTGGATCGGTTGTTTTCAGCCTGTTGATTGCCCTGTCCCGCTCACGGATCCGGATTGCTTCAGCCCAGGTGTGGAGGGCTGCAATCGTGTCATTTGCTGCAGCACGGTTGATCTTCTGGATGAAATTGCCGATTTCCATCTCAATAAGTGACCGGATGGTCTCCGCCTCGTTCTGGCGGGCAAGCATGTTTTCTTCGGAAATTGTTCTGAGATCATCGATTGTATAGAGATGAACGCCCGGGATCTCTTTGATCGTCATTTCGGTATCCCGTGGCTGGGCGATATCAATGATCACAAGAGGTTTTGGACCAGAATCAAGTGGCCAGGTTCTGCCCTGCATGGCTTTTTCGAGTTCGGTATGCCTGATAACGGCGTGAGGGGCCGCTGTGCATGAGATGACGACATCAGAGAGTATCACATACGGGTAGAGGTCTTTGAATGTGACGGCTTTTCCCCCGATTTCATCTGCGAGCTCGACTGCCCGCTGGTGTGTCCGGTTGGTCACATAGATGGCGGTGAGATCTTTTTCCTGGAGCGCTTTTGTGACAAGTCTTCCCATCTCGCCTGTGCCGATTATCAGGATATGCCGCTTCTTCAGTGTTCCAATGAGATCTTCTGCGAGTTTAACTGCTGCAGATCCGATCGAGACCGATCCGCGGTTGATCTGTGTCTTCTGCCGCACAGCCACTCCAAAATGGATCGCGGTATTGATGCATATGTCAATGATCTGGTTGTTTCCTCCGTGTTCGGTTGATGTCAGGAGCGCCTCTCTCATCTGGCCCAGGATCTGGTCTTCTCCCACGATCATGGAGTTAATTCCGGCAGCAAGTCCGAGGAGGTGCCGGAGCGCTCCCATGCCATGATGTATGGTAAACTGGTTTCGCCCAAGGCTCTGCATAAAACGGGCAAGGTCATCTGGCTCCCCCTGGACAAGAACTTCCACGCGGTTGCAGGTCTGGATCAGCAGGACACCTTTATACCGCGACCTGGCCTGCCTGATAAATTCCTCTTCATCGTTGAACCGGAACTCCTCAAGGTCATTGAGGTTTGCAGAATGGTGGTCCAGGCCGGCAATTGCTATTGGGACAAGCAGGCCGTCATTCATGGCAGTACCTCTCTATCGCCATCTGCATCGTCTCTTCTCTGTTCTGAAGAAGCCCTGTTCTGATCTCCTCGTCGGCAAGTGCTGCTGAGAGTCTTTGTGCCCGCTCTTCCTGCGGCAGCGCTGTCTTCTTCAAAGCTTCCCTGAGACGCTGCTGGAGGTCGATCATGCGGTCAATCTCAGGTGCGATCGCTTCGAACCGCTCGCGGAGGTGCCTGGCAACCGCCGGGCTTTCCCCGCCGGTGGAGAATCCGATGATGAGGTGGCGGCCCCGGACGATTGCAGGGATGATCACATCGCCGGCCGCCCCGGCTGCATTATTGAAGAGGATATGTTCTTCTGCGGCCAGCCTTCCAATCCGGTCGTTCTGGTCTGGATCTGACGTGGCCGCGATCACAAGAAATGCAGGTCCAAGAAGTGATCGTATCTCGTCATCAGAGAGATCGCCGGTATCGGCCCGGATCAGTTCAACCGGCATGGCACTGACTGCATCAGAAAAACTCCTGCTGATCACCCTCAGATCGGCCTCTCCGAGGAAGTATGCTGCTTTTCTGGCGGCAACCGCTCCCCCGCCGAATATGATGACCGTTTTCCTGCTGCAATTGATGATCAGGGGGATCATTTCTTGAACGTTGGTGATGCTGGACTATTAAGATGACGATTTTTCTGAGGCGATGCTATTNTTGGGGTACAGTTTTCAGATGCCAATCCCAGGGNTGGTTTTGGACTTTGGTTGGCCTTTATTTGGCCTCTGTNTACCTCTTTTTACCTCTGTTTACCCTGTGTTTACCGTCTTTTCCGGGTATCTCCGGCATTTCNTCACCATCTCTTGACCATCTTTTCACCAACTCATCATCATATCCCCCTGGCTTCTGTCAGGTTTTTTCAACTCACCCCATCCCATTCTCTCATCTTCCCTCTATTTCGGCAAAATCGTCTCTGTAGCGCATTATAGCATTACGTTTCCTTTCCGCCCGATTCCTTCTCGTTCCTTCTTCTTCGAGAAATCTGCTCATCCTTATAAAGACTCAGATCGACATGAATAAATAGAGATAATTCCTATATTTTTGGTCACAGGGCAGCGATGCCTGCGAGCGTCGATAGTGTAGTGGTTATCACTAGGCGTTGCCAACGCCTAAACCCGGGTTCGAGTCCCGGTCGACGCATCGGGAACGGTGGTATACGTGCCCCTCTCTTTTGATTTTCTCATTCCCTGAGAAACGCTTCAATATCCAAGAAACGTTTCAATGTCCGAGAAACCCTGCAATGTCCAAGAAACCAGATCTGTTACATGCGACTACAGTCGTCGGTAGTTGACAATTGAGAAAGTGTATATGGTTCTGCCGCACCCCCTTATATGAGGGATAGCGATATTCTGAGAGGTAGACGACATTGACACTCCTGATCTGGATCGGAATTGCGTTATGCATCTCCCAGTCAGCAATGTTTTCTGGGCTGAATCTTGCCTGCTTTACAGTGAGCAGGCTTGAGCTCCTGATAGAAGCTGCACGGGGCAACCGGGATGCGAAGCGAGTACTGGCACTGCGGGAAGATGCGAACTTTTTGCTTGTGACTATCCTCTGGGGCAATGTCGCAATCAATGTCCTCCTCGCACTTCTTGCAAATTCAGTCCTTGCCGGAGTTGCTGCGTTTCTCTTCTCGACTGTCGTCATTACCCTTGTTGGAGAGATTGCACCGCAGGCATACTTTTCGCGCCACGCTCTCCGTGTCGCCTCTTTTCTCTCACCAATCCTCAGGCTCTACCAGATCATTTTGTATCCGGTTGCAAAACCGACTGCTCTTGTTCTGAACCGGGTGCTTGGGCCAGAGGGGATCCGGTATTTCAGGGAGCGGGACCTCCGCGAGCTCATCAGGTTGCATATGGAGAGTTCAAAGACCGAGATTGAACGGATGGAAGGCCAGGGAGCACTCAATTTTCTTGCACTCGATGATGTGCCCCTTTCAGAGGAAGGTGAGCAGGTTGATCCGGAGAGTATCATCACAATAGATTTTGAGAATAGTGCCCCATTGTTTCCACCGATCAAAAGGGATATCAACGATCCTTTTCTTCAGGAAGTTCAGCAGTCAGGGAAGAAATGGATTGTGCTGGTTGATCGCAAATCAAATCCCCGGCTGGTGCTGGATTCGGATGAATTTATCAGGGATGCCTTATTCAATCCGGGAGTGTTCATCCCGCTGCGGCACTGTCACCGCCCTATCATCTCCTGGAACAGGGACGCAAAACTGGGCCAGTTCATCCCGCTCCTCAGGGTCAGGCCTGAGCGCCGGTGGGATGATGTCATCGATAATGATGTGATCCTGCTCTGGGGAGATGAACGGCGTGTCATTACCGGCGGCGATGTGCTCGGCAGACTCTTCCGGGGCATTGTCAGGAACCCGGTGATCCCGGGTGAACTGGACAGGGTTGAGCCAGCCATGACCGAAGCCACCCCGGTTGAGCCGGTTAAGAATGGCACAGCCCCGGGTGAGGCGGTCAAAGATGAAACCAGGGAGGGTCAGGATAACACGAATGGAGAGAACAAAAAATGAGACGAAAGCATGTGAAGAGAATATCATTAGAGGAATGAAGATATCGTAGTAAAAATAAAAAAGGAAGATATTAGTTTTTCCGGTTCTTCTTTCCCCCTTTTATCTCTTTTGACTTTTTTTCGCCAGCAGCTTTTTCTTTTGTATTATGTACATCAAGTGCCATGAGGTTTCCACCTCCTCCCGCTCATCCGGGACAATATCCAGGTTTTCCAGTGAGCTTATGAAGCTTTGCTGTCAGGATGAGAGTGGTAGAAAAAGTGTCTGAATTGCGGAGATTTATCCGCTCAAACGAGCGTATTCTCAAAACGCGCACCCGAAAGCACTGGCTGGATTGAACCGGGCATGCAGACGGGAGAGTTTCTTGTAGAAATACATGGAATGTATGTACACCATGATACTCATCCTCGGGGTTGGCAATACTCTCCTCTCAGATGATGGAGTCGGGTGTTATATTGCAGATTTAATCGCGTTTTCCGGCTCTTCATACGGTCTTTTTGCATATAATGGTGGCACAGCCCCGGAGAATTTCACCGCACCCATCCGGCGCGCTGCCCCGGACCTCCTGGTCATCATCGATGCTGCAGGCATGGGCCTCCCACCCGGCAGCATCCGCAGTATCCCGCCTGAGAAGATCGATGACACCAGCATCGGCACACACATGCTCCCTCTCTCACACCTGATCAATTACCTCTCACCAGACATCCCCAAGATCCTCTTCATCGGGATTCAGCCGGAGACGATTGATCCCGGGGAGGGGCTCTCACCAGCGGTGAAGGAGGCAGCAGAAAAGCTCATCCTTCTCCTCAGAAAGCATGATATCTCCCCGATTCAGCGCCTTTGAGATCTGGATTCAGCGCTAATGAGATCTGAAGACTGCGCCCCCTCCCTGACGAGCACTCAGGTGATTCCACACTCCTCCATTGCATGGCCCTGCCGTCTTGCGGAAGTCTCTTTCAGAATCGAGGACAACTTCTATCATCATATGTCACCACATCCGCTCTATGGAAGGATGCTCGCCGAGAAGGCGATGCGGGATGCTGCCCGGTCTGTTCAGGGAAAGAACTTTGCCAGTCTTGAAGAGGCGAATGCCTTTATCCAGAAGGTGATGGAGAATCCTGATCTTGTCCCACCCCCGGCCACCCCCCTGGAGGAGGCAGAAGAACTGATGTACACCCTCTGGGAGCTTGACGATCCCAGAGAGCGGTTGAAGATTGCAATGCGGGCGGTCGAGCTCTCGATGGACTGTGCCGACGCCTGGGTATATATCGCCGATGAGGTGACTACGGATCTCTCTGACGCGATCAAGTGCGCACGAACAGGAGTCATCGGCGGGGAACGGGCACTGGGAGAGGATTTTATCCGGGAAAATGAGGGCAATTTCTGGAACAATGTCAGGACACGCCCCTATATGCGTGCCCTCCAGACGCTTGCCGGATACCTCTGGGTCGCCGGGTGCTACGAGGAGTCAGGCGAACTCTACCTGAAGATGCTCCGGCTTCATCCCGAGGACCGGCCCGGGATCCGCCATTGTGTGGCTATGGACTTTGCAGAGGCTGATCAGGACGCGCTCTTTGAGGCGGTCATCGACGGCTATGCCGGGGATCCCATGGCATCCTTTACGTATGGGTACGCACTCTGGCTCTTCAGGAGAGAGGGGATGACACGTACTGCAGACGATGCGCTGCTCACCGCTCTTCATTGTAACAGGTTCGTCCCCCCGTACCTTCTTGGCTCAAAACGGATCCCCAAACGGATCCCTTCCCATTTTACGCTCGGAGGAGAGGATGAAGCTGTCTGCTATACGCAGCGGGCAGTTGGCGGATGGCAGGCAACCGAAGGGGCACTTGCCTGGCTCGCGGATCGGAAGCGATGGATCACCAGGCAGAAGAAGGCCAAAAAATAGATGGCGAATGGGCAACCGGTGCCACGTATAGGATCTGCCGGCCAGTAACACCCCATCTGGAAGATGCCCTTTCGTAAAAAAATAAAATTGCCCGGTCACTCAACAATCTGGCTCTCGGCAAACCGATCCTCTGTGGCAAGGAGAAACTCAGAACTCATCGAGAGCACACCTTTTGGACAGATATCTGTGCACTGTGAACAGAAGATGCATTGTGCAACATATATCCTGACCCGTTTCGTCTCCTTGATCTGTTCAATCGCATGTGCCGGGCAGACCTTGAGGCAGAGGTTGCAGCCGATACAGCCATCACGGTCATAGACGATCTTGCCGCGGAAATGTGGCGGTGTTACCACCGGCGGATGGATGGCTGCTTCACCGATTGCAACCTTCTTTAGAAATTCTGTCACCGAAGAGGGCAGATGCCGTGATGGGAATGGGTTGGTTGCCGGGATTTTGAAGACCTGTGTAAGAATCTCACGGATCATCGGAAGCGCCATCAGAACCACCCCCAAACAACCGAGTCAAGAATAATAAGCGAGAGCCCGGCGAGTCCGGCCAGTCCAAGATACACCCAGAAGAGGGTTACGACATGGTTGATCCGAAACCGTGCAAGGCCTGTTCGGATCACGGTAACCGAGAGGATCATGAGTACAATCACTTTCAGGAAGAAGAAGACGGCATCAACTGCCAATCCTGCATATGAAGAGAGGCCAAGGACCGGGGAGATGTTCCATGGGAAGAAGATCGCAACGGCGAGCCCACCCATCACCAGTGTCTTGACACCCTGTGCAACGGTGAAGAGGCCAAGATTTCTGCCTGAATACTCAACAAGGAGTCCACCGGCAAGTTCGGTCTCTGCTTCCGGGGTATCAAATGGAATCTTGGAGAGTTCGGCCGGGGTCACCCAGGCAAGTGTAAGGAGGAGAAGCAGGAGCCCGAGTATCCCGATGGGTCCTACCAGGGTCCAGACCGGATTTGATGCGATCGCAGCAAGCGAGAACGGGTGTGCAATGCCTGATGAATAGAGCAGCCATGCAATCGCGATAACGGCTGAAGCAAGCGGAAGCTCGTAGGCGATCATGCTCACCATCTCACGCTGGGCACCAACGGTTGCATACGGGGATCCTGAGGCAAACCCACCAGCAACCATTGCGAGTGCCGGGACAGCCAGGAGGTACATTACCAGGATCAGATCACCATACCCTCCAAGGATCGGCATCATCGATCCGATCGGAAGATAGAGCAGCACAACAAGTGATGAGGCGAGTGCGAGGATCGGTGCGGCATTAAAAAGCCCCGGAATTGCGTTCTCCGGAACGATACTCTCTTTTGAGAGGAGCTTTAAAAGATCAATAAACGGCTGGCGCAGGGGTGGGCCGATCCGTGCCTGCATGCGTGCTGAGATCCGACGGTCAATGCCGAGGAGGACAAGGCCGATTAAGATACCGATGATGGAGAGCATGAATGCTGCAACAACCGTTACCACTGCATTCTCGATGGTCAGCATCCAAGAATCCTCCGTGTCTTCTCAACCGAGAGCCGATGGAGGTCCTCTTTGGTCATCAGGTCACGCTTCTCCCCCCGGATCACGGCGACCCGGTCGGTGCAGGAGAGGCATGGGTCGATCGAGGCGACGACGATCGGGACGTCCGCAAGCTGTTCACCTTCAAGCATGGGTATCCATGAGTGGAGGTTGCTATATGATGATGCCTTTACCTTCCACATGGCAGGAGACTCATTTCCATCCATTGCGACATAATGGAGACATTCACCTCGTGGGGCTTCGTGCCTGCCGATCGCCTCGCCATGGGCTTTTTTACAGGCTGCAAGGAGCTTTGGAAGTTTTGGTTCCCAGAGGATTTGACCTTCGGGCATCTCCCTGAGGCAGGTCTCGATGATCCCGATGGATTGCTCTATCTCAAAGAGCCGTACAATAATCCGGTCATAGACATCACCGTTAATCTCGCCGTTCAGTACGGATGGAAGTATTGGAGAAATATCCAGGTCTCCATATGCTGAATATGGATAATCGACCCGGACATCCTTTACCACCCCGGATGCCCGTGCAGTCGGGCCGACGGTGCAGAGGTGGAGCGCCTCTTCAAATGAGAGCACTCCGGTATCTTTGCACCTGATTGAAATCGTTGTATCATTGAGGAAGAGGTTTGCCATCTTCGAAAAGAGTGCCCGGTAGTTGTCAAGGCATGCATGGATGACCGGGTGCTGATCTGGGGTAATATCCCGCCGGACACCACCGATCTGAACAAGACCATAGTTAATCCTGTTTCCGGTGATATTTTCGATGACATCCAGGGACTCTTCTCGGACACGCCATGCCAGGTAAAAGAGCGTATCAAACCCGAGTTCATGTGCCGCCACCCCGGCCCACAGGAGATGTGACTGGATCCGTTCGAGCTCGGCGATGATGACCCTGATATAGTCTGCACGTGGAGGGACCTCGATATCGACAATCTGTTCAACAGCACGTGCAAACGAGAGCGAATGCGTCACCCCGCAGATCCCGCAGATCCGGTCTGTCAGGTGGACGATCTGGACCGGGTTCCTCCGCATCCCCATCCATTCGATCCCGCGGTGGGTCTGGCCGGGGGCAAAGTCCGCCTTTTTGACAACCTCGCCATCCATCTCAAAGAGGAACTGCACCGGTTCTTTGAGCGCCGGGTGTACCGGGCCAATCGGGACCACATATGGTGCGTTCTTCATTCCTGTATCATCTGTCATGGGTTTTCACCTCCGCCTCAGCCGGTGTATCTTCTTCAGTCTTTTCTTCCGTTTTGTCCGGCTCTTCCTTCTTCACATCTTCCCCGGTCTTCTCCTCAGCCTTCTCCGGCTCCTCCTTCTTCACATCTTCTTCAGTCTTCTCCTCAGCCTTCTCCGGTTTCTTCTTCACATCTTCCCCGGTCTTCTCCTCAGCCTTCTCCGGCTCCTCCTTCTTCACATCTTCCCCGGCCTTCTCCTCAGCCTTCTCCGGCTNNTCCTTCTTCACAGCTTTTTCGCTCTTTTTTTCTGCCTTCTCCGGCTCTTCTTTCTCTGTCACCGGGGGTGCCGGCCTGTCTGTCGGCCGCCTGACCTGCCAGAGGTGTTTGATCATGGTATCAGGAATCCCGGTTTCATCCTTTCTGAGCGGGTAGATACCCTGTGGAAAATCTTCAGGAAGAAAGAGCCGTCTGCCATCCGGGATATCCACGATGGTCACACCAAACATCTCCTGCTTTTCACGCTCGGTGAAGACTGCACCAGGAATCTGGTCACTGATAGTCGGAAGACTGAGGTCGTCTTTTGCAAGCGGGACGGTAAATATCACCATGTATTCGCCATGTTTTCTCCCATAGTAGATGGAGAAGATATACTGCATACGAAGTTCTTCACCAACATCCCATCCTGATATTACCGAGAGATGAGGGTAGGAAAACTCCTTTAAGAGGATGATTGCGGGTTTTAAGATCTCGCGGGAGATGGTCATCCAGATATTGATATTTTCATTCTTTTTTGCCCCCTCTGCCCTGATCTGGATCCGTGAGTCGGTGATCGCATCACCAAATTCCCGAATAAAGCGGTTGATCAGCTCTTCCGGGGGTACTATCGTTTCGTTCATTTCTCACCTCCTTCCAGGCGTTCGAGTTTCTGGAGTGCAGTGACCACTCCATGAATGATCGCTTCAGGACGTGGAGCGCATCCTGGCACATACACATCCACTGGAATGATCTCATCAATTGGCCCTTCCAGATTATAGGAATCATAGAAGACACCGCCAGACTGGCCGCACGTCCCGACACAGAGGACAACTTTTGGGTCCGGGATCTGGTCATAGACCCGCCGTAAAACCGGCCCCATCTTCTTTGTCACAGGGCCTGTTACAATGAGCAGATCGGTATGTTTTGGTGATCCGACAAGCTTTATCCCAAAGCGTTCCGGATCATACCGTGGCGTGATCGTTGCGACGATTTCGATCTCACACCCATTGCATGAACCGGCATTAAAGTGAAATGCCCAGAGGGATCGACTGAATGCCTTTGAGATCTTCATTGGAAGATCACCACCACTGCGCAGATGGCGATCATAACCCCGAAGTACCAGAGCATATAGTCGTTTAAGTCACCTGAATGGGCCGGGATGACCCTGGAATAGAACCCTTTCAGACCTTCGGTGAAACCCCAGTAGACATTGCCTCCGCGGATATGGACAGCATTCTTCTCGGGTTCCGGGTTTCCTGAAATATATGGTTTTTCCTGTTCGCTCCCTTTTCTATAGGTCGAAACTCCTCTCTTCCAGAGCAGGTACGCAACCAGGCCTGTGACCAGGCCGGCCAGTATCAGGATAACCGGGTTCCAGAACCCATATCCTGTCAGAAGTGTTCCTGTCAGCTCCATGTTCAGACCCCTCCCATTACCGAGCCAATATAGCCGCTCTGGTCTATGAATGCAAGGGCTGCCGGTTCAACAATCGTCTTCACCACAAGGTCAGGGAAGATCCCAAAGAGGATGATCAACACTGCGAGCAGCCCCATCCCGAGAAGCATTGGAAGCGGGACTTCCTTTACGTCTGCAAACTGTGGAAGTTTTGGCCCCATGAACATCGAATGGAAGACCTTCACAAATGACGCAAGCGTCATGATCGAGACCACCATTGCAATGACCGATATGAACGGGTTGAAGATGAAGACCGATTCATAGATGAGTATCTTTGATGCAAATCCATTAAACGGAGGTATTCCGGCAATCGCAAGTGAGCCGATAATAAAGAAGGCCATCGTCCATTTCATCGAATGGCCAAGCCCACCAAGTTCATTTAAGTTTTTCGTCCCGCACCGGTAGATAACGGCGCCTGCGATCAGGAAGAGAAGACCCTTATACAACGCATAATTGATGATATGGAAGATCCCTCCTTCCATTGCGACAAAACCAAACTCCGCCATCAGGTGGCCATCCCCAAGGACAGCGACACCAACGCCAAGTCCGGTGAGCATATAGCCGATCTGTGAGACGGAATGGTATGCCATCAGCCGCTTCACGTCTTTTTGCGGCAGGGCCATCGCAACCCCGATGAACATCGAGAGGATACCAAGGATGATGATCACCCAGCCGACTGTCACCACGTTCATGGTCAGGCCAAATAAGCTGAACGCGATCCTGAAGATGGCATAGAGGCATGCCATACTGGAGACGATCAGGATCGCAGTGATGGACGATGGCGCACTTGAATAGGTATCCGGAGTCCAGAAATGCATCGGAACAGCCCCTGACTTCATGGCAAGCGAGGTGATCATCAGGACGACTGCAACAAGCGAAAGACCTGTAAATTCGATAACCGATGCAATATAGGCAATATTCAGCGAATTGTACTGGCCATACAGCATTCCTACAGCGAAAAGGAAGAGCATGCCTGCAATCGCAGATATGAATCCATATTTCAGGCCGCCCTCGACTGAATATCCCCGGTTGATCCGGTATGCGGCAAGTGCCGCACCCGCAAGCGAGTTGATCTCAAGGAAGACAAAGAAGTTGAAGAGATCCCCTGTTGAGACCATTCCAAAGATCCCTGCCATCATCAGGAAGAGGAGGGCATAGTATCCATCCTGGCCGGTCTGTTTTGATTCGCTTGAGATCGAATACAGGGTGACTGCAAACATCATGATCGCTGCTGTCAGGATCATAAACGCCGACATCGCGTCGATCACAAAGATGATCCTGATAGGCACTCCTCCCGAATCAAACGGAATTGTAAGCGCTGAATCAAGTGCACCTAACGCATAGACGATTGTCCCGACGGTGAGGACTTCGTAGACGACAAGGAGTGCAGAAACCACCGTTGCCAGCATAGCCGCAATCGCCCAGGTGTTTCTGAGTTTCGAACTCACAAGCCCGATGAGTGGTATTGCAAAGGCTGCCAGCAGCGGAATGGCAACGAGAAGTGGTGCATACATGCTCATTCGCGGAGCCTCCTGATATGATTGGTCTCAACAGAGCCATAGTACCTGTACAGGACCATGGCAAACGCAAGCAGCAGTGCTGTTGTGGCAAGTCCGATGACAATATTTGTCACCGTCATCGCCTGCACGGTCGGCAGCACCATAAAGCCCTCGGGTGCATCCGTGTAGATAGGGGCAATCCCGGCACTCCGGTACCCCATCGTGACCAGGAAGAGGTTAACTGCTCCCTCGATTATCGCAAGGCCCATGATCATCTTGATCAGGTTCTTCTTGAGCAGAAGCGTTGCAATACCGATCCCGGCCAGCAGGACGATTGCCAGGTAGGGTATCTGTTCGATCATTTAGATCCTCTCCTTGATACCTGACAGAAGCGCAAGCAGGATGACACCGATTGCACCCACCACCTCGATACCAACCGCGATGTTCATGATCGGGATGACCCCTCCCGTGTTGAGATTGGCAGGACCTGGTCCAAAGGGAACAAACTCACCGAAAATGAGACCTCCCGGGAACAGCCAGTTGTAGAAGAAGCCGGCCCCAAGCACCATTGCCGAGAGCGCGGCAATGATAAAGAGCAGAAGCCCGGTGGACTCTAACGACTTCATCATCACCATCCGTATGATCCTGGTAAACTCCTGGTACCGGTATGCAAGCAGGAGAAGGAGTACACCTGATGCAAGGATTGCACCACCCTGGAAACCGCCGCCGGGCGTGACATGGCCATGGATGATGATATAGAGTCCATAGACCATGATGAAGGGAAAGAGGACGTCCGCTGCGGTCCTGACGATAAGACTCATCTGCATTATTCTTCCTCCCGTATTCGAAACATCAGCATCGTCCCAAGGGCGGCAGTAAACAGGACGACTGCTTCGCCGAGTGTGTCAAGGCCACGGTAGTCAAACAGGACAGCGGCAACGACATTATTTGCACCACTTTCCAGCTGGCTGTTCTCGATAAAATACCGGTCCATCGGGTGATCGGGCGGCTCTCCAAACGAGAGGCCGATTGCGATGACACCGAGCATCAGCACCATCAGCACCACGACGATGATTGAGAGTTGGCGTTTCATGGCTGGTCGGCCTCCTTTCGAACAGTGCCACGGATAGCGATCAAAAACGCTGCGGTTGTGAGACCAGCCCCGATAGCTGCCTCGGTAATGGCAACGTCCGGAGCCCTGAGAAGATAGAACTCGAGTGCAAGCAGCAGACTGAATATGCCAAATGAAATTGTGGCAGAGACAAGGTCTTTGAAGATGAAGACAAGGGCTGCAGTGATGATCAACCCGGTCAGGACGATTATATGGAGGAGGATCTCAATCATTTTTTTTCACCTCCTGCAGGCGGTCGACAACAGATGGATCCGGCAGCTGGCCGCTCTTGTGTGCAGCCCGTGCAATTGCATGGGCACCTGTTGCATTGGTAAATGCAACGGCGATGACCGCAAGCATTGTATGAGTGGCCAACGTCAGGTACTGGCGATCACCTGTTTCAGCAAGCAATCCTGCTGCATAGAGTATGACCCCGATCGCCAGAAATATCGTCCCGAATGTTGCCATTTTCGTCTCTGCATGGAGACGGGTGTAGACATCCGGGAACCTGAGGATGCCGATGACACCAAGAGCGTTAAAGAAGATCCCAATTACGATGCAGAGTGTAGCGGCGGTTGTCAGCGTCATAGTTCTCCTCCAATATACTTTGATATCGCGAGTGTTCCAAGGAACGAGAGGATGGCATAGACTAGTGCGACATCAACAAAGATCGTCTGTCCAAAATATGCAGCCATGAGGATCATCGATGCGACAATAATGGTGTTAATCGTATCAAATGCAACAACGCGGTCTGGAACCGTCGGTCCAAGAACCAGTCGGACCCCGGCGAGCAGTATCAGCAGGGCAAGTATGGTGATCGCAGCAAACAACACGTCGTTCATTCGGCTATCCTCCTGACCCATGCAGGGATATTGAAGAAGGTAAAGAGTTGCCCTGCCTCGATGACATCCTGGTCACGCAGCGCATCCGGGACATTGATCAGGTGTACATAGAGCTCACGGCTCTCTTCATGGATATCGACCGAGAGTGTGCCGGGTGTGAGCGTAATTGAGTTTGCCAGGATGAGAATACCCAGATCGGTCTTCATCCCGCTTTTGACCCTCAGGATCCCGGGCCTGATCCTGCCGGTGATCACCCGGCCTGCAACATCAATATTCGCCCTGGCCATCTCGATAAAAAGAGGAAAAACCGCATATATAACAAGAAGCAGGAGCCGCAGCGGATTTGCCATCCGGAACGATTCCGATCTGCAGAAGATCCGGTTTGCTGCAATACCAACGATCACAGCCACAATGAGACCAAAGACCAGCTCGGGTGCAGACCAGAGGAGAATCGTCCCTGATCCTGCTGTGAGCAGCAAGTATATCACAAACGCAGCAAGCGTTGTTGCAAGGAATCGCATCACGGGTGGATATCCCCCTTCGTGCAACGGCATTTCAGTCCCGGTTTATTAAATGAAATCTGCATAAACCGTAGATCGAACACCTGCCCTTTTTCTGTCATGAACAATAATGATCTTTTCTTAAAATATGGCTTTCCATCTACCTCTGGCGAAAATCCATCCATCCGGGGATACCATGAAGAAAAAAAATCATATGAAACAACAGTTTTTATACCGGGCGAAGGCGATTTCTTCCTGGTTCTCTCATGGATCATTTCTTCAGTTTCCTCCCATCACAAGAGCAATATATCCGCTTTGGTTAGCAAGCGCACTGGCTGCCGGATTGATGAATACCGTCAGCATATAGTCTTCAAAAACTCCGGATACGACCACCAGCACCGCGAGCACTCCCATACCAAGGAGCATCAGCAGAGGCACCTCTTCAGCCTTCTCCTGCCCGGATTCTTCCCCGGCTAAAAACATGGCATAGAATACTCTGGTAAATGCCACCAGTGTCAGGAAAGAGACCATAATTGCGATAATTGAAATGAACGGGTTAAATGCGAAGAGCGACTCATAAAGAAGTTTTTTCGATGCATGTCCGTTGAGCGGAGGTATGCCGACGATAGCAAGAGCCCCGATGATATACAAGCACATCGTTACTTTCATCGGCCGGCCACGCCCCTGGATCTCTTTGAGGTTCCTTGTTTTGCTTCGGAAGACCACCGCACCCGCCACCATGAAGAGGAGCCCTTTGAAGAGGATATAATTCATCATATGAAATATCCCCCCTTCCATTGCCATGAGCCCGTATTCTTCCATAAGGGGCTGGTTTCCGAGCACAGCGACACCGACGCCAAGGCCGCAAAGCATGTAGCCTACCTGGGAGACGGAATGGTATGCCATCAGCCGCTTGACATCCTGCTGGATAAGTGCCATGGTAATACCAATGAACATTGAGAGAATCCCAAGGGTGATGAGTACCCAGCCTATCGTGACGACGTTCAGCGTAAGGCCAAAAAGGGTGAAGATAATCCGGAAGATGGCATAGAGGCTGGCAATGCTGGATACGATGAGGAGTGGGATAATGGAGGATGGAGCGCTGGCATACGTGTCGGGTGTCCAGAAATGCATCGGAACAGACCCGGCTTTCATGGCAAGAGATGTGACCATGATAACGGCTGCAACCAGCGAAAGACCAGTCAGTTCGATGACAGAAGCGATATATGCGATATTCAGCGAGTTGTACTGGCCATACAGCATCCCGACAGCAAAAAGGAGGAAGAGAGCTGAAAGTTTTGAGATAAACCCGTATTTTATCGCCCCTTCGACCGCCAACCCCTGGTTAATCCTGTACCCAACAAGAACGATACCGGCCAGCGAGTTGATCTCAAGAAAGATAATGAAATTGAAGAGATCGCCGGTTGTGACCATTCCAAAGATCCCGGCCATCATCAGGAAAAAAAGTGTATAATACATGTCCTTACCGGTCTGTACGAACTCATCTGTCATTGAGTAGAGAAGAGCCGCACACATCATGACCGCTGCAATAAGAACCATGCATGCAGACATCGGGTCGATAACAAAGAGAATCCGGATCGGGATGCCGCCTGAATCAAATGGAATGGCAACTGAGGGATCAAGAGCCCCGAATGCATAGATGATTGTACCGTGTGTCAGCACCTCATGGGCGAGCAGAAGGCAACAGGCAACCGTCGCAACCGTCACAAGGATTGTCCAGGTATTGCGGATTCTTCTGCCAATCATACTGATAAGCGGTAGTGCGAACGCACCTATCAGGGGGATTGCGATCAGGAGAGGAACATAATGGTTCAATACTCTATACTCCAGGCAGGGGTAGTCTGGTCAGGCTCTTCTAACATGGTGTTTTACACCTGCTCTGCACGGTCAGCACGCAAGGATATGGTCCTCATCCAAAAAACTTTGATACAATACCATTATTATTTCTCTTTTATCAGACTCCCGGGCCACCCCTGGTGCTGCATTGTGCTTTTTTGACCGACGATGATTGGATATAGAACTGATGCCAAATAAACATGCACCAATGAAATCTCTCTTTGCTGGTGCAAATCCCCTTCACTGGTGCGATGCCTGCCATCTCCCGGTCCTTTCGAAACGCTGTGGTTGCGGTGGCGGCGCCCGGCCGGTTGCGGTTACCCCTCCCGGAGATCTCCGGCCTGCATTCTCTTATGATATCACTCTGATCAACCAGATATTCGAGGATGCATTTGGATCCCCCCTCATCCCGGACGGCCATCTCGTCCTTATGAACAAGGTCCCGGATCATGACCGGATGGAGGAGATCATCATCGGGGGTGCAGTCATCGCAGCCATCCGGTACCTGCCGGATGAAGGGAGATGGGAGGCGCTTCCGCGCATACATTGCATACGCCTGATGCAACCTGTGAAACGCTATGTTGTTGTGAGCGATGATGCTGCACCATTCATAGAGAATGGATCAAGTGTCCTTGCACCCGGAGTTGTGGAAATAGAACCCCATATCAACAAAGGTGATGAGGTCTTTGTCCTCACAGAAGACGGAACCTGTATTGGTGTTGGAAGGGCAAAAATGGGATCAGGAGAAGCAAAGCGTGCGGCTCGCGGCCAGGTTGTCCGCCTCCGGAAGAACAGCTCGCAGATATTTGTTCCCGGAACCTCCACCTGGAATGATGCGGTCATGGCAAACCGTGGGATACTGGAATCTATGGAGCAGAGTGCGATCAGTTTCATCAAAGAGGTTGCAGAGAACAAAAATCTTCCTCTTACCGTGTCATATTCAGGGGGAAAAGACAGTCTCGCCACGCTGATCCTTGCTTTAAAAGCAGTCGGGCCTGTTCCACTGATCTTTGCAGACACCGGTCTTGAATTTCCTGAAACATATGAAAATGTCTCAAGGGTAAGTCTGGAATATGGTGCTCCGATTTTCAGGGCAGATGGCGAAGCGGGTTTCTGGGAGACCTTCTCACAGAAAGGCCCCCCGGCAATAGATTTTCGGTGGTGCTGCAGGGCATGCAAACTCTCTCCCATTAAGAAACTGATAGAGAGAGAATGGGGTGAATGCCTCTCGCTCATCGGCCAGCGGAAATATGAATCAGCACGGCGGAAGAAGACCAGACGGATCTGGCGAAACCAGAATGTAGGCAATCAGCTTTCAGCTTCACCCATTCAGCACTGGAACGCCCTGCATGTCTGGCTGTACCTCTTTCAGGAGAAGGCACCATACAATCCACTCTATGAAATGGGGCTTGATCGGATCGGGTGTTATATCTGTCCGTCAAGTGATATCGCACATCTCCAGATGATAGCAGAACGCTATCCCATACTCTGGTCGAGATGGGAGTCGGCGGTCTGTGCATGGGGAGCAGCAGCAGGCCGGTCAAAAGGATGGTTTGAAAGCGGTGCATGGAGGGTGCACCGGGGAGGAATCAATGACGAGGATAGCCATTATTGATTATGGACTTGGAAATCTCCGGTCCGTCTTACGTGGAGTTGAGCGGGCCGGAGCATATGGTCACATCACCCATGATGCAGACGATATCGCATCTGCCGATGCCATCATTCTCCCCGGAGTCGGGGCATTTTCCGAAGGTATGGAGAAACTATCACCGATCAGGCAGAGTATCCTCTCTATCGCCGGGGAAGTGCCGCTCCTTGGGATCTGCCTGGGGATGCAGATGCTGATGGACGAAAGCGAGGAGCATGGAAGCCACCAGGGGCTCTCTCTGGTCCCTGGGCGTGTGCGGCGGTTTCAATCCATGCCCCATATGAAGGTACCCCAGATCGGCTGGAATACGATCTGCCATACTATCCCTGATGATCCACTGCTTGAAGGCATTCCCGATGAAAGTTATGTCTATTTTGTCCACTCATATTATGTGGACTGCCCGGAACGCTACCGGCTCTGCACAACCGATTACATTGTCCCGTATGCATCAGCAGTCAAAAACGGGCGTATCTATGGCGTCCAGTTCCACCCGGAGAAAAGCGGAGAGACAGGGCTTTTGCTTCTGCAGAACTTCATCGGGCTGGTCTAGTTTCTTTCCTCGCGAAACCAGATCATGGCTTCATACAGGATCAATGCAGCCAGCACCAGGCATCCACCAAGGAAGAAGGCCATGACAAATTCATGCAAAAAGGGGGGAAACGATATCGTCCCCTCAACACCCAGCCCTGTAACCCGCAGATCATCTGGTGGGGAAAGGACGATCGTATCGGCTGGATGGGCCAGGGTCGATAGATAGAGCGAGATGAGTGCTGTTCCTGCAACAAATACCCCCAGGGTGGCTGCATACTTTTTCATCATCCCGATTGCGCTTTGTCTTCCCGGAGCAACGATTAAGACCTGGTTCTTGACCCCATAGATCTTGACCTCCCGGCCTTTTGCACTCCAGCGCGTATCAACAACTTCGATGACGCCTGCATCAAGGAGGTTGCCCAGATGGTATTTTGCTGTTGTGAGCGGGATCTGCATCTCTTCTGCAAGTGCAGTTGTGGACTTGGGCCCACCAGACAGTCCCCTGAGGAGGTCGCCTGCAGTTGAGCTTCCCATTGCACGGGCAATCTTCTGGGCCTGTTCATCGCCTGGTTCCAGAAAAACGATCTCTTCAGCCATGGAGTTTCGAATATATCAATTCTTCAGCCTTTCTGAGCGCGTCAGGAATTGCCTCCCTGTCCTGGCCCGCCCCCTGTGCAAGTCCTGGTTTTCCGCCGCCCTTTCCACCGAGTATGGGGCAGATCTCCTTTATGATCTCACCTGCATTGACCGCATCGCTGCCTGAACCCATAACAACGATGACCCCATCTGCATTGGAAAAGAAAAGTGCGACACCCTTTTGATCAGCGATCCCGGTTGCGATATTTACAAGCTCAGATCGCGGGAGATCCATCTTGCGGATGACCACTTCTACCCCGCCGATCTCCTCGCCGTTCAGCTGCTCGATCTGGAGTTTTGCAAGCCTGGATTCCAGTGCTTCGATCTCTTTTCCTCGTTCCTTCCACTCGGTAAAGAATCGATCAACCGCCTGGGGGAGATGTTCGACCTGTACTGAGAGGGCTGCTGCAGATTCACTGAGTATATCCTGCAGATGCTGCATCGCATACACTGCAGCAAGCCCGGCAGAAAACTCAATTCGTTCGATACCGTCCTGAATATGCTCAATTCTCTGGATTTTGATAATCCCGATCTCGCCGCTGCTCCTGCAATGTGTCCCGCCGCAGGCCTGCACCTCAGGTCCCATCTGGACGATACGGATCTCTGATCCTGGAGGGACGCCTCCCTGGTAGAGGTCGAATCCATACTTCTGCTCGGCACGGTTTCGCTCCTCAACCTTGATAAAGGCCGGCAGATTCTCAAGGATCATATGGTTTGCAGCTATTTCTATTCGTTTTGCTTCTTCAGGTGTAATATGCGTGTAATGCCGTATATCCAGGCGTGCATTCTCAGTTCCTTTATGTGCTCCTGCCTGGTGAACATGCGGGCCGAGGATCTCTTTGCATGCCCTGAGGAGAATGTGCGTGCCGGTGTGGTGCCGCATCAGGGACCAGCGCCGCTCTTCATCAACGATCCCCTTGACCCGCTCACCCCGCTTCAGGACGCCGCCTTTAATCTTGTGGAGGATCCTGTCCTCTCGTGCGATAACTTCATCAACACGCACAACATTGTCTGTGGTCACAAGAGTCCCGGTATCTGAGGGCTGGCCTCCTCCCTCTGGATAGAAGAGTGTCTGGTCCAGCACCACATACCCCTCGAAATAATCAATCACGATGGCATCAAACTCAAATTCATAGGGACGTTCATAGTAGATCTTCCTGGTGCGGGGGAGGCCGGCAACCCGATCATGATACCGGTCAAGATCTGATTCTTCAATGACCATCTCGGTCTCCGAATGCTTATCGGCAATGATGGAGTCGAGATCGTCTGGGAGGTTAAAATCAGCCCCCTCTTCAGTGAGAATGTCCCGCATCAGCCCGGTTGGGATGCCATGGGATTCATAAAGGGTGACCATCTCTGAAAGGGGAACCGGCTCGTTCTTTTTGATATGGTTCTGTGCAACTCTCTGCACAATCTTTCTGCCACGGGAGATGGTGGTCTCATATTTTGTTGTCTCCCGGTCAAGGATCTGGCGTATGATATCGGTATTTTGTTCGAAGTGATCGGGTCCAATTGATTCAATATGAAAGAGAACGAGATCGGAGAGTGTATCTTCCAGGTTGAGCTGGTTCATCATCCGGAGACTCCGTCTCAGCACAAGCCGTGCAAGATAACCTTCCCTGACATTGGATGGTACAATGCAGTCACCGATCATGTAGGCAAGACAGTGCGTATGATCGCAGAGTGCATAGATTGTCTCGATTGGAGCAATCATCTCTTCGAGCTTCTCAATAGGTACTCCGATTGTCTCTGCAACCTTACGCCGGAGATCGGTGAGTTTCTCACCCCTGATATCGATGAGGCCTGCATACTTTGCATTCAGGCCGATAATGTCGGTACATTCCTGGCTGTCAAAGAGATGGTCGAGCCCGGCTGATTTCATCAGGAGAGAGACCATCTCCGGATAGACGGCATCATAGATGGTTGGCGATCCCCTGGAAGCCCATACGAAACGTTCGAGTCCGTATCCTGTATCAACGATCCGAAGATCCATCGGGTAATAGTCCTTCCCGTCGATGAATACCGGAGGATGATCCGTTTTTATCCTCCCCAGATTCATAAAGACGAGTGTGGCAACTTCAAGACCGCCGATGAGCACCTCAACGCTTGGTCCGGCATTTCCGCCACCGTACCAGGGATGCTCTTTAAAGGTGACGTCCTGTATATCCCCTCCAATTGATTTGAGAAAATCAGCGCAGTACTCAACTGTTTCTTCTTTCCAGTAGATCTCTTCATCATCTCTATTGAAAGCATGATGCGCCATCATTTCAAAGCAGGTTAGATGGCGGCCTGATCTTCCCACCGAATCAAGATCATTCAACCGGATACAGGGTTGTGAGATGGCAAGCGGATTGGCTGGCGGAGGTGAGACTCCACCGGTGACAAACGGCTGGAAGTCTGCAATGGATGCAATGGTAAGATAAATATCGTCACGCCATCGTGCTGCAACCGGGTATCGGTTGATGCGGGTATGGTTGTTCACCTCAAAAAAAGAAAGGAAGGCTTCCCTCATCTCATCTGGAGAATGGGGCGAAAATACCGGATCTCCAATGAAGGAATATGGTTCACAGGGAGCATCCCCGCATAATTCACGATCCGGGTCAAGCGTCCAGAAGGCAGCATCACAGGAACTGCAGATCTTTCTTACAAACCCATTGGATCGGAAATAGTCCAGCTCATATTCTTCTGAAAGCATGTATAAATCACGTGCTTGATATACGTTCAATCCGTCACCATATATGGTTTCTCTTTGTATTCAGGCATCCAAACTCCCATTGGCTTCTCCTGCATACCAGAGATCAAACTCTTCATAGAGATTGCATATCTCTGCGATGCGGACCGCTATGCTGTGCCAGCAGGCTCCACCACGGTAGAGGAAATCGTCACAGGTGCAAAAATCATCTTCAACGATATATTCGTCCGATCTCCCCACAACCACCCAGAAATCTCTGTATTTCTTAACATTGCCATGTTCGGCAGCACGGATTGCCTTTTCTCCCCGTTCCTGGTAGGCATGGATGAGGGACTCTCGCACACGATCCGAGAGACGCCGTTTTTGTTGTAAGAGTGTCCATGGATCGATCATACCAAAAGACAGCTCTCTGGTGGATCAGAAATATAGGTCCACCCCATCCTCATTGCAAGTGCCTTCATCCCGGGAGATTCGAGTGCATAATGGGTTGCCTCAATGCAGGGGAGGGGGGCAAGACGTGCCGTGCTATGCTTCATCTCCGAGGATATGAAGGCGTCAGCTCCAAGATCAAGGGCCTGCTCCATGAGGTCCTGCGAAAACCCGGACCCGCCGACAACCGCCACCCTGTCCAGCCGGTCGATTGTGCCGTAGACCCTGACGCCGCATCCAAGCTTCAGGATCAGCTGGTTCAAAGTGAGGGGGCAGTCCCCGACGATGCCCATAGTCATCCGTGCCCGGTTTGACAGGCCTATCATATCGGCAAGGGCATCATTGATTCCCCCTTCGGCATGATCGAAGTTTGTGTGCATCACAAACAGGTTGATCTCGTTCTTAAGGAGGATATGCAATATGCGCGCTGTAGTTCCTGTAATCCTGGTCACGGGAGTGAACAGCGGGGTATGGTGCACGACAAGCATATCAGCACCAATGGACTCGGCGGTTGTAATTGCATGTATGGTTGGATCGAGAGCGCAGCAGATAACATCGATATCTTCTGTTCCTTCGACAACGAGCCCGATTTTATCAGAATCAAACTCTTCCGCATGATCGAACGGGGCAATTTCTTCCATCATGTTGAGAAATGCCGATATCTTCATGGTTCTATCTTCTCTACAGGAAAGGAGATAGGTGTTGTGTATGATATTATTACCTTCAATAATAATAAGGAGCCTTTTTTAATGCAGGGGGAGTATAATGCGTATGGAAAAGTCCATCGATGAGATATATCTGAGAATTCGCGATGGAAGTGCCGTTGTTGTCACTGCTGAGGAGATGCCTGATATCGTCGCTGAGCTGGGCGAGGAAGATGCGCTTCGGGAGGTCGATGTGGTGACCACCGGTACCTTCGGTGCGATGTGCTCATCAGGTGCATTCTTCAATTTCGGGCATGCAGATCCCCCGATCAGGATGGAGCGTATCTGGCTTAATGATGTTGAGGCTTATGCAGGGATCGCTGCTGTCGATGCCTATATTGGTGCCACCCAGGAGTCCACGACCGAAGGGGCAGGGTATGGAGGGGCACATGTCATCGAGGATCTCGTCTCAGGAAGGCAGATTGAGCTTCGTGCCATCTCGAAAGGGACAGACTGCTATCCCAGGAGAACGATCAGAACCGAACTTTTGCTCGGAGACCTGAACCAGGCGGTGATGGTGAACCCACGAAACGCATACCAGCGGTATAATGCTGTTACAAACCGGTCTGATCGCACCCTGAACACCTATATGGGGATGCTTCTGCCACAGATGGGTAATATTTCATACTCGGGGGCAGGCGTTCTCTCTCCCCTTGCCAATGATCCCCGCCTCTCCCTTACCGGATCCGGCGTTCCGATCTTTCTTGGTGGGGGAACCGGGGTCATTGTCGGAGAAGGGACACAGAGTTCACCCTCAAACGGTTTTGCGAATCTTATGGTCAGCGGGGATCTCAACTCCATGAGTCCGGATTATCTCCGTGCTGCAAGTTTCACCGGTTATGGCGTCACGCTCTATGTCGGGATCGGGATGGCGTTTCCTGTGCTGAATACAGATATTGTTAAAAACACAGCAGTACGGGATGAAGATCTGGTAACCTCAATTGTTGATTATGGTATCCCGAGGAGAGACCGGCCTGTGGTGAAAACGGTTACATATGCCGAGCTGAAGAGCGGTATGGTCGAGATCGATGGTCAGCAGGTTCGCACATCTTCTCTCTCCAGTTTCAGTCATGCCCGGGATATCGCTCTTGAACTGAAGAAGAGGGTGGAAGACGGGATATTTCTGCCTGCTCTCCCGACGCGCCCGATCAATTTTGAGAAAACAAATCGTCCGATGAGAGAGACGCGCCAGACGCCACAGGTGCGCGAGATTATGGATCCGCATGTTGTCACCATCACAGAAGATGAGCTGGTGAAGACTGCGGCACGAAAACTCCTCAAAGGCGAGACGAACCATCTGCCGGTGATCGATGCGCAGGAGAAGCTTGTTGGGATAATCACAACGTATGACGTTTCAAAGTCAGTCCTTCGTGATGGTGAAGCCCTCAAAGTCTCTGAGATCATGACGAAAAACGTGATCGTGGTTGCTCCGGATGAGCCGGTGGATGTTGCGGCACACCGGCTCAAACAGCATAATATCAGTGCGCTTCCGGTTATTAATCCTGATTACCGGGTTATTGGGATATTACATGCGGTTGATCTCGGAAAACTCATTTCGAGGTGGCAGTCATGAAGCTCCTGCTCATTATACAGAGAAGTGTTGTCCGGCACCCGCTCATTGCACAGGTTGTCCTTGAGACAGGGGTGTTGATCAATGTCGAACGGGCTCATATCGATGCAAATGAAGGCTGGGTGCTGATCGATATTCCAGAACATGAACTTGACAGAATTTCCAATCGGTTTACCGAGCTTGGTGTGGAGGTCAAAACGATTGAAAATGCCGTGGTTCATGATGATCACGAATGTGTCGAATGTGGTGCCTGCCTGAGCATATGTCCGCAGGAGGTGTTCTCATTAGATCCTGCATTCCATCTCCGGATCGAAGAGGACCGGTGCATCCTGTGTGGCAGGTGCGTTCCCGCC